>ERZ779820.30-NODE-30-length-83848-cov-6.452520_pt1 | contig 83848 bp, 92 predicted proteins | sample MGYA00511563_ERZ779820 | MGnify/ENA primary metagenome ERZ779820 (study PRJEB29588, sample SAMEA1964852) | human gut metagenome | biome: human gut; feature: human-associated habitat; material: faeces | place: Denmark | collected 2008/2010 ...
CCGCTAAAAATGAGCGTCTCCTATAGGAATCGAACCTACAATAGAGTCTTAGGAGTTCAAGTTACCTTAGTTCCCACATGTTACCTGATGTCAACCAAAGTCAGTATTTATCAGGAAAGTAGGCACTTAATTGAAAATCCTTGTCAATATAAATTAACAGGTATAATCCCATTTTTGATATTCACTGTTAGCAGTTTGTTAGAAATGCTAACGCGTGGGATTAACCACTGTGTGCATTAAAATCCATAAACATGACCATCATTCCCCTGTTACTGACGGTAATGACTGATCAATATTTCTATTAGATTACTTACATTATATCGTGTGAAAGGTCGGATGTCGATAAGTTTTTGACCTTTTTTACTTATATTTACTCAGAGTTTCCTGCTAATCCTTTAATTCTCTTTCTATTTCTTCTATTGTTGGCATTGAACTCTTATAATCCTCCGGAATCAAATTATTTAATTCGTACTCAGATATTCCTACTGGCACATTTACCATACTTGTTGCATACTGTGCCAATACATTGTCCTTTGTTTTACAAATTAGCAATCCAATGGTTAAGGTCTATTCTCATAGCTTATGATTAACTCTAGGTTAGCTTTCTCATAATCATTCAAAACATCATCACTGAAATTATCTGGTTCAATAGTGCCATTATACCAACTGCAAGAATTGAAATATTCTTGTAAAAATTCATCGTTGAATTTGCGCCCATGGCGAGCATAGATTTCATTTCTAGCAATTTTGCAATCCTCTTTAGAGAAGGATTCTAAATCAGCATCGGTTAAATATCTGACATTGCTGTCTGGACATTTATACTCATTGGAATCATAAAAATTATTTTGTACATCTAAAGCATCAAACACATAATCTATGGAGTCATAGACTGGTATTGATGTCCAATTATCCGTTCTCCAAGAGTCATAAATCTCATCATATTCCTCTTTCGTGATTTCATTTCTTAAACGGAAATAACTGTGGATGTAATCTTCCGCAGAAAAAGTCGTTCCATCCATAATACTGTCAATTACTTCCATTTTGTTTTCTTCAAACGACCAGACATCATACCAATCGCAAAACCCTCCCGTACCATCGTGGTATCCACAGAAACAGAGTTTTTCGAGTGTCTCGCTATAATAAGGCTCATAACTATCTACAACACCAAATGAAGAAAGATAATCCCGTATTGTATGCGGAATTTCTACGATTTCTTGATCAATTATACGATATACTGAGATTTTGTTTAAACTGCTCCATTTATCTTGCATAAATAACTCCGGCACGCCATTACCTGTGACATCCCATAAAAAATAATTCTTATTATTTTGTACCAAACCAGAACTGCCTAGATATGTGTTGCCATTATCTTCCAATATGTTGTCGAATAAAAAATCGATATACAATTTTTTCCAGGAGTCTTCTTCCAACTTAAAATAATCATTGGCAACTTCTTCAGTATCAAAGATGTACATCGTATTAAATGTATATCCGCCAAAGATGCTTTCCGGATTGATCGTCGCCTCTATTATGAAACTATCCATTTCGGTATCCGTTTCTGACTGTTGCTTTGCGCACAAAACGCAAAATTTTTTCGTATAAAATACAAAAACCACTTTTAAAAAGGAATTTAAAAAAGGACGCTTGAAAGATATTTAATAACCTTTCAAACGTCCTTTCGTGGCTTAGTCTTTTTCTTTTTTCTGCTTACGATTTCCATGTTCTTCAAGAATCAAGTATTTTCCAGTCGTCTTCCGTTCATTTGGTATGTATTCCAATAGATCAGTTATCGTACAGTCTAAAGCCTCGCAGATTTTATCTATGTGGTCTACATTCAAACGAGGAACAAGCTCATGATACCATTCGTTGATAGTTGACGGACGAATCCCAGTAGCATCAGCCAAATCCTTCTGAGTCCATCTTTTCTCGCCAAGCAGTCTTGATAGATGAATTTTAACCATGATTTTATGCCCCTTTATTTAGTTTATCACGAGGCATAATTTTAAATATTGTTTTGTTAGAATATAACGTATTGCGTTATTTATACCCTAAAAAAAATGTTTAAAAGTTTTTGATGATTACTTCATCGAATGTATCAGCATTCAGTTTGTTCGTTAGATTGCTGTTCCTGCTTATTCCCTCGATGTGATAATCCTTATATAAATCACGGATAAATTCATCATCATTATAGGAAAGAATAAACTTTCCTTTAATCCCATCTAAAACGGTCTTTAAATGAATATGGTCATCATGTGAAAACCCTCCTTCATAATATTTCTCGGTGCCATGATATGGCGGATCTAAGTAAAACAATGCTCCCGGTCTGTCATACACCCGGATCAGGCTTTCAAAATCCCTGTTCTCAATGACCACATTTTTCAAACGCTCCTGCACCTCTGCCAGATATTCAATCGAATTTGTAAGGTTTTTCTTATTCGTTCCGAAGGTCTTTCTGTCAGCTCCGAAACTCACCTTTATAATGTGAAAGTATCGTGCTGCCCTCTGGATATCTGTAAGCCCTCTGGCATTCAGCTGGCTCTTATTGTCAAAGAACTGTTCCCTTGAAATTGCCAGCCAGTTAAGTTCCTTCTGCAGTTCCTCACAGTGGTATTTGATGCAGCGGTACAAATTGATAAGGTTGCTGTCTGCATCATTAAATACTTCCAGTTCTTTTCCCACTTCCTTGCCAAACAGCACCCATCCGGCTCCACCAAACACCTCAATGTATCTGTCAAAGCCTTCCTCTGGGAACCTTTCAATAATCGCCTTTCTAAGCAACCTCTTTCCACCAATCCATGCAATAAAACTGTTCATTCTTCTTCCTCCTGATTTTCAATGTTGGGGCATTCAATCAGGTAATCCGGGAGCATTTCAGCCCCCGGACAAAACTCATTACTATTACACTTTCTCGGTATAAGAAAGGCAGATCCAGACCGGAACATATTTTCCGTTGTAAGGCTGTTCAGACTTAATACGTCCCCACAAGCCTTCCTCACCGGATTTGCTTACCTTTCCATACTTTTCCTCCACAATGGTATACGAGCCCACCGGGATGTGACCAACAGAAGCAGTGTCAATGGTTGCTCCAAGTCTCATCTTCAAATCGCTGATTTTCACACGCACCATATAAGGAGCAAACACATTTTCAGGATATACATTTACACCTGCTTCATCAAACACACTGTAACCAGGATTCTTGTCTACACAAGTCTTTGCATATTCAAGCGAATGGTACGCTCCAATCTGGCTCTTGGCATCGCTCCAGTTCTTTCTGACACGATACCAGCTTTCTGCTGTTGTCTGTTTCTGCTGATCATAAGCGGTGAGATTGTATTTTTCAATGATACTGCACACCTTGTTAACATAATCCGGAGCAGTTGCATAGCCACCGTCCTTGATGATCTGAACCGCTTTCTTGTAATCCTTCTCGCCTTTCAAACCAGCGTATTTAAGTGCTTCGCCTTTCTTTGCACCCAGCAGGTATGCGGAATGATCAGCAATAGATGCTTCGACATTCGGATATGCCCTGAATGCAGCTGTAACCGTTACATACTCTCCATTTACATATTCCTTCGTCTCCTTGGTATATTCACTCGTTCCGTCCCATGAGCTTCCAGACCAAGTGTTTCCGGATAACGAGCACTTCATTCCAAAGCAGTTATTTGCCATCTGTGCGAGCACTGATTTTCCATATCCTGATTCCAGAATAAACTGTGCTGCTGACACAGAGGCAAGGATGCCGGTGTTCTTCATATCAGCAGTACATAACTCGCCAACTCGCTTCACGATATCAGTATCTGCCATATTCGCAAACTCTACCGCCTGAATACCGGTATCCACTGTCACAGATGCACCCACAAAGGATGCCATGCATTCTGCACACGCCTTCGCCAGCTTACGAAGATTGCTATCATCCATCAGCCATTTACAAGCTTCAGTATTTGTATGGAAAGAATGTTCTGCGATAACGCCCGGAACTCCGGCTAAGAAGCTGCCATTCAGCACTCCATAGTAGTCATCGTCTTTCTTTCCATTTCCATCTCTGTCATTGTCGGATAATCTCGAATAAATCTGATATCCGTCCACGCCCATTGTGTTCTGGATAACCTTTGCAATCTGTGCTGCAAATTCTCTGGACTGATCATCAACCAAAGTTTCATTACGATCTGTAAAATGAATCGCCACTGCTCTGTTTACTGCCTCAGTACCACAGGCATTTGTGTGGTTGCTCACAAACAGATCGCATCCGGCAGCCATTTTCCCTCTGGCTGTCAGATCCGGATTCTCATTGATATTACTTCTGGTTACGAGAACCTCAATTCCCATCTGCTCCAGATATTCCTTCTCATACTGTGTCAGTTTCCAGACTGTCGCTGATTCATAATATCCAGAAACGACCCCGGCATTATATTTTTCTCCATAATGCCCTGGATCTAAACAAATACGTTTCTTTCCCATTGTGTACCTCCTAACTGTCCACTCTGCTTTCCCTTAACTTGGCTACCAGCTCATGTACTCCGGTAGAGCCGGAGGAAAGAATTAAGCCGGTAATCACCTTTGCAATAATAGGCAGCTGTGAACTGTAGCCCATCAAAGCAAAGAAATCAATGTCGAACATCAAAGCAAAAAGCGCTCCGAAAGCTACCGCCCATACCGGTGCCTTAACGATGTTCATTACCTTGTCACCCACAAGCTCCTTCACTCTGTCCACAAGGAACTGGATCAGGATTGCGAATACCACGATAATAGTTACTGCATTGCTTAAACTTGCCATTTTCTGCGTCTCCTTCCATATTTTTTTGTATTTAAAAAAGGGCTTTGAAAGCCCTTTTAAACACCTTTGCTGCATTCAAAAAGGAGCCTTGTTTCAGACTCCTCATTTACAAGAAAAACCCCGTCAACATTTTCCTGAATGTTTATCAACTATTCAATTCTTCTACAGTTATACTCACTGACATCCAACTGCTTTTCTATGTTTTCAAAAGCCTCCCTGTAATACGATTTGACCTCTTGGGAAACCTGCTTTGTGTGTTCTAATTCAGTCACGAGTTTTCTCAGCAGATCCGATTGCTGAGTAGTGATGTCACACAACAGGTCTATCACCGCCAACAGATTCATAAAGCCACCCTTTCCGGCATTTCATCGTTTATTCCGCAGCATCTTCTGCAGCTTCGATTGCTGCTCTTACATCGTCCCTGAATTTCTCCGGAATACTGTCGATTGTTCTTTTTCCAGCCTTTACTAATTTAATATACAGTTCCAACATCTTAATTACCTCCCGTCTTTGCTTCATACAGTTCCGCTACTGCGTTCATAATAATGAGCTGATTTTCTTCTGTTGCGAGCAGTTTTTCATAGAGTTCTGCCTGTGCTCCCATGCTGATCAGAATGTTCTCGTTTACTTTTTCAGTGTTCTCTTCCTGCTGGATCAGATTATAATACTCTTCTTCACTCAGGAAACGATACTCGCATGTATAGCCCACTTCTTTCTCTTCGCTGCCATCCATACTGTCTCGTTCGATACGATTGATATTTCTTCTCTGGATGTAAGTATTGGCATTTACCATTTCCAACGTTTCAGGCAGTGAGGAGCAATTCTCTGTTTTCCATCCTTGCATTTTTATTTGCCTCCTTGTCCATTTTAGATATGATGCGTTTGACCGCCCTCACGCTTATAAGTGGCTTAATATACATCAGATACCACTCATAGGTGTCAGAGTGTGTTATCCAGCCCATCAGGGAAATAAAACCCTTGCAGAGCCTTAATGGATATTTCTTCTTTTCCATCTTCTTTTTATTGAGTTTCCTTGCTATCCTCGCAATATGTATCAGCGTATGCTTTCTTATGATTACCCGATTTCGATAGAACAGCCAGCCCATTGCCGATACTTCCCTGCCGGTTCTCCTGCCATTCTTTTTAATGTACTCAAACCGGAACACCTGCCAGTCACCTTTCATTTTCAGCCTGATTTTTCCAAGCCACTGCTTAATGAATATAATCGCCATGTGCAGCTTCTTTTTATTATCATCTGCCATCGTGAAATTATCCATATACCGGATAAAGTGTGCTATTTTCAGCTTGCACTTTATCAGAAAATCCAGCTCCTGCAGGAGAAAGTTTGCCAGCCACTGTGACAAATAAAAGCCCAGTGGCAGCTTATCTGGAAACCATGTCAGGCACACATCTATCAGATACATAAATAAAGCATCTTTGATACGTTTTAACAGTTTTGGTCGGATAAACTTATACTTTGCATGGTCATAAAAATGTCGGATATCGCACTGTGCAAAATTCCGGATACCTTTCCCAGACTGAATCCATCTTTTCATCGCTTTCATTCCCCGATGTGATCCACGCTTGGGAAAAGACGAATAGCTGTGATGGTAACTGCTCCCTTGAATAATCGGCTCCAGAATTAGCACAATAACGTGCTGTATCCACAATTCAACCATTGTCGGTACATATATGACCCTTGTTTTCCCAGCTTCTTTTATAATAACCGGGTTATGCTTTGGTGGTTTAAATTCCAGTTCCGGATTTTCCACCTTCCATCCGGCTGGCTTCGTATTCTGGATAATTTTCTGTATTTTCTCAACCCATCCATCTAAATCTTCCTCCACCATTTGAATATCTTTTCTGTCACTTTTTCCACGCTTCATCCGCTTAAATGCCCGGAGGATAACACCCTTTTGGCAAGCCAGCGTGTATAAATATCTGTAACTTTTCTTTTTCTTCCAAGGAATGCCGGTCTCTTTTTCAATGTCATATTTGAACTTATGCATTTTATCTTCTATCTCCTCGCCGCTTTCGAACATTGCTCACTACTTGCAGCTCCTGACCGGAATAATTTCCACTCACCAAAACCTATAAAGGCGGATATAACAGTATTTCAACTGTCAGCGGTGTATATGACTATCGGTAACATTTTGGACTTATAGTTTCTTGATAGAATCAGGACGCCCCGTAGTTCCACCAGGCGTTAGCAGCGACATTGTTCAGTGTGCGAGCCCAGAGCCCGTCATTAGCACCGTTGTTGCAATTGCCGAACCGCAGCGAAACCGCCGGAGAGGGAGTTCCGATAGCCCCTCAAGATCTTTAAAAAATCATTCCTATATTTTATACAAAGCAGTTGGGGGAAGACCCCCAAACCCCCTATCTGCAGCTTACGCTGCAGCAGGTGCTGGAAGAAGTTTGGACGCCCCGTAGCCCCACCAGGCGTCAGCAGCGACATCGTTCAGTGTGCGAGCCCAGAGCCCGTCATAAGCACCGCCGTTGCAAATGCCGAACCGCAGCGAAACCGCCGGTATTTCTGCGTTCACCCAAGTGTGATCGCAGTATCCAGTAGCAGAACTACATGCGATTTCATCATTTGGTACTGCACCAAAATCCTTTACCACCTGAGTTGTTGCATAATATCCGTTTTTTGCCAAATTCACTCCAGTATCCAGATATTTAGCCCCGGTTAAGTCATAGGTATAATCCGGAGACACCTTTATTCTTCCGTTAATCAGGAGCATATACGGATCTCTCTGCCACAGCATATAACTCCCCATAACGCAGCTATGGAAAATCTTATTGAAGGACTTATTATCATTAGAACCATAAAACTGTCCTCCGCCAATGACTGTATTGATTTTCGTTCCGTAATGTTGTGTTTTATCTTCAACGTAGGTAGAACACATGCCTGATCCAAAAGCAGTCTGAGAGTCGGTGCTCTTGCTCAGCAGAATACAGATGTCTGCCAATGTATTCGTTAATGCACCGCCAAAGAAAAGAGCTTTGCTGGATGCTGCCTGAATTGCTGTATACTGCTCAGCAGTCCCGATTGCTTTTCCGGTTGCATTGTCTGCAGCTGAACCGGAGGCTGTTAAGCAGCTCCACTGCCCTGCAATACTTCTCATCTTTCCATTGGAATCAATGGAGCCATAGAACATCGGGATCAGCATATAATCTCTTTCTTTTCCAAGTACATTAAATCCTACTGCATGGAAATCATCATCCACTTTTCTTTCACAGAAATATACATAGCGGTCATTTCCAACCTTATATTCCTTCTTGTAGATTTTCTTTACGATTGCCATCGCATCACCGGCATAATCAATATTAGCCGCATCAGAGTTCGTTCCATCCGCTTTCTTCGTATAATCGTCCGGATCTAAGAAGTAATCAATACCTCCATCCCAATTACACATAACCGGTACATTGGCTTTCAGCCAGTCCCAGTCAGCCCATGAGCCATAATTCATGGCGTGCGTGCTCATGTTCATGCTCATAGGTGTAAAGTCCTTGTTCGCACCAAGGTACTCCACTCTTGTGGACGGATTCAGGTCGGAAGCTTCATGGATAACCATTCCATAAATCGGTGCATCATCCGGTACCAGATTTCTCACCAGCTTTTCCACCTGCTCCTGCACTTCAAGCAGTGTTTCCTGCTCTGCAATAAAAACCTTTTTCGACATTTTCTACCTCGTTTCCAGCATAATATAACACTTTACGTTTTATATTTGCTTATTTTGTTAGATTATAACGTAATACGTTATTTTTACAGTTCCTCATAATATAAATGACCGTTTTCCATGCCTAATCGCATCTTCCCACCGTTCACGTCATCCTCAAAGATCTTCGCATCCCTGCGGTTGGCTTTTCCGTTGTTGAGAAGCTGGGCATATCGCTCATTAAAGTAATCTGCATGTGCCGGTGTGGTAGGCTCCAGAACCTCCATCTGTTCGTTGTAAACCGGCTCATCCTGAATCGTTAAATTCTTCGCCATGTCCTGCCTCCCTAAAATGTATCGTTGATATAGAAAGTCATGCTGATATCCGCATCCTTTCCTTTTGCGGTAAAACGCTTGATGGTAACGATATCCCCATCCGCATCATAGAGTCCGATTTCGCTAATCGCAGCACCCGGAAGCTCACTCTCCTTTAGCTCACATTCATACTTGCACTTCGTATCGCTCAACATGGTGTAAGTATCGTATTTCTTTCTGAGCAATTCGTTCTTCAGTTCTGATTCTGCCTCCAGCGGTGCGATAACATTTCCATCCGCATCCACACCACCATCACCAAATACAAAGCCCACAATCTTAGGCAGCTGGATTTCTCCAGCTCTGGCTCTCAGCATCTTTTTCCTTCCTGCAATTGTAATAATCTGATTCTGTGTAAGGTTCTCTGCCATTTTACAATTCCTCCTCTCGCCTTATGGCATCTAATATCCTTGTTCCATTTAACTGATAGCTGCCATCCAGCAGCCACAAGTCTTTCTTTATAACAACACCTCCCGGTGTCATTTCCTCGATATTGGTATTCCCCAAGTCAATTGCCAGACCGTATGTATCTGGTTTTCTTAACACATTCAGCTCATAGCTGCCATCCATCTGCCATGTTCCATTCAATCTCCGGACATTCCAGTAAGGCGAGTCAAAGCCGATAATCACTCCGGCATCAGTAAACATCTCCTGCAGCTGTGATGTAGCAGATACACTCACATTCAGTTCTACGCTCTCCAAAACCTCGACGTCTCCCATATCGTAGCTGATGCCCCATTCATCCGGTTTTCTTCCGACTCCCAGATTATAGGTGCCATCCAGCAACCATGTTCCATTTAACCTCCGGACATTCCAGTAAGGCGAATCAAAACCGATTGTCATTTCCGTTACCGAGAAGACCTCTCCGATACTTGCCGAGTAGTCCAGCAGCAGAATTATTTTATACATCAGATGAGCCGGTACCCATTTATCCAAAAACTTTCGGACATCCGGCATATCGATATGCTGCAGCTCACTCACATCCAGAACAATCTCCGCAAGCAACTTCTCAGCATATCCGGTAACATCAACACCGGCTCCGGTTCTCTCTGACAGTTTATTTTCCAGCCATTCTTCATTGATCAGCTCCTCGTGGAGTAAGGATGCTCTCTGGTACATCTCATCAATGATCCGTTCTATTTCAGCCAGAATGATATCCTCGGCATTCAGGACATCATTCATCTGTCTCATATTGCGGACTCTTGCTGGAAGCATTTGGCTGTTATTCAGTGACATTGACCGTCAGCTCCTGCAGAGCAAAATACTTGTTGTATTCTGCAGTAATGGAATCCTGAGCTCCGTTGACCTTCAGGATTCCCACTTCCTTCACACCATCCACTCCACTGATGATGTTACTGATTTTATAGTAGTTCAAAGACACTGTTCCGCTTTGGAAAGCGATCTGAGTGAAATACTCCTCGATCTTGCTCCTGATCTGCGTTTTCACGGTCTCTTCTGTGTAACCGGACATTTTCACAACGCTGCATAAAATAACAATCGGAATGCTCTCCGCAGCATCCACAACCGGATCAGCTCCAACCGGACGCATACTGTTTATGTATTCCTGGACAAATGCAATCTGTTCTTCCGTTGGTGGCTTGGCATCCACTGTAAGAATCGCAATCGACACAAGCCCGGTTCCATCCCTTGGTGTGTCCACCTTTGCATTTCCCACAATGACATTACCCTCTGCATCCGTGGCTTCCTTTGCCCATCTCACATAATGCCTCTCGTTTCCGCTGGTACCCATATCCTCCTCTTTGTCTGTCAGGGTATTCATCAGAGGAACAATCCTCATGGCATCAAGCCGGGCAAGCTCCTCAGCCACCGCCTGAAGATTATCCATTGAGAAGCTGCCTTCCATCTTGGTATCCTCATTTTTCAACGCAGCCTTCATCCTTGCCAGTATTCCTTCAGCACTAAAATCCATTACACTCTCACCTCCCTCACCGGAACCAGAATTGTGTTTGAACCATAAATGCTGGTGCAGTCAAAACTCACCGTCATCCCGGTAGAAGTATTTTCAAAAATAAAATTATCCAAACGCTTTATATATGGATTGACCATAAGAGCTTCAATGATAAAGCGTTCAATTTCCAGTTTGACAATCTCCACGTTCATGGAGTGTCCGATTACCTGATCCTGAATTTCTGAGCCAAATGCAAAGGAATATGCGGTATAATGACATCGCTCCGTGAACAGGGCTTTAAATATCCAGATGCGGAGTGCTTCATTTCCCTCCACCATGTAGGTGCGTCCTCCCTCATCCAGAAGCAGCTCGTTCTTTTCGAAGTCATAAGCATATTCCTTCAACATTGGCAGTTCGTCATTCGTCTCAGTGCTTGTGCTTGTTGAATCAATAAAAGGAAAAATACTCATGCCTTAACCGCCTTTCCTGCTATATAAAAAGAGGATCCGGTTATATGCACCACAACCGTGTCCCCTTTCTTAAGCACATACTTCTCGTGAAACTCTTTCAGGAACTCATAAGCCTCCTGCGGTTCAAAAGGTGTAATAAATGGCTTTTTGATGTCCTCGCCACTATCCGAAGCATTCAGCATCAGTGCCGGATTGATGTAAAGGTTCTTTGTGATAGTTGTATTGTGCATCTTAATTGTCAGTGGTTTTACCGACAACACATCCGCCATATAGGTACCATCCACTCCATCAGCACTATTGGAACCACCAGTTCCCTTTCTGATTGCCTCGACCATTTCCACAATATTTCTGTTTGTCGACACCTTTCCACCTCCTGCCTTTATGTAGTCTCTTCAATCTCCCTTTCATCCATAAGGTTCTCAAAGGCAAGTGTCAGATCCATCTGAGCCTTACCGCACGAAAAGGTATGTGTGTCACTTTCAATGTAAAACTGTCCATAAAGCCCGGTGTCAGTTTCCTGCACAATGATTGAGTATCCTGATACCGCACGGAAATCATTTGGAACTCCGGACACGGTTGCCGAGGACTCCACTGTTACCAGCATCTTCTTGGCTTGTGTTGTAGCATCCTCTCCATCATTCTGTTTTAGCACTCTCTGCACCAAACCATACTTCTGGATCGAGGCTGCATCCTCCACCGTCTTTATGACATTGTTGTTTTTATCTGTTATTAAAACCCTATTAACGAGCTTTTGAAGGGTGCTTTTATAGGTTGCTTCAATCAGGTTGTAATCCCCGGTCATAACCGCCCCACAAAGCGTCCCCTTCTCCAAAACACTCACTTTGTTAATATTGGTCATCAGCGGAATATACTTGCTGCCATTCTGCTTTGCTGCAGCTGTGTATGCCATCATAATGGCTTCATAGGCTTTCTTGCCAAAGCATGGCATAGAAGATATATTCACTCCCGTTGCAGCCATCGTTCCGCTTTCAATTCCGAGTTCTGTGCAGATCCCCGGAACAATCGTTTCCGGAGTTCCTTCAAATATTTTGTTGACATCTGAATTATTGATATAGAACATTAAATCGTATGCCAGATAAGTTTCCACCTTGGAACTGGCACTCTTGTCAATGTCAAAAATAATGCCTCCAAAGACATCCTTCCCACTGTCATCCTGCATGATGATTTCTGCACCCTCGTCAATGACAACCGTGGGAAAGTCTTTGTCCTTCTTATTCTTCGCAATTGTGAATTGAATGGTACGTGCGACCTGCTTTGTGTCACCAGACCACTTGATCTGCTCGATCAGTTCGCTGATATCTTTTCCTACAGTCAGTAATTTCATCTCAACACCACCTATGCCGGAATTGTGTACACATCGCCCGGATAAATCCAGTGTCCATTATCAGAACTGGACTTTCCATGCTTTTTAGCACTTGCCTCAATTGTTCCATTGTTTGCATTATAAATTTTAGGATATGAACTTCCATTTCCGTATTTCTGTTTTGATATCCCCCAGAGTGTATCTCCTCCAACCACTGTATAAGATCCACCTGCAGCTGCAGGTGCAGGTCTCGACAAAAGACCATTATTCCGTACTTTCGTTGTAATCTGAACAGATGGAACATTCAATGTCCGGTACTCGGAAAATGAAATGGTATAGTAAATATCCCCATCACCTTCCCTCATAGAGTAGGTAAAATCATCAATCAGCATTGCGAGGTTGATTTTCATATCGCTTATGATTACCCTGACCACTGCTTTTGTGGTTTTCCATTCCTGAAGCATCGCTACATATTTGTCAGGCTTCTTTTTCGCATTCTTATAAAATGGAGACTTCTCCGAAGGGAAGAAGCTCGACAGCTTTGTGTACTTAAGCCCTCGCTCTCCCTTCAGATTGGCTTCTCCTATGTTTAGAAGGGTTATCGCCTGATTCAACTGTTTTTCTGTGAATTCCACAGAAGGAGGATTGATTGGCAGCTCGATAACTTCTTTCCTGTTGTTTACGCTTAATTCAATTACTCTGGTTTTCATCAGACCACCTCCTAACCCATGTTTACAACTACTTCCACGACTTTCTTTGCAACCTTGTCGGCAATTTCATCAATATCCGCATCCTCACGGACAATGATCTCATCTGCCAGTTTTGCAATGGCAACCGTCACGCTGCCAATAAATCCTTTTGCAGTCCCTTTAGTCTTTCCGGAACCCGGAACTTCAAGACCGCTTTCTTTCCCCTTGATTCTGTCCACCAGCTGCTTCAGGTTCTCATCAATGCTTGTCAGTATCATCATGATCGGAGTCAGATCCTGACCGCCACCGGATAAAACTGTATTCTGCATGATGTTGGCAGTGCTGTCTTTTACAACTCCACTGCCCTGCTTCGTCAGGGAAACACTCTCTTTGTGTGGAAGAATTCTGGAACCTCTTGGCAAATCAACAAGCTCGGCACCTTTCTCGCCAACCCATGTCAAACCGCCCTTCCAGTTATTATCTCCTTCAGCGTTTTCTCCAACAGTTCCGGAATCTCCTCCAGAACCGGTTATCGCATCTGCTACAGAACCAAACCATCCTGCAATCTTTCCGATAACGCTGCCGATTCCTTCCACCAGTGGCTTTACGATTCCCCACACGGTTTCGATAATTGACTGGATGCCAGGGAATACCTTTTGAACCACGCCAAACAAAATCTCAAATACGCTGATTACAATGTCAATTACTGGAGAAATTACTCCCCAAGCTGTGCTGATGATGTCCCCAATCAATGGAGCCACCGTTCCGATGACTTCCTGAATAAAGCCCATCCTCTCACTGACAAATGAAATGACACTGCCAACCTTTTCTCCGATTTCAGAGAAAATCGTACTGAATACCGGAGCCAGTGCAGAAACCACCGTTCCGATACCTTGTACTAGACCGGCAATGACCGGAGCTGCCTGACCGATGATGTTTCCTATCGTGGAAACCACCGTTTGGATTACTGGGAGAATTACCGGTAGCATCGTCTGTACAGTGGAAATAATGCTTGTTAGAGCCGGTACGCACGCACCGACTACCTGCTGGATGGTAGTAGTCATACCACTACCAAACGAGACAAGCTGCGGAATCAGCGGTGCAAACCCGGCAGCCAGAGACCCCAGCGTGGAAACCACACTCTTAATTCCTGAAATAAATTCCGGTACAGCTGTAATGGCAGCATTGAATCCGTTTTCGATTACCGGAGCCATTGAAGGGAACATTTCCTTAAGCCCGTCCTTCAATCCGACCACTATATCTCTTCCAAGCGTCTTGATTTTCGGTACCGCTTTTTTAACCCCAGTTTTAACCACGCTTGGCAGTGATGAGAATACACGTCCAATCATCGGAACCGCATTATCGAATAAGAATGTCGACGCACTATCCACCAACTGTTCCATCGATCCGGTTACATCCCCGCCAATCGCCATATTTCCAAGAAGGTTCTTTGCTGCTGCCTTCATCGCTGAGAACGAACCACTAAAGGTCTGTCCGGCTTCTTTTGCGGTTGTTCCGGTTACTCCGAGTTCATTCTGAATCACATGAATAGCACTGTAAACATCAGACAAGTTGCCGATATCATACTTAACACCTGATATCTTGCTGGCATCCTGAAGCAGTCTCTGCATTTCTTCCTGCGTACCGCCATATCCCAACTTAAGATTATCCAGCATCGTGTAATTCTGCTTTGCAAATCCCTGATACGCATTCTGGATAGACTCCATGTCGGTACCAAATTTATTTGCGTTGTCTGCCATGTCAATCATAGCCATATCAGCAACTTCTGCAGCCTTAGCGGTATCACCACCCAAGCTGCTCAAAAGTGATGCAGAAAAACTTGTGACCTGTGACATATACTCATTGGCAGATAGACCGGCTGTCTTAAACGCTGCATCCGCATTGGCTTTAACAACACTGGCATTCTCCTTGAACAATGTTTCCACGCCACCAATGCTCTGCTCCAGTGCAGCTCCTTCCGTTACAGCACCGCCGACCACCGCTGTTGCTACAATCGTTACCGGAATAGCCACGGTTGCTGCCAAGGTCTTAAGTTTGCCACTGATAGAAGATATTCCACTTGCTGTGGCATCCTTCAGCTTTACTATCGGAGAAAAAATCTTCCCCCCTAATGCTTTCAGCTTCCCAGTTATCTTTGTGGCTTTGGAAGTGATTGCATCTTTCAATTTAATAACGGGTGTGGTTACTTTTTTCGCCACCCCCGTTAATGCATTTTTTATTGATTTTACTTTTGATGTGGCAGAATCCTTTATCTTAATGACCGGAGTTGCCACCTTTTTTCCAACCGTCTTAATTCCATTGCTGACTTTTGTTATTGTCGCACTGGCTGCATCCTTCGCCTTAATGACTGGGGATATTACTGTTTTTCCTAACTGCTTTACCTTTCCGGTTAGTCCATCCGTCTTTCTTGTTGCCGATTCGGTATTGATCTTAGCAGTGTAAGTTTTATCCCAAGCACGCTGCAGCTCTTTCCTCGTTTCAGCTGCATCTTTCCGGAGGGCGGTCTGTTCTTGTCGGATGCTCTTTAGCACAGAACTGGCATTATCCCGGATGGAAATACTGCCTACAACACTCATTTAGCCACCTCCACCTCCCGAAAACAGCTGCTCACGTTCTTCAATGCTCTTTAACATCGATGCATAATAGAAACATTTTTCTTCCACCCCAAGCTGGAGCAGATACTCCAGCTTGAAGCCTTTTTGAATATAATAATGCAGGAAATAACACTCACCGTCTTGGTCTATGAGTTTTTTTGTTCTTCAACAACCGTCACTTTTTTACTTCCGATCACACCGGACAATTTCATAATTTCCGTAGCAATGGATGTAATCTCACTCATCTCGAAAATATCAACCACTTCCGGATAGGTCTTAATCTCGCCCTGATCCTTTAATTCCATTGCGACCGCCTTTAAATCAGGCTCAACAACTGCCAGATAAATACAATACTTATCAGATGCGTTCGGATCTTGCTTATCGTCAATCTCCGTGCATTCCACAATTTCCGGATAGTTCAAGTTCCGGATCTTGATGTTCTGGTCAATGCTCGGAACATATAAAGTCTCGTACTTTGTAACCTTCTTATCCTTTAATCTCTGAACAGCCTTCGCTGTAAAGGCTTTGAAAATATCATCTTTATTTTTTTCCATAGCAACCTCCTACGCAACAGCATCTAAGTTCTGCAGATCAGAAGGTGTGAATCCGATAGAAACTTCTTCCTCGATAATTCCACCCTTCTCCCAGTTCACAACCGGAATCTCATTGTGCCATACATTATCACAAGCCCAGCGTTCGATCTGACCTCCAACAGCATCAGGATCTGCCAGCTTCGCAATAACCTCTGCACGGACATCCATGCCCTTTTTCCAGTTCTCCAAGATTTCCTTTGCTCTGGTATATACCTTTTTCACGGTATAAGAACCTTCGCCCTTCAGACCGGTAATCTTGCTGTCCACATCAATTCCCAGCTGCACATCCTCACGGTTAGCAGTTACTTTCATTTCAATTTTGGAGAATTCAAAAATCTTCTCTCCGTTGATCCAGAGTTCTCCCCATGTTCCGGAGAGAGTCTTATTACCTCTGATAACTTCCATATCCGTTTACCTCCTACATATTGACATTCATTTTCAGATCTTCCATTGCGTTTACAAACTTTACATTGCTAGCGATAAATACCTTTGTTCCGGTGTTAGCTTTAGCAACTGCAATATCATCCATCTCGGAAGTATCCATTCCTCTGCTCTCCAGATAAGTACGCTGTGCATCGATATCAATCGCCACCACATTATCATAGGATTTATCCAGCACATTGCCGAGTAGCCCTTTGTGGTAAGCACCAATGGCAGCCACGAACATCTGCTTTCCATCGTAGTCATTGATGATCTTGCCGACATAGCTTTCCTCATAGGTTTCCCTGATGTCATCCATGTATAAGTCCATTCCTTCTACAATCTTGATAAAACGGACATCCTCTGTCTTTTCTGTCGTGAAACTGACAAGGCTGTTCACGCCTCGCCCAATCTTGTACTTCCTTCCATCAAAGACAATGACCATCTCACCAGCATTGATACGATCATCCGGATCGTCCGGAGTTTCTGCTTCAGAAATATCGTCCAATACATAATATGTGCTGCTTCTTGCAAGGGAAAGCCCTGCAAGTACCCCGGCAATTCTCGCACAATACTCAGCTGCAGTATGCTTTGCGCCGGTAATGGTCGTGGAGATATTCTCTGTTGTGAGATTGATGATTCCTTCATGATCTCCCTTACAGTGTGCCAGAACCGCCTTGAAGGTCTTTCTCTCATCATCACGGTACTGCTTGATCCACGCTGAGATTGTTGTTGTATCAGTAGAACCAAGACCGGGAATGGTAAGGTAGTTCCATTTCAGATCTTTCAGCTTCTTAAGTTCAGCATTGTACCCTTCTGCATTTTCTGCTCTGCGGATTGTAATGACAGTAGACGGAGCTCCAGCGAACACCAGCTTCAAATAGTTGTAGTTCTGCTCTGTCCAGTTCTGAAAATCAACCTCATCCACCTTCTTGTAAATATTCAAGTCTTTTCCACCTTCGGTACCGTCCGTGAGAATCATGGCAACGATACCCCTTGCACTTCTTTCAATGGCAGACACTGCTTTTCCACTGAAAATCATGCTAAAACTCGGTAATCCTAAACTCATTTAAATCACACTCCTTTTCTAATAGCCACTTCCAGCTCTCCCATCGGTTCAAACTCATTCGTCTGCTCCCGTGCCTGACGGAAGTTTATGGTAAAACTGTAATGCAGCACATGGTCTGATACTTTCATATTGGCATCATTGATGGTTATGTTCCTGTCTCCAAAACTGAACACCGGTCGGACAACCGCATCAATCTCTGCCCCTTTAATCAAATAGGCGGTATTGCTCTCGCTTTTCTCGTGGTAAGCAATATCAACCAACACTCCCATATCCGTAAAAAATCTGTCGACTGTCTCGTTCCCATTCGGGATGATATCTACGAAGTAATAGGTTTCTGGTTCATCAAGCCCATGCTTTTCTTCCGTGCCTTTTATTTCCTCGTAAAAGACATCGGTATCCGGATCAATCCCTTTCAGCAATGCTGTGATTGCATTTTTTATCTGAATAATCGGATGTTCCATAGTCCACCTCCTAAAGTTCATGAGTATTCAGGAAGTCATTCATCCACTCCCGGAGATAACCGGGAAGGTGTTTCTGCACTTCCTGAAGGGAAAGCTCCATCATGTGGGCTCCTTTTACAAAGCCCTTTCCACCTCTTGTCTGGTGTCCATATTCCACCGGCTCGACATACTCCACGTTGTTATAGACCTCGATGTAATATTCATTGCCTCGCTTTTCTATACTCCCAACGTGCCACTCATTCCGCAAGTGTCCAGTCTTAACCGGAGTGTTATCCTTGACCTTTCCCTGAAGCTGAACCGCCAAATCAATAACCATCTCCCGGAACTCAGCCGGGTACTGGCTCTCTATGGCTTGTGAGAGTCGTTTCTCCCATTCTTCCAGCCCCTCCAGCTTATACTCAGTATTAAACAGTTTCCTTGTCCAACTTGACCGGGATATTATTATGAGACTTCATGCACTCAGGAAAACCTGCAACCGCTTCAATTTTCTTTCCAAAGTGCGTGATCACAAGGAAATCATTGGTCTGGATATCAACTTCCGGACGGGTAAACAGACAAAAAGTTGTTTCCGTCTTCGCAGTAGATTTCGATTGCTGCAGCTTTCCACCTGTATGTGTAGACAATGCGCATTCCACATCTTCATACACAACTTTTCCATCCAGACCGCTTTTAAAAACGCTTTCTCCACCCGGAAGGGTATCTTTGAAAGCTCTGTAAACGGTCACGGTATCTTCGTATGTTGTTGCAAGGATATCAGCTTCTGTCATTTTGCTAAATCCTTCGGCAGATTTATTTTTTTAAAACGGTTAAGGGATTTTTCATAGTTCTTCATAAAATCAACAGTGGCTTTCTGATTACCACTTCCGTCACGATAAGAAATGGCGGTATCACCACGATTGATACTCGCCACTTCCTTCTCGCCGGTCTTTACCAGATCAGCCTTCAACATATCTTCAGCAATCTGTGCTGCAGTGCTGAGAAGCCGCTCCGGCAGATCTTCACGGTTGCAATAAATCAGGATCTTATCCACTGCCCTTTTGACATACCTTCTGGCTGACCGTTCTTCCGTTTCTGACATCTTCATGCTGTCCATCACTTCCGCTACTAACCAGTCCTCCTGCTCCTTTGTCATGGCAGTTCCTCCTTATTTTTTCTCTGCAGCCTTATTTTTCTTCAAAGCAGCCTCCAGCTGTTCCTTCGTGCCAGAAAGTTCAGCTTCCAGAGTAGCGATCTTTTTATCAGCTTCTTCTGCGTATTTAGAAGCCTCCTCCAGCTTTTCTTTCGTTGAAGTCAGCTCCTTTTCCAATTCTCCCCTTCTAGCATCCGACGCTTCAATGACTTTTCCTGCTTTTAAAAGCTGCTCTTTCAATTCATTGATCACAGCTTCATATGCGGCATTACTTTCTGTTTTATTCGCAACTGTTCCATCTGTTCTGACAAACCCCTTGGCTTCCAGAGCCTTGGCTTTGTCCTCGGAATCAACACGCTTCACTACATTCGCTCTCTTTAATTCGATCTCGCTCATGGTCTACTCCTTTCCCCCCTGGGCTAATTCTTCTTTCACATTAACAAAGCACTGTTCCACCTTACGAGCAGGAATCCAGATATCGTGGAACTTACGATAATCCATCGCCCATGCTCTTGCCTTCTGGTTGGTTTCCGGATCAAAAATTCTCATTTTATCCGTCTTGGACACTGCAATAGGTGCCTTTCTCGGAGTGATGATCCAGTTGATGCTCTTGCTGTTTTCAGTAGGAGCAAAACCACCAGCTTCCTGACCGGAAGTCACGCCATCCTTGAAAAGGTACTCCGTCTTCATTCTGTCGGAGCTTACCGGGATTAAAGGATGGATACCATCCAAGCTGCGAACCTTAAGAGTTACATCTCCCTGCTTGAAATCGGTTATATCCAGCTTCTTTGAGAGCTTTTCGGACATGCTTAAGATTGCTGCTACCATGGAATCAATGGTGATAACCAGTGGTGTGTTCTGTCCAACGATCGCCTGAACAGCTGCAATATCATAGTAAAGTTTCTGAAGAATGGTTGCTTCATCAGCGGTATAGCCTCCGGATGCCTTGCCCTTCTTGATACACGCTGCAGCGATGGTACTGTAACGATATGCATCAATCTCAGGAACAACCTTGGTTCTCTGGAACTCGCCCATAACAGTGGATGCAGTCAATACAAAATTTGTCTCATCCACATCGTTCTCATCAAAACTGAAAGAGCGTCCTCTGTCCTGAGTCATCTTCTTGGTTTCATACTGGAAATTCACGCTGCCCTGCACAAATCCATTGGTGCGATCATAATCAGCCATTCCGTCCATATCGAGACTCGGAATCTTGACCTCCGCACCACCGGTGTACTTAACCAACTTCTCATTTACTTCCATCCAACCGGAAGTAGCCTGCTCCACTGCAGCCTTGTCTAACTCGCTCTGAATAATTGTTGCGGTTTCAATGGTATTCATTTACTTTCTCCTCCTTATAATCCTCTGACATTTCTTGCGATCTGGTCTCTTAACAGATTTTCAGCAGAAGCTGCTCCGCCGAGTCCTTCCGGTGTCTTACCCTTCAGCCGGGACTGGATTGCCACTGCCAGACTGTCCTTAAAAACCTTTGTGGTATTCTTCAGGGTTTCTTCCATGCGCTCCTTGCTGGAATAGTCAAGCACATCTGCAAGACCAACCGGGAATCCATCCGTTTCCAGAGATTTAGTCGCACTCTCTCTCAGCTCTTTCTGCAAGAGCTGGCTTCTCAAACTGGCAATCTCGGAGTCTTTTTTCTCCTGCTCCTCTTTTGCCTTTTCCTCCGGAGTGAGTTTTTTGACACGCTCTGCCTCCGCAGCTTCATCTAACCACTGCTGTTTCGCAGCTTCGATGGCAGCATCTACATCTGCCTGAGTGAAGGATTTCTCCTCTTCAGCTTTTTCCGCTGCAGGATCTCCATCCTTTTTTTCAGGTTCAGCCCCTTCAGCTTTCTTTCCACCGCCAAAAAGTCCATCAATAAACTTCTGGAGGGTACTTACTTTCTCCGGTGTACTTTCCGCTGTCTGCTGTCCCTGCGTTTCTGTTGCAGTGTTCTGAACTTCCTGCTCAGTACCCTGCATGGTGGTTGTTCCATCCATCTTTTTTACCTCCTGGTCTAAATTTTGTATAACAAAAGCACCATTTAAAATGCTTTTAAACGATGCTTGAGTCCATATTTTTTGCAATTAAATAAGCACCCGGCTGGGTGCTTATTTGCTCTTGTGTTCGCAATATTTTTTATTATAATTTCCGGTACCCGGAAAAGACTGTTTTAGCTTCTCCTTTGGTATTCCCTCCGGATGTTTCTCGCATTTTCCGAATCCGTAATGATATTTACACGAATTACACTCGCTATTAACTGGTTTCGGTGCATCACTCCACCGTTTATCTGAATATGGATTGCTCATTATATTTCCTCCATGTAAATCACGTTATTAACCACCTTGGATATGTAGAACATCGAATCTCTTTCAAACAAAATCTCTTTTTCCTGAGAGTTAAATTTCCGTATATCTCGCCCGGTCTTTGATGTAATAACATACTGAATCGGGAAACTGTCATCATATACCTCAGTGGAACTTGAAAGAAATTCAGGAAAACTAATTTCCATACCGGGCTTATGCCCCACAATAAACTCCTGCACATCTGGTATTCCAAAATCAGAAACAGAGCGATATAACACTCCCTGATAGGTCGGCATCTTCTGAAGAGCTGAATCCAGATTGCTAATCTGTTTCTTTTCTTCCTTCGTCAGTTTGACGCCCCTTCTCAGCTTGTCATTCCACGTGTATGCCTCGCTGCTTATATAGCTATTTATTGCGTGCTGTTCATTCTCTGATAGTTTTATTATAGGTTCCGGAGCTGGAGTGTCAACATATTTCTTCTTCCACTCCTCAAACTTCGGATTGCTCTCCAGTGGATTCACTCCTTCCCGGTCTTTAAATAAATCAATCTTTGCTTTTGCCTTGATTGTGCATTTACAATTCGGATGAATCGGTGGTAGATTAAGCCCCGGCTCTGCCTCATCCAGCGGAAAAGATTGTCCATTTAATTCCATACATATTTCGCAACCACCTCCAAGAAAAGTATACTCTTGAATTCCCATTTCCCTATAAGAAGCAAGTTCTCCCTGATTAGAGAAATAGCTGCTCTCCGTCCGGACAAGCCTTTCTGCAGCATAGCGTCCCTTGCCCATGACATCATTGATTTCCTTTGCCATCTTCTGTACGCTGGAGCCATTCATAAATCCCATCGTCAGCTCTCTCTTGGCGAGAGTGGCAAGTTTATCAGTATTTTCCCACAGTGCTTGCGAGTAATTCTTTCCAGACCACGGATGCTTCAGTATCCTTTGGAGCATCTTCACATCTACCTTGGAAACATTGAATCCAACACCAAGGATGCTCTGCACATCATAACAGCCCCGGTAATAATTGGTCTTGAACATATCACCCAGCAGATCTGTTATCTTCGTTTCCGTATCCCTCGACAGTGTTATCATTGTCTGGTAAACGGTAGCAAGCATCTGCTCCTTCCTGCTGATCCGCGACTTCATTGCCAGCGTGTTCAGTTCCAGAAGTGTCTTGGAATCCCCTTCAGCTTCCTTCAGGTATTCTTCAATCCCCTTTTTCCATCGGGAATATTCACTTCCGGTCAGCAGCTTGGAAGCCTCTGCATTCGTCAGACCATTCTCCGTGGCATATTTTTGAAACATAGAATTGATTTCCGTTTCAAGCGTCCATGCTGCTTCATCAAAGAGAAACATTATCTCTTTTACGGATTGGTCTGTAATCTCTGCATTATTGAGAACCCTCTGCTTGGCTCGCTCAATCCACTCGTTACGTTCCTTCTGGCTCATCCGTTACCGCCTCCGTTCTGTCAGCTGCACCCTGAAAAGCCTTGGTAAAATTCTTATATACTCCGAAGTCTTCCTGCTCCTTGTTCTTTTCTTCCTCCAGTTTTCTCAGCTCATCCTGAACATTTTCAACACCTGGCATCAGCTGCAGTCTGGTCTCCCTTGAAAGGTCATTTGCCAGCATCGTGACAATCTGTGCTGTTTCCATATCATTCTGAGGACGGTTCCTGCGGAATTTTGGAACAATGTCTCTGTAATCATAATTGTGCCCCATGATGTTCAAGATATTTGTGATCAGCTCAATCCTGCGCTGCAGTCCTTTCTTGAACTTCCGTTCCTTAATCGAACATATCTGCTCCAGTCCCCATAATTTATAGGATATAGCCACTCCGGATAGGTTTCCTCCAAAAGACTCATCACACATATGTGGCACATTGGCTCCAGTGTGAATATCCTCACGGAGCCGGTTCTTATAATTTTCCAGTGCAGTATCATCAATCGTCTTCAGGAGCCAGTCCACATCTCCTCCATCCTCCAGAATGATAGCTCCTTTTTCCTTCATGTCAGCAATGTCCTGACTGCTGACATCTCCAAGTTTTAAAACCTTTAAAATGGCATCATCATTATACTGGAAATAGTTTGCAGTGTTACTCTGCACCTTGTTATAGGCATCAATCTCCGTAATGACACCCTCAAAATCTCCAAGCATTTCCTCGTTGTTGATGTATTCCACAAACGGAACGTCCTGCCAGTAATGTTCCTCAACTGCTATCATGTTCAGGTATCCATTATTCAATGACTGGAATCGCATCACAAGACTGGAATTCCAGAACTCCACCTTCCTGATTACGTTGTCATCCTTATCCTTTGAAATAATGGTTCGGATAAATGCCATCGGAGTGGAAAATCCACTGTCCGTCTCGCAAATCATAATTCCGTTAGCAGCCGGAACCCTCGCAAGCCTTATCTTGGCATCCTCATCCAGATAGAGCATTTCAAAGCAGCTTCCGCAAATGCTGCACTGCTTCGCCAGCTCCATGTTGTGATCCTGCTCATCGTTGTAATCAAAAATATCCTGCACTGTCTGCAGGTATTCATCATTCTGGGAGTCATAGACAATCGGCTCACCCACGAAGTAACCGGTGGCGGTATCCGTGATGTATTTTGCCATATTATTGACCAGACGGTTGTTCGGAGCTGTGCTGTCCTTCTTGTTTTCTCCAAGGATTCTATGATTGCCAACATAGTAATCATGCAGCATTCCGTATTTTACATCCGTGCTGTTCTCATCGATGATCTCACGGATATCTTTTTCTGTCAGGCTTTCAATGGAAGCCCTGTCCATATAAATAACCGGCATGACCGTTACCTCCTATAATCCTAATTTCCCTTTATCCAGCACCCGGAACCGTTTCATCTTCTTGGCAATCGTTCTGCATCCTTCCAGAGCATCCACACCATCATCGTGCGCTCCCATCGGGAAGTGTTCCATCTGCTCCAGCAGTCTCTTGTGCCTTTTATTGAACTTGATGTAATGGTTCTTTACATCCGGCTGCATCGTCTGTATACGCATTGTCTTATCGCTGGTCTGCGGTACCTCCTCGATCGGAAGGTATAACCCAGCTTTTGCAGATGCCTTTGCCAATTCTTCCTTCAGGAACCACTGGAACTGCACCGTCTCAGCTCCGAACTTCTTATAGCCCCTGCCATAATCCCTGCGGAGCATCTTCTCCTTCTCCAGAATGTCACCGATAATTTTATCCGGATGTCTGCGTTCGATATCCGCATCCATGACATACATATACCCGGATACTTTGTGCTTCGCCAGCGTGATGATGGCGGAAAAGTCGCTGTGCTTGGTCTTTCCAAGTGACGGATCGACAAAGCCAAAGAAAAGGAAGTCCCGGTTCTTGAAGTCGATTTCTGCTTCATTATAGAATTCAAACCATTCAGGATTGAAAATACAGTCTTCCGGATTGATAGGCTCGTTCTGTTCCTCGGAGTTGAAGGATGCCTCGCCTTCTGTCAACCTCATAACCATCAGATCATAATAAGACAGTTTCTCCTCCCACAGAACCTCCGTGCCTTCCAACATCTTCTCCCGGTGCCTTTCAAAAAACTCTCTCGCATCGGCTTCGTGGTTCTCGTTTGAAAGGTCTGTGTAAATCTCCTCCCATTCCTTCCATAGATCCTCTTCGTTGGAAAAAGAAATGACCGCCTTGTATTTAATGGCTTTATATCCCGGATTGTTCAGGGTTTTCGCCAGAAGGCTGTCATAATGCAATAATGTTCCAATATAGATAATGTCCGTGTAATCATCACCGGCTTTTGAAACAGCTTTTAAAAACCAGCTTTCAAGTTTCTTTCGCTGCTCCGGTGTCCGGACGTTCTCGTCATTTTCAATATCATCCAGAACCAGAAGGTCTGGTCTCCAGTTTCTGTGTTTTCTGCCTCGGATCTTCTTTCCCGATCCGATTGCCTCAACTTTGATGTTGGTGCTTGTGATCAGTACGTTGCTTCTCCAGACTTTTCCGACCAGGCTCCCGAAGTCCTCCTTCAGAGCTTCGTTCTCCTCAAACTCTACCCTGATGTTATCGAGAAATCCCTCAGCCTGCTCTGAGCTGTCGGATATGATAATCGGATAATGCTTGTATTCATAAACTATGGCATGAATGCTGCCTTTAAAAGTAAGGCTCGTGGACTTTGCGTGTCCACGTGGAGCTGCGACCACTCGTTTGGTTCCATTCATCCGGCTGATCTTCTTTACCTTTGCCGGTGTGGTCGGATATTCCCCTTTCAAAACTCCTTGCTGCCATATATTATCCAGTTCCCGGTGAAATTCAGGGGATGGTCTGGAAAAATAATGTGGAAAGTATGCCCTGCCGAAAAATTCCATATCAATGGCTCCCAGCCTCTGGCGTATGCCTCCTTTTCCGGTAAGCGGTGCTCCGGATTCATAATCTTTCAAAATCTGCACACGTTCCGAAGAACTGTCCTTTTTTAAAAAGATGTTTAAAAGGCTTTTTAAATCGCTTGTAACAGCCTCGGTATCATCATAGAAGCTCTTGCTCTCAGCCTCTGCCATCGCTCCGATCAGAACACCGATGCTTTCTTTTTTTCCTGCTCGCACACCCACTACCTGCCTTTCCGTAAAATTTTAAGGCTCATATTTGCCCCATATTTGCATTTTTGTGTTTCAGCGATAATTTCCCCCACTTTCATCATTCAAACGATTTTAAATGGGTTTAGCGTGTTTTTAAACGGTGTTTTTACACCATTCAAAAAAGAGAACTGCCAGAACAAGCCCGATGGGTAGGCTTCGCCACCCAACCAGTGTACTTTTTCTGCTCAGTTCCCTTTCTCTATGTCCGCCAGCTTCCGGCATCGGGACGAATCAACCGTATGCCATCAGGTGGCTTCTTTCAAAACCGCTTGTGCTGCACCCTCTGCCCCATCCCTGCCAGCCCCGGCAAGGCTTAGTTCCTCTTCTTCCTCCAGCCGGATGCTCAACTGGACTTCCTTTTTCTCATTACAGATCGTAATCTCAAAGGTTGCTTTCCTGCTCCGCTTATCATACTTGATGATGCGGTTTTCAAATTTTTCAAGAACTCCTTTCACAGTCTCATAATTTCCATCGCCCAGAGCCCTGACCACTGTAGGCTCAATCGGCTGGTTGTTCTCCCCGGTCAGCAGCATGATCCACTCTGCCTCCAGATAGGAAAGTCTTGATGGATTCCTGCTGTCTCCAAGAAACTGGATCACTCCCGGAATCCCCTTAACCTTGTAATAGTTATCCGCATTGTAATTCATGTTCAGGAATACATATCCAGCAAACAGGATGTATTCTCTCTGTGACCATGAACCTCCGGAGCGTATCAGACGATTTTCCTTCGGGACAAGAGCCCGGATGCCCTGCTCTTTCAATTTCCCGGCAATATCATCTTCCTTGCCGGTCATAACTTGAATCACATACCACATCACCTTTTATCCCTCCAGTCCTTCGTTTTTCTTCTTGTTCAGGTATGCACTCACCTGACGGTAGAGTTCCGGATTTTCCTTCGCCATAGCCTCAAATACAAGGCTCTTGACTGCCTCCAGTCCGGCTTCGTAATTATCACGATTCTGTACTTCAATCCGCTTCTTATAAGCAGCTGCCCGGATGAGACCATTGGTCTCCTTGATCAGCTTCTCAATCGGCACTTCCTTCATCTGCTCCTCATCCACGTTTGTAAGGGCATTCATGACATGATGGCTTGCCAGACGGATGAGAGCTTCCGAAGTATCCAGATCGGGATACCGGTTCATTTCATCCATCAGCATGGAGAAATTGCTCTGTGCCACCGTTATCATCTCCACAGTGGCAAGATACTTCTTTGCGTAAGTACAGATCGCCATTTGCGACATTTCTTCGCCGTTTTCTTTCAGAAATGTAACAATTTCTTTATATGTGCAGCCGGTCAGGAGCATCTGCTCCACAGTGTCCTTCAGCTCTGGCGGTAATCTGTCCACCTTACCGGTGCTACGTCTTCTCTCCTTCTGCTCCATCGTTAATCGCCAAGATCAACCATATTATCAGATATTCCACCGCCAAGGAGCCGGATGCCTTTTCCAGTGACTTTGGCTTCCAGTGTCTGATAATCACAGTCCGCAAGGGATGCATCTTCACGTGTTTTAATATCCCTCAGATAGATATAGCCCTCTTCTGCAAGGAAATTAACGCTGTCTACAAATTCCTGCTTTTCAATGCCTTCGTAGCTGACCGCCTTCTCCACACTCCGGAGGGCATTGTATTTTTCCCGGAGCAGGTTTATTGTCGACAGCACCCTGCCATTGTTCATTGTAAAGTTGCCAGCCCGAAGCTGCCTTTTTTCTGTTTCTCTGCTCATCTCTTCGACCTCCTACTTCTTCAGCATAAGTTCCAGCATCTGATCCAACTTTCTGTCCATCTTGTTCATTTCCCGTATAAAATCATCCTTCGTCAGATACTCTGCTTTGATCTGTTTGATATCAGCCCGGCATTCGTCAAAATCTTTTTCATGCACGTTCTTGGGTGTATAGTCTTCACGAATCTGCCGGATGTCTTTTTTTAATTCCTCGGTGCTTTCTTTCAGATCTGTCTTAGTAACCCTCTCACTGTCTATCCTTCTGATCTCCTCTCCATGCTTGTCAACCTGACTCATGGTGCGTTTCAGAAAATATGTAATCACTCCAATTCCCAATGTGATTGCTGTAGTTATAATCCATTCGCTCATCCTCTCACCTCGCACAAAAAAAGATACACCTGCGTGTCTAACACAAGTGTATCTCCTAAATCATAAATATTAAAATAAAGCACTTAAGAAAATATATTCATTCTAAGAAGTCCGTAAGATTCATCTGACCATCTATCGGTCTGGCTTTTATCTCTTTTGCTTTGTCTAAAACTATATTGCGAATCCACGTTTCTGTCAATCCATATTTCAGAGCCAGTTCTTTGTAATTGCTTCCGTCAAACTCCTCTTTAATCAGTTCGTCACGAACTGTTTTTTCCAGACTTTCAATTTTCGGAATGTAAATGGAAGTGCCATTAAAAGCCCTCACGAGGCTCTTGAAAGCCTCCAGTCCAATCAGTTCCGCAAGCACTTTCTGCTCCTCGTCCAGATTTTCCATTTGCACCATTTCCAACAAATCCACTATGCCTCGCCTCTCTTTCTGGCACTTGCCACATATCTCTTTAAAATCTCAATCAGGTTATTTCCCTGTTCAAAAGTAATCCATGCAAATGGGTTCCTGGCAACGGCATCCGCACCAAACTCTTTTTTAATTACCGCACAAAGCCTGTCCCCCAGCTGCACATCGTTTGGCACCTCATCACATTTTTTCAGTTCATACATGAGAAACCAGATTTTTTTCTGCTGACCGGATGTAACTCCTCCTGGTCTGGTCTCATGCTCCTTAGGCTTGCTGTTCCGTGGCTTTGGAGAGACAGTTTTCCCCTGCAGCTCTTCCAGACGTGCAATCACTGCACAAGCCTCCTGATATGTAAGGCTCTTGATGGAGTCTTTCCCTGTCACTCCGCCTACCAGCGCATGGAGTTCGTCCTCGCTTCCGGAAGCCTTGATACCAAGTGCATTGCCGATAGCATATATTTTTCTGATCTGGAATTGCTCTATTGTTCTCATCTGCCTCTCCCTTCCGGTTATTTCCCTTTTTCAGCTTCCACAGTTACCTTGATTCCTTCATCCACAATAACGGCTGCCCGGATAATTTCAATAGCCTCCTGCGGTGTTCCTTTCCATTCTGCTGCTTTCAATATCTGCAATATCCATTCCCAGTTAATAATCTCAGCAGTGAGATATGCCCAGTCACTTGCTTCCTGCTCCGGAAGCCCAGCCAGCTTTATCAAGGTTTCTGTATCTTTTTCATACTTTCCTTTCAGCTTTTTTTTGAGTGTCCGCTGAATCTTCTCGTCTGCTGTTATTGCCTTGATGGTTTCATCCAGACTTCCTTCAGTGTAATTGCCAAGAAATATCATTGCAAACAGCCTCTTGCATGGATCTGTCATTTTGTAGGACGTATCCTCCTTCACAAATTCCTCAAATACATCACCCAGCAGCTTCTTAACCATTGTCATGGAAACCGGCTTCACAGTCTCACTGTTTCCGACCACCACCTTGGAATTATTGCTGCCCCAGTAATCAATAGTCTTCTTTTTGGTATCCTTCAGGTCATCTGTTGCAATTTTCTCGAACCATGCTTTGATCTCGTCAATCTCTGCTTTGATTACGCTCTGCTGGTTGGTCAGTTCCACCAATCGGTCAGCGTTTGCTTTGATTTCTGCCATATCATTCATCACTCAAACACCTCCGCAATCTTCCCAGCGCAGCTCCTGCAGATTTCAACTCCGCAGACCGTCTGTACATCATCTACCGTTCCGCAGTGGAAGCAGGTCGGCACGTGCTTGGAGATATGAATTCCCTCCTCGTCCGTTCTGATGTCAACCGGAACCCCCGGAAGAATACCGGTTTCCTGACGGATACCTCTCGGAAGAGTAATACCTCCACTTTTGGTCACTTTTTTTGTCGCATCCATCTTGTTTCCTCCTTTTTGATTTTTACTGATACAACCAGCTTATCCAGCTGATTCATGTGTACCATGTTTCCTTCGGAGAAAAGCACATAGAAGGCTCCATGAGCGTAATGGTATCCCATCACTGTCCGATATTCAGTTGTGAATTCATCCGCAAAGCCGACTTCGGCTCCAACCGGGTACCGTAGGATCGTCCACACAATCCTTGCTATCATGCTGTCCTCCTCTCCCACTCTGCATTTCATGGGCTTGTGACCATCACCTTACGGTGGCTGCATTAGGAGGGGCTTTTCGCCCCTTATGTAATTTTCCTGCCGTAGCGGTGTCCTTTGTCCGTTTTCTCAATCTTACAGATCAGTGTAAACACAGCCTCAATCTTCTCTTCCTCTGACAGCTTGTCACTGTCTAACTCGTAGATAAATAACATCCTGCCATTGTCCCTGATATAGACCGTCTGCTCTATATGACAGAGCATCTGTGGTGCCGTGTAGATTTCTCCGAACCAGCGGATATTTCCTGCCGGACTGATTGTCCTCGGCTCAAAGTACATTTCTTCTCTTAAAACCATGCTGCACCTCCTTACTTTGGCTTCGTGTATCGGTACGTGGTACCGTCTTTTCTGGTTGCAATCATAATCTTGGCTTTACCTTCCCGGATCAGGTTGGCACACAACCTTGCCTATTCCCATCCTTTCCGAATTTCCTCCGGAACCTTAACATCTGATTTCTCGCTCATTTCTTCGCCTTTCTGATAGTCTTTGTTTTTCCACTCCTCCTCTGCAGGGCAATTCTGCTGACAATGACCATCTCCTCTGGAGTGTCCCTAACGATCAGCCACTTTTCAGAATCCAGCCCGGTATCCTGCAGAAACTTCTTTTGTGCCAGTGTCGGCTTCTTTCCATTCTTCACTTATCCACCTCCGCAATCTTTACCACTACACCATGCCTTTCACTCTCTGTAACCTTAAACCGGAATCCATTATCTTCTGCCTCTTCCTTCTTTCCAGCAAGGTACATTCCAGCTCGTAGCAATGCTGCATAATCTGTCAGTGTGGTGTAATTCCTCACCGTAATCTTTCCCGGCACCTCATCACCTCCCGACCTCAACTGTGTGTTGCATTGAAATTTTCCATCGCCCATCGGTTTCCGGTGGATTGTACCAACCTTCTTGTGCGTTCTGCCGGATCAATTCTCTTTCTGTCATTCATCCCCGGTATACTCTCAATAGCTTCTCTCATACCGCAATCCGGGCAGATATCCGTTTTATTATCCACCCTCGACAATGCCGGACGTCCAGTGTATGGTTTCCGGCACTTAGGACATACCACCATGCCTGAATCCTCCTTTTATTCAGTTTTGCCTCACTCTGCATTTCATGGGCTTGTGACCATCACCATTCAGTGGCTGCATTAAGGCTGGGGCATAAGCCCCGGCACATTGTTATCTATCCGGAAACGTGAATTTGCATTCGCATACCGGATGCCTAATGATCAGCGTTTTCTTTTTCAATCCCTCACGGTACCCTTTCATGTATGAGTAATAGTTACTCCTCTGGATACGCTGATTCCATCCTATTAACCATCCTGATATTGCAGATACTGCAACAATCAGCAGTACCAGTACCACCCCGGCTATTCCAGTATGCAAGCCGAATACAATCATAAACATAAGTGCCATCAAGATTGCACCAGCAGCTACACCGACCAAAATTGCGGTACTTCTTTCTTTAGGGTTCTTCATTTTGCATTTACCTCCGTTTTCTCTTACTTCTTGTCCTTTTTATTCCCGATATATGCCAGTACAATCAGCGTCAGGCATATCACAGTCACGATATAACACTTTTCCATGTCCTGCCCTCCTATATGAAGCGGATTCCCATTGTATTTGCCATTTTTTCCAGCCCCTCAAAGGAAATATCCTCGTTGTTGACTGCGTTATTGAACACACTCACCATTCCACGAATTCCCCATTTGCTGTGGCTGATGCTCAGAAGGTAGTCAATCTCTTTCTGCATTCCCTTCTCTTCCAACACCGGGAAGAATTTGACAACGTCTTCTCTCTGGATATCCGATGTGCGGTACCTTCCATGGAGCTTCGTGCGGTTGAACTGCTGGGCGAAAATTGCTTCCTGCTTTCCGAGCATCTTATTGTAGACTTCCACATTTCCGATGAGTACGATTCCAATACCCGGCTTTCCGGTAAATATATCTTCATCTACCCACCCTCTGATTTCTTCCAGAGTGAGGAATTTAAGATTCTGTGCTTCATCGATAATGATAACCTTATCAGTCTCTCTGAGCTTCTCCTGAATGGATACCGATAAATCCTCGGTGCGCTGGTTTTCAGGGAGTTTTAATGTCTTTGCAATCATCTTTAAAAGGCTTCTTGTTGAGCCGGTACTCGGTGTTGCTTTCACATAAACTGTTGTTGAAGGATTGTCCTGCAGGAACTTGGCTGCTGCTTTCGTCTTTCCGATCCCGGCATCCCCATCAATAACTACAATTCCCTTCTCCAGCTGGCAGTACCGGATCAGCTTGTACGCTTCCTCGGAAATGGTTGTCGGTATGTACCCGGCTGAAGTCTTGGTTCTGAAAGGTTCCGCTTTCTGCGCATTCTGTGTTTTCTCTTCCTGAATCTGAAAGAACTCCTTCAGCTTATTTTCCACCGCCTCAATATCTCCCTTATCGTACATACTTCTGCGGTACTGGCTGAGTGCTGCCTGACTGATTCCAAGAATCGGGGCTGCCTTTGCCTGACTCAAATTTTCGTCCTTCAGGAACTTCTCTAATCTCTCCTGAAGCTTTGTGTTGTACTGTTTACTCATCATTTACCTCCTCGCCTTATGGCTGCATTTCTATTCATTACATCAAGGTCTGCACCGCCAACCACTTTCTTGAATACTGGTTCTTCGTCTGCCCTCTGAACCTCAAGCAGGGATGGATTCGGTTTGCCCTGATAGTTCGCTTTGTTTCGCTCGGCTTGCTTAAGCACAAGCTCCATTGCAGTAATCTTGTCCACATCTGCCAGAATAGCGTTTTCCTTGTATTCCCTTGCGATACGCTCCAGCCTTCTGGTCTTCGCCATCGCTGCCTTGACATCATCCTTGCTGGCATTGTAGGAAAGAACTGCGGTATTGTCTGCAGGTACCGACATAATGTAACGGTCTTCCAGATCGTAAATTCTGACCTCGCTTAAATTCTCCGGATCATAACGGAAGTAAACTTTTTTTCCGAGCATCAGATGTACAAAATCATCATTCCAAAAGTCGATGCGTCCACCTCCAATATCCAAGTGAACTCCTCGCCTTGTAACCTGCTGCGGTCTAGTGCTTCTCATCAGCATGAGGTTAAGCTCCTCAGCCGATGCCACACGTTTCCGCTTCAGATGCTCGTTGAAAACATCCGTCTTGCATTTTCCCTTGTCGGCTTCCACAGCTCCGTTGTAGGCTTCCATGTTGAAATACCACTCCAGAACCGCTGTCACATACTCCTCAAATTCCTCATCCGTATAAATCTGCTCTTTCTTCAGTACGAATTTCAATCGCTCCGGCTTCTCCACCACACTTCCTCCGGTGTAGGTATTAAAAAGCCTTGAAAGGTCATTTTTAACATCCTCAAACCGTCTCTCGATGATTTTTGCCTTCGCATTCCGGACAATCGCATTTGTCATGTTAATGCCAAGTCTCTTGAATACTCCCGGTGGCTCAAATTTCTCCTCGCCATCCTTTGGTTTCTTCTTACGGTGTCCCAAGCCTCCGATATCGAAGGTCAGGAACTCTCGACCATTATCCACGTAGATGTTATCCGGTATGCCATATTTGAGGATTCCCTTCCGCAGTGCTATCAGTGTAGCCTCGGAGCAGGGATTGTATGTAATATGGAATCCGGTAAAAATACCGCTTCGTGCATCCAGAAATGCTGTCAAATAAGGTCTGTGGATGTTTCCATTCTTGTCCTTTACCATGACATCAAAGGTATGGTTATCAGCAATCCACCACTCATTGCTTTCGATATCCTCATAAATTCTGCGGATAAACGGAGCGCAGCGGTCATTGTAGGCTTTATGTCCCTCACGTCCCAGCACCTTGACACCTTCCGGCACCTCGTTGTTGAGTCTGCGGTAAAAAGCGGAATAGCTTGGAATGTCGGTGTATAAATCCGGTCTTTTTTCCTGAGCCCACATCTTGGTGTAGTCCAGGCACTTCTGGATCGGATGCTGGCTCTCATCAAGGTAGAAATACAGAAACGCCTGCCATATCGTATCATCAATGCTGCTGGTTCCCTTTTTCCATTTGCCCCTCTTGTCAATGAGACCGTCTAAATCATTTTCTTTAACCGCTTTCCACTTCCGGTACAGGATATCAACAGAAATCTCTTTGTCCGGATATTCCAGTCCACATAAAGTAACAAATTTCTTATCAACATCTGCTTTGCAGGTAACTCCCGGCTTCATCCGGTATTGCTGCCACTGCTCCACAAGGCTGATCCAAAAATCAATCTCCTGCCTTTCGCTTTCCGAGAAATGGTCTACCGCCTTTTTATCCGGTACCGGCTCCGGAGTGCTTATCTCCTCCGCCGGGTTCTCTAGATTCATCTGATACCATTTCTGCTGCAGCTCCTCATCCAGAGCCTCCAGCGGCACCAGATAGGTCTTTCTGTTTTTATCATTCAGGATTTCCTGCGCCTGAAGTTTACCTTCTTTAATTATCCTTTGAACATACTGATAACTGCATCCTTTGACCTCTGCCACCTGCTTTGCGGTAAGCATCTGTCCCATCACATCACCACCTTACAGCCTGTCATCATCAGATGCAGGAGGCTATCCCTGCATGACCGGCTTCCGCCGGTTTCGACTGTTCGCTTTTCAATTTCTCTGGTATAATCTCCGTAGGAAGGAGGTGTTTACCATGACTGATATTGAAGCATTGAAGGAATCCGTTTCAGAAAAACTCTATGCCCAAGAACCCCTTGCTCAGGCTATATTGTCATATCTGAACAATTCAGACCCTGCTGCCCATCAAGCAATACTAAATCGCTTTGATGAAATCGTATCTGCACGTATTGATTGCCTCATTCAAGAAGCCCTCGAAAACGAAGCAAATACTGAAAAATGCAGGAAGTGATTTATTTTCGGAATATATGGAGTGGAGTTCCTGCTTCCGTGTACACCCTAATGAACCAAGGTGTACACTCCGCAATTACTGTTTTTCCAAGATTGAGATGTACAAAATCTGCATCCCAGTACTCCACTCCATCAATTCTGATTCCTCTGCGAGTTACTCGCTGCCTTGAAAACGCTGTTTCCATTTGAAAGAGCTTCACACGCTTCACTCTCATCAGCCAATCGCTCTCATCCTCGGTGCATAATCCGTAATACTCATCCGTTCTGGTAAAGTGATATTCCACTCCGTAAAAGTGTTTGATCGCCATCCGGTAAACTTCCCACTGTGCCTGACACCATGCCAGTGTTCTCAGTACTTCCTTATCCTCTCTATTTCTGCTCAGTGCATCATCCCATGCGGTAATTGTGCTTTCCAGTTCCCCTCCGAACTCCGTTTTTAAAAACTGCTCTTTATTCATTTTCATACGCTCCTTCTTAAATGGCTTTTAAAAACTCTTTAAAATCATCCACATCTCCATCCAGTTCCTCAATAATAGGAATGATGTATTTGTTTCCGGACTGCTTTCCGTGTGTTGCTTCGCTAATTCTTGCGTGTGGGATGCCCATCTGCCTTGCCAGCTCGTTCTGGGAGATCTCTTTCTCCACCAACCGTATTTTTACCCACCGTCTGAATTCAGCGAGATTACTTATTCTGTTATTTTTCAACTTCCACTCGCCCTCCTTTAGCGTTATCCGTTATATTCTTCTGTACCAGTGTTACAAAATAACCTATTCAGTTATCGTTTTTCGTGATATAATGGCTTTTGTATTATTGGTACATTTTGATTATAGTGCGATATTTTCGCATTGTCAATATAATATTGCGAAATATACGCATTATTTTCAAGGAGGTTATTATGCCTGATTTGTATGGGAGAATATTGGAGCAAACAGAGCGTTTAGGTATTACTGGTAAAGAATTAGGAGAATTACTTGGCTTGAAAAAAAGCCCTTTAACAGACTGGAAAAATCACAAGTCTAATCCTACGTTGGAGCAGCTTGCTAAAATGTGCGAAATTTTCGCAATCTCTTCTGACTACCTACTATTCGGAGTCGCTAACATTTTATCACCGGATCATCAAGAACTTATTGACACTTATGACAAGTTAGATCGCCGAGGGCAGCATCGTGTCCACACTATCATCTATGAAGAAATAGATCGGATGAATGGTACACCGGAAGCGTCTGCTTCCAGAAGCGTCATATAAAAAGAAATGGAAATGTATTATATATTGACCCTTCCTCTTTTGCGTGATATATTTTAATTGCATTTACCACTGTGCTTTAAGGCATAATAAAAAGAGCAGTTTCGGACGTTCTGCCACGCTCCCGATTCTGCTCTTTTTGGGTTGGTATTATGGTTGGTATTCAATCTCCTTTTAAAATCTTATTCAATATGGCTCTTTGAACGTACCTTTTAAAACCTTTTTGAAAGGCTAAAAATCCAACAAAATCAATACTTTCAAGCACTTTCTCAAACTACTTTTAAACGGTTTTTGAACGATTTAAAACCCATACTTTTTACCAATATCATCTCTGACATTTACGCCTTTTAAACTCCTCTTTCTCTTTTCAAGTTGGCATTTACAAATTCCGTATTTTTTAAAGGCATTTCCTACCTTTTAAGCCTAAAAAAGCCCCATTTCATGGGATTTCTCGCCATGTAAGGGACTTTAAGGGTTTTTAAGGGTTCTCAGGTTGGTATTACCCTTGATTTATACGGAAACTCACACTGACATCCCGTCGGGCTCGTATTCAATCTTACCAATAATACGCACGGACGTGTCGGTGACCTGTTCAATTTCATCAACTTCAATATGTTCGATATCATAATTTTCGTCTTCCCAAGCAGCAACGTATGTCGCCATATCATCGTCATCATTTGCATCATATTCATCATAGTTACCGGTATCTGCTCCATACCATGCTATGAGCTGGTCGGCGTATTCGGGCGTCATTGTCCCAGCCCTGTACGATCCACCGTCACCTAAAATGATGTCGTGAAAAGTTATGTCCTCCTTGACATCTTCATAAAAGATGTTCTGCGGTTCGGTTTCGAAGTTGTCAATGTCAGAGTAGGATAGGAAATATGCCATTGGGAAACTGGAAATATCCACCTTGTGCGTGTACCCGTCATGGTCGACGGACATTCTCACGACCTGGCATATTTTCTTGAGGTTTATATCCGTCTCATTGATTTGTATTGGATATTTCGGTTGGGTTATGTCTGCGGCCTCTTCTGTAGTTTTCGAGGTTTCTAACTCTTCGGTCTCCGAAATGCTTTCAGTTGTTTTGATGCCATCGCTTTCCTTGTAGCCGAATGAGCAGGCATTAGACAAAATACAGATTATGGTGCATACACATATAGATAGTACCTTTCTTTTCATTATGTTTTTGTTTCCTCCTAATTTCTCGGTTGTTATGCTGCTTTAAACACATCAATGCACTTATAATGTAAAAATAGTATCATCCATACCATAGCGGTGTCAAGGTTATTTGAATACCCCATATACGAAAAAAGTGAGGACTTCTCCCACCTCGAAAGAAATCCCCACTTTCATTGACCACATTGGGGTCAGGCACCAATGTGCTCATTGTATTGACCTATTTAAATTATACAGGAAGCTCCAATTATTTACATTATAACACACGTAGGTATATTCAAACAATACCAGAATAATAGTACGATATTCAACCTAAAATTTCATTTTTGGCTTTTGTGCAGTTTACGGCATCCAGCGGTCGTCATTCTGTTTTAGACCGGCCGTTTCCCGAAGCCAACGGCCGCCCATTTTTTAGTTAGAAGATTACCACTTATCGTGTGTTAATCTTAATCGTGTAGTGTTTTGTAGCTCTCTTCATGATGGAATTGGCAGATACCTCATCGTTGAGGATCATCGCTTTCCAGTTATCCGGATCACGCTGTGAGCATACGATGGTGCTTTTTCTCTGCTCGTTCCGCTTCTCGAGAAGCTCAAAGAGGATTTTAATCTCTCTTTCGTCAGTGATTGTGTGGAGCAGGAAATCATCCAGAATGATCAGTTCCCATTTGAGATACTTCTTCATCTTACGGGCATATTTATCGTAATCCTGCTCTTTAAGAGCTACCATGCTTTCCAGAAGTTCCTCGCTGTGAAAGTAACCGACGTTATATCGGTTGCAGGCCTTTATGCCGATAGCTTTTGCAAGGTAAGATTTTCCGGAATCTGATTCTCCGAGAATACAGACATTGTACCCCTTTCAATAAAGTCAAAAGAGGAAAGCACCTCTGTTATACCAGCAGGCAGATACTCTCGCTTGTCAGAGTCCACACAGTCTGACAATTCTTCAGGTGAGCCTTTCAGATGTGCAGCTGTTAAGCGATTCTTTAATGTCGTGCTGACTTTTTCCTGAAACTGTGGTCCAATCAGTTCTGCAATAAGCGTAAGTCGATCCATTTCCAGAAATCCGGGTTTGTGATACAGATCATCCAATGTAGCTGCCATAGTGGAAAGCTTAAGTTCGTTCAGTTCATCAACGAGTTCATTTATCAGTGCAGTTCCTGTAAGCATCATTCATCGACCTCCTCTCGCATCTGATCAGCAAGAGCCTTGCTACGTGATAAAAGAGTGTCGATACTGGAAGCTTCCGGTGGCATTACATACCCTCCTCGTACCGGTTCTTTCTTTGCCGGTGTGGAATGACGGTATCCTGCTTCTCCGAGATCATCTGCTACAACAGATATCGTATTTTTAATGAAGGTATATTTCTGCTTATTCAGAGCAATCGCTTGCTTACAGCATTCCTCCAGAGCCTTATTGCTATACTTCTTTGTAAAGTTCAGAATACCTAAGCACATACGATAGGTCTGTACTTCGTATGGTCTGGATTTAAGGATCGCCCGGATAACAGTTTCTGTATTCCTGCCAATGAGCTGCGCTTTCTGTATAAAGTAAGGCCCATTCCACTGAGTGAATCCTTTATAGTTATCTGGCAAGTGTTCAGGATTGGTTGACCACTGTCCTTTGCGGGTAGCTCTGGGCCATTCACAAAGAAACTCTCCGGCAAGAGAATAAATACGAACAACAGTTGAAGATGACTTAATAGATACTTTCTTATGCAAAAACGCTTTATCTACGCTATAATAAGCATTGTCAAAGCGTACGTGGAAGTCACTTGACACCTTTGCCGTTTTTCTCTCCATGTACTCGTAATGCATGGAGGGGAGCGGCATCAATTCAAGTTTCTCTTCTTCCCAATAGTAGTATCTATTGTGTTCTTTCTTCTTGAATGGCTCTTTATTCAGAGCCTCCAGTTCCTTCCAGAGATCCTTATTAAACTGTTCCAGTGAGAAATACTGGCGTTCTTCAAGTTTGTGGAAGAAGCCCTTCTCGAGAATGCCTACTGCGTTTTCAACAGAACTTTTGAACTTCGGCTTACGAACCTTCGCTGGAAGAATAACGGTGCCATAGTGGTCAGCCCAGTCAGCATAATCCTTGTTTAGTTCAGGTTCAATCCAGTCTTGATTAACGCTAACAGCTTGTTTACAGTTATCACAGACTACCAATGCAGGAACTCCACCAAAGTAATTCAATGCATGATTGTTGACATCAATCCACTGTGGCTCCTTCGTTGAGAGCATTCCTTCTGCATAGATGTACTGTGAATAAGGAAGGATAGCTACAAAAACGACGATGGTCATAATCTCACCGGTAAGAGGATCTGTCATGGAGAACGTCTGTCCAGCAAAGTCAACTTCCATCTTTTGCGCGACAACAGCATCAAAGTGGGCGGTCTCATAATTCTCTTCACACCACTTGTTGTAGAGCTCACAATACTGGCTGTATTGATAGAAACGAGCACCTTCTTCTTCGCACTTTTTCTTATAGCGGTTCCAAAGAAACATGAGTGTCATGTTTTTACGGGTAGCCATAAGCTTGGCAGCCTCTTCATAATCAGGTAACTCGATGTTCTCATTTCGACCTCCTGATCCAGGTACAGATCCATACACCTTCAGGGCAATACCATAGTTAGTGATGCCTACTGGTAATGGATAGCTCAGATCTTCGCACTTCTTGAATGCTCTCAAGAAGTCATTAACGCCAGACTTGCTGAAACCAGTCTGACGAGCTATTTCGCTACCGGACATTGATAGCGCGTAGTGCTTGATAATGATGTCCTTGTAATCCAACTGCATACATTATCCTCCTTAAAATGATGTATTCACCATCCCTGAGATGGCTACTATCATTATAAGGATTAGATTACACAGACTGGTAGCAATTCGGCTGTTCAGAAACGGAATGCGACCGTTTTGCTCCGCAAATCCGGCCGTTTAGCTTCGCAATATGCACTCATCTTCAGTCCTCCAAGTAATACTCATATATCACTCAAACGGATAAGGGAAAGAATGAAAACCGTTGATGAGTTTCTGGCAAGCCATTCCGAAGCAACCCCCTGGCTGCTACTTACCATAAAATTTGTATCAGGTTATCTTCGCTGATCTCCTGCCCTGTACATTTATGATTATATATTAAGAACATATGTTCGTCAATCCCTATTTTTCTCTTTCTTAAAAATATTAACCACAAGACATCCAACCATACACCCCAATCCATTATGAAGTATATCATCCCATTCAAATAACCCTCGTTTCAAAATTAGCTGACATATTTCTATCGTTACTGATATAAGCACACCAACCCCCAACCCCCAATACCATTTTACTTTATGTTCTGCAATCACTGGGAGCAAAACCCCTACAGGCAATAATAGCAGACAATTCAACAAAACTTGTTTTAATAACGACCAATCGTGTTTCCAGATAATCTCTATCCATGACCAAAATGGAAACAACTCATACTGCCTAACCGAACACGTTCTAGTAAATACTGTAGATTCAAATACAATCCCCAAAAATACTACCAATACCAAAAATGCCATAGCTTGAATTGAATTTATTTTTTCTCTATATACGCCTCGTACTGCTAACACAATATTCAATACAAAAATTGCACCAAACAAAATAGTTTCTCGCTTCGACCACTCTTTATTGTATGTTGTCCAAATTTGATAAAGCTCCATCTCTAACTCCCTACCTAAGCAATCGTAAATTTTACTAAATGTTCCTGAATATTGCCTTCCAGTTTTGAAGTCCATACTATCCATTGTTCAAGAAAATAATTGATAATTTTGTGATTACGAGAAATCTCACTAACATAAAGTCAATTTATCCCCACCATAAAGTAGATTTTATCCAAACATCCGTTCAATTTTTAATCTCTTATAAAATATCGACCATATTTTATCAACCAATAAGCCAATTAAAAAAAGAATGCTTGAGATAGCTATAACCATTACGGGAATACTCCATATTGGCATATCTGCAATAAACTTAAATCGAGCAATAATAACATGCTTTCTAAATATCCTCTGATCATGAAATAAATATATTCCAAAAGTAGAAGCTGCTATTTTTTTTACCCATTTGCTATGTATATTTATACTTGAAAAAATCAAAACAAAACATATTGCAATCCCCAATATATTAGGAGCTATATAACTGATAGGAACATTTCCTAATCCCTCATGTAACCCACCAATCCATACTTTCCATATCCATGTAATAAAAATTAAAAATAATAATATTAACATAATGCATTTCTTTTTACATCTTTTATATAATTCTTCTTTTCTAATAATCGCTCCTACAATATATAAACAAGCCAACCAAACAAAACTATATCCACCGTTAAGTTCAAAAACATCTGTAAAATATGATGCAACCGTTGCATAGCACGATAATATAGCAATAAAAACTAATAATTTTTTCCAATTTACGGATCGTATCAGTCTATCTAAAAATGGCATGATAAGAAAAAGTACTGAATATGCTGTAAAATACCAATATTGATTAAATGTGACTGGCATTAATGTTTGGACTATATCTATCAGTCCTGTAGTGTTCGGTGATATAAAATAAAATACTAAAGTTATTATCACTCCATATGTAACTGTTTTTATCCATAAGGAAATATAGTTTTCCCATTTCCATGTCCTATCATACTCTCTATAACTTACAAATCCGCTAATTATTGCATAACAATTTACACCACAAAATCCAACTATTTCTATAAGCCATGATAGAGCATACCCCCCCTTGAGAAGTCTCTAAAACTCCACCATGCCCAAGTACATGAATAGATATTATAAACAACATTGAAACAATTTTTAGCAAATCAATTCCATAATTATACATTATAGCTTTTCCTTTTTTACAAATTAAATTTTAAACATCTACCTTATAATATATATGTTTTTATAGCAGAAATAATTGTTAAAGAAATAATTTTTTCATTAATATCTCCTTTAAATAATTCCTCACAAATATTTTTTATTTTGATACTATTACTAAATAATTCTATATTTTCGTCATAATACTTTTGAAAATATTCTCTTATTAGTTCGTTTTTTTCATACCAACCCTTAATTGGATTCATTGACCAGCTTAATTTTTCTAAATGCATAATTTTAAATATTTTTCTATACACTCGTCTCATAAATCCTACATAGTCTCCTAGCTTTCCTACCGTTAAAGGAAAGCCTGTTGCCGAACATTCAATATTGGCATATTTGGGATATTTTTCTTTCATCCATCTACGATATACATGACTTTTTCCACGCATAGAAAACGGTAATGAATAGCACACATCCATAAATTCAACATCTCCATACGGTGTTATAGGCTCAACAAAATTCTGCCGTATAAACCCCGTATTCATACCTGCAAGCATTCCTCTTACATAAAACCACTGGATTTCTCTATCGTCAAATGTCTCTCTGTCATAACTGTCAACGTAAGAATATTTTTTTATGGTTCTAAATCTATCATAGTCCCAAACCATCTCATCTTCTCCATCTTGAACCATAACGCCCTCATTAATATCTCCTAATAATCCCCAAATTTCTATACCAGTTATTCTGGAATCTAACATTTCTAAAACTTTTTTCCCACCAGTAATTCCATAATAGTAGTTCATTCCTTGATTCATAAACACAAGGTCATCTATATCTAATAAACATTTTCCTGAATCTAAAGGATAAAAAATTGATTCAATATTGCATACTTTTTTTATTTTTTTTACAACCCTATAATCATCAGAATCTGTTTGTGCATATGTAACCCCCAAAAATTTGTCACTAAATTTTAGTGCCGTACATAAATTCATTCTACTATCTAACCCGCCACTAATATCGACTATTGTTCTATAACCATACTCAATATCCTTATCAATAATTCTTTTAACTGCATTTGAAAAAGAATTATCCAATAATTCTATTGCTTCGTCAATTGTTATATCCTTCCTATAATTTTTTTTCAATCTGTGGTAGATTGAGATGCTTTCTTTTCCATCTTTACATTTTAAAAAAGTCCCTGGATATATTCTATCAACACCATTGATAATAGTATGCTTGTCAACCATATATCCATAATATAAAAAATCATCTACCCAAGTATTGTCCAATTCCTTTTTAATATCATTTATTTTCATCCAATCAGCAAAATAATTAAGTTGACTTCCAAATGCAATATTCCCATTATTATTATATTTTAAAACCAAATGTGAACCACATTGATCCGAAAATACAATCCAGCTATTAAATTTTATATCGTAAACCGCTCCTGAAAACACTCCCCTTAAAGCACTAAACCATGATTCTGATTCTTCTATAAGGATATTTACTGTATCTTCCCAACTATTGTTTTGATATTTTTTTAACAATTCTTTCTTATTAAGAATAACACCATCTAAAATGACTATCCTTTTCTCATTCTTAAAAAACAACTTATCATTCATATATTTATTTAACGTATTTATAGAAATTTTCCATCCGCAACATTCCATATATATTTTTTTGCAATTAGAATCATTGTAATTTTTTAATTCTGGAATCCTAGATGTATTTGTAATAAAAAAACCTGGCATTGTTTTACTCCCTTCCTATTTCTTTTTATTTTTATAAAAAGTATAAATCAAATATGTTGTGCTCAAAATACTAGAAACAATAACAACTAGTACCGTTGCTAAAGCAGCTCCAACAGATCCCATCGAACTAATCAAATAAAAATCTGCTACTACATTTACAGCTCCCGAAATTAGAGCTACAAATAAATTAAATCCTAATTTTCTTTGTGTTACCAATAAATTCCCTGAAAAAATTCTAAATGTACCTGCAAAAAAGTAATTAACAGCTAAAATTCTAAATACAGGAATTGCATCCATATATACTGTACCAAAAAATATCTTAATAATCAGAGGTGCAAACGCAAACAAAGTTAAAGATATACCTGCATTAAAAATTCCTAAGTATAGAAGAATTTTTTTATATTTATCCAGACACCATTCGCCATCATTTCTTTTTTCTGCAAAATAAGGATATAAATATGTAATCAATGCAAGTGGTATAAAAGCTAATGCAGATGGAATAATAGTTGCAACTTTATAACTAGCCAATGTTGCTTCTTGTTTATCTACTAATCCCAAAACAAATATATCCAATAAATATAATAACTGTGACAAGCCATTGTTACACATAGATACAAATGAAATGGAAAGTAATGCTTTTTTATCTTCTTTTGATATTTTGTTTTTATGTGTTACTAAATGTATATCTAAAAATTTCCATGCAAAGATAATTGATAATGTATATGCACCATAGTATCCAAGAACCAAGCCCTTTTCCCTAAATAAAAGTGCACAAACCACCGAAATTACTAACAATAATACTGTATTAAAAACTGATAATTTTGCAAAATCCTGATTTCTTTTTTGCGATCTTAAATATATTATATTTAAAGAGTACACCAAACTTACCATAGGCAAAAAGCTCATAAAAATTAATAATTTATCAGCTCCTTCAATTGTAAGTGGAAAAAAAAGTCCTATCGAAATTAAAATAGCAGTCAATAAAAAATCAAATTTTACTCCATATCTTGAACCATAATTACATATTTTATTTGCATAATTTTCATCTCCACTGTGCTCACTACACATTTGTAAAATTCCAGATTCTACCCCTAATCCATTGGCTATTAAAACAATACTATAAATATTCCATGCATATGTAAAAATACCATATTCATCTTTTGTCAATATTCTAACCAAGATAATACTGCTCATAAAAGCAATTATTTTATTTATCACATTTCCTCCAAAGACATGGAAGAATCCCGTCTTTTTTAATATTTTTATCTTGTTTTTTAGCATTTAATTGCATCCTCAACTTTTATAAAATTTCTTTTAACACTACAACTATCCAAATATACATTTAACGTAAAATAGCTCATAATTAAGTGAAATACCACATCATAATATTGTAATTCACTTAGGAAAAAATACATTAGTAACAAGCTTATAATTACACTATAATTTGAAAAATTATGTTTTATCTTTTCTTTTTTCGTATAAAAAATCGCACTCAGCAATACCACTAAAAGGAAAGCTCCTATAATCCCCATTTGGAACAACATATCTATATATGTATTGTGTGCCATTAACCCATTCAAAGACACATTATTTATTCCATTTCCTATGATAAGCATCCCTAAATGAGAATTAAAATAATTTAAATAATCCCCCCAGATACTAGTCCGCCCAGTAGTAAGAGTTGCCATACTTGTTGTCCCTTTTATTCTATCAATAGTAGAACTAAAAATTGTTATCTGATTTGTAAATATCAAAAACAAACATATCACGAAAGCACAAATCGAAATAAAAAGGACTCCATAATGCTTCGTTTTCTTACATGTATACAAAAACAGTAGCATGGGAATTGCCAACATCAGAAGAGCCGATTTACTTCCTGTTAGTGCTGAAAACACTACTAACAATATTGACAAAAAAGAAGTAAATTTCAAGGAAACCTCTTTTCTATTGTAAAGATTTATTAACAAACAAAGAGCAATAATAATATTGACTGTGTAATAATTTGGATCAGAATACAGCCCCGAAAATCGCATTATAAATTCGTCTCCAATTCTTTGTTCTGTTACTCCTATATAATCCCTTATATGAAAAATGTTTGAATCGAATAGCCCTACAATTGAAGAAATGACGATTCCATAAATATAATATAAAGATAATCTTCTATATCCCTTTTCTGTATTAAAGCTTGTAGCAAAGGATAAAACCAAAAGGTTAGTTACCATTTTTATAGTTGCAGATATATTTATTCCACCATTCAGTATTTCTATAACAACAAGATATATCCCAAATAATATGATAAATACATTAATCTTATTTGTTTTCATATTATTTTTCACAAAATGCATTACGCAAAATAATAATTCAAATATAGTAAAAAAAGACTGACTTTCTGGAGATATTTTAAATATTGAGGCGAAAGGCATTAAATAACAAAGCAAGCATAATATTGAAAACTCATCTAAAACCATAAATAAATACAAAATCGGTACAGCAGCAAGTAATGAAAAAATTTTTGAATATGTTCCCAATAATATTAAAATTGTGCTTGCTATTATTACCATTATATTGGTTTGTTTTTTTAAAATGTGCATATATCTATTCCCTTTTCTTATACCTGTAAAATATTCTGTAATCTTTTAAGATTATCCTCAATTCCGGCATTATCGAATTTTCTTTTTTTCTGTTCCTTGACATATTTCTGATTTTTAATTATGTTTAAAAAGGTTTCTAAAATTCCCTCTTCATTATTTTCACAAATATAAGCATTGTCAACTTGATCTAGCATTTCTCTACTTGAGGAAATTTCTGTAGTAAATATTGGTACTCCAAGAAATCGGGCTTCGGAATAAAGCATAGGTGCAGCCTCATGATATGATAGCAACATAATTAAATCTGCATTTTTCATATAACAATAAGGATTCGTCTGGCTTCCTATTAAAATAATAGACTTTTCCAAGTTTTGCTTTCTAATTGCCTCTTTTATGGCCTCTTTCTCTGAACCATCTCCGGCTATAAACCATAATATGTCTTGATGTTCCTTAAAAACTGGAGCTAAAGTTGTAATAGCCCTAACTATTCCCTTGATAGGAGTCAATCTACATGCCGAAAAACATATAAATTTCCCTTCTGGAAATGGAATTTTCTGGATTTCTTTACTTTTCTCTAAAATACCATTATAATCTAAAAAATTATAACAGTAAGAAACTTTGTCTTTATATTTAGGATGTTTATTTACAAAATTAGTCATAACAGACTTTGAAACTGCAACAATTTCATCGACTAAATTATAATAATTATCATTAAATTGTTCATCAATTTCATATGTTCCGGTATCGTTATGAATCCATGATATTTTCTTTTTAGCCTCTACACATTCAACCATTATTCGTATAAATCCACTAGTAAGAGATTTTTTTTCTGCTTCATGATGATAAGCAATTGCCACATCATATTCTCCTAATTTTTTTTGATGTTTCGTCACTAAATGTATCGGTAATCTATTGTCTAAAATTTTTGTCCATATAGTTGAAAAAATTCTAAAACATTTCTGCTTGTAAGTTCCCTGTTCCATACATTTTGAAAAAGACATTCCTAAAGTTTCTAATCTCCACGATGGTTCTATAATCTTCACTTCCCTAGGAAGTAATCCTTTTAATTCACCTTCTGGATAATACATTAATAGATCAATTTCATAATAATCTTTTAAGCATAAACATAGATTAATAAGCGATGTCTGAATTCCTCCTACATCAAAAGATTTATCTATAATCAATAATTTTTTCATCTCTATTAATTATACCTCTTATTTAACATCAGCCTTACCAATAACATTATAAATCTCAGAATATTCTTCTGTAATACTGGCCCAACTGAATTTTTTTGCTGATTTCATTGCCCTACTTGATAATTCATCATATGAAAATATTATTTTTTTTATTTTAATGCACAAATCCTCTGGTGAATTTGACTTTACGTGAAACCCTATTTCTCCTTCTGGAAATTGCCCATCAAATCCCTGACCTTCAGAATATATAACAGGAAGTCCCTGGCTCATCGCTTCCGCATATACTAAACCAAATGTTTCTTTAAATGAAGGCATAACAAATATATCATTTTTGCGATATAAATTTATTAAATCCTCTTTTGGCCTTGCCGAAAAGTAAACTGTATTCTTATCTTTTTGAATTTTATCAAATTCATTAGAATCTTCTATATTTCCAACTACAGTTAAAGTGGTATTAAATCCCTCTTTATTAAGAAGATTTACTGCTTTTTGAATCGTTGGTATATTTTTATTTTTATTTATTTTACCTGCATACACAAGATGAATCTCTTTGGATTTTGAATTTTTCTTTTTGGAAACAGGGGTATTTTCTATCCAAAATTCATCTATACCGTTTGGAATAATATGTACCTTTTTTTCTATTTCATCCTTATATTTTTTCGGAATATATTTTTCAAAAACCTGCTTTTTATATGCCTCTGATAAGAAAAAAATGATACTGGCATCTTTCATAATGTCAACACCTCTTTTTCTTAAATGTGGCATGAGTTTAAAAAAGTCATTTACATCTGTATTTCGTATTGCCACTACATACGGTATCCCATATTTTTTTGATAATTTTCTGGCACAATTTCCATCGGTAAATAATGTATATGCGTGTATTAAATCATATTGATTTACTGTAATGTGACTCTCTAACCCCTTATAAATTTTATTTTGCTTATAGTCAAAAACAATTCGATCCCACTTCTTAAAGCATTCACAAACACAAACATTTTGATTCGCCTCTATTACAGAAATGTTCTTGTCATATGTCGGTACAAACACCTTATTTGTAATTCCCATACCATCTAAATACTCTATCATTTTCTGATGTAATGTTGTTCCTATATAATTACAGTTTATATGTAATACACGCATATTTGAGCATCCTCTCTTATATTACAATCTCCAATATCTCATACCTGATTCTTTCAGTTCCTCAACAGAATGAATTCCTTTAACATCAATAAGTACCTTTTCATCATCGGAACCTGTTGCGTATAATTTCTTTAACTCATTCAATTTAAGGTTCTTGAACTCATCGTGTGCGACAGCCAGAATAATACAATCTACGTCTTTAACATCCTCTAATTTTGTAAGCGTTACGCCGTATTCCTTCATTGCATCTCTGTCGCTTGCCCATGGATCAACAACTAACGGACAAATATCATATTCTTCTAAACGCTTAATAATATCCTCTACTTTACTGTTTCTTGTATCCGGGCAATTTTCTTTAAAGGTCAGACCTAAAATTGCAACCTTGCAGTTTTTCGGAGCTTTACCAGCTTTAATCAATTCCTTGATTGTTGCATCCGCTACAAACGCTCCCATCCCATCATTCACTTTACGACCCGAAAGAATAATCTGGCTGTGATAGCCTAATTTTTCAGCTTCATATGTAAAGTAATATGGATCTACGCCAATACAATGTCCTCCAACTAATCCTGGGCGGAAACCTAATGCATTCCATTTTGTATTCATACCATCTACTACTTCATTGGTATCTATTCCCATTCTGTCAAACACCATGGCCAATTCATTCATGAATGCAATATTGATATCTCTCTGACTGTTTTCAACAACTTTAACCGCCTCTGCTGTTTTAATTGTCGATACCGGATAAGTACCAACCTCAATAACAAGGTCATATACCTTTTTGATTTCCTTTAAAGACTCTTCATCCATTCCTGATACAATTTTATGAATATTTTCAAGTCTATGTACCTTATCACCTGGATTGATTCTCTCCGGGGAATATCCTATTTTAAAATCTACTCCGCATTTCAAACCGGATTCTCTCTCTAAAATTGGAAGGCATACATCTTCAGTAACACCTGGATATACTGTGGATTCATAAACTACGATTGATCCTTTTGTAAGATTTCGACCTAAAATTTCTGACGCACCTATAACTGGTGTAAGGTCTGGAGTATGGTCAAGATTAACCGGTGTAGGAACCGCTACAATATGAAATTTTGCTTCTTTTAACATAGTTTCATCTGCTGTAAATTCTACCGTTGAATTTTTAATAACATCATCTCCGACTTCGTTTGTTGGATCAATGCCCTTTTTATATAATTCAATTTTTTCTTTATTCAAATCAAATCCAACAACATTCACACCCTTAGATGCAAATGCAACTGCTATCGGCATTCCTACATATCCTAAGCCTACTAAAGAAATTTTTTCCTCTTTGTTTACAATTTTCTCAAATAAATCCATGTTCTTTTCCTCACTTTTCTAAATTATAAATGTTTTTTATATTTGATTTTTTTAATTACTCCCCAAAACAGATTATTAATCGTATAAAATACTGCCGAGAATACAGATTTATTTAATCCTTTTCTGAATAAAAAATAATGCCATTTTATGAGTTTTAGTTTGCTTCCACTGGAAACAGAATTTTCATGCTTTATATAAAAAGATAAACACTCTGGTAATCTATATGCCGGACTTTTTTCTATTGCCTGTAGCCACATTGCATAATCATTATTTTTTTTCAAATCAGCAATTTGTATAAGACCTATTTTTTCTCTATCATACATAACAGTAATTGTAGAAAAATAGCAGTAATTATACATCTTCCTTTTTGTGACAATATTTGGTGCAGTATAAATATATGGAAGCCACTCTCCATTTAACTGAATTCGATAATCTGTAAATGTAAAAGCATAATCATTTTTTAGCATAAAATTAATTTGCTTTTCCAATTTTTCCTTATCCCATAAATCATCACTATCGAGAAAAGCAATCCATTTTCCTTTTGCTTTTCTCAACCCTCTGTTTCGAGATACAGCCGCACCACTGTTTTTTTCATTTTTCAAATAACAAATTCTATTATCTTCCAAACTATATTTTTTTAATATTTCCTCAGAATTATCTGTCGAACAATCGTCAATAATTATCAATTCCCAGTTCTCATATGTCTGATTTTGAACCGACCTGATTGATTCACCAATATATTTAGCCGTATTATAAGACGGCATTATAATTGAAACTAATCCTTTATTCATTACCTTCCCTTTCCATTATTCTACAGGGGATTCCAACCGCTGTTGCATTTTCTGGTACGTTTTGATTAACTAATGCACATGCACCTACTATTGCACCATTTCCAATACATACCCCCCCCACTTCAGAATTTTTGTTTTTTGATATAATGCTTGCTCTCATTCCAACATAAGCGTTATCATTTATTACAATCGGATAATGATCTTGATTTTTTCCATGACATGCCAAATATACGCCATAAGAAATCGTAACATTATTCCCTATGGAAATTAAATCATAACACATATCATCTAAGTAGCACTTCATACCTATAAACACGTTTTTCCCAATTTTAAAACCACATATTTTATACAACCAAATTCTTACACAATTAAATGGGCAGTTTGCTGCCAAAGTATTCGTAAGCCATTTTCTAATTGGTTTCATCAAAATAGTGAAGATAGAATAGTCGTAATAATATGGTGCGGGTTTTTTATTCTTCTTTTCATACATCCATTTTAATAATTTCATTACTTTCCCCCTAATAACTCAATTGCATAGCCTTGCTTTTGATCATATTCACTTCGACTTATACTTCCATTTTGAAGTAGCCAATCACCAAAATCCATATCCGAATCTGTTCCTTCCCTGACTACGTCAGAACGTTTTAATACCTTTTCCACAGTCTTTATAATTATTTTCACATCATTCCAAAATGTAATATCACCTATGTACTGAAGATCATATTCAAATTTTTGTTCCCAGGTAATATTATTTCTTCCATTTACCTGAGCAAGTCCTGTCAGTCCTGGTCTGACGCTATGACGTCTTCGTTGCTCTTTACTCATAAAAACCATATCCCGCACAAGCTGTGGCCGTGGACCTACAATCGAAAGATTTCCCGAAGCTATATTAAGTAATGATGGTAGTTCATCCAAAGACGTACTTCTCAAAAATCTTCCATACGAATTTAACCGTACATTATCTGGCAATAAATTTCCGTCCTTATCTTTCGCATTAGACATTGTTCTGAATTTTATTAATTTAAAAATTTTTTCTTTTCCTGTTTTCTTATCAATTAACCCTGGACGGGGCTGAAAAAAAAATGGATTTCCTTTCATCGCAATAAATCCTACTACTGTTAGTATCAACATGACTGGCGATAGTACAATTAATGCTAATAAAGACAGTAAAAAATCCAATAGTCTTTTAACATATTTTTTATACAATACCGTCCCCCCTATTCAAAGCAAGCTCTTATCACTTCAATAATTCTGTCTTGCTGCTCAGGCATCATTTTATTATCGCTAGGCAGACACAATCCTCTCTCAAAAATATCCATTCCTACGTCAGCCACCCCACCTGCAATATACGCATTTGATCTGGCACGTCCGTTTCCATCTCTGACAACAAATGGATTCAAACGATAAATCGGCTGCATATGCATTGTTTTCCAAATTGGACGCCCCTCAGCATTAATAGATGCAATCGCTTCCAGAATTTCTGTTGGACAAGACTTTCCTATTTCTTTTACATAGCACACATCCTGCTCACCACGAACCTGTTTGCACATTGCCTCTTTATCAATAATCAGACATGACAACCAGTAATTCGGCTCAGAATTTTCAAAGTCAATTGGATTCATAGAAACTGGAAGACCTTTTAAGCCCTCTTTATATCTCTCATAAATCGCTTTCTTCTGTGCAATGTGTTCATCCAGATACGGGAACTGTCCACGGACTACTCCTGCTATTACATTACTCATGCGATAATTGTATCCCAGTTCTTCATGCTGATACCAGGCTGCATTTTCTCTCGCCTGTGTAGACCATTTGCGTACTTTATTTGCCGCTTCTTCATCATTTGTCAGGAAACACCCTCCGGCACTTCCGGTAATAATCTTATTACCGTTGAAAGAAATTGTATTATATTTTCCAAAAGTACCCGTCTGTACCCCTTTATATGTAGCTCCCATAGATTCTGCGGCATCTTCTACAAGGATAGCTCCATGCTTTTTGATAATTGCATTTAATTCGTCAATTTTTCCTGGTGTTCCATATAAGTGTGCGATCACTACAACTCTCGTATCTGGATAAATTTCAAATGCCTTTTCCAATGCCACCGGGTCCATATTCCATGTGTCATACTCTGCATCAATAAATACAGGTTCTCCACCTTCATATACAACTGGATTTACCGTTGCATCGAAAGTCATATCAGAGCAGAATACTTTCTTTCCTTCTAGTGTCCCATGCCCCACCTTTGGCATACCATATGCTTCAATTCCTGCCAGCTTCATTGACAAATGCAGAGAAGCTGTTCCCGCTGATAATGCAACTGCATATTTGCACCCAATATATTCACATGCCATTCTCTCAACTTCATTGATATTCTCCCCAACAGTAGACATCCAGTTTGTTTCGTATGCCTCTTTTACATATCCCATTTCCGTTCCATGCATGGTCGGACTGCTCAGCCATACCTTAGACTGGAATTTTTCAAATCTATTACATTCCTTAAACATGACTTTTAACCTCTTTTTCTATTTTTGCCAATCATCATCAGGCGATTTCCTTATTTACTTCTTCCGGTCTTTTGAAGGTCGGTACAACGCTTCTCAACGCTTCTTTTGCGATCAGATCATCTCCTGTATCACATGCTTCCCTGAGTATCTGCAATTTCTCTTTGAGTTCTCCTTCACTCAGTGCAGTGTCTTTTTCAATAAAAATCATACTATTGTCTGTCTTATCCAATTCCTCTGTTTTGACAAGTAATTCCTCAAATAATTTCTCGCCAGGCCTCAGCCCCGTTTCAAGGATTTGAATTCCCTGCACTCCGGATAAGCGGATCATATTTTCTGCCAGATCCATAATCCTTACAGGCTGTCCCATATCCAATACAAATAATTCTCCGTTATTTGCAATCGCCCCACTTTGGAGGACAAGCTGAGATGCTTCTGGAATTGTCATAAAATATCGGATGATTCTTTTATCCGTTACTGTCACCGGTCCTCCATTTGCGATCTGACGTTTAAACAGCGGAATTACCGATCCTGCACTGCCAAGTACGTTTCCAAAACGTGTTGCACTATATTTTACTTTTCCATGTGTGCTTGCACTCTGGACGATCATTTCACACATACGCTTTGTAGCACCCATGACATTTGTCGGGTTTACCGCTTTATCGGTAGAGACCATCATAAAGCGTTCTGCCTCATACTGTTCACAGAGTTCGACCAAATTCTGTGTGCCAAATACATTGTTATAGATAGCTTCCACACAGTTGTGTTCCATCAATGGTACATGCTTATGAGCCGCAGCATTGATGATGATTTGCGGATGGTACTTCTCAAATACTTTTTCAAGTGCTTTTTTGTTGGTAATGGAACAAATCTCAATCTGTAAATCCAGACTGTTTCCATATGCTATCTTTAATTCCTGCTGAACATCATAAGCACCGTTTTCATAAATGTCCAAAATGATAATCTTCTTCGGCTGCATCTTTGCCAACTGTCTGCAAAGTTCCGAGCCAATAGAACCCCCGCCACCGGTAATCAGGACAATTTTATTTTTATAGTATGCGTTTGTACGTTCATCAGCCACTACCACCTGCTTACGGAAAAGCAGTTCTTCTATATCAAACTCCCTGAGCTGTCTCTTTCCTTCCGGTGAATAAACGGTAGGGTAATCATATACTTTTACTTTGTAGCCTGCTTTTTTATAACGCTCAAATAACGCTTTCTTTCTATCAACATCCATATCAGGAATTGCAAAAATAACTTCCTGTATCTCGTATTCTGCAAATTTCTTAAAAGTGGCATCTTCATTAGACCACACCGGAATTCCATAGATTTCTCTTCCCGCCTTTTCCAGATTGGCGTCTACAAAACATCTCGGTAAATACGCAGCCCCTGCATTATTTAGAAGTTCTTCTGCTAAAGCCACACCTACTTTTCCTGCCCCGATAATTGCAACTTTGATTTTTTGTACTTCCTTATCGCTACTTGTTTCAATACCGGAAACGATCTTCAGCATTTTTGCAAGGAACTTCCCATATGAAGTATCCTGATTCCCACATTTATACGCATATCGGTACATCATCCGAATAGCTAATGCTCCCAATGTGTTCACACTGGCTAAAGACAGCATTCTGGCAAATGTAACCCTTTCCATTGGTAAAATCATTTCCAATGTCAAATAGATTAAAAATGCAATTACATCTGTAAAAAGCAATCGAATGTAACACTGAATACCACCATATCTCCAAATCTGCCCATATACATTTCCAATAAGCCTTGCTGCAAAAATACAAACTGCTGACAAAGCTACCTGCTGTATGATCCCCATTGGGGATAATTTATCCATTCCGCCATAAAGACCTAACAGTATAACTGCAACAACGCCATATACAACTATGTCATATACAACAAGAGTCCACCTTACGGACTTATTATGCTCTGTATTCTTTTTATCTACGTTTTCTGGGGTTCTTCTTATCATGTCTTCCACTCATCGTTTACCCCCCCCCCACACACATATACACATGTGAGGTTGGTTTCATCCTTTCCTTCCTTATTATTTTAATTTCTTTCATTATTTATAGCCGCAATTCACGACCAATAGCCTGTCATTCTTATTCAAAACACAGGCTATTGGTCGCTTCTCCTTTTTCAATTTTTCACGCTCAGTGATTGGGTCAAAATGAGCATCCAAAGAACCATCCCTTTGCCTATGCTCATCTTATATGCCCAACATTCCAAGACACGAAAAATAGAAATCTGCAAAAGCAACTAACAGGCACAAACCGCATAAACACAAGGTTTTTCTCTGATTGTCCCTATTATATCCTGTTCTCCTGTCTCTACGATCTTAATATTATTTGCTCCTGACAGATGGATCATATTTTCTGCAAGATCCAGTATCTTGATCGGTTTTCCCATGTCGAGAACAAGCAGTTCGCCATTGTGAGCAATCACGCCGCTCTCCAACACGAGCTGGGATGCCTCGGGAATCGTCATAAAGTAGCGGATGATCCGTTTATCTGTGAGCGTAATCGGTCCGCCGTTTTGGATCTGACGTTTAAACAGAGGAATCACGCTTCCTGCGCTTCCTAATACATTTCCGAATCTTGTTGCGCTGTATTTTACTTTTCCGTTAATGCTGGCGCTTTGCACGATCATTTCGCACATTCTCTTCGTTGCGCCCATCACGTTAGTCGGATTAACCGCTTTATCTGTCGAAACCATCATAAAGCGTTCTGCGCCGTATTTCTCGCACATCTCAACGACAACCGCCGTTCCGAACACGTTGTTATTGATCGCTTCGATGCAGTTATTTTCCATAAGTGGAACATGTTTATGGGCAGCCGCATTAATAACGATCTGGGGATGATATTTTGAAAATACACGCTCCATTGCTTTTGAATCTGTAATCGAAGCGATTTCCACACTGATGCCCGGTTCGTTGCCATATGCGATTCTTAACTCCTGTTGAAGATCGTAAGCTCCGTTTTCATAAACGTCAAGGATGATCAATTTTTTCGGCCCCATTTTTACAATCTGTCTGCACAGTTCCGATCCGATCGACCCGCCTCCTCCTGTGACGAGGATTACTTTATCATTATAATAAGCATCTGTCTTTTCGTTCGTAAGCTTTCTCGGAGCTCTAAATAGCAGTTCTTCTATATCAAATTCTCGAAGCGATCTCTTTCCGCCTGCCATCTGCATCTTAGGATAATCGTACATCTTCACTTTATATCCGGCATTTTTATAATAAAGATATCGCTCTGTTCTTCTTTCATCCGCCATAGACGGCAGCGCAAAGATAATTTCCTGTATTCCGTATTTTTTCAGTTTCTGAAACGTCGCCTCGTTTTCAGACAATACGGGAAGTCCCTGTATCTCTCGTCCGCCTTTTGATTTATCGATATCCACAAAACATTTCGGCACATAGGATGCCATCTTGTTTGCCAACAGTTCCCCTGCCAGAGTAACTCCGACATTTCCTGCCCCTATGATCGCCACTTTGATCTTCTGATCGTCTCTTGTTTCCCCCACTTCAATTCCGGCAAATATTTTCAGCAGTGCGGCTAAAATTTTACCTGAAAAAGTTTCCAGGTTGCTGCACTTATACGCATAACGGTAAGACATTCTCATGATCAGCGCTCCCATGGTGTTTACCGTACTCAACGCCAGAAGGCGCGGAAATGAGATATGAGCGACCGGAAGAACAGATTCCAAAATCACATATATTAAAAATGCCACACAATCCGTACAAACTAAACGCATGTAGCATTGAATTCCCCCGTATCTCCATATCTGCCCATATATCTTTCCGACCAGCCGGCAGGCAAATACGCATACAAATGCAAGAAGCATCTGCTGCAATTCCCCTCTCTGCGTCAATTTTACCGGTCCTTCATATAATACAAGCAGAAATACAGACGTCACTGCAAATACGATCACATCGTAAAAAAATAATTTCCATCTTATATGAAATGTAGTCTTTCCTCTCATCTGTAATTTCCTCTGTTATCTCTCCAAATCCATCTTTCATGTTTTGATGTTTTTAACTGCTGTCCCTCTAGTTTATCTTTCATACTTCTTTAACTGCTATTTCTTTCTTTTTCTTTTTACTGTTTCGTAAATTTTTGTCTTTTGCGTATCCGGTTCTTTTGTTACTATACATTACCGGAAAATAGCCGTTTTTCCCCTGATTTTTGCAAGAAAATAGCCCGAAAATATTTCTTATCATCGAGCCATTCCTTACCGTCAGCCTTTCAAGGCACATTCAATATTTATTTTTCTTTGCGTTTTCTTAACACAATAACGCCTGTCGCACCAAGGATTACTGCTGCACCGATCCAAAGTACGGAAACAGGGAATCTTCCTGTCTGCGGAGACGTTCCGATCGCATTGTCTGCGGACGTATCTACTTTTGCGATCACGGCAACCGGCGAAAGATCTTTAAAGGACGCAGTGATCTCTTTGTTTGTATAATCTACGTCTGACGCTTCCACAACTTCCCATGCCGCGCGGTCTGTGCTGAAGTGAAGAAACGCTACTTCTGTCATAGCTGTGGAAATTGCCGGCACGCTTAATGTTACAAGGTAGTCTCCGTTGTCATCTTTAATCCCGCCGTTTACAGGCTCAAGGTCAAAAAACTTTGTGACAAACGTTCTGGAACCCAGATCTGCCGCCAGAGCGTCGACCTGTTCTTCTGTCATCTTCAGTCCTGCTGCGCCTTCTGCTTTGAGCAGTTCTTTCATATCTGCAACAAGCTGTGCAAGAGTCATGCTTCCGTTATTTACTTCCATGATCGCGTCAACTGTCTGTGGGGAAACTGCCTCTGCCTCTGCAAATGCCTCTCTTGTTCCTTCCGTTACGGTATAATAAGCCGCAAAATCATTCGGAAGCACAACTTCTGACGTTTTACTTCCTGCAAACGCCGTTACTGCCTGTGATACGATAAGCGTTGCCGCCAAAATTACACCCATGATTTTCTTTTTCATATTGTTCACTCTTCCTTTCTCTGATAAATGATTTTCTTTTGCCTTATTGTTCTATGGAAACCAACACTGCCTGAACAAGAAACCTCATATCCGGCTGGTTTGCATAGCATGTTGATAAGGTCAGGATCTTATCGTCCGTCCCCACCTGCGCTGTTGTATCGATGCTCGCATTCATATCGCGGATTGCAAAGATACGGTATAAATACTGCTGATACACTTCTTTATCTGTAAAGTCAAAACTTCTAAGCAAATGTCTGCTGTCATACGGATACGCAGCGAATATTTTATAATGTCGTATTGCATCCGGCGTATAGATCAGCACTTCTTTGTTTTGATCAAAAAATGTTTTATCCCGATAGTCGAGCAGTCCTTTAAACATCGAACCGTTTCTCATGTCATGCCCGTAAATGACCGTATTCGGATCTTCAAAATCAGTATTGTTGTAATTCTCCGTAAAAATCGCTCCTTCGGTCTTTTCTTCATGATCGATCGTGTGATCCAAATAGTATGTGTTGTCATTCTCCCTTTGGAGAACCGGATAGTCTATCGCCGTTCCCGGTATACTGATCCACGCATACACATCGGGATTCTTTTCCTTTAGCGCCGCAAAATCGATCGGGATATCAACTTTTGATTTTGAACCTTCATCTTCCGGTTCTTTTTTCACTTCTTCCGAAAGATCCTGATACCCTTTTCCGGCGTTTTGTTCTTTCGTAAATTGATAAACTCCGATGCCAAGGCAAACTGCTGCGGCTGTGATAAGAACGCTTCCTATTATCTTATATATCTTTTTCATATGCCGTCTCTGTTCTTTCTGCACTTTATTTTTTCTCTACATAAAATGTCTCAACTGTCTTTTCATACAAAGCGTCATCATCTACGACGTATTCATCATATTCTTTACCTTGAATTCCTTCTCCCGGAATCGTCCATCGGTTCACCTTTTTGCCTTCTGATACACTTTCCGTCAGATCAACAAAACGACTTTTCCCCATATTCGTTACCATATACGGTTCAATCGCCTTGTACAGATCGGTAACAAGCGCTTTATCTGCAGATGCCTTTTTTAAAGCTTCGCCGAATGCTCTGATATATTCCTGCTGGCGCTCCATACGTGCGATCGCGCTCTGGCTGATCTCCGTATTTCTGTATCGAACAAACTGTTCTGTATCTTCACCTTTCAAAGTGACCACCGCTCCTTTTGCATATCCGGGGTCAACTTCCGCCAGACTGTCGTTCGGCACGGTTACTGTTACGCCTCCGACGCTGTCTGTCAAAACAGGAAGTCCATCCATATTCAAAGCACAGTACCCGTCTATCGGCAGTCCGTAAAGCAATTCGGAAACTGCATTTTCCGCCAGCTCACAGCTTTCATATCCGCCGTCACCGTATGCATAAGATAAACTGATATGATCTTTGCTCTTTCCGAGACTTTTTCCGCCCGGACCGAACGTTTCGATCTGAGTCATCGTATCTCTCGGAATGCTGATCACTGTAATATCTCCTTCCAGCCGATTCCATGACAGAAGATACAACGCGTCCGCCTGCCCGGCGTCTGCCTGACCTGTTTTTGTCTCTGCCTTTTCTTTTGTATCAATACCGAGGAACAAAAAGTTACTCAAATGTTCATTGTAACTGTATGTCTTGCCGTTCCATGTAATATCCGATGCCGAGGCGGATGTTCCGTCTTTCGTGGCGACGTCTCCCGACGTCTGTGCCGCCTTATACTGCGTATATACAAATATTCCCGCTCCTACAATGAAAACCGCTGATACCGCCGCGATCCACCATTTCAAATATTTTTTCTTTTTCATCTGTTTCTTTCCGATCCCCTCCCATTATCTGAGTACCGTTTTATTTTTCTTTATTTTTCTTTGTAACTTCCTTTTTTCCTGATATCCATGATAGTAATAGTCATATCTGTGATAGTATTTATTCTTCTTTACATCTACCTTATTAAGCACGGCTCCGATCAGTCTGCACCCTGTCATCAGAAGCTGTTCTTTGACTCGAGCCGCCTCCTTACTGCTCACAAGTTCGCTTTCAAATACGAGCACCGCCCCGTCGCACTGTTTTGCGACGATCGCCGCATCGATAATACTTCCGATCGGCGGCGGATCTACAATGATATAATCATAATGTTCTCTCACCGCTCCCAAAAGCGTTCCAAACGCTTCCTGCCCAAGCAGTTCTGACGGATTCGGCGCAAATGAACCTGAAAAAATGATATCCATATTCTCATAGTTCGTACGATAAATAATCTCCGCGATAGAAGCCTGACCGCTCAAGTAATTTGATAATCCCTGAACCTGTTTTCCCACTCCGTACCGGGATGCGAGTATCGACTTGCGGATATCGGCATCAAGAAGAAGTACCTTTTTCCCTAATTTTCCGATCTCCTGCGAAAGTTGGAACGTAATATCGCTCTTTCCTTCGTTCGGATAGCAGCTTGTAAACAGAATTGTCTTTACATCCATCCCGGCAAACTGGATATTCGTTCGCAGCGTCTTAATTGCTTCCTGATAAAAATAATCCTCTTGTCTCGGATCTGTCATTATCACCTTTTGTTCCGCCATTTACTCTGCCTCCTTCTTTTGCCTTTCTTCTTTTTACTGCCGCCATGATCATCTATATAATCTTTTCTGTCCGGAATCACGGCAAGTGTCGGAATGCCGAGCGCTCTTTCGATATCATCCTCTGTTTTGATCGAATCATTCATGATCGCAAACAAAATCACGATCGCCGCCGCAAGAGCAAATCCTGCCAGCGCGCCCATCATAACGTTTTTATTCATACTCGGGCTGACCGGGGATGACGGAACTTCCGCCTCTTCGATGATCTTAGGAGGAGCCACCTCCATTTTTTCTTTTATATACTGCGCTGAAACAACCGCCATAGTGTCCGCAATCTTTTTTGCGGTCTCGGGATCGGAACTTCTGGCCGTCACTTCCATAATATGCGTTCCTTCCGGATTGGTGATCGTAATACTTCCTCTCAGTTGGTGATGATTCATGTTCAGACCCAGATCTTCGATCACCTCTTCAAGAACGCTCCGGCTTGTCGCAAGAATACTGTAATCTCCCGTAAGAGCGCTTCCAAGCTGAAGGTCCGCAATAGACGTAAGCGTTGTTTCCTGTGTTGTCACAAGCATCGATGATGTCGCCGTATACATCGGGGTGATGCAAAGTTTTGTATATACACCTGCCACAACACCGCCAAGCAGACACGCCGCCAAAATAATCAGCGCCCGCTTTTTCAGTGCGGAAATTAACTCCCACAGGTCGATTGCCATTTCTTCATCATGTGTTTTTTCCATATTTTATCACTTCCTCTATTATCCGTCTCTCTGTTCGTAATATATTAATCCTTCTAATTATATATCATATTTTTCTATAAGGAAATAAATTAATTCCATTTACCAGTATTTTCTTCACTTTTTCCCTGTTTCTCATTTTACAATGCGTCTTTTTTACATAAATTGACTATGTTTTACAATGTTTTTCTTACAAACGCTCGTTTCTTAAAATCTTCTCGGGATTTTTTAAAAACAGTTTTTTTACATAATCCGGCTCCAGATGCTTCTCCATCCACACTACTGCGGATTCTGTCTCCGGTTTTCTCGTTCTCATATTATGCATATCCGTTCCGACAAAATGAACAAATCCTTCTTTCAGAGCTTTCCTGCACCAACGTGTTGTAAAATCATGCCACTTTCCCCCGATCGCCCTGAAATTCAACTGTATATATGCTCCCTGCTTTCGTAGTTCTTCCAGACGCCCGATATCTTTCAGCGCTTCATATCTCTCTGCATGAGCGATGATCGGACTGTATCCCGACTGTGTAAAGCGCTGTACTGCCCGAAAAATTCCCGAATACCCGATTCCCTGATAAAATTCAGCCAGTACATACCGGCTGTCCGCCAAAGTAAGGATCTCGCCGTTTGCAATCCTGTCCGCCGCTTCCTCGGTGTACATCACTTCCTGCCCCTGATAAATTTTCACACTGATATTGTGACGTCTTGCTTTTTCCTGTAATGTAAAACAGAGTTCTCTGATCTGCACCGGATCGGTATAACCGAAAGGTCCTCCCCAGTGAGGAGTTGCGATCACTCTTCTGATTCCCTGAGCCTGCGCTGTTTTCAACATGCAAAGCGCTTCTTTCCATGAACCAGCCCCGTCATCGATCCCGGGTAATATATGACTGTGTGTATCAATTATTTTTGCCATTTTGTGCGCCGCTCCTTAACTTTGAATTCCAATACCTAGTTTCAACATTTTCACGGCGCTTCATTCTATCATTGCGATAACGCATTAATGTGTTTAAGTTTTTTCATGACACGCCAAAACAGCATATCCCTATGTCATTTATCAACTTTCAATAAAACACATTAGATAGATATGCTGCCTTTTATAGACCGCTGTTTAAATTCACTATAAACAAACATTACTTTTATCATAATTTTCACGATACATTTTTAATAATAGGCTAACATCTGTTCCTTGTCAACTCTCCAAAATGTATATTTTCAAATACAAAATGCATATTTTCTCTTATAAATATATTAAAAAGAGAGAATATGCATTTTTATTCAGATATTAAAAGTATAATTTCTTCACACGATGTAAAAATTATTCTACTGTTACGGATTTTGCCAGATTCCGCGGTTTGTCAACATCCAAACCTTTTGCGACACTGACGTAATATCCCATAAGCTGAAGCGGCACGATCGCAAGACTTGCGGAAAAATATTCTTCTGTTTTCGGCACATAAACGGAAAAGTCCGCCGTATCTTCCACGCTGTAGTTTCCATATGTCGTAAGTCCCATCAAATATGCGCCTCTGCTTTTTACCTCGACCATATTGCTCAATGTTTTCTCAAACAGATCGTTCTGAGTTAAGACTCCCACGACAAGAATTCCGTCTTCGATGAGACTGATTGTTCCATGCTTCAGCTCTCCTGCCGCATATGCTTCTGAATGGATATAACTGATTTCCTTCATCTTGAGGCTTCCTTCCAGACTGATCGCATAATCGATGCCGCGCCCGATAAAAAATACATCTTTTGCATTCGCATATTTACTTGCAAACCACTGTATCCGCTCTTTATCGTCAAGCGCTTTCTGAATCTTATCGGGAATTCTGCACAGTTCCTCGAGCAATTCTCCATGCCGTTTCTCATCTATTCTGCCTTTTACTTTTGCCATCTGTACGGCGAGAAGGTACATTGCCGCCAACTGTGCGCTGTACGCCTTTGTCGTCGCAACCGAGATCTCGGGGCCTGCATATGTGTATAAGACATGATCGCTTTCTCTTGCAATGCTTGAGCCGACCACATTGACGATCCCGATAACCGGAATTCCTTTCTCTTTTGCAAGACGCAAGGCGGCAAGACTGTCTGCCGTCTCTCCTGACTGTGATACGACGATCAACGCCGAATTCGGCGCAAGAATCGGGTTGCGATAACGGAATTCAGATGCGAGATCCACTTCTACCGGAATACCTGCCAGACTTTCCGTCACATATTTTCCGACAACTCCGACATGATACGCCGATCCGCATGCCGCAACATAGATCCTCTCAATGCTTTTTAGTTGCTCGTCTGTCAGACCTGCTTCCGAAAAGTCAATCGCACCGTCTTTTATATAAGCGCCCAGCGTATCCTGAACGGCTTTCGGCTGCTCATGTATCTCTTTTAACATAAAGTGTTCATACCCGCCTTTTTCGGCTGACTCGGCATCCCACTTGATCTCTGTCATTTCTTTTTGTATCTCTTCCCGGTCGATATTATAAAAATGCACTTCCTCCGAAGTCATCTCCGCTATTTCAAGATTGCCTATATAATATACGTTTCTTGTACGATCCAGAATCGCCGGAACGTCTGACGCGATCAGGCAGCCTTTTTTACTCTTTCCGATAATAAGCGGGCTGTCTTTTCTGGCCGCAAACAATCTGCCCGGACAATCGCGGAACATCACTCCGAAAGCATATGATCCTCTTATTCTAAGCATAGCCCTTGTAAGCGCCTCAAGAGGTGTTCCGGTCTTCTTATAATAATAATCTATCAGTTTTACCGCGATCTCCGTGTCTGTCTGTGAATAAAACGTATATCCCGTTTTCTGAAGCTTTGTCTTTAATTCTTGATAGTTTTCGATAATCCCGTTATGCACAAGAACAACGGATTTATCATCCGTGCAGTGAGGATGTGCATTATTCTCGGAAGGTTCGCCGTGAGTGGCCCATCGTGTATGACCGATCCCGCATGTGCCTCGCACACTTTTCCCGTTATCTGTTTTTTCTGCAAGGATCTTCAAACGCCCCTTTGCCTTTACTATCGCGATCTTATCCGTCTTTTCATTACGAACCGCGATTCCCGCCGAATCATACCCTCTGTACTCCAGCTTTGAAAGCCCTTCCAAAAGAATCGGCGCTGCCGGCTGTTCTCCGATGAATCCTACAATTCCACACATTGTTCCACATCCTCCTTTGATGCCTGTATTTATACATAAAAATTTTGTGCATAATAGTACCACCACTTTTTATGAAATGTCAATAGAACAAACGAATTTTTTTATTTTTTTTGCTTTTGTTTTTATTTCTTTTGCTGTTTCGGGAAAATCTGTCTGCATATGGGCGCTATCCGATCTCTTGATAAACTGCCGCCGCTCTACACCCGAAGATGAAACTCTTCGATCAGGTGAGCAATATTTTCTTCTGTATCTTCAAGATCATCTGCGATTTGAGAAATTGTTTTCCCCTTTTCAAGTTTTTTCTGAACGAGAGCTCTTTTTTCTTCTTTTCGACCTTCTTCTCTGCCTTCTTCCTTCCCTTGCTTTCTTCCCTCTGCTCGTCCTTGTTCTCGTCCTTCCTCTCTGCCTTCTGCTCGCCCTTGCTCTCTTGCTTCTTCTCTCTGCACTTCGATATCTGTTTCATAATCATATTCATCCAACAGCATATTGACAACCTCGCTTCCTTTTCGCATTAAATAATCAGCAAGAATTCCTTTTTCAACGCACTCTTTAATTGCCTTTTTATACGGTTCTTCCACGCCGGAGATCTGATAGTTCTGTACCGTTTCCATAAACTGGCTGTATTCTTTCAGCACCTGACATTTCTCCAGGATCTCATGATGCTCTTCCGGGCGGATATTGATGACCTTTACTTTTAATTCCAGACTCGGTTCACCGTCTTTTACAATATAGGCGTCTGACAGACGGAGCTCTTTTTCCTTCTCCCATTTTTCTTTTCCGTTATAAAATGTGTAAAATTCCGGCGTCGGAAGGGGAACGAGTTTCTTTTTATATCGGCTTCTCGGCGGCACGAGCCTTTCATATGCCCGTCCGATGTACAACAGACTGCGAAGGGGCATGTTTTCGTTGATCGTAGACTGATGCTCGCCGAATACGATCACTTTCCCACCTGCATCGAAAGAAATGTCGTTTTGAAAATTCATATAGATCGTATTGTCTACGCGGAATTTCCGGATCTTCGTTCCTTCCGGGAGGGGCTCGTCGTGGATGGCGTTAAAGAGCGCGATTTCATTTGCTTCTGCTGATTCGTCTTCATAGAACAGATCTACGAAGACGCTGTTTTTGATTTCTCTGTTTTCTTTTCCTGTCATAGGCTTCTCCTTTCATGCGCATGAACGAGTCCTATGAACTAAGAGAAAAGTTTTCACAATAAACTTTATTTTCTTTCTTAAGAATCAGTATACGAAAAAAAGCGGTGCTCTACAAGACTCTCCATGCAAAAATAATTTTGTTAATCGGGTAACTTTGAGGGAATTCCTCGGACTGACGATACTGTCAGCATTCTCCGCGGACAGACGAGACTGCCGGCGCTTTTCACAGAAAGAATTTCTGTGAGTGGATTTATCATAACATATTTACAAATCAGGAACAATGATATTTTATTACAAGGATCTGCACTCTAACGTCAGTATACGATAAAGAATACGGCTGCACCGCAGCTTTCACTGCCATGCAGCCGGAATAAGTTTTTATTTATTACTTGCCGAAAGCACTTCTTCCGCAATATTTCTTGAGTGATCGGAAATCCTCTCTAAGCCGACAAGCGCGTCAAGAAATACGATTCCCGCCTCCGTATCGCACTGCTTATTTGCAAGACGCTGCATATGATCTGCCCGAAGGCGGATCTCCAGATCATCGGCGCTTCTTTCTTTTTCAATCACTTTCAGCGCCTTCTCCGCACTGTTCTCTTCAAATGCTTCAACCGCATAAGTGAAACTGTCTGAACAGACTTCCAGCATCTCTTTCATTTCTGCTGCCCCGACACCCGAGAACTTCTTTTTCTGGTTCGCAAGGTTTTCTGCATACTCGGAAATATTTTCACAATAGTCGCTGATTCTTTCGATGTCTGAAACAATCTGAAGAAGGCTTGCCACGTGCTGATGCTCTTTTTCATTAATCGCCAGAGAGCTGATCCGTATCAGATAATCTGTAATTCCCTTGCAGAGCCGGTCCGCGATACTTTCTTCCTCTCGGATCTCGTTCATCGTCTCTTCATCCTGAGTAAATAATACTCGGCGAGTCTTGTCCATCGTTCCTTTTACAATATATCCCATCCGGCATACTTCGCTTACAACAGACTGAATCGCAATACTCGGAGTCTCTAACATCCTTTCATCAAGGAGCACACGGCTTTCATCTACTACTCCGTCTTCCTCTTTCTGGAGTTTTCTTGCCAGTTTGATGATCCAGTCGGATACCGGGAAGAGCAGCAGTGTCGTTCCGATGTTGAAAATTGTATGTACCGTACTGATCTCTGTCTGCGTAATCATACCCGCGCCCATACCCGGGTTGAGCACTTTGAAGAAAAAGATCGCCGCAACACTGAATATGATTGTTCCGATCACATTGAACAAAAGATGCATGATCGCCGCTGTCTTTGCTGTCTTTTTCGCTCCGATACTTGACATGATCGCCGTCACACATGTTCCGATATTCTGCCCCATGATAATATATACCGCCGCATTAAACGGTACAAGTCCTGCTGCCGCGAGACTCTGCAAGATGCCGACCGATGCAGACGAACTCTGGATGATCGCCGTCACAAGCGCACCTGCAAGAATACCAAGGAACGGATTGTGTCCAAGCTTCACGAAAATGCTGCAGAATGCTTCTGATTCCTGAAGCGGCGCAACCGCCGACGACATCGTTGTAATTCCGACGAAAAGGATACCGAACCCTACGATAATGCTGGAAATATCTTTTGATGAACGTCTCTTGCCCGTCAGCATGATGATCACACCGATAATAATCGCAATCGGCGCGAGATTGGCAGGACTTAAAAACTTCGCCCATTCCACACTCGACACGAGCCAGCCCGTTACCGTCGTTCCGATATTTGCTCCCATGATGACGCCCATCGCCTGAGACAGATTCATGATACCTGCGTTTACAAACCCTACGACCATAACTGTCGTTGCCGACGAACTCTGGATCACTGCCGTAATAAATGCGCCGAGCATCACTCCAAAAAGTTTATTTTTCGTCAGCGCTTCCAATAGAGACTTCATCCTGCTGCCCGCGGCATTCTCCAAACCTTGCGCCATGATCTGCATTCCGTAGATAAACATTCCCAAGCCACCCACAAACGGGATGATAATAGATGCATAGTTCATAATTCTACTCTTTCCTCCGTAGCTATAAGAGTTTTTTCATTCACTTTTTTCACATAATTTATGCAGAGCTGCAAAAGTGTGCAACCCTGCATTCTTACGATACCATTATCAGCGTCAAAAAACAACAAAATCTTTGCATTTTCTTAGCGCAATTTTCACAGACGTTTTGTGGATGTAATATACACATAAAAAACTGGCGTTTTCTACACTTTCATGCTATGATGTCGATAAAGCATTATACCGATCCCGAACTGTTGGAAATCAACACCTTAGAAAACGCGATCTATATGGCAATGCAGAACGATGTTTCATTCATGATCGGACTTCGGCTGTCTTTATACGAACATCAGTCAACTTTTAATCCTAATTTACCGCTGAGATATCTGTTTTATATTTCGGACTTATACTCGGGTATGATCGACAAAAACAAATTATACGGTTCACGAAAAATTTTGATTCCGCCGGAATTCGTCATCTTTTATAATGGGATCCAGGATCAGCCGGACCGCCGGATCTTACGATTATCCGATTTATATTCCATACGGGATCAACACTGCAAATTAGAATTAGAAGCTGTCATGCTCAACATTAATCTCGGACATAATCCAGCCTTAATGAATGCATGTACGATGCTGCATCAATACGCAGAGTATACAGACCGGGTTCGTCGGTACACAAAAACAATGTCGCTTGAAGATGCGGTTGAACATGCCATCACAGAATGTATCCACGAAGGGATTTTAAAATCATTTCTTGAGAAAAATCGAGCGGAGGTGAAAAACGTGTGCATTTACGAATATGACGAAGAAGAACATATCCGGCTGGAACGCAGTTACGCCTGGGAAGACGGAAAAAAGGAAGGACTTAAAGAAGGTATTCGGAAGGGCGAAAAAGGGAAAACTTGCAATCTCATTCAGAAAAAACTCGAGAAAGGAAAAACTCTTTCCCAGATTGCAGACGAGCTTGAAGATACGGAAGAAAATATCGGACGCCTGATCGAACAGTTTCATCTTGGAATACCCCAATAACCGAAGCGACTTATATAGAGAAAAACAATTATAATTCTCTGCAGACACAGTGTGTACAGAAATCTTCTTTATTTTATTTTTCTTGATTTCTGTACACATTTTCATAAAAATCTATTTTTTCATTTTCGGTTCAAAGATAAAGGACGCAATATAACCGAAGATCAGCGCTGCGGAAATACCGACGGCACTCGCCTGAAATCCACCCATGAACACACCCATAAATCCATATTTGTCAACAGCTTCTTTCACGCCCTGCCAAAGCACATTGCCGAATCCCGGAAGGGGAACGCCTGCCCCTGCCCCGGCAAGTTTCTGAAACGGATCGTACAGTCCGCAAAATCCAAGCAAAGCTCCGCCACATACTAAAAGCACCATAACCCTTCCCGGCATCAGCTTTGTCCTGTCTAATAAAATCTGCACAGCCGCGCATATAAGACCTCCTACGATAAACGCTTTTACATAATCCATTTTGTTTCACCCTTTCTCTTTTCTACTCTGCTCATTCTTCTTGCTTTTATCATTTTGCTTTCTATCTTCTTGCTTTTTAATTTCCTTATGCTATGCATCGCTTTCCAGAACAATTCCGTGAGCGATCCCCGGTACGCTCGCCCCCTCGTTGAAACTGACGGTAGACATAAGCGCCCCTGTAGGAACAAACAACACCCGCTTCCATTCTCCTTTTTCTAATTTAGGAAGTACATACGATGCCAGCGTTACGGCGGCGCAGCCGCATCCGCTTCCACCGGCATGCGTATCCTGCCGTTCTTTATCAAAAATCGTCATTCCGCAATCCATATGTTTTTCGCATATATCGTACCCTTTTTCTCTGATAAGATCGAATAAAATCGTTCTTCCGATGCTTCCTAAATCTCCTGTAATAATCCTGTCGTAATCTTTTTCTTTTCTTTCCATATCCTGGAAGTTCTGTACAATCGTATCCATGGCCGCCGGAGCCATACACGCGCCCATATTTTGAGAATCCTTCAAGCCATAATCTACGATCTTTCCGACAGTTACTCCTGTAATGCGAATATTAGAAAAGTACGACTTTGTGTTTTGTTTTCTGTATTCCTCTGCCGACTGCACAAGAAACGCGCCGCTTCCCGTCACTGTCCAATGTGAAGAAAGAGGTCTCTGATTCGCATATCCTAACGGAAAGCGAAACTCTTTTTCCGCACTTCCGAAATGACTTGATGTGACGGCGATCATCGTTCCTCCGTATCCTGCGGCAGCGCTCATAGATGCAAGCGCAAGCGCTTCTCCTGATGTAGAACATGCTCCGTAGAGGCCGAACATCGGAATCTGCAAAGCCTCTACCCCCATTGAAGTTGCTATTCCCTGCCGCAAAAGATCCCCTCCAAAAAGATATCGGATCTTTTTCAAGTCCACATGTGCCTTTCCTGCCGCAAGAACACACGCTTCTTTCTGCATGTTACTCTCCGCTTCTTCCCATGTCTGTGCTCCGAACAGGTCGTCTTTATCTGTCACGTCAAATAATTTCCCGATTGGTCCATCCGCCTCTTTGCTGCCTGCGACAGACGCAGCGCTGATAAGATACGGCGCTTCCCGAAACATAATGCTTTGCGCCCCTTTTATCTGATCCATAATCCTTCCTTTCCCTGACTCCGTCTTCCATCAGCCATGTTACGCACACATTGCGTTTTACACATGGCGTGGGCTGAACTGTTACAGTTTTATTTTTATTATTTTTATTGTCGGCATATTTGCGAAAAATTATTATGAATTTATATACATATTCGGAAAATTATTTCAGATACTAACAGAAAAGAAATTAAAAACGCGCGTGTTGCGCGAAATGCAAGGAGTGTGTTTCATCTATGGATAAGATACAAAAACTGAAACAAGAAAAACAATATGAACAATATGTAAAAGAAAAAACGCCCCGACATAATCTTTTTCTGAATATGTGCAAAGCGTTTTTCCTCGGCGGGCTGATCTGCCTGCTCGGACAAGTTATTTATCATTATTTTGAATTACGAAATCTTTCTCCCGATGAGTGCAGCCGCTGGATGTCTCTGTCGCTCATCCTTTTAAGCGTTTTGTTCACCGGAACCGGAATTTACCAGAAACTTGCAGCCTGGGGAGGCGCCGGAGCGCTCGTGCCGATCACCGGATTCGCAAATTCAGTAGCTGCCCCTGCCATCGAATACAAAAAAGAAGGTCAGGTATTCGGCATCGGATGTAAAATTTTTACGATCGCCGGTCCTGTTATCCTGTACGGTATTTTCACAAGCTGGGGACTGGGACTGATCTACTGGTTCGGAACTTTATTTAAGTAAAACGCAGCCGTCCGTATATTTTTGTCATTCGCTCCATCTCCCGAACTGTCCCTTCATCCGGCTCTCCCGGTTTCATACGCCATTCCCAATTCCCGCCAAGTGTGGACGGCGTATTAATTCGTGCATCGCTTCCAAGTCCCAGATAATCCTGCATCGGAACGATGCACAGATCCGCCGCGCTTCCCATTGCCATAGCAATAAAATCTCCCGCAAGCGTATCTTCATCAAGACGGGGCTTATACATGTATTCTTTTGCAAACTGCCGTGTTGATCCTGCCGCCGTGTGATACCATCCTTTTGTCGTATCATTATCGTGAGTTCCCGTATATACAACGCAGTTTCTTGTATATGTATGCGGGAGATAGTTTGAATCTTCCCTTGAATCGAATGCAAACTGAAGCACTTTCATCCCCGGAAATCCACTTTCTTTTAAAAGCTGTATCACACTCGGAGTTAAAAAGCCGAGATCTTCGGCAATAATCCTTTTTCTGCCGATCTTTTCTTCCAGCGTCCGGAACAGCTCTATCCCCGGTCCCGGCATCCACTTTCCGTGTACTGCCGTTTTTTCTCCGTACGGAACAGCATAATATTCATCAAAACCGCGGAAATGATCGATCCGCACGACATCATACAGCCGGAAACAGTGTTCGATCCTGCGAATCCACCAGTCGTACCCTGTTTTTTTATGATATTCCCAATCGTAGAGCGGATTCCCCCACAACTGTCCTGTCTGCGAAAATCCATCCGGCGGACATCCCGCAACATCGATCGGTTCAAGAGCGTCATTAAAACGGAACATCTCCGGCGCCGACCATGTATCCGCGCTGTCAAACGCAACATAGATCGGAATATCTCCGATAATCTCTATGCCGTTTTCGTTCGCATAAGAGCGAAGGCGTTTCCACTGTCTGTCAAATTCATATTGCTGAAATTTGTAAAAGGCAATCTGACGCGACAGCTCTGCTTTTGCATTTTCAATCGCCTGTGACTCTTTGTTTTTAAGCGGTTCTTCCCATTCATTCCAACTCACGCCGCCGTTTCGGTCTTTGATCGCCATATAGAGGCTATAATCTTCCAGCCAAAATTGATTTTCCGAAACAAATGCGCGGTATTCGTCATTTTCTCCAAAACGCGAAAACGCTTTCTCAAGTATTTGAAACCGTATCTTATATATTTTTTCATAATCTATCTTATCTTCCCGTATTCTCTCACATCCGTATTCGCACTCCTGCGCTGTCAACAAACCTTCTCCTGTAAGCGTTTCAAGATCGATAAAATACGGATTGCCTGCAAATGTAGAAAAAGACTGATACGGAGAATCTCCGTATCCGGTCGGCCCTAACGGAAGAATCTGCCAGTAACTTTGCCCTGCCGCCTTAAGCCTGTCAATAAATTGATAGGCTTCTTTTGAAAAACATCCGATTCCATATTTTGACGGTAAACTGCTTACCGGAAGTAAAATACCACTTGCTCTCATACTTAAAAACTTCCGATTCCATATTTTGACGGCAGTGAAAATATCGGAAGCAGCACGCCGCTTGCCCGTTCCATAACCATCCCCCTTTTCATCAATATACCGTTTTACTAATATTTTTCTTTAATCTTATGATCTTGTTAATTTCCAAATATCTCTATTATACTGTTCAATCGTTCTGTCTGATGAGAAGTAGCCTGCTTCGGCAATATTGACAAGCATCTTTTTCGCCCATTCCTTTTGATCTGTATACGCCGCCAGCGCCTTGTCTTTTGCCTTTTTGTACGCATCAAAATCAAGAAATGTCATAAACCAGTCTTTTCCTATCAGCTCTTTTTGCAGACGCTCCAGACTTTCTTTGCATCCGATCTTCATCATCTGTTTTTCTGTAATGAAATCAACCGCCGCTTTGATCTTCGGATTCTTTTTATAATAATCTTTTGCCGAATAATCCGCTTTTTTATAATGTTCGATTACTTCGTCGCTTGACGCTCCGAACACGAAAATATTATCGTCTCCTACAAGTTCATGTATCTCTACGTTTGCCCCGTCCTCTGTACCGAGAGTGACTGCACCGTTTAACATAAACTTCATATTCCCCGTGCCGCTTGCCTCTTTTGACGCAAGAGAGATCTGCTCGGATATATCACATGCAGGAATCAGTTTTTCAGCCTTTGTCACATTATAATTCTCTACCATGACAACTTTCAGATAAGGACTTACTTCCGGATCATTATTAATGATCTCCTGCAGGCAAAGTATAAGATGAATGATATCCTTTGCGATCACATATGCCGGAGCCGCTTTCGCCCCGAAGATCGCTGTGATCGGAGTTTTCGGAAGAATCCCCTCCTTGATCTCCAAATATTTATCAATAATATACAGTGCATTTAACTGCTGCCGTTTATACTCGTGAAGTCTTTTTACCTGAATATCGAAAATCGTATCTGCGTCTATCTCTATTGCCTGTGTCTCTTTCAGATACGCGGCAAGATCTTTTTTATTTTCTTTTTTAATCTCTAAAAGGCGTTTCAAAACAGTCTCGTCGTCTTTGTATTCAAGCAGTTTGACAAGTTTAGAGGCATCTTCTTTATACTCGTCTTTGATTGTTTCATCAAGCAGCGCCGTAAGACGCGGGTTGCAGTGAAGAAGCCATCTGCGGAACGTAATCCCGTTTGTTTTATTATTGAATTTATCAGGATAGATTTTATAAAAATGATTCAGTTCCGATTGTTTTAAGATGTCCGTATGAAGCGCCGCCACTCCGTTAACGCTGAATCCGTAATGAATGTCGATATGCGCCATATGAACAGTATCGTTTCTGTCTATGATGGCTGTTGATTCATCGCTGAATCTTCTGCGAACTTTATCATCAAGTATCTCAATGATCGGAACGAGCTGCGGCACAACCTTTTTTAAATATCCGATCGGCCATTTTTCAAGCGCTTCTGCCAAAATCGTATGATTCGTATACGCGCATGTACGGGATACGACATCGATCGCTTCATCGATATCAAGCCCTCTTTCCACAAGAAGCCGGATCAGTTCGGGAATGACCATTGTAGGATGAGTGTCGTTGATCTGGATGACAGCATAATCCGGCAGATCATACAATGTACTTCCTTTTTGCACACATTCATCCAAGATCATCTGTGCGGCGCTGCTTACCATGAAATACTGCTGATAAATGCGCAGAAGCCTTCCTTTTTCATCGCTGTCATCAGGATATAAAAACAACGTCAGATTTTTTGCGATATCTTCTTTATCAAAATGAATTCCGTCTTCCACGATTCCCTCATCAACAGAGTCGATGTCAAAAAGGTGCAGTTTGTTTGTCTGATCATGATATCCCGTCACTGCGATATCGTACATTCTTGCATTAACTTTCAATCCTCTGAAAGAAACCGGATAGACAACATCCGTTTTTGTCAGCCATGACTGTTTCTCAATCCACGGATTCGGAAGCTCTTTTTGAAGATGGTCTTTAAACTCCTGTTTGAACAGGCCGAGGTGATAATTCAGTCCGATCCCGTCTCCGGGCAGTCCGAGTGTTGCGATCGAATCAAGAAAACATGCCGCCAGTCTCCCAAGCCCTCCGTTTCCAAGAGATGGCTCCGGCTCAACCTCCTCGATCTGACATATATCTTTTCCGTTTTGAAAGAGCATTTCTTTTACTTCATCATAAATACCGAGATTGATCATATTGTTTGACAACAGTTTTCCGATCAAAAACTCTGCCGAAATGTAATAAAGCTTCTTTTTCCCTGCAGCTCTTTCTTTTCCTGCCGCCAGTTTCTGCACAAACAAAAGCAACGCTTCATAAATCTCTCTGTTTGATGCCTGCGCCACAGATTTACTCATATACAATTCTAATTCTTCCTGTATACCGGTTCTCATTTTACTACCTCCGAAAATTTTCCTCTCATTCCTTTTATGATTTATTTTTCTTCCTATTTTCCGAAACTGCAGTTCGGGAAAGTACACACCGGACAGTTCAAACACAAACCGCCTTCTCCGAGCGCGGTAAAATCTTCTGCTTTCAGCCGTTCCCCCGCCGCAATTCTCGGCAGTATCAGATCGAATATCGTCCGTTTTGCATACATTACGCATCCCGGGAGTCCCATGATCGGAACTTTTCCTGCATATGCGAGCATAAACATCGCGCCGGGTAAAACCGGAGCTCCATAAGTGATCACTTCATCTGCCGCATTTCGGATTGCAAGAGGTGTACGATCATCAGGATCAACGCTCATTCCTCCGGTGCAGACAACCAGTTCCGCCCCCTGTTCGATCCACTTTTTCACAGCTTCTGTAACCATATCGGCATCGTCACTGCAAAGAGTATCGCCGATTACTTCCATACCGCACTCTCTTAGTTTTTCTTTTACAACAGGAGTAAATTTATCTTCGATCCTTCCGTGATACACTTCGCTTCCGGTTGTCACGACCGCCGCTTTCATCTGACAAAACGGCAGAATCGTAAAAATCGGTTCGTTTCCGCACATCCGGTTAACCTGTTCCATCTTTTCTTCTTCGATCACGAGAGGTACGACACGCATTCCTGCGACCTTGTCTCCTTTTTTCACAGGAAAATTCCCGTGGCGTGATGCGATCACGATTTGTCCTAACCCATTTACCGCGTTCAGTTTTTCTTTATCAACTTTAAGCAGTCCGTCTGTTTCCGCCGTCAGCTCAATCTTCCCTTCTTTCGGCTTTGACGCTTTCAGAAATCTCCCCTGACATACTCGTCTTAAAACTTCCGCCGCCTCGTTTTCATGAAGCATTCCTTCTTGTTTCTCCCATACATACAGATGCTCTTTTCCAACCGAGAGCAGTACCGGAATATCCTCTTGCGTTACCACATGCCCTTTTCGGAAAACTGCGTCTTTTACAACGCCGGGAATGATTTGTGTAATGTCATGGCAGAGTACACTTCCGACCGCTTCTTCTGTCTTGATCAGTTTCATATATTCTCACACTTTCCCACTCATTTTATATAACAGTTCCGTCAACACCTCGTTTCCCAAAGAGATGTTCCGATGATTCCTGTTGTTTCTATCTATCCTTGTTGTTTCCGGTTATTCCTGTTATTTACAGTTATTGCAGTTGTTCCAACTCTTTCAGCCATAACGCCGCGCATGCGTCGCTTGGCATTCTCCAGTCGCCTCGCGGCGAAAGAGCTACGCTTCCGACTTTCGGTCCGTCCGGCAGACAAGAACGTTTGAACTGCTGCGAGAAAAATCTACGATAAAATATTTTCAGCCATTTCAAAATCGTCTCTTTTTCATAAACGCCTGCAAACGCATTCACCGCCAAAGTAAAAATTTTCTCCGGTGAGAAACCGAAGCGGAGCATATAATAAAGGTAAAAGTCATGCAGTTCGTACGGTCCGACAAGATCTTCTGTTTTCTGTGCTATGTCTCCGTCTTTCGGCGGAAGAAGTTCAGGACTTACAGGCGTATCAAGCACATCATAAAGCACCTGTCTTAATGATTCATTTTCTGTTGTATCCGCCGCATGCTGAACAAGATGACGCACAAGCGTTTTCGGTACAGACGCATTGACGCCGTACATAGACATGTGATCTCCGTTATATGTCGCCCACCCTAAAGCAAGCTCCGACATATCGCCTGTTCCGATCACCATACCGGCTTCCCGATTCGCAATATCCATAAGCACCTGAGTCCGCTCTCTTGCCTGTGCATTTTCATAAGTTACATCATGCACATCGGGATCATGTCCGATATCTCTGAAATGAACGTTCACCGCTTCTCCGATCGGCACTTCAATCAACGTCGCTCCGGTCTGTCTCGTCATCTCACACGCATTATTATATGTGCGGTCTGTTGTCCCAAAGCACGGCATCGTAACCGCAATAATCTCTTTTTTATCCCGTCCCAGCATATCGAACGCCTTTGCCGTGACAAGCAGAGCCAATGTAGAATCCAGACCGCCCGAAATGCCGACAACCGCTGATTTTGCATTCGTATGCGACAACCTTTTTTTCAGACCCATTGCCTGAATTGTCAAGATTTCGTCACAAATATGCGCTCGCGCCGCCTCGTCAGACGGCACGAACGGATGCTGTGAAAAGTTTCTCGTAAGAACAGTATCGCATATTCCCACATGAAACGGCACAACTACCGGACAACCGCAATTTAGCTTTTCCGGTGAAAACGTCGTATTTTTACGTCTCTCTCCTACAATTTTTTCAAGATCGATCTCTGAATAAATGATCTCGTTTTTATAACGTTCTGACTGCCGGAGGATCGTTCCGTCTTCCGCAATGATATTATGTCCTCCGAAAACGAGATCCGTCGTTGACTCTCCTTCTCCCGCGTTCGCATAGACATATCCCGCGATCAGGCGCGCGGACTGACCTGCGATCAGACGGGTTCTGTAACTTCCTTTTCCGACCGTTTCGTCACTTGCAGAACAGTTGACAATGATCGTCGCTCCTGCCAAAGCCTCCTCAATACTCGGAGGAACAGGAGACCAGACGTCTTCGCATATTTCCGCGCCTACTATAAGATCCGCCGTCTCATCATCCTGAAACAGGATCTTCGGCCCGAAAGGAACCTTTTCTCCGTCAAACTGAATCCACCTCACACTGTCCGGTCCCGGAGTGAATTGACGCATCTCGTAAAACTCTCCGTAATTGGGAAGAAATGTTTTCGTTGTAAATCCGATCACTTTTCCATCGTTGACTGCCGCCGCCGTGTTATAAAGTTTCCCGCCTTCTGTAAGCGGCATTCCCACAAACGCCAGAATGTTTTTGCCTTTTGTATGCCCTGCAATCTTTTTCACTGCGCCGTATGCCGCGTTCAGCAAAACGTTCTGCGTAAAAAGATCTCCGCATGTATATCCTGTTACGCATAATTCGGGAAATGCGACGATCTTCGCCCCTTTTTCATATGCCTGATCGATCGCCCTGCATATCTGTTCTGTATTATATTCCACATCTGCCACTCGAATATCAGGCGTGGCAGCCGCTACTTTCACAAAACCATGTCTCATCTTTAACTCCACCTTTCCGCTCCCGGCTTTTCTGGTTTCCCCATCATCGGCACAAGCCGTCTTACTCTATTTTCTATCTTCATCCGTAATAACTGTTTTGCCTGATTTTCTGCCTTATCTGCTTTTTTTCAGTAATTCTTTCAGCTCGTCTACAGTGTAATTATATGCTTCATTACAGAAATGACATTTTACTTCGATATCTTTTCCATCATCGATCATTGACTGAATATCTTTTTTACCGATGCTGATAATTGCCTTTTCGATCCGCTTCTTTGAACAGTTGCAATAAAATTTTGCAGGCATCGTATCTGTAATCTCAAGATCAAGTCCTTCTAATACTTGCGCAAGCATTTCTTCCGGCGTATGTCCATGATCGAGCATAGAAGTTACAGATCGGATGTTCTGAATATTTTCTTCCAGTTTGTTCAACACTTCATCTTCGATAAACGGCATTACCTGCACAATGAATCCGCCTGCACAGCGCACCGTATTGTCTTTTTCCATGAGAACGCCCAACCCTACGGAAGACGGAACCTGTTCTGACGTAGCGAAATAATACGTCAGATCTTCCGCGATTTCCCCTGTCTGAAGAATCGTCTGTCCTGAATACGGCTCTTTAAGCCCCATGTCTTTTATCACCGTCATTACGCCCTGTCCGAGCGCTCCGCCTACATCGAGTTTTCCGTTTTTCGGAGGAAGAATCACATTCGGTTCATGCACATAACCTTTGACATTCCCTTTGCTGTCCGCTGTCACTGTAAGACCTCCGATCGGACCGGAACATTTGATCTGTATCGTCAGCATATCTGTGTCATTTTTCATCATGCTTCCCATCATTGCTCCGCCTGTGAGCAGTCTTCCGAGAGCCGCCGTTGCGACAGGACTTGTCTCATGACGCTTGCGAGCCTCCTCTGTCAGTTCTGTTGTCACTGCCGCAAATGCGCGGATCTGTGCATTCGCCGCAGATGCTCTTACAATATAATCTTTCATCAATCTTTCTCCTGTTCTGTTTTATTTTATCATTACTTCATTCTATTTTCTTTTTGTCGCTTGCTCTGTTTATTTATCATGAATTTATCGTTATTTTATTATTACTCATTCTGTTTATTTTCCGTTTTCACGGGCGATCACGCATATTCTCTCGCTCATATCGTTCGGCGTCTCTTTCGTATCCGCATCGTAAGCCTCTATAAATACAAGACCTGCACGTTCCAGAAGTTCTTGTATCTCGGCAAGCGTATACCCTCTTTGATAATGCGTCTCCGTATATCTCCGATATAAACTTCCGTTTTCGCCACCCTCTTCTTCTGAAAACATAGTATCTTCCAAGTCACCCGCTCCTTCTTCTGAAAGCAGAGCATCTTCCGAATCTGCCGTTCTTTCTGAAACATATGCATTTTCCATAGGGTTAAAATCTTCCGCGATAAACAGCGTCAGATCGTACTCGTTGATCTGTTCTTTCTCATAGTATCTGTTATCCCAAATAAAGCTGCACACGCCGCGGTCTTCCGCGATCGTACTGTCACCGATCACATCGCGGTATTTGTGAACAGTATTGAAGTCAAATAAAAAAATCCCTTTCGGATCAAGGTAATTGTTTACAAGTCGGAAGACTTCTTCCAGTTCGTCTGGTTCTGTTATATAGTTAACGGAATCGCAGACGCTTACGACCGCCCGAACGGTTCCGTACAGCTCAAACCCGCGCATATCCTGAAGCAGATAGAGGATATCATATCCTGACTCCGTTTTCTTTTCCATCGCAAGTTCTAACATTTCCTCCGAATTATCGACCCCTATCATATCGTATCCATATCCGGCAAGCCGTTCCGTCATCGTTCCTGTTCCGCATCCGAGGTCGAGCACGATCCCGTCTGTCACGCCATGTTCGCAAAGCTTCTCGCGGATGTGCCTCGCCCATTCGCCATAAGGAACATTATCCATAAATGTATCATAAACATACGCAAAACTTGTATACGCTTCCACAGTCGTTCCCTCCTATATCAACACAGCATACAAAAATCAGCCTATCAGCTCCGCCGCGCTCATCGTTCTGCCATTATAGAAACCGATCAGCCTGCGGTGATAAATCAAAAGCTATTTTTTGCTGTATTAGAAGTGTAACACATTTTACGGACAATTTGCACTGTAATTTCACAATAGAATGTTTAGAGGATAACAGAGATATTCTTCGTTGTCTGCATAGAGTCTTTTCGTATGTAGAAACAGTGTTTCATTTTCACAATCTTTACAAAAAAGAAGTTAATCTACAGAAATTGTTCGTTTGTTTTCTTTCATATCAAAACACCTTTCTTCTATGTATCTCATAGCAACAGTCTCCTTTTCTTTATTCTTATTTTTATATATCAGATTATAACACAAACGAAAAAGTGATACCTCCGCGCTTATGCAAACGATATCACTTTCTGTGTAGGATAATAATATATTATTTTGTCACAATTCTATAAGTCTATATTTATATATATCAGTATCTTCCAATACCCACAATGCATTTTGCTCTTCAAAAATCTCCATAGATATTTCATGAATGATACAAAAACGATTATCCCATCTCTTTCAAGACGTATTCTTCTATTTTTTCAACCAATTCTACTGCTGTGTCAATTTGTTCCTCAACTTCTTCTCTAGTCGCTATATAGAAGTCATCATAATCGCTGGCATGTCGTATTTCTTCAGCCTCAGCAATTTTCCTTCCCAAAATTCTTGGGAAGATTTCTGTCTTGATATAATTTTTATTAAAATTTGCAAGGGCATCCTTATGCCTCTTATATGCGTTTCCATCTAAAGCATGAATAGCTGAAATAGCATGATAAATTCCATAATAGGCTCTGTTATTCGCTCCCCTGCATTCTCCTGCATCTAAAAGAATTTTTGCTGATTTTATATCACTTTTAGCAACTTCCAACCTATATAGAACCAAATCTCGCCTTGTGCCTTTTTCATTATGCTGCGTCAAATAACTTTACCCCCTCACTTGCCACATTTGAATAAAACGGATACACTTCTACCCACTTATTAAAATGCTCTTGATTCTTTGCTATCGGCTTAATATCTACATCATAATCCATATTAAAATCATAGGTTGCACCAGATAACTCATGACGATACTTTTTAATGTCTATATCACTTAAATCCAAAAGCACCATAATATCTATATCCGAGTCCTTTGTATAATCGCCCCTTGCATAAGAACCATACAGAATAACTGTTTTCAAATGTTTTCCGTATATTTTACAGAGCACTTCAACATATTGACTCACTAACTCTCTTGTTGTCATAGATATACCACCTCTTTTACCAACTCTCTATTATTAAAAATCATACTTTCCAATACCTTAAATTTGTATTTTATGAACATTATCCTTTATTCCACGAAATCAATCGTTCATAAGCATTCATTTCAAATATCTATCCATTTTTATTTGCTCCACCAGTCAACCTTCTTATACTTATTATAACCGATTTTTATTTCTTTTCCTATCTTTATTTGATACCTGATTATAAATATGTAGCAGTTCAGCCCGCGCCATTCGTTATACAGAAAGAGACGCCGCATAGCGCGGCGCCTCTGGTTTTGTTTCATTTTTTGCTTTTTATCAAGACAATCTTTATGCTATCCGATCTGTTTTTCAGACTGTTCAAATATTCAGATTAGTCTTCTTTTTTGCGAAGAGCTACGACTGCCGCTCCTGCCGCTAACATCAACCCTGCAAGCGGAATGATCGGTGATACGCCGTTGTCTCCTGTCTGAACTGCTTTATCCTCATCCTTCGGATTCTCCGGTTTCGGATCTTCTGACACTTTTACAAAGTTTGCTTGCAGCTCCGCTGCTCTGTCAACCTTAAACTTGTACTCTGCTTTATCAGAAACTACTTTGCCGGCTACTGTCCAGTTCACAAACTTGTATCCTTCTTTTGCTGTCGCAATCGCTGTTACAATTTCGCCGTTTTCATAGCTTTCTTTTGCAGGATCAAGTTTTACCGTTCCCATCTTAGAGTCGTTTGCTTTTACTGTTATTGTAACCTTCTCTACCGGTTTTTCTGTCTTTTTGAAGTTCGCTGTCAGTTCTACGTTCTTATCTACTAAGAATTCATATGTAGTTTCTGTAGAAACCGCTTTCCCTTCTACTGTCCAGTTCACAAACTCATAGCCTTCTTTTGCCGTTGCTGTTGCCGTTACTTTCTCTCCCTTAGCATATTCTGCTTTGTCAGGATCAAGTTTTACTGTTCCCATCTTAGAGTCATTTACTTTTGCTGTTACTGTAAACTTCTCTACCGGTTTTTCTGTCTCTTTGAAGTTCGCTGTCAGTTCTACGTTCTTATCTACTGTAAATTCATATGTAGCTTCTGTTGAAACTGCTTTACCAGCTACTGTCCAGTTCACAAACTCATAGCCTTCTTTTGCCGTTGCTGTTGCCGTTACTTTCTCTCCCTTAGCATATTCTGCTTTGTCAGGATCAAGTTTTACTGTTCCCATCTTAGAGTCATTTACTTTTGCTGTTACTGTAAACTTCTCTACCGGTTTTTCTGTCTCTTTGAAATTCGCTGTCAGTTCCACGTTCTTATCTACTGTAAATTCATATGTAGCTTCTGTTGAAACTGCTTCACCGTCTACTGTCCAGTTTACAAACTCATAGCCTTCTTTTGCTGTCGCTATGGCTTTTACTTTCTCTCCCTTAACATATTCTGCTTTGTCAGGATCAATTTTCGCCTCTCCCATCTTAGAGTCGTTTACTCTCGCTGTTACTGTAAACTTCTCTTCTACCGGAGCTTTTGCTTTAAAGTTAGCTGTCAGTTCTGTGTTCTTTTCTACTGTAAGTTCATATGTAGTTTTTGTAGAAACTTCTTGACCGTCTACTGTCCAGTTTACAAACTCATAGCCTTCTTTTGCTGTCGCT
>ERZ779820.49-NODE-49-length-73293-cov-3.098624_pt1 | contig 73293 bp, 69 predicted proteins | sample MGYA00511563_ERZ779820 | MGnify/ENA primary metagenome ERZ779820 (study PRJEB29588, sample SAMEA1964852) | human gut metagenome | biome: human gut; feature: human-associated habitat; material: faeces | place: Denmark | collected 2008/2010 ...
TGAATACTTTATTGCCCTTAACTATTACATTGTGCAGGAATTTGGTCCTAATTGGTATGAAAAGCTGGATGTAGTAACTACTACAGACCATTGTAATAAACAAAGGACTGTAAGAGATGCTATACACAAGGCATTCAAACAGTTTATCTATGGTGTGAATCAGCCTGCTGGTAATAGGTCTTATCAGAGTCCATTAAGAAATTTGGTACTTTCAAATAAATTTTGTATCTTTGCAGCATAAAATAATTTATAATTATGGCTGCACACAGAAAAGATTTAGATGATAGTACTATTATTGACTTGTATTTACAAGGTAAGTCCTCAACTGAAATAGCAAAACAGTTTGGGACTTCTCATAGAACAATCTTGTTAAGATTGAAAAAACATACTATAGAGAGAAGAACTCTATCAGAGTCACAATGGAATTTTAAGTCCAAAGAAATTCCTGAAGACTTTAGTAATAAAGAAGTCATGGAAAGATTATATTTGAAAGAAGGTCTTTCAAAGAAAGAGCTTGGTATTAGATATAATTGTGACCCCTGTGTTATTGATAGAGTTCTAAAGAACTTAGGTATTAAAATTAGGAATAATTCAGAAAGCAAGGTAGGTCTAATGACAGGAGATAATCATCCTAATTGGAAGGGTGGAATCTCTACACTATCTCAAAGAATTAGAGAATATTGTAGTGATAACTCTCTGAAAAAGGACATACTTTGCAGAGATGGCAATCAATGTGTTATATGCGGCAGTAAAGATAATCTACATGTACATCATTTGATTCCATTTAAGTCTATTCTTGATAGAATTATTATACAAAATTATCCATTATCGCCAGTAGATGATGCAGATAAATTGTACGAGATTGCTGTTAAAGACAAAGAGCTGAATAATCCTAATAATCTAATAACAGTGTGTTCTATGTGTCACCACAAAATACATGGTCAGTTGTAGGTGGACTATAAACCCCTTGAATTGCTGGAACCCTAAGTCATTAAGATATGGCAATCAGCAGCCAAGACCAATTTATTGGTAAGGTTCAACGACTATTCCTTTATGGAAGTACACTCAAGTGAGTGGAAGCTGGGGGTACTCATTTTTGAGTAATGATATAGTCTGAACTTATAGGAAACTATAAGAAGTTCATAAGAGAACTGCATAGAATTAGCGACTCTATGTGAACATAATGTTACAAATGTGTCATATTACGACCATACATATTTTGATTCACTGTTTGGAGAGTTCTATTATCCTGATGGCACTAAGCCTCAATGGGAAGCAGTAGACTGTCTACAAAGGTTATTTATGAAGTTCTTCAATAAACTAAGAACCAAGCAGATACTTACCTTCCCTGTAGAGACAATGGCTATGGTATATGACCCTAAGACCAATGATATTATAGACAAAGACTATAAAGACTTTACTGCTGAAATGTATGCAGAAGGTCATAGCTTCTTTACCTATATATCAGATAGTGCTGATAGTCTTGCATCATGTTGTAGGTTGAGGAATGAACTTGCAGAGAATACTTTCAATCCAACATCTGGTCTTACAGGTGTAATGACTGGTAGTTGTAATGTTATCACTCTTAATATCAATAGAATTGTTCAAGATTGGTATAGAGAGAATGAAATTCAAGAAATACACACTGAAGGATTAACTGTTACTGCAAGATATGAACCTTGGTTTGATGGTATTGCAAAAAATTCTCTTTCTGAATACCTAATTAAGATTCTAGATAGAGTTTATAAATATCATATTGCATTCAAGACAATGCTCTATGAACTTGAAGATAAGGGAATGTTTGCTGCTTCAAATGGTGGATATATCCATATCAGTAAGCTATATAGTACCATAGGTATCAATGGCTTGAATGAGGCTGCAAGATTCTTAGGTATGACTGTTGGTAACAACAAGGAATATATTGAGTTCCTGCAACTGGTTCTTGGTACTATCAAAGAGCAGAATAAGATACATTCTATCCATGATGCCAATAGACCATTCTTATTCAATTCTGAGGTAGTTCCTGCTGAAGGGTTAGGAGGAAAGAATTATCAATGGGATAAGCAAGACAATTACTGGGTTCCCGAGGATGAGAATCTCTATAACTCGTATTTCTATGATGCCCATGATGATACCTCAGTACTTGATAAGTTTATACTTCATGGAAGGCAGACTTATCAATATACTGATGGGGGCAGTGCAGCTCATATCAATCTTGAAGACCACCTTAGCAAGGAACAGTATCTCAAACTGATAGACTTTGCAATAGCTAATGGAACCAACTACTTCACATTTAATATTCCTAATAGTAAGTGTGATGACTGTGGCTACATTACTAAGCATCCCATCACTGAATGCCCAAAGTGCCATAGTAAGAATATCACTCAATATACAAGAGTGATTGGCTATCTCAGACCTATCAAATCATTTGGTAAAGACAGGCAGATTGAGGCAAGTCATAGAACTTATAGTGATGGAAGGAGTGAGATATGCTAAAGTATGTGGATGCAAAAGTAGTCTTTGCTGAAGTGCCAGATGAAGTAACTCTTGCTATCAACATATCTAATTGTCCATGTCAATGTAAGGGCTGTCATAGCTCTTACTTGGCAGAGGATATTGGTAATCCACTGAATAAGACAGTCCTCAGCAAACTTTTGGAAGATAACAAGGGAATATCTTGTGTGTCTTTCATGGGTGGTGATAGGGACACTATACATATAGTAGCTTTGGCAAGTTGGGTAAAAACTCATACAAACTTAAAGGTTGCATGGTATAGTGGTAGGCAAGAGATTAGTGATATAGTAGCAAGGCAATTAAGGTGGTTTGACTACATTAAACTTGGACCTTATAAGGAGGAGTTTGGTCCACTTAACAGTAGGACTACCAATCAAAGATTTTACAAGGTCAGTGGTAGAGAGTTGGTAGACATAACAAGTAAATTTTGGAAACATGAAACTGAAAATTAAAGTAAAAGTATTGACTGGGGGCTGTATGCCTGTAATTAGTGAGAATGGTGATTGGATAGATTTGAGGTCTGCCATAAATATCACCATCCCTGCACCACAGGCTGATGTCCTTAAAAGAAAAACTATTGAAGGAGAGAGAGTAGGTCATAGGGATGTAGAGATTCCTACCTATTATATTCCTCTTGGAGTTGCAATGCAACTACCACAAGGATTTGAAGCTATTATTGATTCAAGGAGTAGTGGTCCTAAAAAGTTAGGATTATTCATCCCAAATGGTCAAGGTGTAGTGGATAACACATATAATGGCAATGATGACCAGTGGCACTATGTATGTTCTCCTATGAGAGAGACCACTATTGAAGCAGGTGATAGAATCTGTCAATTTAGGATACAGCTTAGTCAGAAAGCTACTATGTGGCAGAAGATTAAATGGCTGCTAAGTTCAGGTATTGAGCTTGTGGAAGTAGATGACTTGGGTGATGATAACAGAGGAGGATTTGGTACTTCTGGCATCAAGTAGTAACTAAAAAAAAAGCATGAAGCATGGTATTAGAAATAATTGGTATTATGCTTGCAGTAATCATCTTATCTATTATCATTAATGGTGTAGAAGATTATTGTAAGCAGAGCAAAAGGGTAAATATGTCTTTCAAAGAGGCTATGGATTTGGTAGAGTTGCCTGTAGTAACATTCCTTAATGGAGATAAGAAACTTAACTTCTTGTTGGACACTGGAAGCAATATCTCTCAAATCAACAGCTCTATTCTTCCTCTTCTTGACCATAAGAAGATAGAAGAAAAAGACATGGATGTGACAGGAATTGAAGGTAATAAGGTAAATACTGAGTTCTGTGAAATGACAATCACTTACAAAGGGCAAGAATTTGTAGGTGATTTCTGTATTCATGACTTGGATGATGCCTTTGCTATTGTCAAGGAGGAGTCTGGTGTACAGATTCATGGTATTCTTGGTAGCCTGTTCTTCCAAAAGTATAAGTATGTCTTTGACTTTGCCTCCTTAATAGCATATAGTAAGAAATAATGGAAGATATTATAAAACTTAGGTCCAGATATGGAGCTGTAAACTATCTCAAGAAGATGCCTAAGCCTGATGGTTCTGATTCCAAAACTTATGTACTTAAAACTGATATACCTACATTAAGAGTAGGTGAGGTTCAAGGAGGAAATAAGTTTATTGACCCATCAGGAGGTCCAATGATTGTGGTAGGCTATGAACTTGAGGAAGCCAAGGCAGTTGTCAAATCTATAGACTTTGTTAAGGGTTATGGATATACTATAACATTTGAATAATGATATATTTTGTTACTGGTCAGAGAGAACTATTTGAGTTTCCTGATGCTAAGTATAAGTGTATCTCTGTAGAGGAGTCTCTTAAAATATTAGAGCCTCTTCGAGTAGTAGGTTTAGATACTGAAACTACAGGTACGGAGATATGGCAAGGTAAATTGCTTACTCTTCAGCTTGGTAACAAGGAAAATCAAGTTGTGATAGACTGCATGACTATTGATGTCAAGCAGTATAAGGATTATCTTGAAAGTGACAGATTATTCATCATTCATAATGCAAAGTTTGATTTAAGATGGCTGTATAAGGAACATATTGTAGTCAGAAATGTCTATGATACTTATTTAGCTGAGAAGATTCTATTTCTTGGATTCCCACCTGGCATTGTATCTTTGTCCTTGCAGGCTTGTTGTGATAGGTATTTACATATCTATCTTGACAAGACTGTCAGAGGACAGATACATGCAGGTATGACAGAAGAGGTTATAGTTTATGCAGCAAATGATGTTGTGCATCTTGAGGATATTATGAACTTGCAGCTTGTTACTATCAATGCAAGAGGTCAGAAAGTGGCACTTGATATTGAGAATGAGTTTGTAAGAGTCCTTGCATATATTGAATATTGTGGCATTAAACTTGACCCTGTTAAGTGGAAGGCTAAGATGGCTAAAGATGCAGAGAGGTTAAGGATTGCTGAGCAGAAACTTAATGATTGGGTAGTAGATTATGTAATGAAAAAGGATGACCCTTCCCTCATTGCAAGAAACTATGATACTCACAAGAAAGGTAAGCCAGCCAAACTTGCAGATAATGTGTATGTGGTAATACCACAACCTTCATTATTCTCTGAGTTTGATACTGGACCTCAATGTATTATTAACTGGAATAGTTCCAAGCAGGTAATCAGATTGTTTGAAGAACTTGGGTTTGACCTATTGGTTAAAGACAAGAAAACAGGCAAGATGAAAAAGTCTGTGGAGTCTAAGTTTATAGAGTTGCAGGCAAGTAAGAGTAGTATTGTTCCTTTATACTTGGAATATTCAGCAGCTTTCAAGGTAGTAACATCTTTTGGTCAAAACTTCCTTGATGCCATTAATCCTGTTACACAAAGAATCCACCCAACATTCAATCAAATGATGGATACAGGTAAGAGATTATTACCATATTTTATCACCAATTACTTGGTTAATTCAAATATTTTTCTTATCTTTGTAGCATGATTAAAATGTTGTATTATGAGAAAGAGATTAGAAGTAAATGACCAAGAAATTATTAGATTGTATAATGAAGGCAAAAGTACCTTCGACATAGAGAAACTGCTTGGAGTAAGTAGAGGAGCTATTAGATACAGGTTAAAATGTAATGGGGTTACATGTAGACCGAAAGCTAAAGTGGAGCTTAATGATATAAAGTCAAAAGAAGGAACTCCTGAATTTGATTATTTCTTAGGCATTTTAGCAACTGATGGCTATATCTACAGAGGAAGAGTAGTTTTGGAGTTTGCAGAAAATAACAAGGATATACTTACTTATTGGAATGAGTTCTTAGGTAATAAGTGTAACATAAATAGTCATATAGATAAGAGGGATAATAAGACATACTATAAGATAAGTTTTATGAATCAGGAAATATGTGATTACTTAGCTACATTTGGAATTACTGAAAGAAAATCATTAACTTTAAAACTGAAGTATATTAATTGGAATGTATTATTAGGTATATTTGATGGTGATGGTAGTCTAACTAAAGATGCGAGATGTTTTAATTTTAGATTTAAGATTGCATCTGGTAGCTTAGATTTTTCTACTCAGCTTGTAGATTTTCTTAGTAAAGAAGATATAAAAGCTTATCTATATAAAATAGATAGTCATATGTATCATATAATGGTAACTAAAAATGCAGATGTATATACAATCTATGATAAAATATACAAAGACTCCTCATATTATCTAAAAAGAAAGTATGATAAATTCTGCCCGCTTGTAGAGAAATTTACAAGAGAGTAACTCCGTAAATTCAGTCAAAGAGAGGGAAAACTATTAGACTGAGCCAAGCCCAGATGGGAAGGTGCAGAGACTATAAACGGAGTACCTAAGTAACAATAGTTGTACATTGTTATATGGTGGAGATATAGTCCAGTGTGGTAACACTGAGATTGAGTTGTGGCTCAGGAGGAAAAGGTAAAGGAGGTAAGACTAAAGATGATGATATTGCAGAGGAGGAAGATGAAAACAAGGACACTTCTACACAAGCAAATGATAAGAGTGTCAATGTTCAGCAGCTTCCAGCCACAGAAGAAACAAGAGCAGCATTTGTACCTGAAAAGGGACATTTGTTAGTAGATTGTGATTATGGAGACCAAGAGGGTCATGTGTTCACTGAATTGTCTAATGATAAGGAGTGGATTGCATTCTACAATGACCCTAACCAAAGAGATGGACACTCCTTTGTAGCCAAGATGTGTTTCCCTAAAGACCTTGATGGGGTTGCAGAGAAGGATGTCAAGAAGGTAAGAAAAGACCTTAGAGATTTGGCTAAGAAGGCAAGGTTCTGTTTCAATTATAATGGTCAAGCTCCTACAATGGCAACTAATTGTAATATTCCTGTGGACTTTGCAACTGAGATTTATAACAACTATTTCAAGAGATTTAATGGTATAGCAAGCTATTTCAAGGTACAAAAGAGAGACATGTGGAATAGAGGCTATATCCTAATCTCAAAGATAACTGGGCTAAGGGCATATATCTATGACTATCCTATACTGAAAGGTATTGAAAGGAGAAAGAATGGTATGGAAGATTTCTGGGATATATACAAAGCTGCAAGAGATAGTGGCAGAGTAATATCTGAGATTCCACCATCTGTCATGCAAGAAATTGCAAAGAAGTTTGCCCAAGGTGCTCCTATTGAAGAAATAGCTGTTAGGTATTCATATAAGGTTAAAAAGGCAGGTAAGGTAGAGGAAAGATTCATTGATATTAACAGGGAGACTGTATATGTGTCAGTGATGAAACACTTATGGAAGAGAAAGAGTGCTTCTGATAATCAGTCATGTAACTATCCTTCTCAAGGTACTGCTGCTGCAATGACTAAGATAGCAGGTATTAGATACTTTAATCATTTGGTTAATGATGGTCTTATATTCAAAGTCCTCATTCCTAATGATGTACATGATGAGTATCTGATAGAACCACCTGAGGAAATTGCAGAGCAGGAAGCTAAGAAGTTAAGTGAGTGTATGGAATATGCAGCAGCAATCTTCTGTAAGAAAGTAACTATCAAAGCTGTACCAGAAATTGCCCCTTGTTGGGTTCATTAATATGGAGACTTGGAAAATAATTGTCTTTGTAGTAATATTGGTATTACTAATGTTAGGTGCATGGTATGCAATAAAGCTGCAATGGAAAGAACTTGAAAAGAGAACCTATGTTTATCCTAAGACAGGTCATAAGTATATGCCACTCTACAGGTGCAGGATGAAGAATCCTGTATCTGGAGAATGGTTTAATGCTTTGATTTATCGAGGGATGGAGAATGGTGAGTTGTATGTCAGGGAGTACAAAGACTTCTTTGACAAGTTTGTAAAACTTTTAGACTGGGAAAATGGAACAAAAGAAAGTGGACAATGTTAATCATCCTCCACATTATACATGGCTTAAAGATAAATGTGGAATTGAGGTGATTGATATAACAAGACACATGGATTTTTGCTTAGGCAATGCTATTAAGTATATACTTAGGGCAGGACATAAGCAGGATGCAAGCCTTACAGATAATCAGAAGGAAATTGAGGATTTGAAGAAGGCTATATGGTATATCAATGACAGGATAAAGCAATTAGGTGGTGAAGTATGACATTTATAATTCATTTCAAAGATGGACATAGAGAAACCTATAATAATAGGTATGATGAGGATGTAGAGCATGAGAGAGATGCAGCTTGGGATGATGTCTATGCTACATTTCCTGATGCAGAGTACATTGAGTCTTTCTAAGTCCATCATAGGGGGGTAGAAAGATGAGTGGGATTAAAGTTAGTGTTAAAACAAAGGCTAAAGAGACTCTGAAACTATCTAACCATCTAAGGTCATATCTTTTTGAACAGGAGTATGGTGAATTAAGTAACTGTACTCCTGCTCAAAAGAAAACCCTTAGAGATGCTTTGTTAGTTTTGAACTCTGTGGTCAGCAAGAGTAAATAATATGACAGAGAAGCAACTGAGATGGCAGAAAAGGAATAGAATACTTTGGAGGTTAAAAGGTATGGCAGGCTTTCCCTTTGAGGAAGGAGTACTTACACCTCTTGAGAATGATAGACTGAATACTGCCTTTGGTATTATTAGAGGAGTAATCCAAGATTCAGTAGAGTCAAGTATTGAATTAGGATTTAATGCTAAAAAGAGGTGCCACTTTTGTGGGAAGCCTGTTGTGGAAGGTAGTGAGTACTGTAAAGAACATAAAGAATATATGGAGGAAAGACAATGCCAAAGATAATTTTATGCCGAGGTATTCAAGGTAGTGGTAAAACTACATGGGCTAAACAATGGGTACTTGAAGACCCTGAACATAGAGTAAGGTTTAACAATGATGACATCAGAAATATGTTAGGTAAGTATTGGGTTCCCAGTAGAGAAGGCTTAGTAAAGGATTTGAAGAGTACTTTCCTATGGAGTTCTATGTCCTATGGTTTTGATATTGTTATTGACAATATGAATCTCAATCCCAAGGAATTAGAGTACTATAATAGAGTGCTTGATGATTGGAACAATCCTGAAGGAATAGTACCTGCTGTGGTTAGACCAAAGTACAGCCTTGAATTTAAGGACTTCTTTACACCTCTTCAAGACTGTATAGAGAGGGACTCAAAGAGACCTAATCCAATAGGGGAAGAGGTTATAAGGAAGACTTATGAGAAGTATAAAGACATTCTGAAAGTATAGTATGAGACAATATACATCAAGAGAGTTTGTGAAAATAGTAGAAAAGAATGGCTTTCAATATAAAAGACATAGTGGAAGTCATGCTATTTATATGGATGTCAATGGCAGACATATGAGTATACCAAAAAATCTTGAATGTGTTATTGCTCATAGATTAATTAAAGAGAATAACTTGGTAACAGACATTAAAAGGAGAAAAAAAAAATAATGGACAATTATAATTATCCTATGGGTGCAGATACTAAAGATGCACCTTGGAATCAGGCTGATAATCCTGAAAGGGAAATTGAGGTCACAGTAAGTGTCACCCTTAGTAAAACTGTAAAGATTAAGGTATCTGACTATGAGATTACTGACTCTGGAAAGGATGAAGATGGTGAATATTTTGAGGATATAGACTACTCAAACTGTGACCTTAAAGGTGCAGTTGAAGAGCAGATTGTATTACCTCAAAAGGCTTGGGATTATATAGCTCCTAAATCAAAGAAGGATGTTAAAGTCATCTCTGATTTGAAGGGCTGGAATGTTGATGACTTTGAAGTGATTGAGGAATACTAAACTTAAAGAAGTATAATGAAAGTATTAAAGATTTATTCAAGAACTTGTGGACCCTGCAAAGTGCTGGAGAGCAATCTCCAACTTGCAGGTATTCCACATGAAAGTATAGATGTTCAATCTGTAGAGGGCTATGATGTTGTAGCCAAGTATGAGGTAAGAACAGTGCCTACTCTCATCTTAGTAGATGATGAGGGAAATGTTGTAAAAAGGCATAGTGGTCTGTTAGGTGTTCAAGAATTAAAAGAGTTCTGCAATGAGTAAAATTATCAGAATGGAAATGGTTACTCTTTGGAAGAGAGCATTAAATGCAGCAAGGAGAACCATAGGCAAAGCACCTTTAGATAAAGAACCCTCTAAATCTTGGGAAGCTAAGATGCTTTTAGCTGAGCATAGTCCTATCAGACTGCTTGAGTATGAGTGGACTTGGGCTGATATTATGCAGTGGGTTACTACACACTTGGTAAGACACCATGAAGGCTGTGAAAAGTTTGTTCATACTCAAAGGGGAGATAGAAGAGCCATCTTAGATGAGTATAATGTATCTTCGAGGAATGAGCTGCCCCAAGGTGCAACAAATGATATGGATATGACAGCCAATGCTCAGGCTTTGATAAGTATATCAAGAAAGAGACTATGTAATTGTGCATCTAAGGAAACAAGAGAGGCTTGGAAACAGGTACAAGATGCTATTAGGGAGGTAGACCCAGTAATGGCAGATAAGATGGTTCCAGAATGTATCTATAGAGGATTCTGTCCTGAATTTATGAATCCTTGTGGCTATGCAAATACAGAGAAGTATCAGCAGGACTTGAAGAGATACAGAAGCACTGACTATGATGAAAGTGGACATTTGATAAGTAATAACTAAAAAAAAAGTATGGCTTTTGGTACGAAGAAATCAGTTGTAGCTACACCTTCTTTCAGTGAAAGAATGGCAAGCATTAAGTCTATGTTTAAGACTGCACATGAGAATGCAAGTAATCTCCATGCAGAAATGGAGTCAGAGATTGCAAAGAAGGAATCTCAAATTGCTGCATTGCAGGAAGACATCAAAACTATTGGTGTTACTAAGCAGGAGGCTGAAACATTTATGTCTAATATAGAAAAGCTTATTTAATATGATTGAGCAAATAAATCAGTTAAAACAAGGTTCCATTATTAGTGAGAGTTCTCACTATATTGTGAACAGAGTATCAGGCTCTAATGCTTGGCTTACTCATTTTGAGAGTGGTGAAGAGGTTCAGATTGGTATGAGCTATTTGAAGAACTATACTAATTCTGCTGACCTGTTTGAGACTACAGTAAAAGTAACTAAGGAAGATAAGAAGGATGGTACTCTCGGTATTAGAAGTATTTGGGAGAACATTCATTCTGGTCAAGTATTTACTGTATGCTTCAAGAAGCAGGATAAGCCTAAGAGTAAGAGGAAGTTACAGGAAGAGATTGATGCTATTGTAGAGCAGTTCTCAAATAGTATTGACACAGTTAAGAACAATAAGAAAGGTGTTGCAAATGCAGCAAAGAATCTTATTACTGAGCTGGTTAATAACCCTGTACTTCCTTATGAGGAAGGTGAAGATAGAGTTCTTAGAGGCTATAAGATTCAATTTGAATCAAGAGATGGCAGATATAACTGCATTGATATGGACATACAACAAACAGATAAAGAGTCTGGAGTTAGACCTGTCAATATCAACACCATCAAATATTTAATCTTTGGTGGTGTCAAATATGTAGTTGAATAGTTTCCATAAGGGAGAGTAAGTTAAATACTTATTCTCCCTTTAGTTTTTTGAATAAAAGCTTGTGTATTACAATTAAATTCCTTACCTTTGCACAAATAATACTTTTAATTATATGAGTTGTTTAATTATAACACCAGAAATTAGAGAATTAGCTAAGAAGTTTCCTAATGAAATAAAGCAATCAATACTTAACTTGGTTGGACTGTGGCAGGAAAAGAATAATAAGTCTATTGAGGATATTCCATCAGGTAGTGAACTCAATGATTTTATTAAGGAGTTGAGAAGTCCCAAAGTAGTCTCTAAAAGAGTAGAGGTTTTTTCTGGCAATTGGACCAGACAAGATGTGGCTAATCAAACAAGTAAAGTATTCTTATTTGGTGATAATACTAATGACAGAGTAAATACTCACTATGTGCCTACTATGACCCAAGCAGTTATTAGAGGTCTTGATAATGCCATTGGTATTGATACTAAGAAGAATAGAGGAACCTCAGAAGATTCTTACTTTACTGATGAAGATTTTGATACCTTCAAGTCTCAAGTAGATGAGGCTATTCAGAAAGCTATAGATAGTGGCAAAACTATTGTTATCCCTGAAGGTGGAATAGGTACAGGTAAAGCTCAATTAAAGGAGAGAGCACCCAAGCTCTTTTCTTACCTTCAAGACAAATTAAATGCACTTAGAGAAAGTGCAGGGACTACAGATGCACTTAGCAGTTCTTTTGATACTCCAAGGGTTACTTCTGTTGAAGAGCAGCAGAAGGTGGACTTACTCTTTGACCCAAGAACAAGAAGAGATAGAGTGACACTTATTGCAAGATTCTTCAGTAATGAAGTTGATAATGCCTTGCAGGAAATGACTGATTCTTTGAAGAGAAGAATTGATGATGCCAGTGGTGTGGAGAAGGAAGAGTTACAGGCTGAGCTTAATAGCTTGGATAGATTCTCTGCTATAAAGAAGTACACTCCTGCTGGTATATTCAAGAGAGTAGCTAACATCTTCAATTCTTATGTACAAGATACAGAAGAGGGCAGAATACAGCAAGAACTTAATGCAATCAATTCTATGAGAGGTGCAGATAAGTTCTCTGATGAGCAGAAATTAGAAGCTGCCAAGAAGAAAGCTGCTTATAAGAATCAGGAGTATAAGAAGATAGTTGATGACCCTTATGTCTATAAGGCTCTTGCTGAAGAAGCAAGTACTTTACTTGTAATGACTGAGGGTATTAGGATAGACCCTAACTACATTGCACCTGCTGATGCAAACCTCAATGATGATGACCCTGATGGTAACAGTGAGGTAGATAATGAAGCAGAGGATTGGAGACAAGAAGAGGCTTATAAGGATGGATGGATGACTAATTTCAGACAGGTAAGTTCACATGAGTCTCTGTCACAAGCTGTAAGAAAAGTAATCAGACAAGTACCTAAACTTGACTATAGAGGCAAGTATGAAAAGGATGATTTAGGTTTCACAAGATACCTTGACGCTGACTATGTTCATGCTACTTTCATTGACAAGTTAAGGAACATGATTAACTCTGATGATATGCTTCCTTTGATGCAGGATTTGCAAAGAATCAAGCCTTGGGTTAAGCAAGTAACCAAGTTACTTCAAGGTGATGAGACTTTGTTCTCTCAATTCTACCAAGACTTCAGAAAGGATTTTATGCCTTACTGGATTCAAAAGAAGAAGATGATGCCTGATGGTACTTTCAAGATGGAAACTATTGCCATTAATAAGCCTGAAGGTGTATATTATCTCCTTGATGCTTGGAGAGATAACTATGAGAATGGAGTACAGCTTGATGATGATAGTGTATATGAGAAGAATGGGGAAATAAACAAGGATAATGCAGCTAAAGGTTTACAATGGACTGAGACATTGAACAATATGTTCCAGAACCTTGATACAGAATCCAGACTTCAACTCTTGGAGAGAGAAGATGTTTGGAATACCATAATGAAGTTACTTCATATGTTAGGTATTGATGCCAATCCTTCTGTATTGAAGACTGCATTAACTGATATAAAGACAGCTCCAGGTATCACATTTACTGACCCAATTATGCTTCTTTTACCACAATTGAATGTTATATTCAGTGGTATTAAGAAAGGTGAAGTCAAGTCTGAGACAAGGGAAGATGGTACTGAGAAGAGAGGAGACCTTATCAATACTTTTGGCTCTGCTTACAATATGATTGCAAGTATGATGGCAGAAGTTACTGAGGATGCTATTGAAAGTAGTGTCAGAGAGAATGATAAGTCTTACTATTCTCATGTTACTCCTAACTACTTAGGTAAACTTATTAAAAATCTCAAGAATGTTATGAATGACAAGGAGAGATTTGAACAGTTTATGCAGACTGAGTTCAAGGATTATGAGTGGTTCTTTAAGGATGGTCATTGGAGAAATGACTGGCTAAGACAGCTTGCAGAGTCTGATGAATTAAGAAGAGGTCTTAACCATAAAGTAGTGTTGAACTCTGACAAAGTAGACTATACCAATTGGGATGATTTGGACTATACTTTGGCTCTTCTTACAGAGTATTGGGGAGACCCTGACTCTGCAAAGTCAAGTATAAAGTATGCTTGGTATCATGTTCCTATTCTCTCAGATAGCCCTTCTGCTGAGTTTATCAGATTCAGAAAGTACACAACAGGTGATGTACTTGATGAAAATGGTAAGAAGAGAACCTATGATGATGTCATTCTTGACAAGTTAGTAGACTTGGTTAATCAAGAGTATGACAGAATCATGCTGGTTAGGGAAAGAGATGAGGCTTACCAGAGTGGAGATAAGAGTGTAGAACCTATTGCCAACTATGATATTGTCAGAAAGAAAGATGGGAGTATAAAGAGTATGGGAGGTGCAGAATTTAAGTTCCTTCCTGCACTTAACAACCTCAGATATGACAATGGAGAGACATTCATTGATAGGCTAAGCAGACTTAAATCCAAGGGTACTGGTGCTGAACTTAGGAACTTTCTAAGAACTACTCTTAATGACATGATGGAAGATGGTTTTGAACAGACCTATAGAGATTGGATGAGGGTAGGACTTTTGGATGAGCTTCCTAATGGTAAGTACAAGTATCTTCCTTTTGAAGGTCAGTCCAAGCAGAATGCAATAACTGCAAAGGCACTTATCAAGGCTAAAGATGCCTTAGGTTCATTATGGAATACCAATATGGAACTGATGCTTAGAGCCTATAACAATAATAGTGCTTTTGATAGTAGGGAAGCCAATAACCTGATGGAGCAGATTAAGAATTTGCTGACAGATAAGGCAACAAGAGGTGAGATGGAATTGAAAGATGCTCAGTCAATCTCAAGAAGCCTATTTGTTAAGAACAATGCTAAGGATGCACTTAGGGAATACTATTGGAACAGTAAGTTAGCTACTTCACAAATTATCCAGCTTACTACTACTGACCTTGCCTTCTATAAAAACCTTGAGGACTTTCAGAAGAGATATAAGGAGGTTCATGCTCCTGCCCTTAGACTGAATACTAAGGCTACTTATAAAGGTGAGAGAATTGGTAGGGATTGGGAAAGAACCATCTACTTGAAGGATGATGAGATAGTATCTTCTGTACTTGAAGACATCAAGACTGTACTTGATGAAAGGGTTAGAAGGAATGAAATGACCAAGATAGACAGAGATAATATCATCAGCAAGTTTAGAAATGTGAATGTAGCAGATGCTCAGGCATATAGAAGTTTGAGTTCCTATAGGGCAATACTTGGTATGTCAGGTCAGTGGACAGATGATATGGAGCAAGCATATAACAACTTCAAGAATGGAGATTGGAATATTAAAGACTTCAATATCATTTGGCAGACTAAGAAGCCTTATGTTTATACACAGGTAAATAAGGTAGCAGGCTATCACAAGAAGCAAGTTCCTCTTGTAGATGAGAGAACAGGTACTCAAGTGGTAGATGAGAATGGCAACCCAAGATTTACTGAGGTAGATGATATGGATAATCCTATCTATCAGAAAGTACCTGTACAGCATAAGAACTCAGAGTTCCTATTACTTGCTATGCACGAACTAATTGCTGGTCCTTTAGGAAGGTCAGGCAAGCTGAAAGCCATAAATAAGTTTATGGAAGATAATCAGATTGATGTAGTTCAGTTTGAATCTACTACTAAGGTTGGAAAACAAGGTGTAATAGATTTGAATGATGTTAATACAGAGGCTGATGTAATTCAAAGACTTAAAGATACCACAGGTATTGGATTTGGTAATGAGAATCCTAATGTAGTACATAAGGTGTCTTATGAAGATTATGGTATTCAGATTGCAACTCCTGAACATGCTATTGATGCTGTTCAGTTGGTAGGTACTCAGATTAGAAAGCTAATTACTGCTGACATCTCTGATGACACAATCATTGAGGTTAATGGTAAGAAGATGACTAAGAAAGAGTGGCTTGACCTGTATAATGCCATCAATACTGAGAATATTCTTCAAGCATTTGCTGATGTAGATAAGATATTCAAAGACCCAAAGAAGGTAGAAGAAATCTTACTTGAAGAGATAAGAGGTAATCAAAGATATGGTATGGATATGATGAGGGCTTGTACTCTTGATGAGAACAATAACTTCAATATACCTCTCTTTGACCCTGTGCAATCTCAAAGAGTACAGACACTTCTTAATAGTGTAATCAAGAGTAGAATCACTAAACAGAAGATTAGAGGTGGAGCTTTAATTCAGGTATCTGATTATGGCTTGACTGATGAACTTCATGTAGTGTTTGAAGGTGAAGGTGCTAACAAGAGGATTAAGTATCTTGAGTGCTATATGCCTGCATATAGTAGAGAGTTCTATGAGCCTCTTATGGACCCGAATACTCACCAGCTTGATGTAACTAAACTTCCTGAGGATTTGAGAAAGTTGATTGGATATAGAGTTCCAACAGAGGATAAATATTCAATGGCTCCTCTGTATATTAAGGGATTCCTTCCTCAACAGAATGGTTCTGCAATCATGCTTCCTGCTGAGATTACTACTCTATCAGGTTCTGACTTTGATGTGGATAAGATGTATATCATGTTGCCAGAGTTTAGAATACTGGATAGGTATAGAATCAAGGATGCTTGGGATGACTTCTATACTGACCCAGCTAATGCTGACATTGTAGAAGAAATTGATAGGAACATAGGAATTGCTTTTGAAGACTATCAAAGAAAACACCCTGAGGATGAGCTTGATATAGATGATTATATTGAGTTTGTTCAAGACCAAGGTGTCAGAAAGTACCAGTTCTCTGAAACTGCAAGGGACAGATTCAAGGAGTGGTTCAAGTCAAGAAAAAAGCAATACTCTCTGGGTAAGGGTAAGATTGTAAAGGTAAAGTATGACTTCAATAAGTCTCCACAGGAGAACAGTCTTGAGGCAAGAAATAACTTGCTGATAGATATGATGTATGGAGTCTTGACTAATGCAGATACAGCTTCAAAGATTCTTAACCCAGGTGGTTTTGACTATCAGAAGAAGTCTGCAAGAATAATGACTATTCTCAATGATTCTTATGAGAGTGACTTGGCTCAAGCATTAAAGGATATGGGTATAGAACTTAATAAGACTGTACAGAAAGGTGGAAAGTCTTATCCTAAGTCTATTGCTTCATACCTATTTGACTTAGACCTTGATACTCTTGATAAGTTGGCAGAGAAAACAAAGGTCAAGATGGACCCATTATCACCAAGAACTCAAGTAATGCTGCATCAACAGAACATGACTGGTGCTAAGTTGATTGGTATTTATGCTAACCATAATGCAAATCATGCTTTAATGCAACATACTCAGTTAGCTTTGGATGAAGAAAATGGCTCATTTGTATTGAATGGAAAGAGACTTACATCTTTACATGATATTATGAATGGTGACAAGGAATTTATCTCAAAGAATAATGCTGGATTCTTGGCTGCTTCTGTGGATAATGTTAAAGACCCTGTGCTTGCAGCACTTAATCAGAATACTTTCACTGCTGATGCTTCTATGCTTCTTTCAAGATTAGGCTATAATCCTATTGAGATAGGTCTGCTAATGATGCAGCCTATAGTTCAAGAGATTACTCAGACCTATTTTAGAGAGAGTAGAGAAGGTAAAGGTAAAGATACCATCATTGATGAAGTACTGGATAAGTATAAGGAGAAGGCTGCTCTTAATAATGACTTGACTTATGATAACTACAAGAATAATAGCTTCTACATTGAAGAGCTTGCAGATAACATAATGCTTGCTAAGGAAGCTGTTACTGACAGGTCTCAGACTTCTGATTTCAGAAAGATTGAGTTCTATCAGAAACAAGTTGCAGTTGGATATTTGTTCAAGAGAATTATGAACTCTGCTGATGCTTTGGGACAGTTAGTACAGGCTACAAGGTCTGATACTCAAGGAGGTGCTGCTGGTCCTACTATTGCAGATACAGAGTTGAAGATGCAGAAAGTGAAAGACCTGTTAGACCAAATAGAGAATAATGACAAGTTCCCATTGAAGAATGCCAATGTAATACTTGATGGTCTGTTATCAGACAATCCTGACACTGACACTCTAAGAGAAAGACTATTGTCAGCTCCTCTTCCTTTCTTACAGGCTTTCTATACTCTTGGCTTACAGAAAACAGAGGATTTCTTCAAATCCTATTTTCCTCAATTTACTGAATCATTCAGAACTGTAATTGATGACCTTAGAGACATGACTAAGACTGGTAAGTTAAATGTAAAGACTATGAATAGTATTTATAATGACTTGCTTGCCTATATCATGTCAAAGAATGGATTCTTTGGTTCTAAATTGATTGTAAACCCAGACTCAGAAGTAGGTGATATTATTGTGACTTCCTCTGATAAGAGAAAGGATTTCATCAATAACTTCCCTGAATACTTCAAGAGAGTGGTTACAGATAATGAGGATATAGCTGACCTTGAATTTATTAAGAGACTCAAGGTAATTAGGGCAAATGACAATAATCCTGTGGACACAGTAGTGTTTAAGAATGTAGGTCAGCTAAGTCCTACTTTGAGAGAAAGATATATGAGAGATTGGGCATCTCTATTATATATGAGTAACCCAGAAGCTCAGAAACTTGCTCTTAACCTATTCAGATATAGCTATTATAGAAATGGCTTTGCATTTGGACCTTCAACCTTCATCCATTTGGCACCTGTGGCAGTGAGAAATGCTATCCCAGAGTACATAAGTACATTGAGAACTCTCTTGTCATCAAGTGATGATTATAGTCAATTTGTAGACCAATATGTCTATAACCACTTGGATAACAGAAAGTTGGTTCCTGAAATCCCTGACACAGCCTCTGTCCAGTTCATAGGAGAGGATAATGAAGTTAAGGATGAAGTTGCATTTGTGATTGATGATAATGCTACCTTTGGAGATAAGAAAGTTATCAAGAAAAGGATAGATACTCCTGATGGTCCTGCTTATGACTTCTTTAAGTATATAGGTAGAAGAATCAGAGGAAGTTATGTCTATTACAAACTGACTTCATTAGGTACTGAACAAACTAATGTTGCAACCTATGAAAGGATTGAACCATTAGGTTTCAGAAACAGCTTTATTGAATATGAATATGGTAAGGATGTGGAAGAGATGGAAACTGTAATTGATAAGAACAGGAAAGATTATGACCCTTATGCAGATACATTGTCAAGGTTTGACCTTGGAGATGCTGAGGTTGATTATGATTCTATGCCTGACTATCAAGATATGCCTCAAGAGTATTGGGATTCTATTCCAGAGGTAGATACTAATGCTTTCCAACAGGTATATGGTACTCCTCTTGATACTTCTGCTCCAAAGGCTGATGATGTAACAGCTATTCAGCCTAACACAGAGTATAAGGATGAGGATGGTGATAGTATTTGTGGTGCTCCAACATTATATAGTTTATAAGATATGGCAAGAAGTTGTGCAATTATTCCAAAGGTGAAGAATAGAAATGGTCAGGTAGTGGACAGCAAGTTATTTAAGGACTTGCTGTCCTTCACTTCAAACAATAGAAGTGAGGCTACAAGACTATATCTTATTACAAAAGCTGACTCTTTTATAAGAGATTGGAATCCAAGGCTAACATTAGATGAAAACAATGAACCTACATTGAGGAGTTTGCTAAAGCAGACTAATCTCAGTAAAGTCATTCCAGAAACTAAGGTACTTGAGAGACTTAATAGGGAGATTGGGTACTATAAGAAAGGAATGGACAGACCAGCCCTATGGGTAAACAATGATGAGAATTATCAAAAGTTGAAACAAAGGGCTATAGCCTTTAATCAGAACTCAGAGTATAGGGATGATTATGTGGCTAATATAGTTAAGATTCAAGACAGTGAATCTCCAAGGGTATTCATTGGAGTAAAGGTTGAGAAAAGAAACAGGCTTAACTCTATTAATGCAGATAAGATGGAATACAATGAAAACCTTAATAACAGGTTGAGAGGTATTCTTGAGTCTCATGGAATAGGGATAGGTGCTTTGACTGACCTTGAAAAGAGAATGGGTATTCATGGTGTGACTGACTTTGATGTTGCAAGAAATGCAGCAAATGGTCTTGTTGAAATGATTAGGCTTGCTAATGGTATTCAAGGTGAAAGAGCACTTCCTGAGGAATTTGCACACTTTGCCATTGAAGCTATGGGGGATAATCCACTTATCACAAGACTTATCAATAATATATCTTCCAATGGGCTGGCAAGAGAAATTATAGGTGAGGACTATGATACCTATGATACTTTATATCATAGTGATGAGACTAAGTTGGCAAAAGAAGCTGCGGGTAAACTACTTGCAAAGCATCTTCTTCAAGGTGAGAATATCCCATCTGCTCCTTATAAGAATCTACTGCAAAGAGTAATCCAAGCAGTTAAGAGTTTCTTTAAGAATATTAGTGCAAGTCCTATACAAAGAGCCATGAAAGAGGCTGACAAGAACTTTGGTTCTTTAGCGCAGCAAATACTTAATGGCAGCATGGATGAGGCTATTGATGTTAGCAATATAGCTTCAAGTGGGGTATTTTACAGTACCTCAGAGAGAGTGGCAAGAGATAAGAAGTTACTTCAAGGAATCATTGAGAATGAGTTGAAGAGATTGAAGATTTATGAAAAGAGAAATCCTAATAGCCAGTTTAGTGCTAATCAAAGGTTACTCATTGATAGATTGGATATTGAATTAGCTGATAACAATGAGATTGAGGGTATTTATACTTTTGTAGAGAATGCTCTTGAAGAATTGACTAAGGTAAGTGACAGACTTACTATGCTACAGAATACTCCTGCTACTAATGTTAATGAAAGAGCCAGAGTACTAAGAGATGTCAGAAACTACTTGTATAGTTACAAGCATATTACTGATGATATTAGGAAGGCTCTTATTGATGAAGAGAAGTATGCAGACAATAGATATGGTCAGAGAGTAAGGGTAGTATTGGATAATACAACTACATTACTTGGAGACTTGTTTGTCAGATACAACAATGTAGCAATGCCTCTCTTTGTTGATTTTATTAAACCTTTTGTAGGAGAGAGTATAACTGTTCCTTTTGGCAAGTTCAAAGGCAAGACTATGACTGCTGAAGACTTGGTTAAGGTAGCTGACAAGGACATATCTTTCTTTGATAGGTGGCTTGATTCTATGGCTGATTCTTCAGATTATATGCTGAAAGTTATGGACCAAGCTGTCAAGAAGAGTAAAGAAAATGCAAGGTTGGAGACTATCAATGTTATGAAGGAGCTTCAAGCTGCTACCATTAAGTTAGAGCAAGCTGGAGTTAAGAGCACTGATTGGATGTTTGAAAGAGACAGTAAAGGCAATCTTACAGGTAATTATATCTCTGAGATTAATCAAGGTCTATTCAAAGAGAAAGTCAGGGAAATGTTCAAGTCTCTTAATGAAAAGTATGGTAAGAATCCTGTAGGAGATAATGCAGAGAAGTACAGAAAAGAGAGACAAGCTTGGTTTGATGCTAATATGGAAGTAGTCAATGGAAAGAAGCAACCTAAAGTATCAATCTATGGCAATAAGGCTTATCAGAACTTGAATCCTGCCCAGAAAGAATACTACAACAAGGTTATGGAGATAAAAGCCAAGCTGGATTCATACCTTCCTGACAAGTACACTACCTTAACTAATGCAGTTAAAATCAGAAAGGATTTACTTGAAAGAGTAAAGGCATCTGATGGTGTAAAGTCAGGTAGTACACAAGTATGGGAAGCTGTCAAAGACCAATTTATTAGAAGGACAGATGACACTGAGTTTGGAGATAGGGCTACAGTAAAGGACTTTGAAGGTAAAGAGGTACAAGTACTTCCTATCTACTATACCAAGATGAAAGAGGGTGAAAGCCCTAATGACTTATCTACTGATATAGTATCTACCCTTACAGCCTATGCAGCTATGGCTAATGACTTCAATGAAATGAATAAAGTAATTGATGTTCTTGAGCTTGGTAGGGATATGCTAAAGGAGAGGGAGATTATACAGACAAGAGGTGGTAAACCATTGGTTGAGAAGTTTAAGTCTGTAGGTAGGAGAGTAGAATCTACTCTCACTAAGTCTGGTGATGAAACAAGATTTATGCAGAGACTAAATGACTTCTTTGAGATGCAGGTCTATGGTAGATACATGGCTGATGAAGGCACATTTGGTAATACTAAAATTGATAAGGGAAAGGTGGCTAACTTTGTTAATAGGATGACTTCTCTTAATACATTAGCTGTCAATGTACTATCAGGTATTTCCAATGTGGCTACTGGTGGAGTTATGATGAGGATTGAATCTTTCTCTGGAGAGTTCTTTAATGAATCTAATACTCTAAGGGCTGATAGAAACTATGGTCAAGCATTACCTGAATTTCTTGCAGAGATTGGTAATAGAGTCAAGACAAGTAAACTTGCTTTGTGGGATGAATTATTCAATGTAATGCAGGAATATGAGACTGATGTTAAGGAAGTAAACTTTGACAGAAAGACTTGGTTCAGTAGAATGTTTGGTACTTCTGCTTTATTCCTTATGAATAATGCTGGTGAGCATTGGATGCAGAATAGAACCTCATTAGCACTTGCAGATGCTTATAAAATGAAAGCTCCTGATGGTAAAATAGTGTCTCTATGGGATGCTATGGAAGTGGTTCCTATTGATAAGAATAACAAGAAATTAGGTGCTAAGTTACAGCTAAAGCAAGGTTATACTAAGGAAGATGGCTCTGCATTTACAAGAGATGATATTATAGCATTCAGTAGGAAATCTGCTGCTATAAATCAGAGAATGCACGGTATTTATAATAAGGCTGATAGAAGTGCAGTACAGAGATTAGCCATTGGTAGAATGGGTGTTATGTTTAGGAAATGGGTGAAACCCTCACTTAATAGGAGGTTCAAATCAGCATCCTACAATATGGATTTACAGGCTTGGACTGAAGGTTACTATAATACCACAGGTAGGTTCTTGATGCAGCTTGCTAAGGAATTGAAAGAAGGTCAGTTTGCATTAGCTGCAAATTGGAACCAACTTTCCAAGACTGAGAAAGCAAATATCAAAAGAGCTGCAACTGAGGTAGGGCACTTCTTGGCAGTAGCACTTGTACTTGGTCTTATGGATTGGTCAGATGACAAGGATAGACCTTGGTTGGCTAAGATGGCAGAATATCAGGCAAGAAGATTATACACTGAATTAGGTTCATTGATTCCTGGACCTCAGATGGTTGGAGAAGGATTGAAGATTATAAAGTCTCCTGCTGCTGGCATTAATACTCTTGAGAATACTCTTGATTTAATTGGACTTATGAATCCATTTAATTATGAAGTATTTGCTGGAGAAGATGCTTTGATACAGTCAGGAAGATATAAAGGAGAGTCTAAGGCAACAAGACTATTCTTTGAATCTCCACTTATTCCAATGAACAAGACCATTTATAGAGGTTTACATCCTGAGGAAGGTATTCCATTCTTTAAGCAATAAAGTTAATTGTTAATAATAATAGAAAGGGGAGTGAGTAGATTAAGTTCTACTCCTCCCCTTATTTTTTTTTATTTACTACAAAATAAAAGGGAAGTAACATTTCTGTTACTTCCCTAATAAAAAATTTCATCCTACTGACTAAAAGGCTATACACTTAATGGCTTGGTCTCTCTCCTCTTGAGATATATTGTTCCATTGCTCTTCAGTCCATCCTTTTTTAACAAGAGTTTTCCATACTTCTTTGGGCAAATCTTTGAATTTATTAGGTCCATAATCTCTGCCAGTACTATCTTGTCCTGCTATATAGTTCACTTGTTTTGGGTCAAATACCACATATATATCCCCATACATCATATTATCATAAAGGCCTTTGAATATTACTGAATCATATCCATTATCAAGGGCATATTGTATGGCTTCCTGCATAGAATTATGTTTGGCATCTTGATTATATTTACCAGCAGTTAAACTTTCTACTATGTAAGGATTTTCCATCACAACATCATATTGGTTTTTATACTTCCTTTGAGATAAGAAAGATTGGGATTCAGGTGCTCTATCTGCAAAGAATATAGCTCTTGGTGAGCCTCCATGCTGAGCAAAATACCCCTCTGGCATTTCTTTATTAAATCTGTATATTATCTCATCAGATGTATGCCACAACCTTTTCCCTCTTAATCTACCTTCTTGACTTAGATATACTGGGTCTTTAGCATATTTACCTTCATTAATTCTCTGATAATAACTTATAAGAGAGGGTCTAAAGTTATTCCAGTTAGTAACCTTGGTAAGGAGTTCCTTGAAGAAATCAAGTATTCTCTTGCCTAAGCCTCTATTCTGTCTTGTCATTACATACTCTCTGAATCCTTCTGCCATGTCTTCCTCTAATGAGAGGTTATCTTTTTCACCATATAACTTCTTTGCTTCATCATATAGTGCCTGTCTCTCATTATTGTCAAGAAGGAGATTAAATACAGCATGGAATGCTTCATGGTATGCAGTACCTTCAGCAGCTATGTCAGATAATGTAATTACACCTTTGTCAAACTGACCCCAAGCTAAAGGACCATTACCTGCAACCTTGATAAGACCTTTTACTACCTTAACTCTATCACCTTCACTTAACTGAGGAAGTACTCTTCTTAACCAGTTAAGTTCTTGCTCCTGATTCCATACAGGAGCTTCTGTAGTAGTTACTCTTCTCAAAGTAAATTCATCTTCAAACTCATCATCATGCTCCATTATAGCTTGCTCTTTCTGAGCAGTATATGCAGCACCTGTTTGAGTAGTACTTTGATTAATAGTAGTAGGAGTCTCTAAAGTTTCATTTCCATTATTAAGTAGGTAGAAAGCATAAGATAAGCTTTCTTTTGCTCTTTTTCTAAATAGAGAAAGAAATGCTTCAGGTCCTCTTAAAGCTTCATCCTGTGAAAGTAGTCCAGCAGTTTCTTTAGCCCTCTTATTTCTCTCTTCTTTAGCAGCCTCTATCTTACTTAGATTTGATTTAATATCATTAATATACCAATTTATATCCTTAGGATTTCTATTAGTATCATTTGGAAAATCATCTTTCTTTCCACTTAATACCTCAGTTCTTATCCTATCAGCGGTTTGTTTATTAAGATTATAAAATTTATCTCCTTCCTTTGGTAAAGGAATTAATGTATCAAGAAGTGATAACAATGTATCTCTTACAGAAGAACTACCACTGACTTGAGCAGTACTGACTGTAGGAGTAGACTCAGGGTTAAATAAGACAGTCTTTTCACTGGACATATCCTTAACCTTTTGTGGATTACCCTCAAGCATCTTTCTAACAGCCTGCTCTACTTGTGATTGGGAGTATCCCCCCTGTACAGGATTATTCTTTAATGCTAAAAATGTCTTGCCATTAGGGAATACTGCATAGAAGCTGTTTGAAGCTACATGAGCTGCTTCTCCCTGTCTACCAAATCCCTTTGTAATATTAGGAACCTTAGTTACATGAACTTCAACCCCATCAATTACAGTTAGTGGTGTAACATATCCCTTGTGTAATTTACCATCCAACTCAAAGTAACCTACTCCCTCATCAGCATTATTCATACTGTGTTCAGGTGTTAAATCCTCAATAGGATTTTGTGTCTCTAATGAGGTTTCAAAAATAGGCAATACTGTCTGAGCCTGTGCTGGAGTGGCAGGAGTTTCTGTAGATTTATCTACCTTAACTGCACCTGCTAAAGGTACATTAACAGCAGGATTGTATGCAATAGGAATACCTTTTTCACTCTGTACTGCTGATACATTCTCCTTATCATAACTCAGTACAAATGGCATTATAGCTAACTTAGTAACTGGTACACCATACTGAGATTCAAATAAGTTCTTGTAAGCAGAAAGTTGTAAAGTATAGTAATCCTTTGCACTCATTCTCTGAGTAGCAGATGGAGTAGTAAAGTAATTAACCTTATGACCATATCTGTCTGTAAAGTCATAGAAGCTGTATCTACTTGTCTTTACATCATAGATTCTAAAGTTACCATCCTTATCAACAGAAAGAATATCAACCTCACCTGCAACTCTTGTGCCATCAGGATACTTTTGGAATAATACAATATTGTCAGCAAGGAACCTTTCTCCCATTTGCTCCATATTTGATTTAACCCTGTTAAGAGTAGTAATTAAATCTATGAAAGCATTCTCTGACATATTAGATGGCTTTACTATCTTAGATACATCCCTTACAGTAAAGTACTGCCTGATAATACTATCTACTGCTGAGCCAGCATCAAGTGCTCTTTGTGAATTAGTACCAGACATCTTGTCTCTTACTATATTCACAATAGTATCTCTACTCTTGGCATCAGTCTTACCTCTGTAGGCAGTCAAGTCTACCTTAAACTTGTTCTCCAAGTATTTCAGGTAATTCTCATACTGAGTAGGATTATCTACAAACTTGCTAAGATTAAGTCTTGCTAATTCAAGAGCCTTTGTCTGCTTGTCAGATTCTACCCAATTAGAACCTAATCTACTATGCACTCTACTATATTGGTGATATTCACCATCATCTTCAAGTACATAGTAAAACTCACCATCAGTTCTTGTTTTATCTACCCTCTTTTGGTTCTCATATATTTCACTGATAACCTCCTTAGACTTGGCAACTCTATCTTCTCTTTCTTTCTTCCTACCTGCAATAGTATCCTTAACATCTTGTGCCTCTTGACCACTGAGATATGTCTGCTTGCTTCTATCAAGTACTTTACCATCAGGAGTAAGAACCTTGTTATCTACCATCATTGAAGAGTTAGTAGAATCCCCGAAGTTATCTTGTGCCCAAGCTAAGTCAAACAATATTCTATTACTGTCAGTAACTTCTACAGTCCTGCCTTGGTCATCTCTGATAGTGTTTGTCTTTAAGTCTACATAGTATGGCTTATTTGAGAATACAGATACTATTCTTGTGCCTGCAATAGCACCCTCAGTGCCACCTACAGGAGTTTCTACTTTCCTCTTAGGCTGAGGAGCTACAGAAGCTGGACTTATAGCTTGGTGCAGATTACCTTCATTATCAAAGTAATCAGTTGTAAACCAATTACTTCTTACTGAAGCCTCAGTAATATTTGAAGTAAGGATATTAGAGTTTATTAATCTGTTGTTGTATGCACCCTCATTTATTCTTCTTGTGCTGACCTGTAAAGGAAGATTAAACTTAATAAGGTGTCCAAGTATTTCATTGTATATATCCTCAGGATTCTTAGGAGTACCTAATGCACTTGTATCTCCCAAATCTTCAAGAGCAGTTGCATCAAAGTTTATACCTCCAATCTCTGCACTCTTGCTACTTGTAGAGAAATATACATCATACTTATCCTCCTTAATTTGTTCCTTTCCATTAATGATTACCTTCTCATAAGTACCATCTGGTTTTCTTACCTTCTTACTGATAACAATACCATCACCTGCTCTACTACTAAACCAAGTAACCATAATATCCTGCATATACAAGTCTTGTGCTAAGTCTTGCATAGCAGCAGATACATCATCCTGTGATGTAGCAGTTGATAACTTAGTAATGGCATTCTTTATATCTTCTCCAACAGGAGTAGAACTTACTGAACTGTCATTTAGGTTGAACTCCTCATTATTGAAGTGCTTAACCCTTACAGCAGCAGGAGAATACTTACCAGCTCCATTAGGTATAAGCAGATATAATCTACCTTCCTTTTGGCTCATATCCACTGGCTTGATAATAAGACTATCATCAACCTTACCATTAGTGGTAAGAACACCATTCTTTATAATACCAAAGACAGGTTTTCTATCAGTTGAAGATACATTAGGTATTTCAGATAAACTCCTTTCAGTATTACCATAAGGAACTCTACCTACCATTACCTTAGATACCTTTGTAACAGGTGTGGCAATGAACTTGCCAGTCTTATTCTGCCTATTAGCATACTCACCTCTTATCTTCTCTTCAAGACCCTTCAAGCCCTCATACCTTGAAACACTATAATCAGACTCATCCAAACTACCTACTACTTGGTTGTTTCTTTTGTCTACAATGAAGATTGTATTCTCATTATAGTCTGGGTCAATCATAAAGACAAGCTCATCACCTGCTTTTAAGTTACCCTCATTTACATATCTGAATGCTCCTTGGTCTCTTAGATAACCATAAATGCCAGAGAAGTCTACATTCTTTTCTCTCTCACTTACTACAATATCAAATGGTCTAAAGTCTCCTTCCTTACTTGCCTCTATGTGTAGTTCAGGTATAGCAGGTCTATAGAATTGATTAAGAATATCTCTACTTGGTCTTTGTGGAGTTTCTACCCTTTCATTGGCTTTCTTATTCTCCTCATTAACCATCTCAGCAGTTATATTACCTACAGGTAATTCTGTTGTAGGCAAATCCTCACTACTTGTTACAGTAGGAGTAGTAGATGTACCACTATCTCCTGTAGTATCTCTTCTATCATCACCTCTCACAGTTCCCTCTCTTTTCTCTACAGGCTTCTTATATTCAGGTGAGAATCTATCCTTAAATCTATTGTCATTATTTACCTGAGACATTGCATTTTGCAAAGCATATTGAGCCTCTTGGAATCTTGTTGCAGACAACTCAACATCACCCTCAGAATCTTCATCAAAGGCATTCTCATTATTGATATAAATTGAGTTGGGATTAGCCAACTGTTCAAGGTTTTCAGAGTTACTGAACTGGTCTTGAAGGAGCTTCATGGCATCTTGTTTAACCTGTGGTTCTGCATCTGACTCATTAAGAACTCTTCTCACCTCATTATTGTATTGTGAAGTTTCTCTGTAGTTCTTAGCCATTTCACTACCTTCATCCTCAAGTTCTTTTAGAACTTTATCCCTATTCTCTATATCATCTTGGGTATCTATGATGCCTCTGAACTCCTGTAAATTCTGTGCAGCATTCAAAGATACTTTCAAGTCATCAGACTTCTTCTTAGCTTCTTGTTGCACAGCTTGCTCATCAGCTCTTGCATGGTCTTCTGCTTGCTTTTGAGGATTCTCAAGATACTCTTTCAGCTTTGCATTATATGTCTTTGAGGCATTACCTAACTTAACAATATCATTCAGCTTAGTTACAATATCTTGCTTCTCATCTGCACTAAGTACAGTTTCATCTACCTCATTAATCCCCTTAACAAGACCATCTACAAACTTAGGATTAGTTGCCAATGTATGAGCCAATGTCTTATCATCCTGACTTCTTACAAGATTAAGAGTATTTATTGCACCTTGAATAGCTCTTACATTCTCATCTGCTTGTCTGTATCTGTCAGTTAAATCAGCATGAGTTTGACCTTCAAAATCTCTTATCTGCTCATTGAACCTAAGGAATGAATCTAAGTTACCTAATACACTACCTATTGCAGATTTTACTTCTCCAGACATGGCTGTTGCTCTCTCAGACCAGTTACCTATCTGAGACTTCATCCAAGTCAATTCTTCAAGCTGGTCATCTGATAATTGCTGACCTGTCTTAATATCAAGCTCATCTTTTATCTTCAGATAATTGTTGATAGTGTTGGTCATTTCATCATGGTTCTGCTGCAACTTCTCTATCATTTCCTGCTTGCCTTCTGGGGTAGCATACATAGGATTACCATTCTTATCAACAAATGGACCTACCTTAGAGCCATCTTCAAGAGTAGTTGTAGTGTTTTCCACAATAGAGGCAAGATTTTCATCTGATGTATCAAATGCTGTGTTAATTAAGGTAGTAAGGTCTTCCATTCTACCTGCATTATCAAACATAGCAATATCAGATACTAATTGAGCATGTTCTGCATTCTTGAAGTTGAACTCATCACCTTCCTCAGCAGCTCTATTCATATCATTCTGATACTTATTATGCCTGATAAGACCTTGATAGTAGTTCTTAAACTCAGGAGAGTTTATCCTACTATTCATATAATTAGCAATCTCATTTTCCCTTGCTATCTTCTCATTATAGTCTCTCCATTCATTTATGGCACCACCCTCAATAGTGATTGGAGACTGAATACCACCTTGTGCATTTCTTACACTTCTGAATCTTGGCATACCTAATGCACCTGTCAAAGAACCAATAAAGAACTCTTCCCACACAGAGCCATCATTTACTGTCTCATTAATTCCCTCAGCAAATGATTTAGTCCAACTTAGTGTTTCTTGAGAAGCTTCTGGGTCAGTCTTTGACTTATAGAAGTTGTTTACATCAGTAGAGTAGTAATTACCTGCTATTCTACTTGCAGCACCCTGTGCCATTTCCTCAGTACCTTCAGATAATGCACCCTTTGTTATTGCAGTAGCAGCACCTAATCTTGTAGTACCAGCAGTATATTCTCCTGCCTTACCTACTATATTAGTAGCCTTTCTTGCAGTCTTGAATCCATTAGCATATAACTTGCCAAACTGAATTATATTAGATGCAGTAAGGATAGGTATATTCATAAGCAAATCTGCATTACCCATCTTCAATCTATCCTCATTCAGTTTACCAAGTGCTGTATTGTAAGCTTCTCTTTCCCTTGCAATAGCATCTTGATATTTCACATAAGCTGGGTCTACAAACTGATTGCCTTCTACACCACTTCTTACAAGCTCCTTTCCTGCATTAGCTTCATATTCAGCCTGTATTGCATCTAACCTTTCCCTTAGACTGTCATCAAGCTGTGCTTTATGAAGCTCAAACCAATCCTTACTATTATTGAGTGCTTCAATTCTGCCCTCATTTACTGCTGAAATAGTAGCACCTACAGCAGTATTAACTATTGCTGGAGCCTTTGAAGACTTGGCAATAGCACCAATGAGTTGGGGTAGCTTAGTTACCTTCAATCCAGCAGCAGTAACACCACCACTGTAGAAAGCACCTACTGTAAAACCTAAGTTCTTTATAAACTTATCTCCTAAAAAGTTTGCAGTAAATATATTTTCATACCAAGGTTGTTCTTGTTCTGCCCTTGTGTAATAGTTAGGTAATGCCTGCTCAGACCACTCATTAACAGACTGCATAGCTTTAGAGAAGTCATTATCCCAAAGACCAGACCATCTGCCTTCACCTATTGCAGTACCAGCTCCAAATATCAAACCTACAGTACCATCAAGGAAAGTAGTACCTGCAAGTATAACACCTTTAGCAAGACCATTACCTATTTGTGAATACCAAGGTTGGTTTTCAGCTCTTATATCACCTAATTCTTGGAATTGAGCTTCAGTAGCAGTAGCTTCATCAAATGTACTTTCCCCCCAAGGAGTATCACTACTTCCTAAAGGGCTTGTTATCATTTGTTCTGCATGTGCTCTTGCATCATACAATGATGTAGGAGCAGTATTTGCTCCTACATTCATACTAAATGTTTGAAACTCAGGACTAAGATTACTATAAGGTTCTTGATTTGCATTTTGCAAATCTCTATAAGTCATAGGACCACTCTTAGTAATATCTATGTTCTTTACTTCTGATTTCTTTGCCATATCTTAATATCCATAAGGATTAAACTCTTGTTCTTTTGTCTTATTCTGTACTCCTAATTGAGAATGGAATAAGTAGGCTTGCTGTATAGCCTGTGCATATTGTTGCTGTGCATAAGTAATTTCATCTGGAGTAGCTTGATGTATATTACCTCTTGCATCAGTATATTGTCCTGTATTGACTACTTGTTGCCATTGATTTGCAGCAGCCATTGCCCTATCCCTATTCTGTTCATTAGTTGTATTGATACCAGCAGGCATTCTGAATCTTCTCACATTACCCTTGTCATCTTGTATCATTACAGTAGTACCATAAGGACTAAATCTTGTAGCAGTTACTTTGTACTTATCACTCTTCAAGTCTTCCATAGTGATTTCCTCACCTGTATCCTTGAATTGCTTAGACTTGCTATCATAATCTACTTCTTTAAGACTTAATCCTCTACCAGCAGTCATAATAGCATCTTTCATATCACCCTGTTGGGCACTTGCAATAGGATAGTCATACTCAGTAACTCTTGTAGCATCATATCTTGCAGTTCTTGCTGCTGGAGTATTATTTACATAGTTATTCCACAGATTACCTATTCTTGCAGAGTTCCAACCAGCTCCTTCTACCATTCTCATACTTCCTCCTATACTATCCAAGAACTTTTTGAATGGAGTAGGAGTAAAGGGTCTATTGGCTTGTGCCATCTGAGTTTCAGTATTCATTAGTCTTGCAGTGCCCCCTCCTGAGCCTGATGTAGTTACTCTTGGAGTAGCATTTCTTCTATACTCATTTAGACCTGCTTCTGTAAGCCTTACTCTACCTTGTGCATCAGTGTAGAAATACTTAGAGTATTTCTTTACATTATCCTTATAGGTTTGCTCATCCTTACTTAGTTCTCTACTACTGTAGATATTCAAAGGATTGATAGCTAAACTATTAAGTCTTGCTTGTTGTGCAGCAGCAGCTTTTCTTTGCTCTGCTCTCTTCTGCATAGCCTCTTGTTCAGCAAGTTTAGCTCTCCAATTATCAAGAGTCTGATATTGAGTCTCACCAACTGCACTCCATAGACCTTGCTTAGCATAGTCAATAGCCCTTGCAATAGTAGCTTGGTCTCCCCAGTTCCTAACTCCACTTGAATTAATGGCATCTTCAACAATTCTTGTAAGTTGAGGAGCAGCATTAGGATTATCCTGTATAGCCTGTAATACTGCTTGAGAACTAAAGCCTTTCTGCATCATAGTCTCATAGTATGAGTTACCCAAGATGCTTCTCCACTTCCTTGGCTTCTCTTGCATTTCCTTAGCCAATGCAGATGCAGCACTTGCAGCCTGTGCAGTAATTAACTTACCTGAATATGCTTCATAAGCTAATTGAGGATTCCTTATATAATCATCAAGACTTGTAGTTGCAGCTCTTCTACTCAACATCAATGTTGGGTCTTGAAGAAGTGCTTTTTGTTGCTCTTCTGCTTGCTTCTGTCTTGCTGTATAGGCTTGTTCAATAGGAGTTATCTCCTTACTATACCTTGCTCTCATATTGAGCATATCTCTTCTACTTGCAGCATTAAGTCCTTCTCTTGCTAACTGACCAGCTTGCTCTTCAAGGTCATTTGCATAGGTCTTATACATCTTGTAAGCATAAGGGTCAGTCTGTTCATTAGCCATTTCCTCCCATACACTTGCCTTAGTAGCAAGCTCTCCATACTGGTTCTCCAACTCTTGATGAGCCTGAGTAGCCATCAAGGTTGGAGCCAGCATCTCTTGATAAGAGAATGGCTTGAATTGTGAATTTATTACTAAACTATAATTAGCCATATTACTTCTTCTTAATAGTTAAATAACCACCCTTAGCTTTCTTTTTCTTAGCTTTATTGGCAGCATCTCTTACTTCTTTCTTCTCTGCTTCACTAAGACTTTCATACCCATTCTTATATGTAACATTACCCTTGCTGTCAATAGAGTAGTATAGTGCAGGATTACTCATAATCATATTTCTGCTATACTCTTCTCTACCAATATCTCCAAGAGAATTAAAGAAGTTAGTAAGGTTAGCACTCATACTTGCACCTCTCCTTGCATCAACAGCATCTCTTACTGCCATAGCCTGTGCAACACCACTTAGTCTTGAACTTCTTGCCTTTAATGCAGCTTCTTGATTTGCCATTGCAGCCTTGAGTCCCATCTCAGCATTAGCCATGTTAGTACCTCTATTAAAGGTCTCAACAGCTTGTCTTTGTGCCAAGTTATACTCTTCAGCCTGTCTTGCAAGGTCTCCTAATCTACCTTGAGCATTATAATCTGCTGCAAGCAAGGCTGCATTTCTTGAAGGACTTGTAGTATTCATAATAGCCCTTCTTGTAGCACCTGCCTGTGCATTAAGTTTATTCAAATAGAAGTTTCTATCAAAAGGTCTATATTGTAAATAGTTACCTATTGGAGTATATCCTACTGGAGTATAATTACCTGCTTGATTAGCTGCTTCAAGTATTGTATCTGCACTTGTATAGTCTGGTCTACTAAATAAGTTCTGACCTAATCCTATTGCAGCACCTACTACAGGAGCATATCTTAGCCAAGTCAGCTTGCTATTATTATTCCCTTTATCACCCTCATCAGCACCTGCCATAGATTCATTCCATAAATCTTCTGCATTAATAGGCTCTAATAGAGTACCATAGTCTTGCCAATCTCCATAATCTACACCATCTAAGAAGTTAGGCATATCACCAAGACCATCAAATAATGTACCCATCCTACCACCATGAGCATATTGTACTCCTTCTTGACCTACTTGATTCTGTTGTCTTACAGTCTCTTGGGCTTGTTGTAGTCTGGACATAGAGCTTAGAAGTCCTCTCTTGCTTATTGGGTCATTAGGTCTTTCCTTTGATTCATCACCTAACTTCTCTGCTATTGCAGCAAAGGAGTATCCATCATAAGACTTAGGGAGATTAAAACTCTCCAATAGACCACCATCAGCAAATAATCTGTTACTGAATACATAGTCATTGAATATAACCTCACCTTGCTCTACAAGATTTGGGTTTCCCTCAGCATCCATTCCCATAGGTACACCCTCCATTGGATTCTCCTCATGGGTTCCACCATTGCCAATTACTCTAAGACCATTATCCCACTCAGCACCATGAGTAAGTAAATCTCCTCCAAAGGCATGATGCCACTTCCTTGCATTAGCAGCAAAAGTAGCTCTCTTCCTTACAGCAGGGTCACTACTTCTTTTACCCCTTGCAATACACTCTGAAGTAACTTTACCTCCACAATACTTGGTGAATTTACCTCTATTCTCAGGCTTGATATGTATCTTACCTCCTTTAGCAAAGGTATTCAATTCTGATGATTCAAATGAGTTAGGTAATGAAGTCAGCTTACCTTTATTTGCAGCATTAAGAGCCTTAATACCTAAGTTCTCTTTAGCCAACTCATAGCCTATTGCCCCACTTCCATATCCCCCCCATATACCAAGAGGACCACCAAAGGCAGCAAAGCTTGCCATAGCATTAAGGTCAGACTGAGTATCTGCTGCATCTGCTGCATTCTCATAAGAAGTCAATGCTCTATTTCTTGCAATATCCTGTTGCTTCTTTAGTTCCTTATATTTGTTTTTAGCCTTATTGCTAAACCAACCATCTTTACCAATGTCTGATTTAGTAAAGTCTTTGCCAAAGTCCTGATTAGCCCACTGGTCCATAACTGAATCAGCACTACTGTTATCTACCATAACAGTATTTATAGCTTTGTTGCTTCCCTCAACTTCAGCAATCTTCTCCTTATTTAACTTGGAGCCAAACATCCTATTTGTAAGACCTCCAATAATACCTGAACCAGCAGATATAATGCCTCCAAGTACAGGATTAACTGCACTTACTGCACTACCTATAGTGCCACCAATATTACTGATTGCACTACCTGCACCTGATTCAAGTCCTCCACTAATAGCACCACCTGCAATATTACCCACTGCACTACCTATGCCACTTGCTAAGCCTCCTTTCAGCATACCAGCAACATTGCCTCCACTGAAAGTGCCTTTCAAGTCAAAAGGCTTAGTTCCACCTAAAGCATTCTTGAAATCACCACCCCAACTATAGTAATGAGGGTTGTATGTAAATGGTCTGTTAGACTTTCTTATAATTTTTCTCTTAGCCATATCATACTAATTTGTTTGCAAAGGTAAGCAAAGTAATTGAATTACGCAAGATTATTATACAAAAAATTATGGGAGAACAAGTGTATTACTTATCCTCCCATAATAATTACTCAAAATAGTGTACCATCATGTCATGCAGGATGGTCTTGTTAGTATTCTCTTTCTCCATAGAAAGCTTAACATATAACCAAGGATTTCTCATCCTGTCTCTACCATTAGCCTTAGCTCTTGGTATATTGGCTCTCCATATTCTAAACTTCTTCTTCAATGTAGAAGGTCTGTTAGGAGTGTTTGTCAAATCTACTACACCCTCTTGGTATTCATTCCATGTAGTAAGAGTATCAAAAGTGGTATTAAGAAGGTTTCCATTCTTATCCCAACTATCTGCTCTAAACTCCAAGTTGTTGAATATCTTATCAGCTTGCATATCAGGGTTAGCTATTACAGTAGTATAGAAAGGTTGATATACACCAAAGTACATATTATAATCTCCCTCATTGTGTAACCAAGGTCTATATAATGTACCAGTGCCTTCAACATTAAAGGAGATTCCCCTGTCTTCAAGGTTAGTAAAGTAAGGCATCTTCTCATAGCTATAGAATGAAGTAAACTGACCTAAAGGCTCTGAGAATGCCAAGCATTCATCTCTACTGATGAAGAATACATCTCCATTAACCTTATCATAGTATGTAACAAAACTATCAAAGTCAACTGGATTCCATATACTTACATTCTTGGAAGCTCTATTAATCCATGAGTGGAAACCAAACTTATCAGAGATATTATTAAGCTGACCATTGAAAAGGAATATACCTTTGGTAATATCATCTATAAAGTATATACCATTAGATGTTTCACACATAGACCATTTGTTGGTACATCCTACTCTATCAGTTATATATCTCTTACCATTTACTTTACCACTATTAGCAATCTCAATAGAAACTCCTTCAGTAGAGGCAATCTGCATATTCTCATTATACAGTACCTGACTTATACCTCTATCTTGGAAAGCAATAAGGTTATTATTAAATCTCCTTAGTGCTCTCACACTTCCCTTATCACCATCAAGGTCAAGTATGGAAGCAAGAGTAATATTGGTCCAAGTATCAACCAATTCCCCAGCAGTCTTTGTCTTAGTCCAAGTAATTGCATTGTGGAAGTTATCCAAGTTCAATTTATTTGGATTAATAGTTCTGTAGTTGAAGAAGTTATTAGGCTGAGAATATACATCATTCATCAAGTTAAAGTTCTCAGGAGTAATTGAGAAATTACTTGTTTGTCCTCTGTTCCTATCATATCTACCATCAATATTTACCCTTGTTTCACACATGAATGATACAATATCAGTTACTGCATTCTGGTCTTCAAGAGTGAAAGGGTAAGTCTTGATGTGGTCATATCTTTGGAAATAGGTATCACCTTCTTCCCACCTGATAGTAATACTGCTCTTGACTTCATTGTTAGTATCTACAAGAGAAATTGGGTCTCCACAAGGTAGCCACACATTATTTTCAAAGGCTTCTTCTGTCTGACCTCCAAACCTGTTCTGTACATTGTCATTATACAATTCTCCTAACCATAGCCATCCATGTTGAATACTTGATACACCAGATATAGGACCTCTTGGAGCACCAGTAATAATAGTATCTTGTGATACACTCTTGGTACTTCCTGACTTATCCCAATACATGTGTTGTCCACTTGGAGCACCTGAGTTCTGTGCATTTACAGACCAAGTATCATTATAATCACCATCCTTGATATTAGGTAATATCCTCTGAGCACCTGATGTAGTATAGTTTAGAGCTAATACAGCATGAGGAGTAGACTTATACTTGATTCTAACAGGGTCAGTACCTGTAATTTGGTCAGTAAATCTACTATCTACCTGCATATACCCACTGCTAAACAGAGCATGTGCATTAGTTTCTGCACTTTGAACTCCAGTAGTCATAATAGGATAGCCATCCTTCTTATCACCAATTCTTGAGATAGTAAGAAGCTTATCTACATTGCCATAGTAGTTAATATCTGTAAGACCTGAGTTCTCTTGTGCAGGTAATCTAATAAGTGATACCTCATTAGAGTCAAATACTGCAACTCCTGATATACCAGTTCTTGTACTACTACCACTTTCATAAGCATTCCATATATTACCTGAATCCAAGTAGACTGACTTATATGAATACCTCATATTAGACATTTTCTTCTTGTCAAGCATAGCAGACCTATAACCATCAGTAGCAAACTTAGTATTATTAAGGGAACCATTCCTATGCCAAGGATATACAACAAATCCTGTGGTAAGATGCTTGGTATTACCAGTATCTTTCTTGTATGCAGTTAATTCATCAAACCAGAATGCTCCAGAGATTAATCCTCTCCATCCAAAATGAGAATCACCAAGATGTGACCCAAGCCCTTCATAACTAAAATCATTCTCTACACCAACAGGTTCTTTATAGAATCCAGCAGGCAACTCTGAACTATCATAGAAGTTATTAACAGGAGTAGAAGTCTGAATATCAATATCTGAGGCAAATGCAGTTAGAGGAACCATACCTACTATCCTCAGTTTCAATCCTGATGTATCAATACTTCTTACTTCATTATCAAACTCAATGTCAGGTGAGTGGAAAGTTAATATTGATTGGTCAATGTAGTAATTCTCTGCATTGTTAGATACCCAACTTGCAACATCTGAGTCAGTTGCAGTATCATCAACATAAGGACCAGAAGGAGGATTCCAAATACATTGGATTTCTGCATTTCTATTACTATTGCCTGGAATAGGTCTGTTATGCCTAAACTCAGCCCAAGCTCCCTTATTGACTACATCAATATTGTATTGTGTCTCTCCTGAAGTAACTATAGTCCTATTATTAGACATGATACCTGCCCTTGAATATGCAGATGGATTTCCTAAGAATTGTCCTAATCCTATCCAGTCTCCACCCCACTGGCCTTCAGAGCTTTGATTATAATGGAATGCCTTGTATTCATCAAATGGTGCATTAGGTCTTGTAAACCAAGATGATTGTGCAAATGGTGAGTTACCATATCTATCAGACACATTATATACAGTAGGGCATAAGATGCCTTGACATATAGCCTCTCTATCATTAATAGTAGGATACACTACTACAGGTCTTACTCTAACATACCCATTATCAAGGAGCCTGCTAATAATAGTGCTATCATCCAGTGTGAACTCTGCTACAGGCAAACCAATGTTATTAGAACTATAGAAAGTGGTATCTATGTGTACAGTATTTCTAACATCATTTATCCATATAGGTTCAGACCACTTCCCTGTATAATGTTGAGCTTGGATACCAAATCTATAATATTCAAGATACTTAAATGTCTTGAATTGATATGAATTCATTTTCAACTGGCTATCATAAGGATAATATCCCTTAGGTTCAGGAGAACTGATACTCTTATTATAAGTAGAGAAGGTAATACTCTTGCCCCTGAAGTAATTTCTTATAGTAGAGTCAAGTATCTTCCTCTTAGTTTCAATATCTCCTAAAAATAAAGTATTATCCTTTTGAGTCATCGTACCAAATATTACTTCTTCACCTCCTACATATAATAACTCTGTAGGGTCTATAGTACTTCCAGATATGCCATTGTCTGTATAACTAACATCTCCAGATTCTGGAATAGCTAAGTCTATTACTATTTTACACTCAGGGGTAGCATTTAGTGATGTTCTATGAATTGAGTAAACTCTAATATAATCAAAGCTAGTATCAGCTCCTGATATATTTATAGAAAAACTATTTCCTACATTGTCTTCAGGACTAGCACCTCTATTATTATAAGATATGTAAAATAGTGGAGAGGTATGAAATATATTACTCTCTTGTCCATACTTATTAAAGTATGTAAAGGAGTATTGTATTACACCAGGAGCAAAAGTACCTCCAGATACTAAATCCCTATTTATTTCTACATCTTCTTGTAATTTTAATTTCCTCACAAAATCAAAAGAGTTATTATCCCATTTACTAATAATATCAGAAGATGCTGCAATATTAATGACCCTAGGTTGATTTAATCCATCAGTCCAATATACTTTTCTTATAGAATCATTTTCATAAAATGAGATTGCCTCTATTGGGTTTTTATAATTAAAGTTTAAATTACCTTTATATAATAAATTACCATTTAATTCATTATTATTAAACCATAACTTATATATACAATCTTTTTTATCTTCTGTATTTCCAGAGGTAAATAAAATTAATTCATTATTTAATATACATTGACCAACAGGAATCCCTTCTATGCTATCTATGCCTATTATATCTATACTTTTATTTCCTTTTTCATTTATTAAACTAAGCAGGGTACTTTCATCAGTTGGCATCACTCTGACATTCTTATTTTCATAAGCATATTCAGAACTAAATGCAGAAGATGATAGGTCCCTCTGCATTCCCTTTGTCTTAAAAATAGCTTGTTTCTGCATAGTTATTGTAATTTAATATATTCCTTATTACCAAGAGATGAAAATCCATTATTAAATTCACTTGTTCTTTGTACAAGTGTATTCCACATTCTACTTATTGATTCCATCTCAGATTGTGATGGGATGGTAAATTCACTCTGCAATTGACCAGCCAGCCAAGCATATTGTTGCTGAGTATTCTGCAATACAGCAGGAGCAATCTTACCCATATCAAATAGAATAGTAAATGCTTCTCTCTTGATATATGCTTCAAGTGCCTTCAGGAATACAGGGTTATCAATAAGTAGTGGAAATCCATCCTTATCTACTGGGATTGCCTTATAGGACATTGACACATCTCCTGTCTTGAAGGAGGTGTATAGTACTTGTCCTTGTGTTTTGAATGATAACTCTCTGTCATCATTATTTCTAGGCATAAAATTATCAGTCATACTTCTAAGGCATATCCCTGTATTACAGTCCTTAACCTGATTGATAGATATTAGGTCACAAGGAAGCTTAGCTCTAAAGTCCTTTATATGGAGTATATCCTCTTTATCTTGATATAACTTTGGCATACCAAATATACCAATAAAGTCAATGGTATATTGTACAGCTTGCTCAAGAGTTACATCTTGTAAAAGAGGATGTCTTAGTACTCTATTAAGTACCTCTCTTATATTTATATAGTTATATTCTTTTATCATATTATTCTCCAAATAAATAATTCCACACATCATAACCAGCAGCTGTATAACCCATAGCATCTAATGTAGTATCTATAGCATTTCTATACCTTCCAAACCAAGGGGTACTTCTAACAATATTAGTACCTCCAATAATACCTGCTGCATCCCCTGCTAATTCTGCATTATTAACCCATGAAGTATCTCCTTGCATTAATTGAGCAATGTCAGCACCAAATCCTATAGTACTCATAGTAGTTTGTCCTTTATCCATTTTAGTAAGTAACTTATCTGTGGCTTCTCTTACTTTGCCAGCAGGACTACTTGTACTATATACAGGATGACCATGTCTACTGGTAGTTCTACTTAATCTTCTAGCTACTGCATTAGTACCTTTTAAAGCCCCTTTAGTTAGAAAATAAGCACCCGATAATAATTCAGCTGCTGTAGTTCCTGCTTCTATACCTAACTTATAAGGTGCCCATTTATCTTTGGCTTCTTGTTCTTGTTTAGCAGAAGCCTCATTTATATTAATACCTCTAAGAGAATTAGCTTGGTCATGTAATGCACCCATTACTAATTCTATATCTTTAGAATAATCTTTATTAGAAGATTCAGTGCTTTTACTTTTATATTCACTTAGATTTTTATCTGATTGTCTACTTCTAATTAGAAGTTGTATTTGAGCATCTGTATAATGAGGGTATTGCTCTCTTAATTGCTGCTCTATAGGACCTCCTTCTTCAAACTTATTCCTGATTTCTTTAAGATTAGTAATACCATTAGCAACACCTACTTTTATTATAGCTGCCCTTTCTCTCATAGAAAGTTCATTCCACTTTTTCATATTTTAAAAGCATCTATCTTTCCTTCTTTTATTCTTTGTTTTAATCTCTTCTTCAGTTCTCTATTAACATTAAATTCATAGAAGACCTGATTATTATAGTCTGCTAACTGCTTATTATAGTAGACCTTAAAGATTTCTTTTTCCTCCACTTTAACCAGTGTTTTTTCCTTATAGGCTTCCTCATCTTCATACCATAATTTAAGAGTTTTATCCCAGTCTATAGGTAGATTAGTCTTAACTTTTTCACCATCAAAACTAACTCTCACATCATATTTCCTTAGCTCTATTCTGCCCATTCTATGTGGTAACTTAATATCATTACCATGGAGGAAACTATCAGCTAAGTAGTCATTGACTTTCCTTATAATGCTGTAGAACTCATGTTCTGTAATATATCTTCCTACATCAACCCATTTCCTTTTCCTTAAAAACTTGTAGGCATCATATACCCCTAATGAGTTATTGACTTTATGAGTCCTTGGCTCATTCACTTTTTTAATGGAGTTTAGAAAATCAGCCAATCCTTTATCCTTCTCTTCTTGACAAGATTTCATAACTCACTATTTAGCTGTTACATTAGATAAGTCATCGTCAGAATTATTTTCTTTATCCTCTGGCTTATATTCAGCTTTAGTTAATTCCTCTACTACAAGTTGAATGAGTGGAGGAATCAAGGCATTTTCAATAGGGAACTCTCTATCTAATACATCACATACTATATCACCACTCTCATCAGGACATTGCAACTCTGATGCAGCTAAAGTATCTTCAAATATACCTGTCATTCTTGCCTTTTCAAGATACAAGTACTGTGGATTGAAAGACTTAAAGTATAGGTAATTATCTGGACCAATAGAAGCATAGATGATATTTTTCAGATACTTATTATACCCCACATATCTCATCCTTTCTCTACTTACATAAGTAATCTCCCCTTGATAATAATCAATAGGGTATATTTTTGGTGCTCCTATTTGCATAAGAAAAGGTACTTTTTCTTTACTCCTTAGATATGAACCTCCTTCACAAGGCTCACCTGATATAGCAGGTACCTCTATAAGGTCTAAACAAATAGTTTGATAATTACTTTCAGGTATCTGCTTCTTAATATCTGAATACCTTTGCTTCAGTATTAGTACCCTATACTTATTTATAAGGTACATTATATGGTCTTCAGTAAAATAAGAGTCATCAGTTGAGATTTTCATCTCATCTAATATCATATAAATTATTTCTCTAAATGTACTCATCTTATATAAATTTAAAACTCTTGCAAATATAAGATAAATTGTATATATCTGCAAGAGTTTTATGAAATTTTTTATCCTAAAAAACTATTATATTTTCCTTACTAAATCATTTTCACTTATTCTTATAATCTGTGTTTCAGTCACTCTAGGAATAAGAGGTGTCTTATTAGGATGAATAAGTGAGTCTACATTGTTATAACTTGGGAACCCTATCATGCAGTTACTACCATATAGGCAGTATAGAAAGTTTGTTATAGTCCTATAGTCCTCCTCATTAATAAATATAGATAGCTCACCTGTCAATAGCTCTTCTACAAATAAGAGTGATAATAGTTTATACACACTATCATAATCTTTATATCCTAATACTGATAAAGTATGAAAATATCTACTAATAGCCTCAACTGATAATGTGGTTATTTTATCCATAGCAGCATTCATTAGAAGGGTTAATATTAAGTCTATTCCAATATTTTATTGCTTTAGTATAATTTCCTGTTTTTATACATAACTCTAAAGCCTTGAGTCTTAAAATAAAATCAATAAAATTCTTTGGAATAGAGCAATCACACTCTATACCTCTTATATAGTTCATAGCCTTAGAGTATATAGTATATAAATTTACAACTGTACCTAATATATAAGACTTATCTACTTCACATGAAGGAGTACCATTAGACATTACATATACAAATAATATATCAGTACTTTTTATATTGTAATCATCCAATCTAACAAGAACTCTTATACTTTTATCATCTTTAACATAACACTCATATTCTTGAGACTCAGAATATATTGGGGTATATCCACAATCTATCTCTGTTAATACTTTAGTATAATGTTCTTTTACATCTATACTAAGTATAGGATTAGAACTAGGACCATTATCTACATAAGTATTTTGGTTATCTATTATTATAGTATCTAAAGTAACATCGTTGAAGCAAGAATCAGAGTCTACAGATATATCTATTATTAGATACTTATTATCCTCAGTTATTCTTAATTCATTAAAGTGTATCATAATAATATTTTCTTTTGTGTTAAAATAAAAAAGGAGGCTATCAAGCCTCCTTTAATCTTTATCTCTCAACTTAGGAAACAGTTTGAATAGTAAGACCTGTAGCAGTATTAAAGTTAGTAATAACTTTATTGAATTCTGTCTTATCAGCACAGACAATAGTTATTGTCTTCTCAGACTTCTGAACTGACTCATTGCTGCCTACATAAGCATAATGTACATCAAATACATAGTATGTCTTTGTTGGGTCTACAAGGTAAGTAGTAACAATGTTATGAGGGAATCCAATTCCTCTATAAATATCACCTCTCTCACCCATGCAGAAGTATTCAAGGTCTGCAATAGTCTTACCATTACCAATAGTACCATTTGTACCCTCAGTTACAGTAGCCCAGATTCTTTCATCACCATTTACCATTACAGCAACTGGCTGTACTGTAAAATACACAGGGGTCTGTGCCATAACACCTAATCTCCAAGGCTGCTCTACCTCGGTAATTCTGATACTATCAATATCAGTTACAAGGGTATCTGTTGCATAGTATGGGTTAGTAGTATCACTCTTACCATTATCCTTAGTAGTAGGAGTTACAACCATGTAACCATTAGAGTCAAATCCTCCCTTACTTGTAGTTCCAGCACTATGTACCTCAACTTTAATCAAAGGTACTACCTCTCTACTGAAGTTCTTAGCAATTGATAATGCAAGAACCTTATAGAACTCATCTGCATCCATACCAGTATAGGCATGAACCATACCATACTTGAAGTACTGGTCTTCATCTGACATTCCTACATATTGTCTGAATGCAATTCTTAGGATGTAATCCTGTCCAGCTACAGGAGCACCACTATTAACATTGGTGTCAAGAGCCACAGTAACTGACTTCAATTCATGTGCCATAGCATCAGCATCAGTAGCCTTAGCATAAAGGATATTCTTGATGTCAATTAGGTCACTTCTCATTAGATTGTCAGCACCCTTATACTCAAAATATACATGACTTTTGGCAGTATCACCTTTTACTGCAATAGCACCAGCAGCATCTGCTGGAAGTACATGAGGAGATTTTACTGATGTTGCTACATAAAGTTGTCTTGCTTGATTTACACTAAATGTTGCCATTTTAATTTAATATTAAATTATACAATAATTTTATTCTTTTCCTATATTAGAAATTCTACTTTGAATAGCTAGTCTAACTGCTCTTTCTAGTATAATTCTATGTATTATAGGGTTAAGCTTACATTCTGTTTCAATACTTATTCCATTTATACTTAAACCATCATGAAGGTTTGTAAGTATAATAGGACTAGGTTTAACAATATATCTTAGCAAGTATCTATCTAAATCATATTTAGATACTAATTCAACAATGTTATTTGCATTGTCTAGCCTTAATACTCTTGTTTCACTTGGACCCCTGAAAGGGTTTTTTTGTACCTTATAAAATTCATCCTGAGTTGTAGGAACTACTAATGCTTCTTTACCATTAAGGCATCCTTCACCTTGAAGAGTAACAGATTCATAAGTAATAAACCATACATCTTCTGGTATTTTAAAGAACTTAGAATTTTTTGAGATTCCATTATAATTGGTCAACTTCTCATTTGTCTTATAAGTTACAATTAATTCACTAAGACATCTTCTAGCTTCTTCTGTTTCTTCAAAGCTATGTCCAGAGATAGTATTACCATTATATATATCTACAATAACTTCTTCTTGAGCATTAGTAAGGAATACTGACTTCTCATATTCATCTAAAACAATATTAGGTGTAACCCCAAATGAATTAAGTAAGGTATCAAATCTATCAGAAAATTCTTTGATATCCATTATTCACTCCTTTCTCCTAATTGTATAGTAGAATTCAAGTCTCCTATATATGCTGATTTAGCAAGTTCCACTGCCCTCTGAAGAATCTCCTGGTGTATATTAGGATTTAATTCACATTCAGATATATTACTAATACCATTTATAGTGACATCTCCATACTCAGATAAGTCAGCAGTTATAATAGGTGTAGGCTTTTTAATATATCTAACCTTATATTGTGTAATGGATTCGTTACTATTAGCAATTAATTCTACTGTAATGTTATTTGTAGAAGTTGTAATAAGTCTCCATGCTTGATATTTAACAGGCTCTTTATAAGGCTTTGACATTAATCTTGTATATTCACTATAACTTATAGGAATTAATTGTCTAGGTCCTTTATCAGTTTCAATAGATTCATTTATTATAATGAATATATCTTCTGGAAGATTATATACTTTGGCTCTCTTATCAAAGGTAAGAGGAGAAGTATCTGTAATTACTCCTTCTCCTACTTTAATAAGTTCTGAGAAATCTATTTGTCTTTTTGGTGAATCATCTAATCCTTCTCTGTATTTATTACCGTTAGGATTAAAATGATTCTTAACAATCTCTTCCTGTGCTTTTGTTAGGAATACTGATTTTTCATACTCATTTAATCCTGGAGCAGCATTACTCATGATATTATTATAGAGTACATCAAATTCATTAGAAAATTCAATATGGTCCATATTTCTTTATTTTAATTTAGCTTCCAAAGCAAATTTGACTTCCTGATGTTTAGGAGAGTTTAAATATTTAGCTGCTACATTTAATGTAGGTTCTTCATTGGCTTCACATAATGGAGTATTGTCCTTTCTTAAATATAGATAATTACCTCTATTAGAAATTAGACCTGCTTCTATAGCCTTCTTGATAAGAACCTTTGTAGAAAGCATTGGGTCAGTAATAACTTTTAAGAATATCTTGCTATCAGCCTGTATCAAGCTATTAACCTTAGTCTGTAAGAACTCAAGTTTAGCAGTCTGTGATGTAGGTCTACCATCAATGGTCTCAACAATAACTCTTAATGTATCAACATCATCCTCAATCTTACCAAACTCTTTATAGCACATCATTGTAATGCTCATATTATTCTTAGCAACCTTAGTCTCTTCACCCTCAGAAATGATAACAAACTGGTAAGTAGCCTTAGGAGTATCTTGCAATGCTTGCAATGAAGGAGCAATATAATCCTTGTTGGCTAATAGTATCTTATATCTGATATAATCCTCTGGGTCAGATAGATTGAAGTAGTTATCCTGCTTTGTCAATCTTACCTTATTGATGCCATTCTCATTAGAATCATCCCAGAAGTTATCTATCTTCTTATAGATACTTAGTGCATTATATTCAAGACCCATTATTTCCTCAAGAAATGCCTTTTCCTTGTCTGTAAGGACATTAACAAACATACCTGAAGATAATCTTGGTACTACAAATGTTCTAACTGCACCTTCTGCCATACCTCCTGACAATACATGCTTAGGGTTATTACCCCACATACCTGTCAGCTTAGGCACATGTCTTACAATAATTCTCTCATTTCTCAGACAACTAACTAAGGCATCATCAGATACCTCTACTTTCTTTTGTGTATTCTTAGGGCTTTTTACAGTAGCCTCTTCTTTTGGTACTTCCTGAAGTGGAGTCTCTGTATTGTCTATATCAAAGTCAGGTACAGTATAATCCACCTTCTCTTCCATTTTCTTTTCTGCCATATCTTCTCCTTAAATCTTTGAATAAAAATAAAGGGAGCAGGAGTTTTCATCCTACTCCCCTTTTATCATTAGCCCTGTAGAATTGCAGGGATTAGTGACATAGTTCTTGTTGGGTCAAGAATACAGATACCAAGAGTAGCCATTCTGTGAATTACAGCAGAATCCTCATCAAATGACATGTAAGGATTACCCTTTTGACCTGTGAATGGGTTTCTTAGACCCCATTGATAACCTCTGTACTCATTATCACCCTTAATCTTACACTTAAAGATATTAGGTTGGTCCATAGTACCAATGTACATAATATCATATCTGTAAGAGAATGCAACACCTCCATTTGGATGGAGTATCTTGTTTCTTACTGGGTCATCATAGAATGGGTCTACATCAATCTTAACTCTAACACCATTAGGAGCCTTATACTCAACAAATTGGAAACCAGCACTCAATGAGTTTTGGTGCAACTTGGATTGAGTCTTTTGAACAACACCAATAGAGCTGTTGTCAAGAACAAATTGTGTCCAACCTGATACTGTCTTTAGTACTTCCTTATGGAATTGGATAGCACCTCTCTCACCAGTCTTAATCAAGAAGTATCTGTCTCCAAAGTTTAACTTAGAAGCAGAAAGCTCATATAGAGCATCTTCAAGAAGCTTCAAGCTGAATGTGTTGTAATACATAGTATTAGCAACTTCCATCTGCTCAAACAGACCAGCACCTGTCTTAATAACATTACCAGACTTACCAAAGTTCATGTACTCACCATTGGCATTTCTGTTGCTTCTACCAAATGCAAGTGCATTATTCTTGTACTCAGAGAATTGCTGTTCTACTTCCCAATCTACATTGTGCATCCACATTGTAGCAACTGACTTAGTATATCTACCCTCAGTTTCCTTAACAATAGGAATACCTACAGCCAGCTTCTTGTTCAACATAGAACCTGGAACCTTGTGTTGGATTCTTACTACAGACCACTCATTTCTCATAGAAACAGGGCTTGTAAATCTTACATCACCAACCTTTCTTGAAAGTTCCTTCTCAACAAATGCAGCTTCAACTGAGAATCTTTCACCTGCAAGCAATCTTTCAGCAGGAACACCTACTGTATTACCACCAGCAAGCTCTACCTTATACACTGCATTAGTACCCTCCATTCTTGGGTCTCCAAGTATTCTGAACTGATAGATTTCATTCAGATTACCTACAATGTATTCACCATCAGCAAACCAATCTTCAGGGAATACCAAATAGAAGGGAGCAGTACCTACACCAATCATGCCACTATCTGCCTCAACTACAGTACCATTCTCATCTCTTGCCTCTACAAGAGGAATGTTTCTCCTTGAAGAACCAATAACATCCCAGTAGTATTCATTATCATCCTCAAACTCTCTTGTTGGGAATTGATTTAGGAATGTGTCAAGTGTCTTTCCTCTGTAATAAGCCAACAGTTGCACCATTAGGTTTGTAGCCTTCTGTGGAGCTAACTGAAAGATAGAACCAAGGTGGTTTTCTTTTGTCAACATTCTGTTATCCTAAGGGCTTTTTATCCCCTAGTTCTTGCACTTTACCATTGTGCAAGTTCAGCATACATTTTCATATCTACTAGATATGTTGGGCACTCGTGGAAGAATTATATTCTATGTGGTTATAAATACATGCTTTCCTGAATGTAGGGTAAGGAATATTTGCCAGTTTTGCAGCTTTTCTTAAAGTCTTTCCTTCTTTTAAATAATTCTCTAAAACATTCTTTGGAATATTACTAAATTTAGTATTTGACTCATGTCTATCTCTAATAATAATTCCAGCATTTTTAAGTTCAGTACAAATAATATATCTAGACACTTCAAATTTTAAAGCTATTTCTTCTAGAGTAAATTTCTTATTTACATATAAATCTACTAAATCAGAAATACTTAAAACTTTTCTTTTAAATCTAGGAGTATTACCACCAATACTTACATTATAACCTTTGGATTTATTTGTTGAATCATATAAATCTATATAGTACATTTCTCTATAATCTAATATATCTAGATTACATATTTCTAAAGTTTCTATATAAAATTTATCTACTCCATACTTTTTCATAGCTCTGTTAATAACTTGTTCTCCATATTGAGCATGTCTAAGGTGTTCCTTCCATCTCTGTTCTACACTAACTCTTGTTTGTCCTATATAGACTTTATTATTAACAGTGTTTTTAATAATGTAAATAAATCCATTCATAGGTTCATCTTCTATGCGTTACACTGTCTTTATGTATTACCATAAAGATTAGCTCGGTATTACCCTTAGGCTTTTCTTTGGAGGGCTTCACCGATTTTACCCAATTTTACAAGGGCTTAACTTGTGAGTCAACCCTTCCAGTGTTGGAAGCCTACCATTTGAAACTTACCTAATTTTCCAGCCATAAATAATTTAATTTATCAGTTATTTTACTCTATACTATAGGCTTAGACATCAAGATTCCACCCTTTTCCTATGAAAGATTCAGGGTCCTCATCAACTCCACTGACAAACTTTAGATTACCATCTGAGGTTCTTGCTGTGTTGTTGAGAGTATGTTCCAGCTCTCTAAGACCTTTCTTTACTTCTTTCTTTACTTTACCTTTCACCAAACCATCAAGGTTCTTAAAGCCATCAGTTAGTGTGAAAAGTAACCCAATATTCTTTAGGAAGTCTGTCCTGTTTTCCATCTCATACTTTTGGATTGCAGTAAAGTACTCTCCTGTCTCTGGGTCTTTATATACAGGCTTGGCTATATTATCATAAATCTTCTGCCTTGTTGATTTATCTATTGATAAATCCCCAAACACATCCTTGTCATTAAGGATTGATGATTTAAGCTTTTCAGCCTGTTCTTTGTTCTTCTTCTCTTCCTGTTCTGCTTCTGACTTAGCATCATTGATAAGTTCATCATACTTATCCTTGAAGAAGTCAATATTACTCTTCAAAGCCTCTTTAGCATCATCAATATCAGTACCAGCATTGAAAGACTTCTGTACCTCTCTTGCAGCTCTTTCCTTACTATAACCTCTATTGATAAAGTCTTGATAAATCAGGTCTTTTCTAAGTTTTTCTCCCTTATCACCTTCATCAGAGATATTCTCTTCCTTAATAGAACCAAGGAAGTTTATAGTATTCTCATACTTTCTAATCTCTGTAGGTTCAACTCCAGCATTCAAGGCTTCATCAATTCTCTTTTGTCTTTCATCAAGACCAGCCTTTATCTGTTGGTCAATCAAATCTCTAAAGTCTTCAGGGTTTTTAACCTTAGATAAACCCTCATCATCAAGGTCTGGGAAGATACCTTCCTCTTTCAAGGCTTTGGCAATGGAAGAGTAGAAGTTTTTGGGAGAAGTACCATCCCCTTTAGGAGTGGTATCTTCCTTTTCCTCTGTATTTTCTTTTCCACTACCTACGCTCTCTGGTTTTTCAGTAAATAAGTTATCTACATCAACAACCTCAGTAGTTTCTTCTTTATCCTTATCTGGCTCCTCCTCTTTCTTAGGAGGCTCCCCATTTGCAGGTGGGGTATCCTGTGTATCCTCATCTTCTACAAACAGATTCTCAATTTCCTCTGCTCCTAAGATGTTATCTAAGCTAAGTTCTTCTTCTTCTTCCATACTCTTCTACCTTTTTGTTCTTAAAACAGTGCAAAGGTAAGTAAAGTTTTGCATATCTACAACATAGTAAATAAATTGCTTTTACTTGTATAAGTAAAATACTTGCAATATGGACAAAAAGAAAGGGTAAGATTACCTCTTACCCTTATCTTATTAGTATTCTCCAAGATATTCTACTACCTTGTTTTCAGCTTTGCAATCTGCATCCTTAAACCAGAATACAATAGCAGATTCAACTATCTTCTGTTCTATACCATCACCAAACCAGTTCTTAAACAGTTCTGCATAGTCATGGTACTGAGAGTTGATTGCAACATATACATCAGCAACTGTAGCAGATGTAGGGAGTATTCCCCTATATCTCTCACAAATCTCCTTTGCCTTGTGCATATCAAACTTCTCACCACTGTACTTTCTGCCATTCTCAGTATGATACATATCAGCTACAAGATACTTAGCCTCAGATTCAGTGAAGTGCTCTCCACTCATTGAATTTCTCATTGAGTTTCTCATGTATCTCATCATCCTATCCATATCATTACCTCCCATGCCAGACTCATTGAATCTATCAGAGAATCTATCACCTCTTGAATCAAACATATCCATGAACTCATCAGGTCTTCCATGTCTTCTCATATAGAAGTCATCCATAGGCATAAAGTCTCCTTCTCTGCCATGTCTCATTGAACTTCTCCTATATTTACCCATAAAATCCTTGAATTTATCCATGAACTCATGCTCATTCATACCACCCATACCTTTTTTCTTTAGGTACTCATACATCATAAGTTCATCCATATTCTTAGTCTTTAGTGATTAACATTTCCTTGAAAGTCTCTAAATCTGTCATATTCAATACCAACCTTTTATTGGTTAGTGGAAGATTGAATTTAATCTCTCCTCCACCAATCTCTATGTCTCCAACAAATGAGGTCTTGAAGGTAAATGGATTAGTAGTCATTAAATTCTCCATCATTTCAGTGAGGATATTCTCAATGTCTATATTACCATCCTTGTCAGCTATAAGGTCTAAAGCCTTGCTTACTTTACTAAAGTTCTTATCTAATGCTCTTGTAATAAGAGGTTTCATAAAACCAATCATAGGATTAGTCTTAGCCATAGATTCCAACTGAAGTGAAATATAAGACTTCAGATTATCAGTCAATTGCATAATAGTCACCATAATTACATACTTGCTTTAATAAATTCTTCATAAGTCACTTCAGGATGTGTCTTACTGAACTCCCTGAACTTCCTAAACATTTCCATTTCCCTATTAGTCTCTTGAATAATCTTTCCTTTTAACTTCTTGACTATCTTCAATTGCCTTTGTAATAGCTCTTTACCCTCTGGAGTAGTTTCAATCCTGCCTTTAACAAGGTTGAGAATTTCTGCTTGAACCATGTCCTGTATCTTAGTATAAGTATCTACATAGTCCTCATCTTGAAGCATTCTTGTCTTCTGTTCATCTGTCATAGGGCTTATTTCAGCATCTATTTCATCCCATATCATTCTTTGTGGTACAGGTTGCTGAACAGGTTGGACTTGTTGCCTTAATTGCTTTGCAGCTTCAAGGTTTTGTTTATACTTCTCAATAAGCTGTAGCTGCTCATCCAGACTATTGCCTACCATACTATTACCCAGTAGTGGGTCCCCTCCTCCTAATATTACCTGATTTATTGGAATCATATCTATACATTTTTAAAATTAGTATTGAAAAGTAAGAGGAATTACCCCCTTACTTTAAGCAGTTGTAGCAGCAGTTACAACCTGTGGACAGCCACAAGCATTAGCACCCACATAGCCTGTTACTGTAGGAGTATTAGGCAATGTAACTTGACCATAGATAGCCTTGCAAGTCTTTCTGTCAGTATAGTTAATACCAGCAGTAAATGCCTTGTCAATCTCACATTGGATAAGCTTGTCTTGATATGGTCTTACAGCAGCATTGATAGCTACTTGAGCCTTCAAGTCACTTAATTCCTTTCTGATGTCATCATCAGCATCTCTTTGAGACTTATACAGATTGAAAGCATCTTGGTTTTGCTTTGCAGCCATTACATCAAAGCTATCTCTTGTACTCTTGTATAGACCAAAGTCAGCATCAATCTGACCCTTCCACAAGCTAAATAGCTCTGAGTTTAGAGTTTGTCTATCAGCAAATCTATTGTTCTGATAGTTTAGAGCCTGAGTGTAAATAGCTCCTTGTAGAGCCAAAGCATCTTCACAGCTCTTTTCCCATGCTTGGAAAGCAGAAGGAGAAGTTATACCATTAGCTGTTCCAAGACCAGTCTCAAGACCATTGATATTGATGTTTGAACCACCCATACCTGAACCTGAGCCAGCAAGACCTAATAGACCACTGCTTCTTCTATTACCAAATAGTGCCCAAGCACCAAGTGCAGTACCTATGATACCAAGAGTAAGACCTGCATTAGCCTTACCATTGATGTCTCTTCTACCATAACCATAGCCATAGTATCCATCAGCAGGAACTTCCTTTACCTTTTCTACTTGCTTCTCAATTATTTCCATAGTAGCAATTTTTGAAATTAGTTATTGTTTTATCTCTCTTATTGTAAGCTTACAGTGCAAAGGTAAGTAATATTTCTCAAGATGCCTATTGTTACCAAAAAGCCCCATAACTTATTCAGTTATAGGGCTTTAACTTAGTAATATGTTGCTAAAAAGAATGTAAAAAAAAAAAGCAGCCTTATCTGGCTGCTCTATCATGCTTGTAGAATACACTTGTTATCTTATCATATATGTAGGTTATAAGATAAGCATCTACCTCATCATTATCTTCTTGAGGAGTATATCCTATATAGCTCCATATAGCATTCTTTATATGCTCTGCCTCATGCACTATACTACTTCCCCTTTTAGAATTGATAGCCACAAGAGATGCCCCATATTGATTTATGGTTATAGCTTTGGCTTCCTGCTCCATTTCTTCTTTGGGCAAGAATCTTCCTAACTCCTCCCACTTGTCAAATATGACTACAGTGAGTTTGTAATCAAATATAGGTATTATCATCTTCTTTTGGGTTATCATATCACTTTCCTCCTCATTTTATTTATAAACTCATCAAGAGTTTTCATGTCCCATGATAATTCTTTGAAACCTGCTTCATGTTTACCTCTGGGTAATTTACCTTCCCTAACATAGTTGTCAAAGGTTGCCCTGCTTATATTTAAGTATTCACAGGCAGCATACTTACTCAATATCTTCTCCTTGTCAGTTAACCTCTTCAAACTATCTACTATTTCCATAGCTTCACCCTCAGTTATATTAGAGTTTCCTGCATCAATATCATCTACTATCTTTAATAGTAGGCTTCTTATAACTTTTAACATATAAATAAAGTATTATGAATAATGAAATGCCTGCTATTATTAATTGAATTCCTAAATACCAAATATCACTGACAGGTATTCCTATGTACAAATCTATTATGTTTAGTATCCAAGTTACTGTGGTATAATGTATAAACATTCTATGATATTCACAAAACTTAAATACATAAGATGTGATATACAAGAGCAATAATGTTATGAAAGATACACTACCAATATAACTTAGCATTACTGCCTCAATATTAAAATAAGATAGAGTTGTATTCAATAAACTGAGTAATGCGTAAATCATAGGTATTACTTTTACTAAACACAACTCTATCTTGTACAATAATTTATTCATCACTTCTTCATCTTGCCGCCACAAGCATATCTTCTTTTAGTCTTAGTGACACCAGCCTTAGCTGTCATGGGCTTTGCCCTGCCTGTTCTTCTTGCCATAATTATTTACCTCTTTTAGTTTTACTTTTTCCTTTACAGCCACATTTCTTTGCCATAACTATAGAATTTTAATGGTTATTTTTTCACCTTTATCATGCTTGTCTTTAAGGAGCTTGTATAGCTCTTTGAAAGTTTCTCTACTGTTTATTACCTGACCCTTAACTTTATTGACACCTACTAATAGGCATCCTGCTGAGTCTTTGTCAGTATTACCAGCATGAATAAGTATGCCTTCAAATCCCTTTACATTAAGTAGTCTTGGCACTTTACCATTACATACTTGCTTGTAAAAACTATTAGTGCAGTACTTAGGAGAAATGACATCTAAGGTAATCTCATAAGTACCCTTTGGAATAGCTGTAATTGAAGGTTTCTTCAATTCTCTAATCTTGGCTATGCTCATAGAGTCATCTAACCCTCTATCAGCATCTTCAAGTACATTGCAAAACCACTTCCCATCAATAGTAAGATTACTTATGGTGTAGCTCTGCTTCTTCCATTTTCTGTCTACTATTAACTCCATGCTCATTAAAAAGGTTTAAGTTTCTCTTTCTTAATTGGCAGGTAAGGTCAGTACATATGGAACTCATAAGGTTAAACATCTGTTTCCTAAGCTCCCCCACTTCCTGCTCTAACTCTGCATTTCTTTTTAGTACCTCTTCCAACCTCTCTCTATTATCAGTAGAGAGCTTCTCATAAAAGTCTAATGATTCTTTCATGTTATTTATGAGGTTACTATCAACTTCACTATCATACTTCTTTCTTGCAAAGAACCATGATGTCCAGCCACTGACTATTGTGGTAATAAGCCCTATACCTCCAGTGATTAGTATTCCTAAGTCAATCATAATTATTCTACAATTTCAATAAATCTTTGTTGTTTGTTCTCAATATAAGGGTTCTTCTCCACAACATTCACTTCTACTACTTTATGCCTCTTTTGAAATAGTCTGAGTAACCAACATTTCTTTGGGGGATTTATAGTCTCTTTCTTATAATCCACCATTATATACTTCTCACTGACAAACTTAGGGTCTGTAGTGATTGTACTTGGATATTTAAGCCCAAGCCTCATTTGATACCACTTATCTCCTACAAGTGTATCTATATCTAATGTAGGCTCTTTGAATAGAGTATCTCTAAATACTATTGTATCTTTCTTTGTAGCCTCAGATAAAAGATATTGCATCTGTTTCAAATTACCATCCTTTATCTTTAACTCCTTCCTGACATCATTCATCTTTTGCAAGATAGAGTCATTGTAGTAGTTAAGCTGTTCCACAGTAAACTTAAATACCCTATTCTCATCTTTTAATGAAGAGTTCTCAGCAATAAAAGCTTTCTCATTAGAGACTGATACAGATAATTCTTCTTGTAATCTCTGGTTCTTAGCATATAAAATATAAGAGCCAATAGACAAAGAAACTATCAATGCAGCTATAATAATCTTTATATACTTACTCACCATAATACTCATTTTTATAGAGTGCAAATCTATAAAAAATAATTCACTTATACAATAGCATAAGTGAATTATTTATATGATTTTATTAAGATACTACTCTACCAAGAGCATCTACCCAAACATTATCTCCTTTATAATAAATCATAATGCCATTAGTAGAACCTTCAGACGTTTGTTTATCTGTACAAAAATATGCAAATCCTATTGATATATTTTGTTCATCTATTGGTTTTTCAGCAAATGTTCCTGAATATTTAGTTCCATATTTCACACCATTTGAGTCATAAAATACATTTCTTATTGAAGAATACATTTTTTTATTTTCTCTCAGAGTCATTCTATATCCATCAGGAAAATTTTCCACAGCGGGTAGTAAATTATAATTCCAATCAGTTTTAATAGAAAAATTATTAGTATAATTAGAAAAATTTATACCAATTATAGTGTTAATATTATAATATGCTATAATATTTTTTCCAAAGGTCAATATAGAATTATCGGTTAATTTATTTGATACAATTATGTTATAATATTTTAATCCTACATTACTTAAATATACATTAGTAGATTTAACAATATTATCATTTATATCTGATAATTTCATATCTCTAGATGTATAATTATAACTACTGGAGTTATTATCATAATAGGCTATTTCAGCTGTACAAACTCTATTATTAGATATATTAATCAGGACTTTTAATCTATTATCAAAAAGACTAGATGTAGGAACAGATACTCCACCTATAAAATTATTATTTCCTCCAGCAACAGATATTTTACTATTTAATTTATCAAGTTGAATATTTAAAAAATTAGATTTAAATATATATATTCCAGATTGAACTTCATTAGGAATTAATATATCTAAATATATAGAAAATGAATTTGTATATAATAATTTTTTACTTGATACAATATATCTTTCTTTATCAGAAATTAGATATTCATTTTCTTTTATATCTTCTATTTCAAAATTTGTTATTAATGAATTAAATAATGAAACATTACCTGTACTTTGAACAGGACTTCTATATAAACTATATGTAGTAGAAGTATTTAATTTTATATCTAAGTCTGAATAATAAGGCAATAATTCTCCTGTTGTTATCAGATAAGGAGAATAATATATTCCTTTTGTAATTTCTTTATTTAAATAATTTGATACGGAACAATTTATAAAAACATTATCTTTATTTGAGATAATAAACCCATAGTATTTATGGTCTAAATCTGTGGCATCTTCTCCAGTTTCAAGTTTCTTATATCCATCAGTATTAGACAGACAATTACATAACATATTCTGTGTTCCTGCAATTTCAAATGCAGATTTATAGTTATCTTGACATTCTATGCCTATTAAAGAATTTCTTGCACCAAATATTCTGAATACACCTTTAGTATATTCAGTACTTTCTCTTCCATTAAATATAATTTTTAGATTACTAATTTTATTGTTAGAACCACTTAATATAAAGCCAATAAGTGAATTATCTTCAATATACCCATTACTAATAAAAGAATCTGTCATACTAGATATTATACCAGAATTATTAGCAATTAAATGTATATTGTTTATATATACAGCGTAAACAGTATTTATTTTTATACCAATATTAAAATTTGATAAGGCGCAATCTTCTATATAAACATACTTATAAGCATAAAATTCTTTATATTGAGGGAAAATTATATCTGCTTCTTTAGGGAGGCTGTTATCATTTTCTATATATATACCTGTATTTAATTTATCTTTTCCATATAATCCAATATTTCTTATGGTGTTTCTACAACAATCCCCTGCTATATAAACTAAGTATTCTCCTTCTCCATTATGGGTTATAATGGCTTTTCCCAATGTAGTACCAATTAAAGAAACTCTAGTTTTTAGATTTATTTGAGATGATAAATAATTTCTATTATTTAGAATAACCTCTCCACCACCAGATGAATATAATAAATTTATAGTTTTATTAATACTATCTTTATCATCAGTAATACCATCCCCTTTAGCACCAAACCATTCAGGATAAGCTCTTTTAACTATCCATGTACCTAATATATTTAAATTATCTGAGAATATAGTATATATAGAAGCCATAACATCTGTACTATTTCCTCTTAAATTACCATTCTTTAAACTTCCTCCTTCAAATCTTAGGATACACCCTTCAGGAATAGTAACTTCTTGACCTTGTAAGTCATAATCATATCTTATTTCATATACTGTATTAGCTGCCAAAATCATACTTTGTGCTAATACATTTGTACCATTAAGTATATTTTGTCTTAATATCTTATACCCCTTACCACTAAAGGAAGCTGGATTATAAGCTCTATCTGCTAATTGTAGTCTAGACTGATTATCTCTAGTTATATCCTCAGTATTAACAGGAGAGTTAGTCAGAAGATAATCTTTAGCTTCCTGACTCAAAGCATCTAGACCTATAGTACCGGGATTAAATTGAGCAGAGTTATATGGTGCCCAATATTTATCATCTACCCATTCAGTATCAGAAATATCACTAGAATTATAATATTCAACAATTACACTTCCTAAATCAGTAACATATTGAACCCATAGTCCTTTTCTTCTATATCTTTCATCTACTTGCAGTCTAGTAGCAGCTTTACTACCTCTATATGGTAAATATAAAAAGTTAGTACTTACAAGTATTTCCTCTAAAGACTTGCCAGTCTTTTTATCCTTTACAGTTTCAGTATAAGAGTATGGGTACACATTATTGTACCCACCTCCATTATTTTTTCTTACTAATTGTTTATTCTCTGACATAATATTATATTTTTTATGTTAGCTTACCACTCTTCCTAAGGCATCCACCCATGTATTATCTCCAGCATAATATATCATTATACCATTTCTTGAACCTTCTGTGGTTTGTTTATCTGTACAGAAATAGGAAAAACCTGTAGATGGATTAGAAGGTTTTTGAGAAAAAGCCCCTTGAGATTTAAAATCTAGATTATTTCCATTAGCATCAATCCATTTTTCCCCGTCCCAAATTGCTAATTTATTAGTAATAATATCATGTATTATTCTACCAGCGTCTTTATGTGTTAAATCCTCTATAAAAGATAGAGATTTGACTGATGCTGTTGCATTTACTAAGGATTCCCATTGTTTACCTTTAGGTTTATGTAATATATATATTCCTTTACCACCTTCTAAATCTAAAACTTTACTACCTGTTAATGAAATATCAGATATTAGTAATAAATTTCCTATATCATTTGCACTTCCATTTAGATTATATAATATTCCTCTAGCTGAACCATTATCATTCTTTAATATATAAGTATTATTTCCATATATAGTATTAAGTTTTTCTATAGATTCAGCATCAATTCCTATTAATTCGGCTATAACTTGTCTTATATATTGAATTACCATATTATATTGAATTTATTGTAAAAGATTTATTATCTAAATAATCTATATTTATAGTTTTTCCTAACAAAGATATTGTGTCAGTATGGTCACCATTTTTACTAAATTGTAATGTACAGCTAACTTCATTAGTATCTTCATCAAACTCCACATTAGCAATTAAATTAAATATAAAAAGACCTTCATAAATAGTATATAATAATGGAAAATCTTTTATTAAAGTAGTAAATTTAAAAGCATTATCATCATAATATTTATACATTATAAAATCAATATCTATTGGTTTTACTATATTCATATTTGTTAATGATGAATTACTTAATGTACCTTTTATATTAATTCTATAAGGTTGAATACTATTACTATTATTATTCTGAATTTTAAATTTAAAAAGAATATTTTTATAACCTTCTGAATATTTAAAATCAGTTACTATCTTAGGAATAATTTTAATATTATTTTTATTATATTCAATTACTGAATCTAACAATAAAATCTTTATATTATTAGCAATAGTACATATTTTATCAGGAATAGGTAAAAAATTAGTTATTTTAGCAGCTGATAAAAAGAATGTACAATCATTTATCCAATTATATAAACAAGTTTCATTTATATCTTCAAATAATTTAATAGATATTTTATTATTCCATATAGGAAGAGGTCCAAGTCCATTCATAAAGTTAAATGAACAATGTTCAATCCAAGGATAAAAATTAGTTCCATCTTTATTAAATTTATGTCTTATTATTGGAAATTCACTTGTAAGTCCAGAAAATACAAAATTAAATTCAGAATTATGTAGATAACAATTAGAAGCTAATGTTAATATTCCTTTATTACCTTCATAAGTACCAAGAAATTTAGAATTTTGAACACTTTCACTCATATAAATAGCATATTCATTATCTCCAATAGTACTATCTTCTAAAGCAAAATTCATACATCCCATATATGCTGATTGAGCATTAAAACTATTAATACCATTTAATACCATATTATATGATATTTTATTAAACTTAACTATAGAACATTCTCCACTAAAAGTATTCATTCCTGTACTATGTTCATCCCATACATTATCATCTTCAACAAATGTACTAGGATTATTAATAAATACTCCTTTTTTAGAAGTAAATACTACAGGCGTATTAGCATAAATAGAAGTATTATGTATTGTAGATTCTTCTGAACCTTGCCAATATAAACCGATAGTTCCTAAATACCATTCTTCTCCTATCCTATCACTTACATTACATCTATTAGCTTTAGGCATAGACCTCAGTACAATTCTTACATTGTATAATGAATTGTGAAGTGGTTCTTTACTAACAGTGTTAGCTTTAGTAGGCTGACTTAAAATACCAATAGTAGATGAGTTAGATGCTTCAAATTCATTTGTTATGTAAATACCTGAAAATCTACAAGTATTAGACCCTGATAAATCAAAAACAGCAGCACCAGTATTAGCAAGAAGTTTAGTTCTATCTCCCATTCCAACAAATTCAATATATCTAGTAGCTGTAACATCTATTGGAGTATCTAATCTATAAGATTTATTTAAAAATTTAACTTTACCTCCAGAATTACTTTTTAAATAATTTACAACCTTTTGTATAGGAATAGAACAATCAACATTTTCATTACATTCTCCAAACCAATCTACTATTAGTTCATCATTGTATAAAGTTCCTTTTATGTTAATATTTAAACAATTTTCCTGTGCTGATGAAATAATAGTGTTATTGAATACAATACTACCATTAGATATAGAGCCTCCTTGAAACTGTAAAATACATCCTTCTGGTATTGTAATGGTCTCCCCATTTAAATCATAATCATATTGGATATAATAGATGGTATTAGACTTAGAAATCATTTCCTGCAATAGGACATTCTTTTCCTCCATTATATTCTTTCTAAGAATAACTCTACCAAGACCTGAGAAATCTTCAGGGTCATATACTTTATCTTTGAATTTAAGTCTGACATTACCTTGTTCATCCTTATCTGTTTTAGTTAAATCTTCTTCGTCAGGAAGGATTGAATTAATGTAGATAGATTCAAATAAATTAACCCACAAGGTTGTATTATTCCATTGTAGAGTGTTATATCCTTTAAACTGATAAATAACCCAGTTACCCTCTTTATTTATAAATGTAATAACTTGACCTTTCTTTCTTGAAAGAAAAGGTATCAAATCTATAGCTTCTTTAAGGTTTATATAAGATTGATTATACTTATCAGTTACATTCACAAAATCAGATACCCCTAATAAGAACAGTTGCTCTACTATATCTTTAACATGTGCTTTTACATTCTTACCATTTTGCACAAAAGCTATTTCCTCCTCTCCATCAAGAGGAGTAATAGCTTCATCAAATTGAGTATCCTTTATAGACTTTCTTTTAAGATAGTCTTCTATTTTTCTATAATCTTCTTGTGTAAAAAACATAGTATTAACCTTCAGATTTTGTTACTGTTATATCTATTGTTGATTTATCACTGAGAGTAGCTGTACCTCCAGTTACATTACCCTCTGCATCTATAGTTAATTTAATAGCTGTTAAAGACTTTCCATCTGCACCAGCAGGACCTGTAGCACCTTGTGCTCCATCTTGTCCTGCTGGACCCTGAGTACCAGTATCTCCCTTAGGTCCTTGTGGTCCAATTGGTCCTTGCTCACCAGCATCTCCTTTTTCTCCTTTTGGTCCTTGTACTCCAGATGAAGCATCTATCCAACCATTTAATCCATAGAATTTAAGTTTGAATGTACCATCTTCTAATGGTAAAAGCCATCCAACTTCTTTTGAGTTAGGGGCTACTTCTGATATAATTATCTTACTTATAATCATAGTTATTTAGTATTAGTTGTAGTTTTCTTATTAAGTGCTTTTCTCTTTAGAACCACATCATCTTCATGCTTCTTCTTATCAAGGCTTAATTTCTCTCTATCAAGTTTGAGTCTTTCATCAAACTCTCTTATCTGCTCCATTAGCTTGTCCTTAGCCTCTTGTGAGTATTCAGGTTCTATTATGCCATCATCTTCACTATTCTTGCTATAAGCCTGCATCTGTGCAATAAGAATTTTTGTCTCATTATCTCTTTGGTTAAGAGCATCCTCCTGTTGCATCTTAGCCTGTTCCATTTGAGCCTTCTGTTCTATCTCCTGTTGCTGTACTTGCAACTGCTGTTGCTGTGCTTGAGCCTGTCTTTCTTGAATACTTCTTTCATCCTTTTCAACAAGTCTCTGCTTTTCAGCAAGTGAAGATGAACTGAATAACTTCATAATAGTTGAGAATGATAGAGTCTGGTTCTGCAATGCTGCCTGAGCTAAAGTATCAAGTTTTGAGTTTAATTCCTGAATACCATTACTATTATCCACTACAAGACCATAATCAGCTTCTGCAAATTCATCACCATCTATCTCCATAACTCTCATTGAATTATCAGACAAGATGTATTGGAATTTCTTGCTTCTGCCTCTCAATGCTATCTTAGCTGTTTCAAGCAAACACTCTAATGCCCTCTTCTTGACATCCTCATGTACTACAAATAACCATTCTGTAATGTGAGAAGATTGCATCATGCTTCTCTCTACTCCACCTACTGTCTCTCTATTACTTACCTGACCTTCTCTTTGCTTGGTAATACCAGCAACTTCTGCCATCTCCATCTTGATAAACTCAAGGAGATTAATGTATTGCTGTATCTGATTACCATCAGAAGCTGTAATTACACCAGTAGAGGCATTGTTTAATGCACCTGCAAGTTTACCTGTAGCTGCACCTACATTACCTTCATTAAAGCTATCTTCTACTGCAAGACCCATAGTCTTTGCATAGTATAACCACTTCTCTACATCCCACCCTTTAGGTTTCTTAGCAAAGTCAAGTCTAACCAATGAACCCCAGTTCCTTGCTATCAGCTTGTTTAACCTATCATGTATTGCATCATACAAATAGTTATATGGCTTCATCATATCCACCAAGCTGAATGGTCTGTTGTCATTAAGGTTATAGATAGAGCCAACAATTCCAAAATGACATCTTGAAGGATTACTTAATCTGTTATATTGAACTACTCTTGGTCTCATATTGACATAAATGTCTGTACCAATCTTGGTTCCTTCCCATGCTTCATTGATGTAGAATATCTGCTCTTCTTCTCCAGCATCCTTATCTATTACATAAGTCTCTGGGTAGAAGTTAAATACTTCTTCACCTGTTTGAGGGTCATAACTTCTTACCTTCTTAATCTTTCTTCTTGACTTCCAATATACTCTAAGTACTCTCAAGTTTCCTGCAACATCATAAGGAAGAAGTGAGTTATTAACTCCATCATATCCTCCTAATGGGTCCCAAAAGAATCCCTCTGTACTTATTTCATCCCCTATCATATGATTATTGACAAAGCCATATCTCTCATCAATGTTGTCCATAGAGTCTGTAGCAGCTTGACCTACATGGTCAGGCATCTTCTCTATATACTCCATGTCTTTCTTTGTCAATACATCATAGTAAGTATCAATAACCTTGCCTGGACTCCAATAATCTTCGAGGATTATCATATCTGCATCCTCAATCTTATTGCTATATCCTGACTTAAAGATTCTTACTTTGAGTGGATTTAGTCTTTCAATAGTAGGCTCACCTCCTACAATATCACATTGATAAATCTCTTCACCAACTGCCATTGCATCCATGAATCCCTGATTGAACATTAAAGGAATATTCAACTCCTTTACATAGTGGTTAAGAAGAGCATTAGCCCTAATTTCCCTCATGTCCTGCCACTCATAGGTGTAGTAATCATTTATCTTTTCAAGCTCTTGGTTAGCCTCCTCTTCTGATTGAGAAGTATTAGATACCCATTCCTGTAGCTTCTGTAGTAATTCTTGCTTCTTGTTATTCTCTATCTCTGTAATAGCATTAGGGTTAGTAACTACTACTTTGAAGTCAAAAACTCTCTTACTTTCCTCACCTCTAAGCACATTCAACTTACTATTCATAATAGGATAGTGTTGAATCCTATCAGGTATGAAACCTGCCTGTAGCTTTTCAGGATTCAGTATCATCTCAAGGTCACTCATGTGTAGTTTACCATTGAGCAAGTCATAGTTAATTTTCTTATGTATTACAGATTTTCTAACTAAGCTATAATTGAAGAATGTTTTAGAATCAGCCCAGTCCAAGTGAGCAGCCCTCCATTTTCTATTTTTCTTTGAAAAGGGTAACTGCTGTGGTGGTAAATTTATCATTTCATATCCCATTATACTTCAATTTAATTACTGTGCAAAGGTAAGTAAAATCCTTGACCTATGCAAGTATATAAGTAATTTATTAACCATCAGTCTCCATTTTTACTAAATTTACTGCCTAAACTTAAAGTCATAGTTTCTCTTAAAGAATGGGTCATTGCCATCATAGCTATTATTAGCTCTCTCTTGCTTTTCCTTACTAACATCTCCTTGGTATCTTATCATTCTATCTTCCCTTAGAAGCATCAGCATACCCATAGCAGATATTCTATCGAAGTTACCTTCAGAGTTATAATTAATAAGCTCTTTCAGCAGTGCTCTGTTCCTTACAGTAAATAGTCTTGGAACCATTACCTCTTTCTCTTCTCCATCAATAGTCTGCATAATAGGGACTGGAGCTAATAGCCAGCTTCTCAATCTACTCCTTGCATAAGCATTAATGGCAGGAGAAGCATTAGTACCTTTTGACTTGTTACCATATCCATCCTTCATCATCTGCTTTTCCTTTAAGAAATCAAGAACATCTGTAAGGAGATAGAGGCTATTTCTTGTCGAGAAGTGAGAGAATAGACCTTTTTTATTGTACTCATAGTTTAGCCTGCCATTGTAGAATAGACAAAGCTTTCTACAAATCTCATAGTAATCATCAGCAAAAGGAGGTCTTCCAGTGTATTCAGCTACTATCCTATCTGTCCATAAGTCCAATACAAATATGGAACCTAAAGACATAGTATTTGACTCATCATCATCATAAGGGTCAGCACCTAATATATACCTGTCATTATATGGCTTACCTGTATTTCTATCAATTTCAGGTAATTGATATATTTCAATAGCACCTTCTATCTTATTATCCTTATGTGGAAAATCCCTAATAGGTGTAGCAGAGGTAGGCTTATACTCTACCTGACCATCTTTACTAAATACCAAATCACCTACATACACATCATCATACTCTGTAGGATTAGCATCCAATTGACCTATTCTTTCAGTCAAGTCAGCTACAGGGAACATATTTACACCTGTCTTAACAATAGCTTCAGCAGGAGTAATAGGAACCTCAGCAATAGTCTTAATAATGGTGTTAGGGTCAGTAGAATTATACTTTACCCTATATCTATTCATAAGAATTTCAATTAGAGCCTTAATTACATCAGATACACCATTCTCATTATAACATCCCTTTCTATTTACATAGCCAGGAAAGAAGAATACAAAGTAAGGTTTACCTTGGTTGTACTTATCAAATACATTAGGTAAAGCATACATATTATAACCTTTAGGGTTATACATAATTTCCTGAGCACCAGCAAAGTCTGATTCATTATCACCAGCAGTACCTAACATATAGATTTGTCCAAAGACAATATCACCTTCCTGTACTGAAGGTAAAAGCACATTATACAAATCAACTAATCTTGGGAATGTACCAAACTCTTCAATAAGAATCTTAGCAGCTCTCTTACCTCTCAACTTAGACTCATCATCCTTAGATGATACTCCAAGTACTGTATTCTGAGTACCTCTTTCAATATCCAACTCTACATCCTTATACCCCATTATCCATGTCATTTCCTGCAAAGAGTTCTTTAATCTCTTTCTTGGAAACTGGGTATTGGTTGCACAGAAGTTAGCCATATCTACAAACTTATTAAGGACACCATCCTTAGTAAGATACTCCTTCTGATAGGCAGTTACTATACCCTTTACCTTTTCATGTGCTTCCTCATTCTCACCTACCACAAAGATATGGTTAAGTATAGATGCAAGACTATATGACTTACCTTTACCTCTGGAAGCAAGTTCAGCCATGTGCTGACCTCCCTCAAAGTTATTGTATAAACCACCATTTGATGCTTGGTCTAAGCAATGGAATCTCCAATAGATACCTTCCCAACATTCAGGTAGTGCCTCTACTCTATCAGCTCTCTTGGACTTTCTCTTCTTACCATTCTTATCCTTATACTCTCTAATCTTAGAGAGCATCATAGGAGAATAGTTAAGGAACCAATACATATATCCTGTGACCCATTCTCCATCACTTTCCCTTACATAACCATCCCAGATTCTTCTTCTTTCCTCTCTTACCCACTTACCATATTCACTATTAGGATTGGCATTAGGTCTAAGGTTAGTAAATGTACCATACTTCTCATAATGTATGGCAGATGGTCTGAAGTAATCCATATCCTCTAATATATGAGGATTAGCCAAGTCTACAATGATTCTACCCCTATCATCCCTTGGTCTATCCTTAGCATATTCTCTTGTAGGGCTTATCAATCTCTTGACAAACTCTACATTATTTATAATATCAAATAACTGGTCCTGAACTTCCTGAGGAAGGCTATTAACCAATTCCTCAGTCAGCTCAGTTTGATATTTATTCATTGGTATTTTCTGAAACTCCATTATATTCTCCCTTTATAACTGCTTCATAAAAATCAGAGCCTATCCAATCGAATATTAGTGTACTCAACATGATATTCATCTCTCTTAACATATTCTCTTCCTGACCATCAGGAACCTTAGCAGTATGCTGTACTGTTATTACTTTATAAGATTTACCTCTCTTAGTGAACCAAAGAGTGTACTTGTAAATCTTATAAACCTTGAATGAGGAATGAGGCATAATTTCTTTCTGTAATACCATGTGCCCAACATTCTCAATTCCCCTCTCACTTCTCCTTGTCTCAATATGCTTATTAAGACCTTCTATAATATCTTCTGCTTTCATAGTTATAGTGCCAAGTCATCTTCAAATATAGTCTTTTCTCCCTGTCCCCTCATCTTACCTGAACTCCTCATTTCAGAGTTAAGTGCTTTCTCAGCCTCATCCAAATCTCTAATGAGAGGTGTAATCTGTTTCACAATGGCTGTAATCTCCTTAAACTCCTTAACCTCAAGACTGTCAAAGTCCAGCTCTCTTAGTTTTGCTCTAAACTTATTAACCATAAACCTCGTGTCTTCAAGGAGTAATGCAGAGATTGGCTTAAATGATTTATAAAATTCCATTGCTTCTGTTACTATCCTGTCTGGCTCCCATTTAGGAGGTAATCCTTCTCCCTCTTTAATGGCTTCCATCCTCTCCTTATCATCTACAAGGTATTGATAGTCACTTCTTGGGTCACAAAAGAAGTATATGAAGCCAAGTTCCATGATAGCCTTATCTTTATTAACAGTCTTGTCTCTTTGCCATATCTGTCTAAATGGTTTAAGAGCAAAGGCTTCCTCAGATATTACTATTTTGTAACCCTCATATTTGAATAATTTTATCATAACTCTTTTTTTTTTTAAAAAAAAAAGCAGTAGTTTTCACTACTGCTTTTCTATATATGAAGCCAACTTTAGTATGACTTCTTTGCTATCTCCCAGTAAGCCAAGAGCTGAATTACATCTTGAGCATAATACTCCTCTAACCTTTCCTGTAATATGGTTATGGTCTATACATAGGTTCTTTGTACTTCCACATACTTCACAAGCTTTTGATAAAGCTTCATATTCTTCTTCAGTTAAATTATAATTATACTTAATCTGTGAGAGTCTAATTTTAGACTTATTTCTTTCAGCCCATTCTTTAGAGTAGTTTGGATGTTCTCTTCTCCACTTGTCTCTATAAGATTTGACTTTTGTTTTATTCTTATCTCTCCACTCTTTATGGATACTTTTTAATGTATCCTTATTCACATTATTGTAATTTCTACTGTAAGCATTTTTACAATCTTTGCACTTAGAATCAGAATACTTATGGATGTTGCCATTCTTATCTTTATAACTTCTAATGTAGAAGTTATCTATAGGCAAAGTTCTATTACAGCAAGAACAAGTCTTAAACAATAAGCTTTTTGTCTGGCACATATACTTGTGGCTGAGTATCTGGAATCTCTTCCCACTCTTCAATAATGAAGTCAATATCCCTATCCTGTAGCAATAGACACTGCTTTCCATCCATCTCAACAACATCAAAATTGTAAGTAGTAACAGGATTGTCAGTTACAATTCCATCTTTAAGAGTGCCTGCTTGATGTTTTCTTACTGCAAACCTTGTAGGGTTTACACACACTATATCACCTACCTTTATATCTCTTACTGAACTACCTACTGCAAGTACAGTTTGATATTCTTTTAATCCACCCTGCTGCTTAGTAGTATCAATTAGACCGCCTCTTGTAGTTACATCATGTTCATACTTATCCATTGTAGTGATAAGTGCAGTGAACATTGGCTTTATTTTCTTAACCTTCAACATACTCAATAACTTTTATACCATATTCTATAGCACAAGAGTGCTCAATCTTACAACCTCTATATTTGTCCCAGTCTTTAGCAAAATATGCAGCATCTGCTACAGATAATAGCTCAATTGATTTACCCAAGAACCACAGAGGTCTTGCATCTACTGGTGCATCTTTGAAGAAGCTATCAATCACTTCTACATCATCATTGAGTACTGCCTTAGCCTCTTCCACAGCTTTGGCTCTTTCAGCTTCTATTTCTTCATTTGTTTTGCCCTTCATGGGCTGACTAATAAACAATTTCTTCATTTCTTCTCCCTTACTTGTTTTATAAACTTAAATCTTTTCTTTACACCTAACATTCTATCATAGGTACAAGTTAATTTTCCTAGTGATGGAATATTAAAATTAGTCCTTAATTTAGCAAAGTCCTCCTCATTAATATTATCCTTTAATGGCAAGGACTGTATAGATTGGTTAATAAATAACCAAAATGCTTTATATGTCTTGTCTACCACTCCTTTAGGTAAATTCAATTCTTCAGAAACCTTGCCAATTATATCAGGATAATTCATTTCAATTCAAAAAGTAACAATAGTTGGAAAGTGCCAGTCTCTTCATCAATGTTGGGAATAAACCTTGGATTAATCTTACCATCAATGATAACTTTATTCTTCCTTAGCTTGCCCATAATTACTTGAAAGTGTGGGAGAGTGATATTACACTCTTCCCTTACTTTCTTCTTTGTATCTTCACTCATTGTAACCTTATCAAGTATCTCATTGTCCTTGATAACTTTACTGAGTTCATATCTTTGCTTGACAAAGGATGTAATTACATCAATCTCTCTATCAGTTAGCTTATGAAAAGGCTCTAAAAACTTGAACCAATACCTGAAGAAGCTCCCATCCAAAGAACATGGTATTCTAACTATATTATTAGGCTTCTTCATAACATACCTACTTATTCTTCAGTTTCAATATCTGGAGTTTCCTCTTCCTTATTATCTTCCTCAATCTCTTCAGGAACTGTCATAAGCTCCTCAATCTCAGCAATACACTTCTCAAGGAAGTCTTGCTTAAACATATGTCCATTCTCTACTACCTTAAACAAGTAGTCAAGTCTCTTGAACATGTTACCCATATTAGCAGCTTGCAGCTTCATATATAACTGCTTAGCCTGCTCACTAAGCTGATGAGCTATGTTCTCTAACTGCTCATAAGACATCTTTTCAGGTCTCTCTGTTTCCTTTGTTGTTGGTTGCATCTCTACAACCTTTCCCTTCTGCTCTTCCATTTTAATTTATAATTAAGTTGTTAATACTCTTCAAGGAATTTATGTCCATATCTATTCTTGTATAGAGTCTCCCACTCTTCTATTGAACATTCTCCTATATCAGTGGAGCCACACTCATCACAGTAATCTGAATCCTCCATTCTCGGAATGTTCCTAATATTCAATGATAGACAATGCTTGCAGTATAATACTGGCACTTCATTGTAATCATTAGGCTGATTTTCTGTGTTTAAGTTGCTCATAAATCATCTTCTTTCTTTCATTAATAGTCCTACTGTGATGTCCCTTTCTCTTACAAGTATTAGCCTTGTTATTGAAAGGTCTCTTAGGGAAGATAATACCATCAAGAGATACATGACCTCTTCTGATTGCTCTCCTTACAGACTTGAACTTGCTTACTGCTTCATAAGTTCTTAGGTGAAGAATACCTTTTTCATAGAAATCTCCCACAATATCTACTCTATTCTTCTCCATATAATCCTTGAACTCCTCTTCACTCATCAAGGGTCTTTCTATTGTCTTCTGCTCTTCCATTTCCATAATGTTTTTATCTAAAGTAGATTAATACAAACTGACCATTTTCTTTAAGTAGAGAAACTATATCCTCTCTCTTAATTCCTTCCTCATTGGCTGACCTTACAATACCTCTGATTGTAGTATCAGTTAATGCAGTCATAACTTGATGAACCTCTGAACCATTGGTCTTTTTGGTCCTTGTCATCTTTGCCTTTTCTATCTCTTCCATATTATCTAAATTAGTTGCGGAGGGTGGACTCGAACCACCAACACAGTATTACTGCTTCTTGAGCTTATGAGGCTCACATGTTTCCATTACACTACCCCACGATGTATATTGAGTGGAATAACAGACTCGAACTGTCCACTTCTGCTTGGAAGGCAGATATGTTACCACTAACACCAATTCCACATCTCTTGAGTAGATAATCAGATTTGAACTGACCCCTTGACATTGGCAATGTCATATGCTAACCACTAACACCATACCTACATTTGAGCCTCTGAAAGGACTTGAACCCTCAACCATCTGAGTACAAAACAGGTGCTCTACCATTGAGCTACAGAGGCAATTGGTACTCCCACTGGGAGTTGAACCCAGACAACCATTGCTGATTGACAGATTTTAAGTCTGTTGTGTCTACCATTCCACCATGAGAGCATCTCTTGTCAATAAGGTCTTATATCACATAAGTGGAATAAGTAGTCATACTTATTGATATTCTGAATAAAGGTCTCACATTCAGATGCTATACCTTTATAAACAGTCTCTTGAGGAATCTTATCATAAAATGCAATAGTAGCAGACTTGACTTCACTTATAAAGTCAAAAGCATTCAGTGCATCACTTGGAGTTCCCTTAATAGCATTAGGTTGCATTTTACCAAGTATTCCCATATATCCTTCTGCAAGACCATCCTGATAGTCTGACAATATATCAAGGAACTCATCAAGATATACATGGATATTCTTCTTAGGTGCTGCCCAATGCAAATTCTTACACTTAGTTTTCCAACCTTCAAGTTGATTTAAGAAGTTAATAAAGAACTGAGAACCAGATACTTCTGTACTTCTGCTTGATTCCATTGGAGTAAATAGGTTATCATCTTCAAACATATTCTCTTATTTTGATGTTGCAAAGTTAAGCAAAATAATTGGAACTACCAAATATTTTCCTAACTATTTTCAAATTATCTATCATTTTTTTTTTGAGTTACAGTAATTATGTGCCTGCATATGACAATTAGCACATAGGATTTGTAAATTATCTAATGTGTTATTGTAGTGATTAAAGTCTTTATGGTGCAATTCTAATGGGATTGGCTTCTCCATCCACTCAGATAATCCACAACATTCACACTTAGCCTCTTTTAGTCCATCCTCTATAAGCCTCTTTCTCTTCTTTGCATTAGATATATTAGGGCTATCTATAATATCTAATGCAGACTTCCTGTAAGGACTAATCTTTGAACCTTTAGCTCCCTGATTTCCATTATAATTAATACCAAGTTTCTTATAATAAGAAGTTAAGGTTTGCACCTTACATCCTAATCTTCTTGCTATTTCAGTATTAGGAAGGTTCTCTGATGTCCATCTTATAATTTCATCCCTTCTATTGAGTATATCAATTCTTGCTTTCATGTACCCCCTGCAAGACTCGAACTTGCAATGCTGAAGCAACTGGTTCTAAGCCAGCCGTGTCTACCAAATTCCACCAAGAGGGCATTATAAGTACTCCTGAAGAGATTTGAACTCTTACTCTTTTCAAGCTCTTGCTTTTGAGGCAAGTGTGTCTACCAATTCCACCACACCGGCAGATATCGGCAACAGATAATATACCATACCTCCGCCGTGATGTCAACACCTGTTTGCAAAAAAGTTCTCCGTCCGCGTTTTGTTCCTTTGACTTGCCGGTCTTGCTATGCTATACTATGCTTGTATTGTTATCGAAAAGAGGCGGACTATGCAGATCGGAACGGTAAAAATTGAATCGAAGCTCGCGCTCGCGCCGATGGCGGGCGTAACGGATGCTGCATTCCGCCAGATCTGCTCCGAAAAAGGCGCGGGCTACACCGTCACAGAGCTTGTGAGCGCCAAGGCGCTGTGCTACCACGACACGAAGACCGCGCAGCTGCTTCGTCCGTTTCCGGGCGAAAAGCCGTTTGCCGCGCAGATCTTTGGCAGCGATGTGAACTGCATGGCCGAGGCT
>ERZ779820.61-NODE-61-length-68144-cov-7.094171_pt1 | contig 68144 bp, 55 predicted proteins | sample MGYA00511563_ERZ779820 | MGnify/ENA primary metagenome ERZ779820 (study PRJEB29588, sample SAMEA1964852) | human gut metagenome | biome: human gut; feature: human-associated habitat; material: faeces | place: Denmark | collected 2008/2010 ...
ATCGTTTATTTATTTTTTATCATATACTCAAAATCTACAGTTGGCCAACTACAAATTAAAATTTCGTGATCATTTCCATAATCTCATTACTTCTCTGAACAAATTTTGTCATTTCTTCAGGAGCTAATGTTGTATGACTTAACATGGCAAGATCATACAGCTGTTCGCAAATAATCTTTGCATTTTGGGCATCTCCATGCTCAAACAGATATTTCACAAGTGTATTATTTGCATTTAGAGTCAGAACCTGTGCAGGAGCACCAAACATATTAGGGTCCATACCAGGCATTGCATACATCTTCATCATATCCTGCATACGTCTGCTTTCTTCAGATAAAGTGATGATAGAAGAAATCTTTGCATCTTTTAATTTTTCAACGTGAACTTCAAGATTTTCTTTGTTTAAAGTCTTTCTAAACAGGTCAGTTAAAGAAGTCTTGATTTCTTCTAAATCTTTTGCATCCACATCTTCTTTAAGGGCATCTTCGACATCCGCATCAATACGTTTAAATTTGATATGCTGATTCTGCTGTTCGATCTGTGTGATAAATGCAGAATCAATGTTGTGATTTAAGATGACAGCATCCATATCCTGTTCTTTGAACATATTGATATACTGGCTCTGCTGAACTTCATCTGTGATGTAGTATAAAGTTGTCACATCGTCATCATTTGCAGGAGCTGGAACAAGGTCGCTTAATGTTACATATTTATGTTCCATGTTCTTAAATAAGATGTAATCTTTGATCTTATCTGCGAATTTCTGGTCACGGATAAATCCAAATTTGATAAATGGACTGATATCATCCCAGTATTTTTCATAAGATTCACGGTCTGTCTTGCACATACCAGTTAACTTATCAGCAACTTTCTTTGTGATGTAATCAGAAATTTTCTTCACGAATCCATCGTTCTGAAGAGCACTTCTTGATACGTTCAGTGGAAGGTCAGGACAATCAATCACACCTTTTAATAACATTAAGAATTCAGGAATGACTTCTTTGATGTTATCGGCGATAAATACCTGATTGTTATATAATTTAATTGTTCCTTCGATAGAATCATATTCTGTATTGATCTGAGGGAAGTAAAGGATACCTTTTAAGTTAAATGGATAATCCATGTTTAGGTGGATCCAGAATAATGGTTCTTTAAAGTCATGGAAGACTTTGTGATAGAAGTTTTTGTATTCTTCATCAGTACATTCATTTGGACGTTTATTCCAAAGAGGATGTGTATCACTTAAAGAAACAGGTCGTTTATTGATCTTAACAAGATCTTTTGCAGGGGAAACTTCTATAGTTTCTTTTGTACCGTCTTCGTTTTCTTTTTCTTCAGTTTTTGCATCTTCATGGATGTGTTCTACAACGACATCATCGTCTTTTACCTGATCTTCTGGGATTGTCTCAAATTCCTGTTCGGCACCTTCTACAGATAAGAAAATCTCTGTTGGCATGAAAGAGCAGTATTTCTCGATGATCTCTCTTGCACGGTATTCATTTGCGAATTCTGTGCTTTCTTCATTTAAGAATAAAGTGATCTCTGTACCAACCGTTTCTTTTGTACCTGTTGCCATTGTGTATTCTGTACCACCATCACAAGTCCAGTGAACAGGTTCTGCTCCTTCTTTATAAGAAAGAGTGTCAATCGTAACTTCGTCCGCTACCATAAATGCAGAATAGAAACCAAGACCAAAATGTCCGATGATCTGGTCACCTTCTGTTTTGTCTTTGTACTGTTCTAAGAACTGAGTTGCACCAGAAAATGCAATCTGAGTGATGTATTTTTCAACTTCATCAGCAGTCATACCAAGACCAGTATCAATGAATTTTAAAGTTTTCTTCTCAGGATCAAGGATAACTTCAACTTTGTTTTTATGTCCTTCTGGGAAATTGTATTCTCCCATCATATCTAATTTCTTTAATTTTGTGATGGCATCACATCCGTTAGAGATTAATTCACGGAAGAAAATATCGTGATCGGAATAAAGCCATTTCTTAATGATTGGGAAAATATTATCGCTGTTAATGGAAAGAGTTCCCTTTTTTTCTGCCATAATTTGTACACTCCTTTATCTAAAAATATTATGATCTTAATCAAGTGTTCTATGTCAAATAGAACTTTTACAAAGAGTATTGTAGAACCAAAGTTGATAAAAGTCAAGTAAAAATTAGCACTCATAAAAAAGAGTGCTAACAATTAACTGCCGGTGTTTTCTTTTTATATAAATACTAGTATAATAGAAAGAAAACAGTAAAAAACAAAATCAGAAAGAGACAACCAATGAACAAAATAAACTACCAAAAACAATTAGATAAAGTAATCGAAAACTTAGGAGAAACCAAACCAACCCTATTACTCCACAGTTGCTGTGCGCCATGTAGCAGCTATGTCATGGAATATCTCTCCCAATATTTTGATATCACCATTGACTACTACAATCCAAATATCGACTCCAAAGAAGAGTATGAAAAAAGAGTCCACGAACAACAGCGTCTGGTCAGTGAAATGAATCTTCCTATTAAAGTGATCGATGCTGGATATGCCCCGCAGACTTTTTTTGATATGGCAAAGGGCTATGAACAGGAACCAGAAGGTGGTAAGAGATGTTATCGTTGTTACAAATTAAGATTGGATCAGGCGGCAAAACTTGCCCAAGAAGGTGGATATGATTATTTCACAACAACCCTTACGATTAGTCCATTAAAGAATGCTGCATGGCTGAATGAACTTGGACAGAAAGCAGGAGAATTAGCAGGAGTCAGATTTCTTCCATCTGATTTTAAAAAGAAAGGTGGTTATCAGAGATCTATTCAATTATCGAAAGAATATAATTTGTATCGTCAGAATTTCTGCGGATGTGTTTTTTCTAAAAGAGAGAGTGAAGAGCGGATGCATAAAGAAAAAAACATATAAAAATACAAAAAAGTACTTGCAACGACAAAAAATATATGATAAAATTTTTACAATTTGTAGAGAAATATTTCTGAAATAAAAAATAACTTGGGTATTGGAAGGACAAGATCGCTGAATTTCCAATACTTAGCTTTGTAATTTTTATTTTAGGGTATTTCTTTTTTTTATATAAAATCAAGGGTTTTGGCAAAACTCTTATTTTATAAATAGGAAGTTAGTTCTTCCTGACAAAATACAACCCTATGAAAGAGACTTTTTAGGAGGAAAAATTACATGAACGCATTTTTGATATTGGAAGACGGACACGTATTTGAGGGAAAAAGTTTTGGAGCCCAAAAAGAAGTGATCTGTGAAGTCGTATTTAATACTTCCATGACAGGTTATTTAGAAGTATTAACAGATCCTTCCTATCAGGGACAGGGAGTCGTAATGACTTACCCACTGATTGGAAATTATGGAGTATGTCTAGAGGACATCGAATCTGAAAAACCTTGGCACTCAGCCTTTATCGTAAGAGAAATCTCAAGAACTTCAAGCAACTTCAGAAGAGAAGAAGACTTAGAAGATTATCTGAAAGAACATGACATCCCAGGTATTTGTGGTGTTGACACAAGAGCTATCACAAAGATCTTAAGAGAACATGGATGCATGGGTGGAATGATCACCACAAATCCTGATTTCAATTTAGATGAAATCCTTCCAAAATTAAAAGAATATACAGTAACAGATGCAGTAAAAACTGTTTCCAGAACAGAAAAAGAACATTTCAATGGAGATGGATTTAAAGTTGCATTATTAGACCTTGGAACAAAGAATAACATTATTCGTTCTTTAGAAAAACGTGGATGTGATGTAACAGTTTATCCAGCAGATACAACAGCAGAAGAAATCTTAGGAGATCAGCCAGACGGTATCATGTTATCAAACGGACCTGGAGATCCAAAAGAATGTGTACAGATCATCAAAGAGATCAAGAAGTTATATGACAGCGAGGTACCTATCTTTGCAATCTGTTTAGGACATCAGTTGATGGCACTTGCAACAGGTGCAGACACAGAAAAAATGCGTTGGGGACATCGTGGAGGAAATCATCCGGTGAAAGACTTAAAGAGCGGAAGAGTTTATATTTCTTCTCAGAACCACGGATATGTGATCAAGGAAGAAACAATTGATCCAGATGTTGCAGAAGTTTCCTTTATTAATGTAAATGATAAAACAATCGAAGGATTAGACTATAAAAATAAAAACATTCGAACAGTTCAGTTCCATCCAGAAGCATGCCCTGGACCACAGGATACAGCTTACTTATTTGATGAATTTATGGATAGAATGAAAGGAGCAAAAAATGCCTAAGAGAGAAGATATAAAGAAAGTACTTGTAATCGGATCAGGACCGATCGTTATTGGACAGGCAGCAGAATTTGACTATGCAGGAACACAGGCTTGTAGAGCACTTCAGGAAGAGGGAGTGGAAGTAGTCTTAGTAAACTCAAACCCTGCAACGATTATGACAGATAAAGACATTGCAGATAAAGTATATATCGAGCCATTAACAGCTTCTGTCATCGAAAAGATCATTGAAAAAGAAAAACCAGACAGCATCCTTCCAACACTTGGTGGACAGGCAGCCTTAAATCTGGCCATGGAATTAGTAGAGAGCGGATACCTTGAAAAATCCGGAGTGAAATTGATCGGTACATCTCCATCTACGATCAAAAAAGCAGAAGACCGTTTAGAATTCCAGCAGACAATGGAAAAGATCGGGGAACCGATCGCCGCAGGACAGGTTGTTAAAACAGTAGAAGATGGTGTGGAATTCGCTAAAGTGATCGGATATCCAGCAGTACTTCGTCCAGCATATACACTTGGAGGAAGTGGTGGAGGAATCGCCCATAACCAGGAAGAATTAGAGACGATCCTTGAGAATGGTCTTCGTCTAAGCCGTGTAGGTGAAGTATTAGTAGAACGTTACATCGGTGGATGGAAGGAAATCGAATACGAAGTAATGCGTGATGAAAATGGAACATGTATTACAATCTGTAACATGGAAAACATCGACCCAGTTGGTGTTCATACAGGAGACAGTATCGTAGTAGCTCCATCTCAGACTTTAGGAGATAAAGAATACCAGATGCTTCGTACATCTGCATTAAACATCATCACAGAATTAGATGTTCATGGTGGATGTAACGTACAGTACGCATTGAATCCAGACAGCTTTGAATACTGCGTTATTGAGGTAAACCCTCGTGTCAGCCGTTCTTCAGCCTTAGCTTCCAAAGCAACAGGATACCCAATTGCGAAAGTAACAGCAAAGATCGCAATCGGATATACATTAGATGAGATTGAAAATGCAGTAACGAAGAAAACATATGCAAGTTTTGAGCCAATGCTTGACTACTGTGTTGTTAAAATGCCTAGACTTCCATTCGATAAGTTTATTCATGCAAAACGTACTCTGACAACTCAGATGAAAGCAACTGGAGAAGTTATGAGTATCGGAACAAACTTCGAAGGGGCGTTAATGAAAGCGATCCGTTCTTTAGAGCAGCATGTGGACAGCTTGCTCTTCGGTGATTACGATAAATTAACAGACGACGAGTTATTAAAAGAACTTGAAAAGATCGATGATCTTCGTATCTATGTGATCGCAGAAGCAATCCGTCGTGGATTTGATTACGATACGATCTTTAATATTACAAAGATCGATCGTTGGTTCTTAGATAAGATTGCAGTTTTAGTTGAGATGGAAAAGAAATTAGCCAAAGCTGATACATTAGACAAAGAATTATTACAGGAAGCAAAACGCTTAGAATTCCCAGACAAGGTGATCGGAAGCTTAACAGGTAAGACAGAGCGTGAGATCAAAGAATTAAGAAATGAATATAATATCCATGCAGCATATAAGATGGTAGATACATGTGCAGCTGAGTTTGATGCAGCAACACCTTACTACTATTCTTGCTATGATGGTGAGAACGAAGTGAAAGAAACATCCGAAAAGAAAAAAGTCATGGTACTTGGTTCTGGACCGATCCGTATCGGTCAGGGTATCGAATTTGACTTCTGTTCTGTACACAGTGTATGGGCATTAAGTAAAGAAGGATACGAGACGATCATCGTAAATAACAACCCTGAAACAGTTTCTACAGACTTTGACGTTGCTGATAAACTTTACTTCGAGCCATTAACAGCAGAAGATGTAGAAAGTATCGTAGATCTTGAAAAACCAGATGGTGCGGTTGTACAGTTTGGTGGACAGACAGCGATCAAATTAACAGAAGCACTGATGAAGATGGGAGTACCGATCCTTGGAACAAGTGCTGAAAATGTCGATGCAGCCGAAGACAGAGAATTATTCGATGAGATCTTGGAAGAATGCTGTATTCCAAGACCAAAAGGAACAACAGTATTTACATGTGAAGAAGCATTAGAAGTTGCTCATAAACTTGGATATCCAGTTCTTGTAAGACCTTCTTATGTACTTGGTGGACAGGGAATGCAGATTGCTGTATCTGATGAAGATATTACGGCATTCATGGAAGTTATCAACCGTTACGAACAGGAACATCCAATTCTGATCGATAAATATCTGGTTGGTAAAGAAGTCGAAGTCGATGCTGTTTGTGATGGAACAGATATCCTGATCCCAGGAATCATGGAACATGTGGAACGTGCTGGAATCCATTCAGGAGACAGTATTTCTGTATATCCATCTATCAATTTAACAGATAGAATTAAGAGAATCATTGCAGAATATACAAGGAAACTTGCAAAATCATTACATGTTATCGGACTGATCAACATTCAGTTTATCGTAGCAGATGATGAAGTATATGTTATCGAAGTAAACCCAAGATCCAGTCGTACAGTGCCTTACATCAGTAAAGTTACAGGTATTCCGATCGTAGCGTTAGCAGCGAAAGTGATCACTGGAGCTAAGATCAGAGATCTTGGATATGAACCAGGACTTCAGAAAGAATCTGAATACTATGCAGTGAAGAAACCAGTATTCTCTTTTGAAAAATTAAGAGGAGCAGAGATCAGCCTTGGGCCTGAAATGAAATCTACAGGTGAATGCCTTGGAATTTCTAAGAATTTCCATGAAGCGTTATACAAAGCATTCTTAGGAGCTGGAGTAAATCTTCCAAAATACAAGAAGATGATCTTAACAGTGAAAGACTCCGATAAGATTGATGCGATTGATATTGGACGCAGATTTGAAGCATTAGGATATGAGATTTTCTCAACAAAGAGCACTTGCAGAGTCTTAAATGAAGCTGGAGTTCATGCAAAACAGATTAATAAATTAGAAGAAGAATCTCCAAACTTGCTAGATCTCATTTTAGATGATAAAATTGATTTAGTCATTGACACACCATCTCAGGGTGTAGGTCGAAGCAGAGATGGATTCCTGATCCGCCGTTACGCGATTGAAACAGGAGTAACATGCCTTACAAGTCTTGATACGGCAGATGCTCTACTGACTAGTTTGGAAACAGGAAACAGAGATCAGCTCAGCGTAGTTGATATCGCACAGATTTAATTAAGAAGTAAGAAGGAGTGATGTTATGGGTCGATACACAAAACAGGATGTGATAGACCTCGTCAGAGAAAATGATGTCGAATTTATCAGACTACAATTTTCTGACTTGTTCGGAACAATGAAGAACGTCGCGATCACCGCAAGACAGCTTGAGAAAGCGTTGGATAATAAGTGTACATTTGATGGATCTAGTGTAGATGGATTTGTCCGTATTGAAGAATCAGATATGTATTTATATCCAGATCTTGACAGCTTTGCAATCTTCCCGTGGAATGCGGGAGGAAACCGCGTGGCAAGATTGATCTGTGATGTATACGGACAAGATGGACTTCCATTTGCTGGAGATCCAAGAAATGTATTAAAACGAGTGATGGTTGAGTGCCAGAAAATGGGTTATAAATTTAACGTCGGTCCGGAATGTGAATTTTTCTTATTCCACACAGATGAAGAAGGCCGCCCAACGACGGTTTCTCATGAGAAAGCCGGATATTTTGATGTAGCTCCGTTAGATTTAGGAGAAAGTGCCAGAAGAGATATGATCTTGAATCTTGAAGATATGGGATTTGAGATCGAGGCATCTCATCATGAAGTTGCACCAGCACAGCATGAGATCGACTTTAAGTATGACAATGCCTTAAGAACGGCCGATAACATCCTCACATTTAAATTCATCGTAAAATATATTGCTAAAAGACATGGACTTTATGCAAGTTTTATGCCAAAACCGATCACTGGAGTGGACGGTTCAGGAATGCATCTTAACATGTCTTTATGGAAGAATGGAAAGAATATTTTTGCTGATTCTAAGAATAATCTTGGAATCAGTGAGGAGGCTTTTCACTTCATGGCTGGAGTTATGGAACATGCAAATGAGATGTGCCTGATTACAAATCCACTGGTAAACTCTTATAAGAGAATCGTGCCAGGATATGAGGCACCTGTGGATGTTTCGTGGTCACCATCGAACAGAAGTCCACTTATCAGAGTACCAGCAGCCCGTGGAAGCGGAACAAGGCTTGAATTTAGAAGCCCTGATTCTGCTGCGAATCCTTACCTTGCACTGGCAGTCAGCCTTGCAGCAGGATTAGATGGGATCAAGCGCAAATTAACACCAGGAAAAGGTTCCATGAAGAATCAGTATGAGATGGCTGAGGGAGAAAAACAAGAAGCAGGGATTAATACACTGCCAAGAGACATGAAAGAAGCTCTTGAGATTTTCAAACAAAGCACTTATATGAAAGAACTTTTAGGAGATCATATTTTTAACAAGTATGTTGAAGCTAAGAGTGCTGAATGGGAGTCTTATCAGAAGTTCGTATCACAATGGGAAGTCGATCGTTATTTATACAAGATCTAATGATTGATATATACATGATACGGGAGGTGAGAAGCTTGGTAAACGTCATCGTTTTATTCCCGAAACAAGAAGTCGCCAGAAGCATTAGGAATCTTCTGGTAAGAAGTGGTTTTGAAGTGACTGCTGTATGTGCAACGGGTGCACAGGTAGTCCAGCGTATGGAAGGTGTTGAAGAAGGACTAGTCGTCTGCGGATACAAATGTTCCGATATGATCTACAGTGAATTAAGAGAATATCTTTCTGAAGAGGTCAAGATGTTGCTAATCGCTTCTCGCCAATATTTAGATGACTGCGTGTATCCGAATGTCGTAGGACTTTCGATGCCGTTAAAAGGGTATGAATTAGTCGAGAAAACGAGAGAGATCGTTACCGAAATTTCTGAGAAGCAAAGACGAAGAAAACAACGTCCAAAACAACGTACGAGAGAAGAAGTCCGTCTTCTGGAAGAAGTCAAAGAATTACTGATGCAGAATAATCAGATTACAGAGAGTGAAGCCCACGCATATATACAACAAAGAAGCATGAACAGTGGAGTGGGTCTTATCGAAATGGCAAAGATGATTAAAGAATCATTAACATATCAAAACTAGGAGGAATTTATGTTTAAAATTAACGACAACTACTTGAAACTGCCTGGAAGTTATTTATTTTCTACAATTGCGAAAAAAGTAAATGCATATTCCGAGGCAAACCCTGACAAAAATATTATTCGTTTAGGAATTGGAGACGTAACACAGCCTCTGGCACCAGCGATCATTGACTCTTTACACAAAGCAGTAGATGAAATGGGACATGCAGAAACATTTCACGGATACGCACCAGACCTTGGATATGAATTTTTAAGAAATGCAATCGCAAAGAATGATTATCAGGATCGTGGAGCAGATATCAAAGCAGATGAAATCTTTGTAAGTGATGGAGCAAAATGTGATTCTGGAAATATTCAGGAAATCTTTGCACAGGATAACAAGATTGCCGTATGTGACCCTGTATACCCAGTATATGTAGATACAAACGTTATGGCAGGAAGAGCCGGAACATATGATAAAGCAACAGAAACATGGAGCGATGTTATCTACATGCCATGTACAGCAGAGAATAACTTCGCACCAGATTTCCCAAGCGAAGTGCCAGATATCATTTACCTTTGCTTCCCTAACAATCCAACTGGATCAACAATCACAAAAGACCAGTTACAGGGATGGGTAGACTATGCAAACAAAAACGGATGCGTGATCATTTATGATGCAGCATACGAAGCATATATCTCAGAAGATAACGTTGCACATACAATTTATGAATGTGAAGGTGCAAGAACATGTGCGATCGAATTAAAGAGTTTCTCTAAGAACGCAGGATTTACAGGAGTTCGTTTAGGATATACTGTTATCCCTAAAGATTTAAAATGTGGAGATACACAGTTACATGCGTTATGGGCAAGACGTCACGGAACAAAATATAACGGAGCTCCATACATCGTACAGAGAGCTGGAGAAGCAGTTTACTCTGAAGCCGGAAAAGCTCAGTTAAAAGAACAGGTTGGATACTACATGAACAATGCAAAAGTAATCTTTAACGGATTACAGGATGCAGGATACACAGTATCTGGTGGTGTCAATGCACCATACATCTGGTTAAAGACACCAGACAACATGACATCTTGGGAATTCTTCGATCATCTGTTAGAAGATGCCAACGTCGTTGGAACACCAGGATCAGGATTCGGACCAAGCGGAGAAGGATACTTCCGACTTACAGCGTTCGGTAACTATGAGAATACAGTCGAAGCTATTGAACGAATCAAGAGAATGTAATTTTTGAATATAAAATAAGAAAAAGGATGGAATGTCAGGGATTGATGTTCCATTCTTTTTTGTATGTTAAAATAATAAATTATGCGGAATTTCTACCTTATGGAGTTGCTTGCTATAAGAAGGATTGTAAAATAAAAAAGCATAACTATGTAAAAAATGATAGAAATAAAGGACAGTGTTACAAAAATATATAGGAAACCTGCCCTTTATTTTATAATTGTTAGTTTTTTCTTGTATTCAATCCATTTTTTATATACAATAGAAGAAATAAAAAAACAAGATTTTCAAAAGAAGGAGATTTAAGACCAATGAAGAAGTTAGCTCTTGCTCAGGAATTAAAGGAAAATGCTTACCCAGGACGAGGAATCGTCATCGGAAGATCCAAAGATGGGAAGAAAGCGGTCACTGCATACTTTATCATGGGACGCAGTGAGAATAGCCGTAATCGTGTCTTTGTAGAAGAAGGGGAAGGAATTCGCACACAGGCATTTGATCCTGCTAAACTAGAAGATCCAAGCCTGATCATTTATGCACCAGTTCGTGTTCTTGGAGACGAGACGATCGTTACGAACGGGGATCAGACAGACACAGTATATGAAGGAAGAGAAAAGGGACTTACCTTTGAAGAATCTTTAAGAAGTCGTGAGTTTGAACCAGACGGACCAAACTATACACCAAGAATTTCTGGTCTGATGAAGATTAAAGATGGGACATTTCACTATGCAATGTCTATTTTAAAGAGTAACAATGGAAATCCAGAAAGTTGCAATCGATTTACATATACATATGAAAATCCAATCGCAGGAGAAGGACGTTTTATCCACACATATATGCATGATGGGAATCCACTTCCAAGTTTTGAAGGAGAACCTAAATTAGTAGCAATCGAAGAAGATATCGATGACTTCACAAATACACTTTGGAACAGCTTAAACGATGACAACAAAGTATCTCTGTTTGTACGTTATATTGATATTGCAACAGGAGAATATGAGACAAGAATCGTAAATAAGAACAAATAATCAGTCAATCAGCAGATCAAAGGAGAAGAAAAATGAAGGAATTAGAATTAAAGTACGGATGTAATCCAAACCAGAAACCATCAAGAATCTACATGGCAGACGGAAGTGAACTTCCAATTGAAGTATTAAACGGAAGACCAGGGTACATCAACTTTTTGGATGCATTTAATGGATGGCAGCTGGTAAGAGAATTAAAGAAAGCAACAGGACTTCCTGCTGCAACTTCTTTCAAACACGTATCACCTGCGGGAGCATCTGTAGGACGTCCAATGTCTGATACCTTAAAGAAGATCTACTGGGTAGATGATATGGGAGATTTATCTCCATTAGCATGTGCATATGCCAGAGCAAGAGGTGCAGACCGTATGTCTTCATTTGGTGACTTTATTTCTTTATCTGATGTATGTGATGCAGATACAGCACGTCTGATCAAGAGAGAAGTATCTGACGGAGTGATCGCACCAGGATACACAGATGAAGCACTGGAAATCTTAAAAGCAAAGAAAAACGGAAACTATAACATCATCAAGATCGATGAGAACTATACACCAGCACCATTAGAGCATAAACAGGTATTTGGTGTTACATTTGAACAGGGAAGACAGGAACTTCCGATCGATGATGAATTATTATCTAATATCGTGACTGAGAACAAAGAGATTCCAGAAGAAGCATTGATCGATATGAAGATTTCTTTGATCGTATTAAAATACACACAGTCTAACTCTGTATGTTTCGTAAAAGACGGACAGGCAATCGGAATCGGGGCAGGGCAGCAGTCACGTGTGCATTGTACAAGACTTGCAGGACAGAAAGCAGACAACTGGTGGTTAAGACAGTGTCCAAAAGTTATGAACCTGCCATTTAAAGAAAAAATCCGCCGTGCAGACAGAGATAATGCGATCGATCTTTACATTGGAGATGAATACATGGATGTTTTAGCAGACGGAGCATGGGAAAACATCTTCACTGAGAAGCCAGAGGTCTTTACAAAGGAAGAAAAGAGAGAATGGTTAGATAAATTAACAGATGTTACATTGGGATCTGATGCATTCTTCCCATTCTTCGATAACATCGAGAGAGCACATAAGAGTGGCGTAAAATACATCGCACAGCCAGGTGGATCTGTAAGAGATGACGCTGTCATTGACTGCTGTAATAAGTACAACATGGCAATGGCATTTACAGGAATCAGATTATTCCATCACTAAAAAGTTTCTTTATATAGTCATTGAACATGAAAAAACAGTATATGGTCTGAAGTATAATTTTTTGGACTATATACTGTTTTTGTATGCAAAAAAATATGAAAAACAGGAGTTGTTATTTGTTTAACGAGAAAGTTTATCGGTTAAGTATATTGTATTCAATTTTATTTTTGCTATAATGTAATTGAGTTAGATAGAACTAACCAAAGGAGTTTTTATAATAATTTTAATCCAAAAGAAATGGAGGAGTTTTCAAAATGAAACAGTTTGAAGAATGGGAAGGATTTAAAGGTAGAATCTGGAAGGAAGAAATCAATACAAGAGATTTCATCCAGGAAAACTACACACCTTATGATGGAGACGAAAGCTTCCTTGCAGGATCTACAGAAGCAACAAATAAGCTATGGGGTATCTTACAGGGACTTCAGAAAGAAGAACGAAAAAAAGGTGGAGTTCTTGACATGGATACAGATATCGTATCTTCTTTAACTTCTCATGGACCTGGTTATATCAGTGAAGAAACAAAAGATTTGGAGCAGATCGTTGGTCTTCAGACAGACAAACCATTAAAACGTGCATTTATGCCATATGGTGGTATCAAAATGGCAGAAGAATCTTGTCGTAACTATGGTTATGAACCAAGCGAAAGATTGCATGAAATCTTTACAAAATATTCAAAGACTCATAACACAGCTGTTTTCGATGCTTACACACCAGAAATGAAAAAAGCAAGACATAACAAGATCATCACAGGGCTTCCAGATACTTATGGACGTGGTCGTATTGTAGGTGATTATCGTCGTGTTGCTTTATACGGAATTGACTACTTATTAGAAGAAAAAGAAAATGATTTTGCAAACTGTGGATGCGGTGTTATGACAGATGATGTGATCCGTCTTCGTGAAGAGATCGCAGAACAGAAAAAAGCATTAAAAGGTATGAAAGAAATGGCTCAGATCTATGGATTTGATATTTCAAGACCAGCAAAAACTGCAAAAGAAGCAATCCAGTGGATGTACTTTGGATACTTAGCAGCGATCAAAACTCAGAATGGAGCTGCCATGAGTATCGGACGTGTCGCTACATTCCTTGATATCTATATCCAGCGTGACCTTGACAAAGGAATCATCACAGAAGAAGAAGCTCAGGAAATGATCGATCATTTAACAATGAAATTCAGAATGGTAAAATTCGCAAGAATTCCTTCTTACAACCAGTTATTCTCAGGAGATCCAGTATGGGCAACACTTGACCTTGCTGGTATCGGCGTGGATGGACGTTCCATGGTTACAAAGACTGACTTCCGTTTCTTGCATACATTAGAGAACATGGGACCATCTCCAGAACCAAACATCACGGTATTATATTCATCTGATCTTCCAGAAAACTTCAAGAAATATGCAGCTGATATCTCTATTCGTACAAGTTCTATCCAGTACGAAAATGATGATGTTATGAAACCAGTATGGGGAGATGATTATGCAATCTGTTGCTGTGTATCTGCAACTAAGACTGGTAAGGAAATGCAGTTCTTTGGTGCAAGAGCAAACCTTGCAAAATGCTTATTATATGCGATCAACGGTGGTGTGGACTGCAAATCAAAACAGCAGGTAGGACCTTCTTACAAACCAATCATGTCTGAATATTTAGACTATGACGAAGTTATGGAGAAATATGATGTTATGATGGACTGGTTAGTAGATCTTTATGTGAACACATTAAACTTGATCCAGTATATGCATGACAAATATTACTATGAAGCAGCGGAATTAGCATTAATGGATACAGAACTTGAAAGAACATTCGCAACAGGAATCGCAGGATTCTCTCATGCAGTTGACTCTTTAAGTGCAATCAAATATGCAAAAGTAAAAGCAATCCGTGATGAAGATGGATTAGTTGTAGACTATGAGATCGAAGGAGACTTCCCTAAATACGGAAACGATGATGACAGAGCTGATGATATCGCAGTATGGCTGTTAAGAACCTTCTTAGCGAAGATCAAAAAACATCATACATATCGTAATTCTGAGCCTACAACATCTATCCTTACGATCACATCTAACGTTGTATACGGAAAAGCAACAGGAACAATGCCAGATGGTAGAAAAGCAGGAGAACCTTTAGCACCAGGAGCAAACCCAAGTTATGGAGCAGAACAGAATGGATTATTAGCATCCTTAAACTCTGTAGCTAAACTTCCATATGAATGGGCATTAGATGGTATTTCTAATACACAGACGATCAACCCAGATGCATTAGGACATGAAGAAGGCGAAAGGATCAACAATCTTGTAAATGTTATGGATGGATACTTTGATCAGGGAGCTCACCACTTAAATGTAAACGTATTTGGTAAAGAAAAACTGATCGATGCGATGGAACATCCTGAAAAAGAAGAATATGCAAACTTTACGATCCGTGTATCTGGATACGCAGTAAAATTCATCGACTTAACAAGAGAACAGCAGATGGACGTTATTTCCAGAACATGCCATGCAACAATGTAATTTAAATTAGTGGAATAGAACTATGAATGAAAAAATAACCGGAAAAATCCATTCCATCGAGACTTTTGGTCTCGTGGATGGTCCCGGTGTGCGGTTTATCGCTTTCATGCAAGGCTGCCGGATGAGATGCAAATATTGTCACAATCCGGAGACTTGGCAGGAAAACTGCGGTGAAGACTGGCAGGCAGAAGCCCTCTTAAAGAGGGCTTTGCGTTACCGCATGTACTGGGGAAGTGATGGAGGAATTACAGTCAGCGGTGGAGAACCCCTTCTACAGATCGAGTTCTTGATCGAATTTTTTAAATTGGCAAAACAAGAAGGAATCCATACTGCACTTGATACATCTGCTAATCCATATACAAAAGAAGAACCATTTCACAGCAAATGGTTAGAATTAATGAAATACACTGACCTTGTCATTCTAGACTTAAAAGAAATGGACGAGGAAAAACATAAGAAATTGACAGGCTGTCCAAACAGTAATATTTTAGCAATGGCACAGGAAATCTCAGACCTCGGAGTAGATCTGTGGATCCGTCACGTGCTAGTGCCAGATTTAACAGACGATGAAAAAGGACTAGCAGACTTAAAACATTTCATCGATGGACTAAAGACAGTTAAGAGAGTAGAAATCTTGCCATACCATACACTTGGACTCTTTAAATGGGAAAAATTAGGGATAAAATACCCATTAGAAGGCGTAAATCCGCCAAGCGAAGAAGCTGTAGCAAAGGCAGAAAAGATCCTTGGTATTGAGAAAGTTTCTCAAAAATAAAGGTAGACAAAACATCCAAGATAGGATATTATAATAACAGTTAGTTAAGACTAACTAACATAAAACAAAAACAAAACATAACAAAGCTAGAAAATCTGACCAGACTTCCTTGGGTCGGATTTTTTATTTGGCTTTTTTAGCGTGTTGAATATGTATGTGTCAATCGAAATGGATAGGGTCAACAACACGCGTTTTATTCCTTATTTTTACGGGCCGCTGATTCGCCAGCATTCCTGCATAACTCTCTGGGTGCGAACCAAAATGTCCGCACCTTCGTTCAGACAATGCCCATGCTGGCTGCGAGCCCGTAAAAAATAAGGATAAAACGCTAATTGTTGTTGACCCTATCCATTTCGATTGACACATACATATGCGAAGGCTGAGAAAAAGACAAAAGTGAAAAAATCAAAGATAGATGACAAAAACTAAGGGAGGTTATTTTATGAAAAGGATGATCCAAAAGATAATCTCTTAGCTCTGTTTTTGTATATCAATTGGTTATAATTAAACTTGACAAAGATAAGTTTGATTTATATAATGGCTACAATAATAACCAGTCAAAATGAAAGGAAGAACAATGAAATTAATAGAATTATCAGAAGTAGAAATACTTATCATGAAAAGTATTTGGAAACTTGGGGATGGGATTACGGTATATGAAATTATTGATTATCTAGATCAAGTATATGACAGGAAATATACAAGAAGCACAGTAAAGACATATATCACAAAATTAAAGAAAAAAAGATTTGTAGATACACAAGTGAAAGGCAATTACAGCTATATTACAGCAAAGATCACAGAAGAAATGTATCGTGAAGAACAGATGGAATTGATGAAGGATTTCTGGCATGATGGGTCGGTGAAGGAATTGGTTCAGACGTTAACACATACAATATCAAAAGAAGAAAAAGAAGAATTAAAGGATTTGATCAATGATTTGGATGATTAAAAAAATATATATTTATGTCATCAGTATGATACTGCTGAATGGTTTGGTGGGAAGTATTTCGTATCTTTGCTTTCGCAAGATAAGGCAACAACTAGAGCGAAAAGGACTGATCAGTATGTGCATTACTGTTTTAAGAGGAGCAATTTTATCATTTCTGATGCCAATCGTAATTGTATTGATCTATTTCATTTATTATGTATATGAAGAAGATTATACAATGTTTGCACTGTCTCCATTGGTAGGATGGGTATTTTTTGTTGTAGGAATCATTTGGACGATTGGATTTTTAAAAGCCATAGTGAAAACAATACGTATTCAGACACAAATGAATCAATTACGAAAGAGGGCATGTGTATGCAGTAAATCTATTTTAGATTGTAAGAATCAATGGAAAGAAGAAGTAGGTGTTCGTAGAAATGTCGAAATTAAAACCGTATATGGGTTGGCAGTACCGATTATTTGCGGATTTCTAAAACCGATGATTTTGCTTCCAGAAAGAGAATATAACAAAGAAGAATTAAAGATTATATGCATCCATGAGTTGATTCACTGTAAGCACAAAGATATTTTGTGGAAACAGTTATGCGGACTTGTAAGGGTCATTCATTGGTGGAATCCATTGGTAAAGCAATTAGATATGGATGTAGACAGCTGGAATGAAACATACTGCGATTTAGAATCAACCACAATTATGAAAAGCAAAAAAAGATATTTTACGACGATCTGTGAAATCGGGATATCACCATTTGCAAAAGGTGCATATCTGTGCGCAGCATTAGGAGAAGACAAAAGCCAATTAAAGACACGAATTTTGAGAATTAAATCAATTGAAAACAAAAACACAAGGAATGTAATGGCAGGAACATTTCTCTGCATAGGATTATCTTTCGTGGTCGTTGCGGTAATTATTTTAAGCACGATCGGCTATCATAAAATTTATGTAGAGACAGTCTGGGCAACGGAAATAGAAGAGGATCTTCCAGAAGAAGAGACAGAATATACAATGGATTTGAAAGAATATACCGCAAAAAGGATCGGGACAAACTTAGCAGTTACAAAACTAAAACAAAATATCAAAAAAGGAGAAGAAATAGATGTAGTTCAGCCATTAAACGCAAAAACAAGGCTAGAAACAAAAGAGCTGGAATTAAAAAAAGGCGAGAAAATTGATTTGACCGTTTTTTCATCTCAAGAAATACAAAGAGAGGATAAGGATTTTGTAGCAGGAATTATAGATGGGACAGGAAAAGAACGATATGTGATGCATGCGGTCGATATTATACATGACTTTTATGTGAAAAAAGATGGAAAATATAAAGTATTCGTTGAAAATCGTTATAAAAAGAAAATAAAAATAGGAATAGCGATTTGTGTGGAGAAATGATAAATGAGGAAATATGTAGTTCGTTTTATGGTATTTTATATATTAAGCATTGGGTGTTTACTGGGAATTATTATATATTCGTATCAAAATAAGATTGATCGTCATAATGAACAAGTGGAGATAGAATACCCTGGAGTATGGAAGTTATCGGATGAATATGATAATAGAAATTCTAGCTATATGGAATTCCTTCATCAGAAAAACTCTCTCAGTATTTTAAAAGAAGTATATAAAGAATTAGAAAAAGCAGAGTTATACAGAGAATATTCCAGACAGATTCTATCTTATCATGAATATTTTCGTGGGAATGAAAAACTTGCATCTGGATCATATAATGACAAAACGGAAGATGGATATCTTACAAATTTAACTGTACTTCAGATGCCAGAGAAAATGATAAGTGAAAAGAAGATAGAACAAGATATTGAAAAAGGTCGTTGCTTTACTTTAAAAGAGTATCAAAGACCTTTGAATCAAGAGATTCCATTAATTGCAGGATATGATTATCAAAAAGTTTTTCATTTGAATCAGAAAATTAAGGCAGGATATTTGGGAACTGAAAATTGTACGTTTAAAATTGTTGGGTTTTTACATAAGAATACTAGGTTGTCATCGGAATTAAATCTTGATGAAATATTGATTATGCCAACAGTAAGTAAAATGAAAACAATGAAACAAGAGAATGAAAAAATATTAATGTCAGTAAAATGTTCAGGTTATTTTTGTTATAAGAATGAGAAAGAGTATCGTCAAATAAGTAATTTGCTAAAAAGAATACGCAGGGAGACAGGTTATCGTTATGTGATACCGCAGATGAAATGGAAATCAAATAATTTATTACCAATGACAACTGAAAAAGCATTGATATTCATGAGTTTAAATTTGCTACTAGAATTCATCGTTATATATAAAGTACTGGCTGTGAATACAAGAAAAGTGAAAACATTGGTATATAAAACAGTAGCCCTATGTACAAGTGGGAGTATATTTGCAAATGTATTTTTGCGGTTCTTGTTTCCTAAACACATAAAAATAATTCAAATATATTCTTCTGATTTTGTGGCTTATATGATAATAGTATTTTTGTTATGTGCAGGAATGATTGGATTAAAGGAGAAAAGAACATGATGGAGAAAATTCTGCTTGGGAGTAGTTATCTAGCTCAAGCTATTGTTATGGCAACGATTGCATTTGCAGTCATAAGCACAATTTACTATTTACGATATAATAAAAAGATTATATGTCAGCCAGGATGGATCATAAAATACATATTTTTGGTTTACATAGCAACCGTTGGCATGGTCACGAGAGTATTAGACATCACATCATGGTCATATGGAGGATTTACAGCCTGGAATATTGTACCATTTGTGAATGAAAGCTGGAAATTGATGCTGTTAAATACATTAATGTTTCTGCCAATGGGACTTTTTGTTCCTATATTTATAAAGAAAATAAAATGGAACTATGGAAAAGCAATAATTGTAGGGACATTGATATCTTTGATGATCGAGTTTGTACAAGTTGTATTTGCAGGAAGAATTGGTGATATTGATGATATCATTTTTAATACATTAGGATTTCTGATCGGGTATATCCTAGAGAACCTGTTGCAAAAAATTCTTTTGAAAAAGCAATTAGGATTTGGAACAGAGGCATTGATACTGGTTATGATTAATGGATTTTTAAGTATCCCATTTTATGAGAAGACGGTGTCAATTGGAGATATGATTTTGGATAGTTTGAGTCTCAACAGTTGGTCAGGAAATAGTGGATATATATTGTCATATAACGGCATCCATTACACAATGATCCCATGTATAATACTAGCAGTCATCAGCTGGGCTATAGCACATAGACATCCAAAAGACTATGGTGCTAAAACAGCGAAAATAATCAGTATATTTATGATTGTTTGCTTCATTGGAAATTTTATTCAGATTTTAAGTCAAGATAGTATTATACCAATGCTTGCTGCATCCATTGTGTGTGCGGTAATAAGTCGAAAAACTATTAGATATTAGGGATTTGATATTCCATGAAAAATATGAGATACTATAGTATAAAACGTTAAGGAGAATAAGATATGAAAAAATTATCAATACTACTTGCAGGGGTATGCTTAACAGCTGCGTTATACGGCGCAGGTACAATCTATGGACAAAACAAAACCAACACCGCAAAACAAAGCGAAGACAAAGTCACAACAAACAAATACCAAGGCGTAACGATCAAAGACAAAGCCAAAGGAAAAGTGACAAAGCAACAAGTTAAGCAGTAAAAAAAAGAACATTCTGGCAAAGATGAAGGAAACATCATCATCTGGGAAGCAGAAGAAGCCGAATAGAGGGGGCGAAGAAATGTTAATACCAGATTTAATCATACAGCTGATTACAGTAGTTATTGGAGTGGCACTATATGCAGCTATATTTAAAATAGTAAAAAATGTGATTCATAAAATAATACATTAAAGCAGTCAGTATCAATGTTGGTAAAGTGTTAAGAACTAACCAATACATTTTATTATTCCATGGTTATTGCCAATAAACTTCAGATATGTAAGTGAAAATTATAATTGCAATCAAAAAATAGTTGCTGGTGAACAACAATTAGCATTTTATCATTATTTTTGATCGATTCGCAGCCGACATGGTGTATTGTCTGAGCGATATGGAAGTCATTTTGGACTTCCATAAGCGAGTTATACAAGGAATGTCGGCGAACAAGCGATCGGTCAAAAATGATGAATAAAATGCGTGTTGTTCACCAGCAACTATTTTTTGATTGCAATTATAATTTTTACTTACATATTCAAAGACTATGTCAAAGAAACTCTATACATTAAAGCGGAAGACAATAATATCTCCATCCTTAACAACATATTCTTTCCCTTCCTGACGTACAAGCCCTTTCTCTTTACAAGCCTGCATCGTACCATACTCCTTAAGATCTTCAAAAGAAACAACTTCAGCACAGATAAATCCACGCTCAAAGTCTGTATGGATCTTACCAGCAGCCTGAGGAGCCTTTGTACCTTCTTTGATCGTCCAAGCACGTGTCTCGTCTTCTCCGGAAGTTAAGAAACTGATCAGTCCAAGAAGAGAGTAGCTGGCAGAGATCAGTTTTTCAAGACCAGATTCTTCTAATCCAAGATCTTCTAAGAATTCTTTCTTCTCATCATCATCTAATTCAGAGATTTCCTGTTCGATCTGAGCACATACAACGAATACTTTCGCATCAACGTCTGCAGCATACTCACGGACAGCTTTTACATAATCGTTATCTTCTCCAGCAAGTTCATCTTCGTTAACGTTCGCAGCAAAGATGACTGGTTTGATCGTTAACAGGTTGCAGGAATTTAAGATTTCCTGATCTTCTTCATCATCGACTTCAAATGTCTTAGCAAGCTTTCCATCTTCCAGATGAGCTTTCACTTTAGATAAGAATTCAACTTCGTGAGCAAGAGATTTGTCATTTCTTGATCCTTTTGTTGATTTTGCGATACGACGGTCTAACACTTCGATATCAGAGAAGATCAGCTCGAAGTTGATCGTTTCGATATCACGAAGTGGGTTTACAGAACCATCAACGTGAACGATATTTCCATCATCAAAACAACGAACAACGTGAACGATCGCATCGACTTCACGGATATTTGCAAGGAACTGGTTTCCGAGACCTTCACCTTTGGAAGCTCCTTTTACAAGACCTGCGATATCAACGAATTCGATCGCTGCAGGGATCACTTTCTTTGAATGGTATTTCTCAGCCAGATAATCAACACGAGCATCTGGAACTGTTACGATTCCCACATTAGGGTCGATCGTACAGAATGGATAGTTAGCGGATTCGGCACCGGCTTTTGTTAAAGAGTTAAATAATGTACTCTTTCCGACGTTTGGTAATCCAACGATTCCTAATTTCATAATCTATTAATTTCCTTTCTCATGGGTATTTCTTAAAACAGACCTTGAAAAAATATCCAAGGCCATACTGTAGATAGTTTACCATAAGCGACTTGAAAAGAAAAGAGAAATGGGATAAGATATCTTTGATTTGAGTAACAAAACAAAGAAGAGACAAAACGAGGCTTTAGAAAGGAAGAAAAGTGATGGAACATCAAATCAGATTCCCACATTTAGGAATCGTACTGAAAAATGTCGGTGATGGAATCAATATTGGAGGGTTTGAGATCAAATATTATGGAATGATCATTGCAACAGGATTCTTGCTTGGATTGATCGTTTCTTATTACGCAGCAAAACATGAAAATAAATTTGATCCGGAATTAGTCTTTGACTATCTGATCACGATGATCATTCCGGCGATCGTAGGAGCAAGACTCTATTATGTAATCTTTTCATGGGATTATTATAAGAATCATTTGTCAGAGATCATACAGATCAGAAATGGAGGACTTGCAATTTATGGAGGTGTGATCGCAGGTGCAATCACATTATATATCTTCTGCAAGAAGAAACATTTATCTATGCTTCAGTTTGGAGATGTGGCGGTAAAAGGGCTGCTTGTCGGTCAGATTCTTGGACGATGGGGCAATTTCTTTAACAGAGAAGCGTTTGGATCATATACCAACAGTTTATTTGCAATGCAGATTCCGACAAATTTCTTTATTGAACACGGAAGGATTGATGAGATCGTATCCAATGGATTGTATGATAAGGCAACTTATGTTGTATCTGGAAATGAAGCAGCAACCTTTATTCAGGTACATCCGACATTCTTATATGAATCTATGTGGAATTTTGTTTTACTACTGTTGATCATTTTCTTTTTTACGAAGAGAAAGAAATTTGATGGAGAATTGATCGCCATTTATTGTATTGGTTATGGAATCGGAAGATTTTTGATTGAAGGATTAAGGACCGATTCCCTGATGATCGGATCTACAGGAATCAGGGTATCCCAGATCTTAGCACTGATCCTTGCAGTATTTGGAACGGCATTTATTATGTATAAAAGGAAGAAAATAACGAAATAAGACACAAAAAGAAGGGAAATAAAACCACTTTTAGGGAATCCCTTCTTTTTTGTGCAAAAAAACAAGGATTTCTAAGAAAAAACTAAGATTTGATTGTGGATTATTCCTTGCAATTTATAAGTCTATCGTATAAAATGAAATTTATAAGTGGTAAGAAGTGGTGGAAAGTGGTGATATCCATGTTTATGGGGGAATTTAATCACACGATTGATGCAAAAGGCAGGCTGATCATTCCTTCACGATTCCGGGAAGAATTAGGTCAGGAATTTGTGATGACAAAGGGATTGGATGGATGCCTGTTTGTGTTCCCACAAAACGAATGGGAAAGCTTTCAAGGAAAGCTAAAAACTTTGCCACTTATTAATAAAGATGCCAGAAAGTTTTCGAGATTTTTCATGGCAGGGGCAGCTCCATGTGAGATGGACAAGCAGGGAAGAACCTTGATCCCAGCGACACTTCGGGAATTTGCCCAGATGAAGAAAGAAGTTGTATTAACAGGAATGGCTGACCGCATCGAGATCTGGAGTAAGAAGAAGTGGATTGAGAACAATTCTTATGAGGATATGGATGATATCGCAGCCAGCATGCAGGAATTAGGATTAAGCATATAAGTTAGGTGGATTATGGAATTTAAACACATTTCCGTTTTATTAGACGAAACGATCGAAGAACTACATATTAAACCAGACGGAATCTATGTGGATGGGACTCTGGGCGGAGGCGGACATGCATATCATGTATGCCAGAAACTATCAGAGAAAGGAAGATACATCGGGATCGACCAGGATGCGGATGCGATTGCTGCAAGCACGAAGCGGTTAGAACCGTTTAAGGACAAAGTAACGATCGTGCGTGATAATTATGTAAACATGCCGAAAGTGTTACATGATCTTGGAATCGAACATGTTGATGGAATCTTGTTAGATCTTGGGGTATCATCCTTTCAGTTAGATGAGAAGGAACGTGGATTTACTTACAGAGAAGATGTTCCGCTTGATATGAGAATGGATCAGAGACAGTCACTGACTGCAAGAGATATTGTCAATGAATATTCCGAGATGGAACTATTCCATATAATCAGAGACTACGGCGAAGAGAAATTTGCAAAGAACATTGCAAAACATATCGTGAATAAGAGAAAAGAAAGTCCGATCGAAACGACCGGACAGTTAATAGAAGTCATCAAAGGTGCGATTCCGATGAAAGTCAGAGCCGTTGGAGGACATCCGGCGAAGAAGACATTTCAGGCGATCCGTATCGAATGTAACAGAGAATTAGACGTATTGAAAGACAGCATTGATGCGATGATCGATCTTTTAAATCCAGGTGGAAGATTATGTATCATTACCTTCCATTCTTTAGAAGACCGTATCGTCAAACGAGCTTTTAAGAAGAATGAGAATCCTTGTACATGCCCGCCAAACTTCCCAGTATGTGTATGTGGCAACGTATCGAAAGGAAAACAGTTAACAAGAAAACCAATCATTCCAGGGGAAGAAGAACTAGAGTACAATAAGAGAGCAAAAAGTTCCAAGCTTCGAGTATTTGAAAGGGCAGAATAAGGGAGAGTATCAATGGACAAGACGAGACAAGAACGATATAACATGATCTATGGCAACACAGCAAGGAAGATAGAAGATCTTGCTGCAGAGCCAGTGCGCAGACAGCCAAGGAAGACAAGAAAGGCAAGACCAAGAAGAGAACATCAGGTAAAGGAGTCAACAAGACAGAATCAGAAGAGAGCAATGTCGATCGATCTGGCCTTTATCAAGGTATTAGTTGCGGGACTTTGTGTGATCGCAGTTGCAAGTTTCTTTTATCTGTCAGAGCGTACGAAAGTTTTGAATCAAAAAGCGGCTCTTACGGATGCAAAGACACAGTTGAACACGCTGCAGGTAGAGAATGAAGATCTGAATCTTGAGATTGAACAGAGTATTCGTTTTGATACTGTAGAAACTGCGGCAAAGAAATATGGAATGGTGAAACCAGATTCCAAACATACTCTTCGTTATGAGAGCCAGGATGCAGAATACATACGCCAGTACGGGAAGATACCAAAAGCAGACTAAGAGGTGGCAAACTTGAAGAAAAGAAGAAAACCTATCAAACGATTAAATGATGCTATGAAACGACGTACGATGATCGCGTGCGGAATCATAGCACTTCTTTTTGTTCTACTGATTGGAAGATTGATCTATTTTAGTATATTTAAGAACGGAATTTACAAAAGACAGGTATTATCACAGCAGAATTATTCTAGTGAAACGCTTCCGTATAAAAGGGGAGATATCTTAGATCGTGATGGAAATACATTAGCAACCAGCCAGAAGATGTATACATTGGTTTTAGAACCAAAGAATATTTTAAGATCTGAAGAGGTACAGAAAGCAACCATTGATGCACTTCATAAATATATGAAGTTAGATGAAGATAAGCTGTTAAAATTTATAAAAAGACATAAAGATTCTTACTATTCTGTATATCGAGAAGAACTTTCTTATAGTCAGATCGCAGATCTGAAAGATTTTATCGCTTCAGACAAAGCAGAGAATGTCTCAGGGATCGTATTTAATGAAAAATACAAACGTCGTTATCCGAATCAGTCACTGGCAAGCCAGGTCATTGGATTTGTATCAGACGGTACGATCGGAACTGGAGGGATCGAGCAGTATTATAACAGTACTTTATCAGGCGTCGATGGAAGAAAATATAAATATTTAAACGAAGAATTAGAACAGGATAGCTCCATTGTGGAGCCAGAGAATGGGAAAACAGTTGTCACAACGATTGACTCCAATATTCAGAAACTGGCAGAAGATCAGCTTTCTAAGTTTGAAAAGAAATATGGAAGTAAGGGAAGCAGCATTCTTGTGATGAATCCCAATAATGGAGAAATCTATGCAATGGCAAATTCTACTTCCTATAATCTGGAAAGCCCAAGAGATGATAAGAATCTCTTAAAGAAATACTCACAAAGTCAAGTTAATAAGATGAGTGAGAAAGAAAAGACAAAAGCATTTAATGAAATCTGGAAGAATCCAATTGTATCAAATGCTTTTGAACCAGGTTCAACATATAAGCCATTTACGGTAGCAGCTGGTCTTGAAGAAGGAATCTTAAAGGGCAATGAAACTTATTATTGTGATGGATACCAGAAGGTTGGACCGCATACTATTCACTGCTCTCATAGAAGCGGACATGGATTGATCACGTTGTCTCAGAGTATTTCATTATCGTGCAATGATGCATTGATGCAGATTGCAGCCAAAGAAGGCAAGAATGTATTCGCAAGATATCAGAAGAATTTCAATTTTGGGAATAAGACAGGGATCGATCTTCCTGGAGAAGCACAGACAGCATCGCTTCTTCATGATGCAAAAGATATGACAGCCGCAGATCTTGCCACAAGTTCTTTTGGACAGTCATTTAACTGCTCTATGATCCAGATGGGAAGTGCATTTTGTTCTCTGATCAATGGAGGAAATTATTACAAACCGCATGTGGTCAAACAACTTCGAAGCAGTAATGGAGAAGTTGTCAGCAATATAGAGCCGACGTTAGTGAAACAGACGATCTCAAAAGAGACATCGGATAAATTAAGAAAATACATGAAAGAAACTGTTGATTCAGGAACTGGAACAAAGGCAAAGATGAAAGATTATACAGCTGGTGGTAAGACTGGTACTGCACAGAAGATTCCAAGAAGTGCAGGAACTTATATCGTATCTTTTTGTGGATTTGCTCCAGTGGAGAATCCACAGGTGCTAGTTTATGTTGTGATCGATGAGATTCAGAGGGATTCTCAGACGAATACAGGACTTGCAGTTGAGATCGCAAAGAAGGTATTAGAAGGATCACTCAAGGAATTAAATGTTGCGAAAAGCAGCAAAAAGTAATATCATCATTTTATTTTCATAATCTTTATATTAAGATAGGGATCATGGAGATAAAATGAGAACGAAAGCAAAGAAAAAACTGTTGCTTGTCACGGCTGCATTTTTCACAGGGTTTTTGGTTGTGACGATAAAACTTTCTTATGTGATGATCGCTCAGGCGGATAAATATTTAAGTTTAGCCAGAAACCTGCATCAAAGAGACCGGGAGATTAAAGCGCCAAGAGGCAGTATTTACGACAGAAATGGCGTAAAGATCGCTTCGAACAAAGCAGTCTATTCGATCTCTGTGATATATTCTCAGGTGACCGACAGGGAAAAAGTAATAAAGGTCTTATCTGAGAATCTTAAGATCAAAGAATCTTTGATCCGAAAAAAAGTATATAAAAATTCAGTAAGGGAAAAAATTAAAAGTAATGTAGAAAAAGACATCGCAGACCGTATCCGTAAGTTTAAACTTGACGGGGTCAAGGTGGATGAAGATTACAAAAGAGTATATCCATATAATAACCTGGCATCGAAAGTTCTTGGATTTACAGGAGGAGATAACCAGGGAATCATTGGACTGGAGGTTTTTTATGATCGATATCTTAAAGGAAAGTCCGGAAGGATCCGGACACTGACAGATGGAAGCGGCATAGAAATCGATGGAGCATATGAAGAGAGGGAAGAACCAGTTGCCGGAGGGGATCTTTATATTTCGCTTGATGTGAATCTGCAAAATTATGCCGTGCAGGCATGTAAGAAGGTGAAGAAAGAGAAGAAGGCAAAACAGGTATCCATGATCTTGATGAATCCACAGAATGGAGAAATCTATGCAATGGTCAATGTTCCAGAATATGATCTGAATGATCCTTTTTCTTTGTCAGCAAAGAAAAGAAAGGCAAATAGTAAGAAACAACAGGAATATCTCAATAAGAAGTGGCGGAATTCCTGTTTAAATGATACTTATGAACCGGGATCGGTCTTTAAGATCGTAACGGCGACTGCAGGACTGGAATCATCGAAAGTCAGCGTGAATGATCATTTTAATTGTCCAGGATTTCGGATTGTGGAGGATCGCAAGATCCGGTGTCACAAAGTCGGAGGACATGGAAGTGAGACATTTAAAGAAGGTGTTATGAATTCCTGCAATCCAGTATTTATGGATGTCGGTGCCAGAGTTGGTGTGGATGGAATGTATCAGACATTCCGTCAGCTTGGACTGTTTGAGAAAACAGGAATCGACCTTCCTGGAGAAGCATCTTCGATCATGCATCAAAAGAAGAATGTCGGTGCAGTTGAACTTGCAACGATGTCTTTTGGACAGTCCATACAGATCACACCGTTACAGCTGTTAAGAGCAGTCAGTGCGGTGATCAACGGCGGGAAGCTGATCACACCGCATTTTGGAAGATATGTTCAGAAGCAGGATGGAACAAGATTAAAAGCTTTTTTTTATTCAGTGAAAGAAGGTGTCATAAAAAAGCAGACATCGGAGACGATGAAAGAATTGTTAGAAGCAGTTGTTTCCGATGGATCAGGAAGAAACTGCCGGATGGATGGTTTTTCCATTGGGGGAAAGACGGCAACCAGTGAGAAACTTCCAAGAGGAAATGGAAAATATATTTCTTCTTTTTTAGGATTTGCGAAAGCAGACAATCCTGCGATCATTGGGATCGTGTTGATCGATGAACCACATGGAACTTACTATGGAGGAACGATCGCAGCCCCTGTGATGAGAAGTGTGTTTCAAACTGCACTTCCATACATGGGGATTTATAAAGAATATACGCCAGATAAAAAAGAACCGTAGACGAAACAAGAACAAATGAGGTGGCGACATGAATTATGGTATTGTAAAACCAGTTTTAATTGCCTTTTTTATCAGCGTACTTCTTAGCCCGATGATGATCAGGTATTTACACAAATTAAAATTCGGTCAGTTTATCCGGGGAGAAGGACCCGAATCACATCTGAAGAAATCAGGGACTCCGACGATGGGAGGACTGATCATATTACTTGGAATCGTAATTGCATCGTTATTTTATGTTAGAAGATATCCGATGATCATCCCGGTGCTGTTTGTGACGCTGGGATTTGGATTTATCGGATTTATCGATGATTACATCAAGGTAGTTATGAAAAGAAACCTGGGACTGCGGGCCTGGCAGAAGATGTTTGGGCAGATCATAGTCACAGGAATCTTTGCGTATTATTTGATAAATTACACGCAGACAGGAACTTCGATGCTGATTCCTTTTACACATGGTAAATATTTAAACCTTGGAGTATTTTTTATCCCAGCGGTTTTTATCATTTTGTTAGGAACTGTGAATGGAGCTAATTTTACGGATGGATTGGATGGACTTGCATCAAGTGTTACGGTATTGATCGCAACATTTTTTACAGTGGCAGCCATTGGAATGGGGCATAATGATCTGGCAGCTGGAATCTGGCCGGTATCTTGTGCGACGGTTGGCTCACTTCTTGGTTTTTTAGTATTTAATGTATATCCGGCGAGAGTGTTTATGGGAGATACAGGCTCGCTTGCACTTGGGGGATTTGTGGCAGCAACAGCATTGATGCTTCGCCTGTCTTTATTTATCCCAATTGTTGCATTGATCTATATGATCGAGGTATTATCTGTTATGGCACAGGTATTATATTTTAAAATGACAAAAGGAAAAAGATTATTTAAAATGGCACCGATCCATCATCATTTTGAATTGTCAGGATGGCCAGAAACAAAGGTTGTAGCAATCTTTGCGATCACCACGGCAGTTTGTTGCCTGATCGGACTGGTAGCGATTTAGTAAGGAGAAAGAAATGATAGATACAAGCAAGAAATTTTTAGTAGCAGGAGCAGGAAAAAGTGGAATTGGTTCTGTCAATCTGCTTTTAAAAACAGGTGCAGATGTCAGTCTGTATGATGGAAAGGAAGACCTTGAGAAAGAGGCACTTTATGAGAAATTATATGAAAAGAAAGAGATTCCATTGATCTTAGGAAATATCACAAAAGAAGATGTAAGTAAGTTCGATCTATTAGTGTTAAGTCCAGGGATTTCAGTAAATGCACCGATCGCACAGATGTTTCGTGATCATGAAAAGCCAGTATGGAGTGAGATTGAATTAGCATATCAGGCATCCAAAGGAAGAATCGCAGCGATCACAGGAACCAACGGAAAGACAACGACAACAGCGCTGACTGGAGAGATCATGAAAGGATATTATGAAAGCAGTTTTGTTGTTGGAAATATCGGAATTCCTTATACAAGTGTTGCGCTTGATACAAAAGAGGACAGTGTAACAACTGCAGAGATCAGCAGTTTCCAGTTAGAAACGATCGTTGATTTTAAACCGGATGTATGTGCAGTTCTTAATATCACACCAGATCATTTGGATCGTCATGGTACAGTAGAAGTTTATGCACAGACAAAAGAATCCATTGGAAAAAACCAGACAAAAGACCAGCTAATGGTATTAAATTATGAAGATGATACAACAAGAGCTATGGCAGACAGAGCGAATGGAACAGTTCTGTTTTTCAGTTTGCATCATAAAATAAAAGAAGGGGTTTCCATGGAAGGTGATGCATTTATCATCGAAGAAAATGGAAAGAAACAGATCGTATGTACATTAGATGATGTGAATCTGTTAGGAGACCATAATTATGAAAATATTTTAGCAGCGATCGCAGTGACTTATTCTATGGGAGTTCCAGTTTCATATATCAAAGAAGGAATCAAGAGGTTTAAAGGTGTAGAACATCGTATTGAATATGTGGATACAGTGAAAGGTGTTGCATACTATAACGATTCTAAAGGAACGAATCCAGATGCAGCGATCAAAGGAATCAAAGCAATGAACCGCCCAACATGGCTGATCGGTGGTGGATATGACAAGAAATCTACATATGATGAGTGGATCGAAGCATTTGACGGAAAAGTTAAAGAACTGATCTTGATGGGTGTAACAGCACCAAAGATCGCTGATTGTGCAAAAACACATGGATTTGATAAGATCAAGTTTGTTGATTCTATGGAAGAAGCAGTTTCATACATTGCAGGAAAAGCCCAAGATGGAGAAGCAGTTTTATTATCACCTGCATGTGCAAGCTGGGGAATGTTCCCGAATTATGAAGTCAGGGGAGATATCTTCAAAGATTGTGTCAGAAAATTAAAGGAGAACTAAAAAGTGGCAAATCGCATCAAAGAAAAATATATGGCCGGCAAAAGATACTTTGATTATCCGATGTTGTTTCTGGTAATATTTCTGATATGTTTTGGTCTGGTTATGATCTATAGTACAAGTTCATATAAGAGTACTGTCACATATGGAAATTCCTATCACTGGCTGTTAAGGCAGGCAGTTGCGATAGTGTTAGGTGCGGTTGCAATGGTTGTATGCTGTAAACTAGATTACCACATCATGAAAAGTGAGAAGTTTGGAAATGGCTGTTATTGGGCTAGTATCGTACTGTTAGTTCTTGTGTTGATTATAGGTGCAGCAAAGAAGGGTGCAGTCCGCTGGATCAGCATCGCAGGATTTCAGTTTCAGCCATCAGAAGTATCTAAGATCCTGGTTGTGATCTATCTCGCGAACAGATTATCAGCAAATGCTCATAAGATTCGAACATTCAAAGATAGTATCGTGATCGTTCTTCCAACGGTCCCGATCATTGCTCTGATCGTTACACAGAACTTAAGTACAGCACTTGTCGTGTGTTCGATGATCGGTGTCATGCTGTTTGTGGTAAGTCCGAAGATGAAAGAACTTATGTTAACAGCAGGCGGTGGAATAATACTCTTGTTCGTGTATCTGTTGACGGCAAATAGTTATCGAAACGAGCGTGTACAGATTTGGCTGCATCCAGAAAGTCACAAAAAGGGATTTCAGACGATGCAGGCATTATATGCGATCGGTTCCGGTGGGATTTTTGGAAAAGGACTTGGGCAGAGTATGCAGAAGATGGGATTTATTCCAGAATCACACAATGATATGATCTTTTCGATCATTTGTGAAGAATTAGGATTGTTCGGGGCAGTTTGTCTGATCCTTGTGTTTGTGGCACTGATTTTTCGGATGCTCTTAATTGCACTGAATATAGAAGACTTATTTGGATCACTGATTGTGATCGGTTTTATGACACATATCGCAATTCAGGTATTTATCAATATTGCTGTTGTAACAAACACGATCCCGCCGACAGGAATTCCACTTCCATTTATCAGTTATGGAGGTACATCGATCCTTGTTGTCATGATCGAAATGGGAATCGTATTATCAATTTCTAAGAAAATTCACATAAGATAAGGGTGAGTGTGATGGAAGAAAAAAAAGTCATTCGTATGGATGAGCATAAAAACAAGAATAAAGTACATAAACTATCGGGGAAGAAAATACTGCTTGGTATCGTTGCAGTTTTGATCCTTACGGTTGTGATCATTGCAGGGACGTGTAAAACAAAACAGATCAAAATTTCTGGATTAAGTTATTATACAGAAGCAGAAGTTAAAAAGGCAGTTGTAGAGAATGGATATATTGATAACTCGGTTGCATATTTCTTAAAATGTAAGATTGCGTCACCAGATCTTCTGCCATTTATAGATTCGATTCATGTAAGGATCAACCGGCCAGATACGATCACGGTCGAGGTAAAAGAAAAAAAGAGGGCTGGATGCCTTCTGTATAATGGAAAATACGTCTATTTTGATAAAAATGGTTATGCATTGGAAAGTTATGAAAAGAAATATGACGATGTTCCATTGGTTACTGGACTTAAATATGATGAATTGGTCATGCAGGAGAAGATTCCAGTCAAGAAAGAGAAAGTTTTTTCTTATCTTTTAGAACTTACGACTGCAATTGATAAATATAATCTTCCGATCGATCAGATTTATATCAAAGAAGATGGAAATGCCTTATTGATCAGCGATAAGATAACGGTTGATCTTTATAATAAAAAGGATAGTGATATCAAGATTTCTGAATTAGCAGGGATGCTTAAGAAAGTAAAAGGGAAAAGTGGAACTATTGACATGAAGTACTTTAGCGAGGACCACAAAATTGCTGTTTTTCAACCAAAAAAGAGTTGAAAAAACTTAGTAAAGAAGGTATCATTAAGTTAGTGTACAGAATTTAAGGGAGTCATTTTAACATAGATGGCGTGAAGGAGGAACAACGTGGTTGAGATTATGCCTAGTGTTGAGAACACACAAGCAAGGATTTTAGTAATAGGAGTCGGTGGAGCAGGAAACAATGCGGTAAACCGAATGGTAGATGAGAATGTCCAGGGTGTTGAACTCGTGGGTGTGAATACAGATAGACAGGCTTTATCTTTATGTAAAGCAGGAACAAAGATTCAGATCGGGGAGAAACTGACAAAGGGACTTGGAGCAGGAGCAAAACCTGAGATCGGGGAAGCAGCGGTTGAAGAGAATCGTGAAGAGATCACAGAATTGGTTCAGGGATCAGATATGGTATTTGTAACATGTGGAATGGGTGGAGGTACCGGTACAGGTGCAGCACCGATCATTGCAGAGATTTCCAAAGGACTTGGAATTTTAACAGTTGGAGTTGTGACAAAACCATTTACGTTTGAAGGAAAGCCTCGTATGAACAATGCAATGTCAGGAATTGCACGCCTTCAGGATCAGGTGGATACAATGATCGTCATTCCGAATGACAAGTTGTTACAGATCTGTGATAAGAGAACAACGATCCCAGATGCACTGAAGAAAGCAGATGAAGTACTGCAGCAGGGTGTACAGGGAATTACAGATATGATCTACAACCCAGGATTGATCAATGTCGATTTTGCTGATATTCAGACAGTTATGAGAGATAAAGGTATTGCACATATCGGTATGGGTGTTGCAGACGAAGAACTTGAAGCAATCAAGACAGCGATGGAAAGTCCATTGCTTGAGACAACTGTTGCAGGAGCTACAGATGTGATCGTCAATTTCGCAGGAGCGGTTGGAATGTTAGAAGCACAGCAGGCTGTGGAATACTTAAAAGACGAAGCAGGAGACGATGTCAATGTCATCTTCGGTACAGTCAATGCAGATTTTGGAGATCAGATCAGTGCAACGATCATCGCAACAGGAATCAAATCCGCAGATATTACAGGGAATGCAAGAACTGGATTTGCTGCAGCGAAGAAGCCAGTACAGCAGACACAGCAGGCTCCGGAATTTTCAGGGCAGCCATTACATAATGGAAAGGTCATGGAGGAAGAACAGCCAGTACAGACAACAAGCTATGTTTCTGAACCTGAGATGAAAGAGATCGAACAGGAAAGCTCTAAGATCAACATTCCAGAGTTCTTATTAAAGAGCAGAAGAAGATAATTTCTTAACAGATAAAAGACAGAATAAAAGCGTGTAGGATTTCAAAGATTCTACACGCTTTTTCATGTCATAGGAAATTCCGATGGAATCCCCTATGCAAGGATTTTTTCTTAACTGCTGATAAGCAGGTTATTCGATATAATCTCCACGGCTGAATACAAGCTGATAATCAATACTGGCAAGACGTCTTCCAAGACAGCCAGCACATTCAGCAGCTTCCTCTCCAGTGCAGATCTTATTGTCATATAAAGAATAATCTTTTCTTACTGCAACAGGAGAAAGATTCGGCATAACAACATTTGCACCTGCAAGAATTCCTTTTTCCCTTCCACGAGGATCAATCGTACCAAGTGCTGTTGTGGAAGGAAGCAAAAGATGAGGATTCATCAGACGAAGAATACTCACAAGGTATGTGGTAAGTTCCACACTTCCAGAAGGAAATTCCTTAAATCTTGTATCGTGATGTGGAACAAAAGGACCGATTCCGACCATCTGTGGGTCAAGTTCTTTGATAAATAGCAGGTCGTCTGCAAGATTCTCAACCGTCTGATAAGGGGCTCCAACCATAAATCCAGTTCCTACAGCATAGCCGATTTCTTTTAGATTCCACAGACACTGGATCCGGTTTTCTAAAGAAAGACTTTCTGGGTGGAGTTTCTGGTAAAGTTCTGGGTCAGCAGCTTCATGTCGAAGCAGATAACGATCAGCCCCTGCATCATATAATTTTTGATAACTTTCTTTGGAGCGTTCCCCAAGAGAAAGTGTGATGGCACAATCAGGGTAGCGCTTTCTGATCTCTGCCACGATAGGAACCATAACTTCATCTGTATAATGAGGATCCTCACCGCCTTGAAGAACAAAGCTTCGATATCCAAGCTGGTAACCATTCTCACAGGCAGAAAGTATTTCCTCTTTTGACAGACGGTAACGATTTGCATTCGGATTGCTGCCTTGAATTCCGCAGTAATAGCAGTTATTTTTGCAGTAATTTGTAAATTCTACCAATCCACGTGGGAAAACACCATTTCCATAGATATTTACAGCTTCTTCTCTGGCAAGAGAGGCAAGATAAGATGCGCTTTCTTCGTTCCGTTCTTTAATAAGTGTGATAAATTCTTCTTTTGTCAATGTATGCTCTTTATGCAAACGATCAATTAGTTCGTGTAAATTCATAATGTCCAACTCCTTTTCTGGTCTATAAGAAATATAACATATAATAGAAGAAAAGCCAAAGAATATCGTTGGTACAAAATAATAAAATTGCAACTTTTCATTGAGTGTGATAGAATAAAAAAGTTAATCTTGGCATGCTTTATAAATGCCATGGAAACTGATACAGAAAGATACTAGAAAGAAGGATATAAATGAAGCGCGAAGATGTGAGAAATATTGCAATCATTGCCCATGTCGATCATGGTAAGACAACATTAGTAGACGAGATGTTAAAACAGAGCGGAATCTTCCGTGACAATCAGGAAGTCGCAGAGAGAGTCATGGACTCAAATGACATCGAGAAAGAAAGAGGAATCACGATTCTGTCTAAGAATACAGGAGTTATGTATAATGGAATCAAGATCAATATCATCGATACACCGGGGCATGCTGACTTTGGTGGAGAAGTAGAACGTGTACTGAAGATGGTAAATGGTGTTGTATTAGTTGTTGATGCATTTGAAGGACCAATGCCACAGACAAAGTTTGTATTAAAGAAAGCATTAGAGCTTGATCTGTCTGTGATCGTATGTGTCAATAAAGTAGACCGTCCAGAAGCAAGACCAGATGAAGTTGTCGATGAAACATTAGAACTATTAATGGAATTAGATGCAGGGGATAAACAGCTTGACTGTCCATTTGTATTTGCATCAGCCAAAGAAGGATTCGCAACATTAGATCTTGATGGTGAGAAGAAAGATATGAAACCATTATTTGAGACGATCATTGAACATATCGAAGCACCAGAAGGTGATCCAGAGAAACCATTACAGGTATTGATCAGTACGATCGACTACAATGAATATGTTGGACGTATCGGAATCGGTAAAGTAGATAATGGTGAGATCGCGGTCAACAAAGAATGCATCGTAGTGAATGCTCATGACCCAGAACGTAAAGAAAAAGTCCGCATCACAAAATTATATGAATTTGAAGGACTTGATAAAGTAGATGTAAAGAATGCACAGGTAGGATCTATTGTAGCGATCTCAGGAATCTCAGATCTGTCAATTGGAGATACGATCTGTGATGTGGATGGAGCAGAAGCAATTCCATTCCAGAAGATCTCAGAGCCAACGATCTCTATGCAGTTTATGGTAAATGACAGCCCTCTTGCAGGTCAGGAAGGTAAATATGTTACATCAAGACATATCAGAGACAGATTGTTCAGAGAATTGAATACGGATGTCAGCCTTCGTGTGGAAGAAAGTGAGAATCAGGACAGCTATAAAGTATCTGGACGTGGAGAATTACATTTATCTGTATTGATCGAGAACATGCGTCGTGAAGGATATGAATTTGCAGTCAGTAAAGCAGAAGTATTATATCATTATGACGAGAATGGTAAGAAATTAGAGCCAATGGAGATTGCCGTCATTGATGTTCCAGAAGAATTTACAGGGGCAGTTATTGAGAAGTTAAGCCAGAGAAAAGGTGAACTTCAGAATATGACAGCAGCCAATGGAGGTTATGCAAGACTTGAATTCTCTATCCCATCCAGAGGACTGATCGGGTATCGTGGAGAATTTATGACAGATACAAAAGGAAATGGTATCTTAAATACACTGTTTGATGGATATGGACCATACAAAGGGGATATCCAGTATCGTAAACAGGGATCATTGATCGCATATGAAGCAGGAGAAACGATCACATATGGTCTGTTTAATGCACAGGAGAGAGGTACTTTATTTGTAGGACCTGGTGAGAAAGTATACGGTGGAATGGTCATCGGACAGACTGGTAAAACAGAAGATATCGAGATCAACGTATGCCGCAGCAAGAAGCTTACAAATACACGTGCTTCAGGATCAGATGATGCATTAAAATTATCTCCTCCAAAGATCTTAAGCTTAGAGCAGGCATTAGAGTTTATCGATACGGATGAATTACTTGAGATCACTCCAGAGAATATCCGTATCCGCAAGAAGATCTTAGATCCAACAATGAGAAAACGTGCAAAATTCTCATAAGATCATGCACGGTATGAAAGCCGTTTAAAACATGTCGAAAAAGTGTGACTAACTTTGTCGAAGGATTTTTCTTCTAATTGTGTCAAAATTGGAATACGATTTAAAGTATACCAATAGAACACAAGAAGGGAGAAAGAGTATGACAGAGCAGGGAATCAATCATAATCAAGTGGAGGTTTGCGGACGTATCAATTCAGCGTTTGAATACAGCCATGAGATTTTCGGAGAAGGATTTTATACAGTCAAACTTTTAGTAAACAGATTAAGTGAAGCAACAGACGAGATACCATTATTAATATCAGAGCGGCTCGTTGATGTGACAAAAGATTACAAGGGAATGCTTGTAAGAGCTTGCGGTCAATTCCGTTCCTTCAACAAGCACGAGGAGAATCGTAATCATTTGATCTTATCTGTATTCGTCAGGGATCTGGAATTTATAGAAAGCATGGATGGAGTCAGACCGAATCAGATCATTTTAGATGGATTTATCTGTAAGCAGCCAGTATATCGGATGACACCGCTGGGAAGAGAGATTTGTGACATCTTGCTTGCAGTGAACCGTTCCTATGGCAAATCCGACTACATACCATGCATCTGCTGGGGAAGGAATGCGAGATTTGCAGGGAATCTTGAAATCGGTTCAAGAATTCAGCTGATCGGAAGAATTCAAAGCAGAGAATATCAGAAAAGAGTTTCAGAAAATGAACTGATCAGACGAGTTGCATATGAGGTATCAGTAAACAAACTGGAGTTTCATGAAAAGGATGAAGAATAGTTGTATTTATAGTATCAGAAATGATATAATATCCTAAACCAAATATATTACTACAAAAGGAAGATTCTTTGAGGTGAAAAGATGGAAGGACGAGTGGAAATATACTGTGGCCAGGGCAGAGGGAAGACATCCTGTGCGATCGGCCAGTGTGTGAAAGCAGCCGGGCAGGAAAAGCAGATCATTATGGTTCAGTTCCTGAAAGGAAAGGAGACCGAAGAATTAAGCTTTTTCAAACGTTTAGAACCAGAAGTACAGTTGTTTCGTTTTGAAAAGTACGAGAGATTGTATGAGGATCTGAATGAAGAAGAGAAGAAAGAACAAGATCATTTTATTTATAATGGATTAAAATATGCACATAAAGTCATAGATACAAGACAGTGCGACATGGTCGTTTTAGATGAAGTGCTTGGACTTTTGGATCTTGGACTATTAAAGACCGAAGAACTGGTGGAGATGTTAGAAAATCGTAGTGATGACCAGACGATCATCATGACAGGACGGCAGATTCCAGAAGCATTGATTCCGTATGCAGATGCAGTATATGAGATCAGTACGATCAAAGAATCTTAATGTTGATGCTACATAGGATGATAGGAGGAAAGAAAAATGTCAATTTTTACAGGTGCAGGTGTTGCATTAGTGACACCATTTAAAGAAGATTTATCGGTGGATTATGATCAGTTAGAGAAATTTATTGATTTCCAGATCGATAACGGAACAGACAGTATCGTTATCTGTGGAACTTCAGGAGAGGCTTCTACAATGTCTCATGACGAGCAGATCGAAGTAGTCAGTGCATGTGTTTCTCATGTCAATGGAAGAGTTCCAGTTATTGCAGGAGCAGGAGCGAACTGCACAGATGAAGCACTGAACCTTGCCAAGAGATCAGAGAAAGCAGGAGCAGACGGATTGTTAGTCGTAACACCATACTATAACAAAGCAACACAGAAAGGTTTGGAAGAATATTATACAACAGTTGGTAATTCTGTAGACATTCCAATCATCATGTACAATGTGCCAGGAAGAACAGGAACAAACATCCAGCCAGCTACAGCAGTGAAGATCGCGAAGAGTGTTGATAATATCGTAGCGATCAAAGAAGCAAGCGGAGATATCGGTCAGGTAGCAACTCTTGCAGCATTAGCAGACGGATGCTTAGATATTTATTCAGGAAATGATGATCAGGTTGTACCTCTTTTAGCATTAGGTGGAAAAGGTGTCATCTCTGTATTATCCAATGTAGCACCAAGAGAAACTCATGATATGGTAATGAAGTTCTTAGAAGGGGACGTCAAAGGAAGTTTAGATATCCAGTTAAAATACATGGATGTGATCCATAACTTATTTAGCGAAGTAAACCCAATTCCTGCAAAACGTGCAGTAGCAGAGATGGGATATTGTAAAAATATCGTTCGCCGTCCATTAACAGAGATGGAAGAGGATCACGCACAGGTATTAATTCAGTCAATGAAAGAAGCAGGAATTCTTTAAGGAGTTACAAAAGATGGTTAAGATTATGATGCATGGCTGCAATGGAGTCATGGGGCAGGTGATCAGCAAGATCGTAGAAGAGACAGAAGGAGCTGTTATGGCATGCGGTGTTGACCGTGTGGATGATGGGCACAATGATTATCCTGTATTTACAGATATCAATGCGTGTGATGTAGAAGTTGATGCGATCATCGACTTTTCCGCAGCACCAGCCGTTGATGGGTTACTGGATTTTGCAGTAGAGAGACAGATTCCAGTTGTGTTATGTACAACAGGATTAAGCGATGAACAGTTAGAAAGAGTTCATGAAGCAAGTAAGAAGACAGCAGTTCTTCGTTCTGCGAATATGTCATTAGGAGTTAACACATTATTCAAAGTATTAAAATCTATGACAAAGTTATTAGCAGATGCAGGATTTGATATTGATATCGTGGAGAAACATCACAGAAGAAAGTTAGATGCACCATCTGGAACAGCAATCGCGCTTGCAGAAGCTGTCAATGAGCCGTTGAATAACGAATATGAATTCGTATATGACAGAAGCCAGAGAAGAGAACAGCGTCCAAAGAAAGAGATTGGAATCTCAGCAGTCCGTGGTGGAACGATCGTTGGAGAACATGAGATCATTTTTGCAGGACAGGATGAAGTTATTGAGTTAAAACATACTGCATACAGCAGAGCTATTTTTGGAAAGGGAGCAGTCAGTGCAGCTCTTTATCTTGCAGGAAAAGAAGCAGGTATGTATGATATGAGTGATGTGATCGGATAGGATCATATTTTAAAGAAAAGATAAGAAAAGGGAATGAAACAACAAAATGTTAGTTTCATTCCCTTTTTCTGCATCAGAAGTTTTTGTAAAAGTACCTCGATCAATGCACTTTCTTTGCTTTAGGATAGATGAGTTTCATTTTCTGGTCGTTATAATGGGTATCCAGATATCGTTCAAAGAAATTAGAAGCAGGTATTTTTTTGTCACGCTGATCATAACGGATCAAGGCAGATAGTGACATGAACATATTTAATACCATGAAAACGACAATGATCCATGTAAATACAGTTCCAAATGCAATCGGAAGTTTCTCGATCAGATTGGATAAGAAAGGATAAATCCTCTTAAACCAGACAACGGTTGCAATTCCCCAGAAGAAACAATAAAGAAGATTGATTCTTCCATTCAAGTTAAAAGGCATTTTACTGTAATCCCAGAAAACCTTTCCAAAGACGATTTCACTTAAAACGCTGCAGAGATATTCATAGGCGCCGCCAAGAAAAGTACCAGTTAAAAATAGAAAGCTGTCTGAACGGTCTTTATAGCGGTATAGAAGCAATGTAACACTAGCAAAGGCAAATCCCCACACAATGCTAAAAGGACCCCATACAAGGCTGCTCCTGCTCATCCAGACGCCCATCTTCAAACGACAGAAGATCGTTTCAATGATATCTCCAAGCAAAGAACCGATGGAAAATAACAAAAACACCTTATAAAAACCGCATCCCTGGGCAAATACACCAGTCTTTGGGATCGTTGGCAGTTTTAATTTACGCTGTGGATAAGCACGTTCAACACGACGATCCACATAAGATGTTATCAACGAACTCAATTTCACGCTGATCTTTGTAAGATAAGCATCCGCAGATTCCCAACGTCGTTTATCGATATTTTTTCCAAAGACAACGATCGTGGTTGCTAAAATATCAATGATCAGGACTGCAAGAAGGATAAAAATGATAAGATGTCGGATAAATGGCGGGATCAGATGATAAAATTTAAAGAGCAGTGGATTGACAAACTTTACTCCGATATATCCTAAAAGTCCCCAGAAAACCGAATGGGACAGGCAGATGTAGCCATCAAGATTCCATTTATTTTTGGAATAATCCCACCAGCGTTCATGGTAAAAATGTTCAATAAAATGTCCGCCAAACCATTCAATGACTGTGGCATCGATCATGGCGGCAGCAAAGATCCATAGGCCGGTCATCTGATGCGTATTGATCGTAATAACGATAGCTCCGATTCCATAGGAAATACAAAGCGGTGAATTGATAAAACCACGGTTTACCAAACGTTTCTGATGAAATGCTGATTGTACCACTTCTAAGATCCAGCCGATAAATGAGTAGATAAAGAAGAGAAAGCTTAGCAAAAATAAAGTTTTGATCATCATTTGTAAATGTCTCCTTTTGTCGGATTTTGTATTCAGTATGTATAAGTATATGGAAAAATGATAAAAAAGGCAAGAAAATAGAAAAAATCTAAACGAAAATTTGACAATATATTAACGTGAGAAATAAAAAAATAACAAACTTACGGGTAAAAACAGATAAAAAAAGAATGAATATAAATATATTTATGTTTAAATATAACAAAAAGAGTGTTATAATAATAACGAGATGTTGATATCAAATGGTATTTTGACCATGGTATCATGATGAGAAATAGAGTTGATATGGAGGGAAATATTATGGCAGCAATTATTGGAAGTCCAACACGCTACATTCAAGGTAAAGGAGAGATGAAGAATCTTTGTTCTTATGCAGATAAATTTGGAAAGAATCTCTTTATTCTGACGAGTGCATCTGGAAGAAAAAGAGTAGAACCGGCGATCAATGAAGGAAATAAAGACAGCAATCTTGTTTATGATGTATTCAATGGAGAATGCTGTATGACGGAGATCAACCGAATTATAAAGATCGTGGAAGAAGCAGGAAGTGATGTGATCATTGGAATTGGCGGTGGTAAGATTCATGATACATCAAAAGCGGTTGCCTATTATACAAAGAAACCAGTGATCATCGTGCCAACGATCGCATCTACGGATGCACCATGCAGTGCATTATCTGTTATCTATACAGATGAAGGTGTTTTTGAAAAATATCTGTTCTTGCCATCAAGCCCAGATATGGTCATGGTAGATACCGATATCGTCTGTAAAGCACCAGTAAGACTGTTGATCTCAGGAATGGGAGATGCTTTAGCGACATATTTTGAAGCGAGAGCATGTAAAAGATCTGATGCAAGTAACTGTGTTGGAGGTAAATGTACATTGGCAGCAATGAATCTTGCTCAATTATGCTATGATACATTAATGGAAAATGGAGTACAGGCAATGATAGCAGCTAAAGAAGGAATTTGTACAAAAGCTGTGGAGAATGTTATTGAAGCTAATACTTATTTATCAGGAATCGGATTTGAGAGTGGAGGATTAGCAGGGGCTCATGCGATCCACAACGGATTTACAGCGATTCCAGAAACACATAAGATGTATCATGGAGAGAAGGTGGCATTCGGAACACTGGTTCAGCTGGTATTAGAAGATGCGGGAGAAGATGAGATCATGGAAGTGATTGATTTCTGCAGTGAAATTGGACTTCCTGTAACATTAAAAGGATTAGGAATCGAGGAAGTGAAACCAGAGCAGATTATGGAAGTGGCACGTCTTGCATGTGCACCAGATGATACAATGGGGAATATGCCATTTGATGTGCAACCAGAAGATCTGTATGCTGCGATCATGGGTGCGGATGCTTTGGGCAGATATTATACGGAAGAGTAGAATTGCTGATTATTTCATAAGTATAGATATGTAAAGTATGAGATCCCCTGAAAGGTTGATCGACCTTTCAGGAGATTTTTGAAATTAAAAAATAGAATTACACAAAAAATCAGTAAATAACATTTGGAATTTTTTCTTTTTATATCGACTGACAGGAACGGTGACATTAGAATTTAATATAGCACAATCCTTTTGTATAGAAGTTACATATGTCATATTAACAATATAGCCTGTATGGCAGCGATAAAAACGTTCATCAAGTTTATCTTCGTATGCTTTTAAGGATTCATGTCCAGTGATTTCAGATCCGGATGTTAAATGAAATAAAATATTTCGGTTATAAGTTTCTATGTATATAATTTCAGGAAATTTGATTTTGAAAATATTTCCTGAATCTTTTATGATTAAAAAATGCTTTTCATTAGATTTAAGTTCTGAAATAGCTTGGTCCAAAACATTTTCTAATTGCAGATATGAAAGTGGTTTTACAAGATAATCAAAAGCTTTTACTTTGTAACCAGATAAAGCATATTCTGGAAAAGAAGTTAAAAAGATTAAAATTACGGATGGATTAATGTCTCGTATTTTTTTAGCAATTTCTATTCCGCTATAGGTTTGGAATTTTATATCTAAAAATAAGATGTCAATATCATTTTGAGAATAAAAATAAGATAACAGAGCATTTTCATTTTCAAAGGAGTTAAATTGATTGATATTTTTGTGCTTTTTAGAATACTGTTTCAAAAGTAATTGAAAATTGTGAATAAAGTCTTTTTCATCATCACAAATACAGATTTTCATAATGTTTTCCTCTCTTATATTTAATTCAGGTTTTGTGGGAGTGGTATGGAAATATTTACAACGAATTCTTCAAGGTTGGAAGAAAAAGAGACATTTCCGTTATATTTGGAAACGATCCTTTTGATTGAAACTATTCCAAAACCATGCATAGAAGAATCTTTTTTTGTAGTTATGAAGGAGCCGTTTTTATATTTTAATTTTTTATTATATGTATTGGATGCATGAATGCAAAAATGATTTTGTGTCGTATTACAGCAAAAGGTGATGCTTTGGTTCTTGTCACAACATTGGGTAGCTTCAATGCAATTATCCAACAAATTACCAAGCAAAGAACATAACTCTATATTACGAATAAAATGAATATTCTCTAATTCTACGTTTATTTTGCAAGAAATGTGTTGTTCGTGGATCAGCTTTAATTTCTCAGAAATTAAAACATCAATAAAAGGATTTCCTGTGTGTATAGCAGAGGAAGATTTTGAAAGATCATTCAGTAAGGAATTAATATGTTGTGTGTATTGATTGCTCTCTGCTGGCTGTGATTTTAAGGCTAAAAGCTGATTTTTAAGATCATGACGTATAATGTTTAAATCTTCAATGTCCTTTTGTTTTTGCTGATAATAATAAAAAGTTTTTTCTTCTTGTGATTTTACAAAATTAATATAATTTTCTTCAGCCTTTTTGGAAAGGTACAGGTTGAATAATATAAAATGGCAAAAAGAACTGATCATTAGTACAATAGAGATCCATAAAAAGACTTCATGATATTGTGAAGAAATATTAGAAATTTTCAACAAATATATAATGCCTAAAATGAGAAGTAAGCATGTGATGATCGGAAGAAAATAAAGAATACTTTCTATTGGTGTAAAGGAAATCTCTATATCGTTTTGTTTATGATAAAAAACAAAATGTAATAATAAGAGGGATAAAATTTTTGAAAAAATGATCATTTCCAATGAAAGAACCTGATTATCAAAAATATCGGATAAAGATGTGCAATGTAAAACACTAAAACAAATTCCAACAGTTAATAATTCACATAAACATAAAACAATATAAAATACAACGATCATTTTTAAAGTAGATTTCAATTGGAAATCCAAATATAAGTAACGATTTAAAAATATGATGGAAAACAATTCATAGATTAATTTAAAAATAAATGGGCAAGAAAGTAAATTTAAAAGAATAATAGAAAGACCCCATAATGTGTAAAGGATACCTGATTTATGTACGAATATCGAAAATTAAAATATTTTGTAAAGGCTTTAATATAACCATTTGAGCATAAAAAATGACTAGATACGCAAGGTGGATTTTTATTTGTATGAAAGGGTGGTATTATATTAAGAGAAAACATATGAAAGAGGGGAAAGCAAATGAGACAAAGCAAGAGAAATAGGATTGTGTTCATTGTAATAGTGATTAGTATCATAGTAGCTCTTGGAATTATTGGGTTGTTTAAATCTGGTGCAATGATACAAAAAGATTATAAAAAGTCTGTAAGATATAAAAAACTGAAATATCTATCTTATAAACTAGAAGATCATTATAACAAAAAGATTCTTTGTTCTTCTGGAATTAAAGGAATGCCGTACGAGTATCAAATTAAAAAGAATGGGAAATTGTATGGAACACTAATCGATGAATATGGGTATCCACTGAAAAAATATGGGCATGTAATGAAAGATACGATTGCGCATAATGTAAAACATATTAGTTTTGGAGGAAGAGGAAGTCTGTTGTATCTTGATTATAAAAACAGATTATATGGAATGGGGTGGAATAGTGTTGAAGAATTTCAGATTAAAATGCCAGAAGATAAAAGAAATAATGTAAGTACAGCAGTTTTTCGTCAACCTGTTTTTATTATGAATAATATTATTTATGCTTCCATCAATGAAGGAGGAGCGGTCATTGCTATGAAAAAAGATCATTCTGTATGGACATGGGGAAGTAATGCAGGCGGAATGTTAGGATATGATAAAAATACGGATTTAATTTCCTGTAAACCTAAGAAAATATTTGAAAATGTAAAATATATTGCAGCAGGTGGATATAATATGGCTGTGATTACGGAAAAAAATAATCTATATTTGTGGGGAGATAATACCTATGGACAATTGGGTAACGGAAAGAAGGCTGGTTGGTATTTTGGAGATTCTAATAAAGAATGTTGGTTTAAACCTAAAAAAGTAATGGGAGATGTGGCAGCTGTTCATATAGGAAGCGGAAAAATTATTGTTACCAGAATGGATGGCAGCAAATGGGGTACAGGAATAGGATTTGGAAATGAGAGGTCAGAATCTGGAAAGAAAGTTGGCACTAGATTTGTGATGATATCAAAATAATAGTTATTGGAAGATTAATTTAAGGAGAAACATTTTGAAAGATAAAAAGAAATTAATAGTGTTAATAGTAATGTTGTTGATGCCAGTGGCTGGAATCTGGTATTTTATAAAAATGTCTTTGAAGTATATGAAAGGCGCTGAAATAGGAATATTTTTTCCGAATAACTTTTTTAAACAATTTGGGGTATGGAGCATTATTTGGATTATTTTATGGATTGTAATAATGTTTATAGAAAGAAAATATAAAGTTAAAAAGATAAAAGAAAGAAAAAATAGTATAAAAATTTTACAGTGTATTGTTATGTTTGTAATGGCAGTGATTTTGTTTTGGATTTATGTATCTGTTTTGACTGGAAAGTTTAATCATTATATGATGTTAGTTTTTTTAGTAGAAATTATAGATGTTTTTATGGTGACATTGGTGATCAAAATATTTAGAAATTTAATCGATATTTATTTTGAATGGAAAGAAAATAAAAGATGCGAGGGAATGGATTAATTCCTTCGCATCTTTTTTTAATGTCTGCCTACTCTACAGTTACAGATTTAGCCAGGTTTCTTGGCTGGTCTACATCATATCCTCTAAATACTGTGACATGATAAGCAAGTAACTGTAATGCAACGGTAGAAGCAAATGTTGCAAACAGGTCGTCTGTTGCAGGAACCTGAATCAAATCATCATAGATTCCTTCGTAATTACTCATATCTTTATCTGTTACTACGATCACATGAGCACCACGAGCTTTTACTTCTTCAACGTTTGCCATTAATTTTGGTAAGACATTTTCCTGTGTAGCGATCGCAATAATAGGTACACCTTCTGTAATCAGAGAAATTGTTCCATGTTTCAATTCTCCGGCACAGTATGCTTCTGCATTTACATAAGAGATTTCTTTTAATTTTAAGCAGGCTTCACAAGCAATACCGTAATCTAATCCTCTTCCAAGATAGAAAGCAGAGAATGTATCTTTGATCTTTTCTGAGATTCCTTTGATATAATCATCCATCTTTAAGACTTCTTCAACAGTTCCGATCGCCTGTTCAAATTTATCACAGAAATCTTTCATCTGTTCATCTGTCATTAAGTTGTTAACTTCTGCAAGTTTTAATGCGATCAGATACATACCTGCACACTGTACAGAGAACGCTTTTGTACTTGCAACAGCGATCTCTGGACCTGCATGTGTATATAATACATAATCACTTTCACGAGCGATACTTGATCCTTTTACGTTAACGATAGAGATCGTTTTTGCTCCACGTTCATTTGCAAGACGAAGTGCAGCAAGGGAATCAGCTGTTTCACCAGACTGTGTGATGACAACAACTAAAGTATGTTCATCTAAGATCGGATTCATGTAACGGAATTCAGAAGCTAATTCAACAGTTACAGGAATACGGATCATAGCTTCGATCAGATGTCTTCCAACTAATCCTGCATGCCATGCAGTACCACAAGCTGTTACGATCACACGGTTTACATCTTTAAAGATATCATCAGAGATGTTATCTGCACTAAAGTCAGCGTGACCATTATGGATACGAGGCATGATTGTATTATGAAGAGCCTCTGGCTGATCATAGATCTCTTTCTGCATAAAGAAATCATATCCGCCTTTCTGGGCAGCTGTTGTATCCCAGTCAACATGAAGCATCTTAGGTTCTTCAACCCCACCATCCATTGTGTATAATGTAATACTGTCAGCTTTCATGACAACGATATGTTCTTCAGGTACTACGAAATAATCTTTTGTATATTTTAATAATGCAACCATATCAGAAGCGATGAAAGAACCATCTTCTGTATGAGATGCTACTAATGGACTTGCATTTCTCATGCAATAGATCTCTCCTGGATGATCTTTGAACATAACACAGAAACCATAAGCTCCTTCTAAAGCTTTATCAGCTTCTTTTAATGCTGCAAATGGATCTCCATCATATAAAGAGTCGATCAGCATTGCTGCAACTTCGGTATCTGTTTCAGAAATAGCAGTAAATCCTTTTGTTTTTAAGGAAGCAGCTAATTCTTTGTAGTTTTCAATGATTCCGTTATGGATCAGAGTTACATTTCCAGATACATGAGGATGTGCGTTAACTTCTGTAACACCACCATGAGTTGCCCAGCGAGTATGTCCGATACCGCATGTTCCAGCAAGGTCAGCAGTAGCTTCAACTTTCTCACGAAGTGTTGCAACTTTTCCAGTTGTTTTTACGATCTTAGTTTCTGATCCATTATTTACTGCGATTCCGGCACTGTCATATCCTCTGTATTCTAACTGCTGTAATCCATCAACTAAAATTCCAGGTGCCTGTAAATTTCCAGTAAATCCAATAATTCCACACATAATATAAATCTCCTTAAAATTGCGCAAAGAAAATAAAAGGAAGTATAGATATGTAAAAAACTTCCAAATAAATCTTTTGTTTTCTTTTTCTAAATCATATGCGGTTTTGTCCAGATTATACTGCCTCTGTTTCATGATCACTCATGGGTTTACTCAGTATATCACGTAGTCTGGAGCTGCGGGAAAGCATCCGCCGAATCTTTCGATTACTTTCCTCCTCGTTAACCTTCCTATCAGAACCTCATCGGTCTGTTTCCGTATCAGGAAGGTGCATGGCGCTTAAATTCTGTAAAACTCCCTTCGAACATATTTTGTCAAAAACTCAAAACCCAAAGTTTTTAACGCTAGTGATTTTAACACGGAATATGTGTGAAGTCAAATGAGAACGTTGTATTTTATAAAAACTTAATAAGTTTATGTGAATGAAATGAATTTACCTATTAAAAAGAAAGTGTATTTAAAACAGAAGAAGTAATTGACGAAAAGTACCAATAAATGTATAATATACATGTGATGATGAATACAAATGATCGCAATTTGTTTGCGATATTTTCCTTAGGTCAGGAAGATATCGCATATATTTTTGACATTTGTATTATAGGGGGGTTATAGGGCTCGATGAGTTATATAACCATAGAACAAAATAATTAACACATGAGTTCATGAGAAGGAGGAACTATGAGGAAGATGAAGAAGATTCTGGCATGGTTAACAGTTTTGACAGTTAATGTCAGCATGATGCCTATGCCAACAGTAGCAGCTGCTACTGCTACAGACGCTTCCACAGCATTAAATGAAGAGACAATAACTTCCGATGCAACTAAAGAAGCAACACAGGCGCAAGAAACAGCAAAGAAAGCTGTAGAAAGCGCAACAAAAGCAGCAGCTACGACAGCAGCAAAGAAAGTAACAACAGAAACGAAGAAGGCAGGGAGCAAATCAAAATCTGCAGCTTCAACACAGAGTTTACAGGATACGATTGAAGAAGGAATCGTCAAAGATCGTGATCAAACAAAGATTGATGTATCTGATTATGATGCATCTAAAGCAGAAGTAAAGAAAGCTACAAACAAAGTATTAAAAGATAATAGTCTGTCTAAATTAACAGATGTTACTTATGATACAAATTCTGAAGGAAAAGTCGAAACTGTAAATGTTGAGACGGATGTAACTTATTTAATGGCAGTTGATGAATTAGAAGCAATCAACGATGCTGCTAGTGATGAGGATAAGGCTTCAGAAGCTACAATGGAAGAAGTAGAGAAAAGTTATGCTGAACTTCAGTCATACTATGGAATCTCAGCCAGAGTACTTTGGTATTGCAGTACCATACTTCACATCAAAAGATGCAAAAGAAGGACCAATCAGTGCCTTACTTTCTGTTGCTGATATTCCAAGAGCAGCAATCGGAGTTGAAGGTGGAGTAACGATCGACCAAGTTCAACAGTTAGTTGATGGATTTAAACAGGCATTGCCAGGATTGGTTCAGGTTCATGGAGATGAGCTGTTAGCCGCTAGAAAACAGGCACTGTCCCATATTAAGGATGGCATGACAACAGCTGAGAAATTACTAGTACTGAATGACTGGTTAGGTAATTACAGTAATTTTGATATGGCTGATATCATGAAGAATCAGAAAAAGGATTCTAGTTCAGAAGATACAAGCAAACAGGCAGTTGAAGCAAAAGTTCAGAAAGCAGCAGCTGATCCATTTGCAGAATTATATAAATCAACAGCATTTGGAACTCTTACAAATAGAAAATCTGTATGTATGTCATATACAGCAGCTTATAACTATCTTGTGCAGTGCGCATTCCCAGAAGTTTACAAAAACTCTGATGGAACATGGAAGACAAAAGATGAAGTTAACGGTAAATTAGAACTGAAGACAGATGCTGATGGTAACGCTATCTTAGATAGTGAAGGAAACAAACAGTATATAACAAAAGTACTGAAGAAAGATGAAGATGGAAATCCGGTTAAAGACGATCAGGGAAACGAAATCTATGAAGAAGGTGGAACACCTGATTATATGGTGGATTTTGTTAGAATTCAGTGGAATTCTGAAGTAGAAATGTTAGGAGAAACATCTAATTTCAATAACCCTCATTTCTTTAGTGCAGCAAAAGTTGATGGAAAATGGTACTATGTAGATTCTTGCTACAATGACATTTATGTAGAATGTATGCAGCGTAATAGAGTTGAGACTGATGGTAATATGACTCATTCTTATTTCTTAGTAAGTGATACAACTTTAAGAAAACAGTTTGATGGAAACTTTGATTACATTGATACATTATATGAAAATGTTGCGACAGATACTACATATGAAGATTCATGGGTAAACAATGCGCAGGGACCGGTTTCTTATGATGATACATATTATTATTATATAAAGAATACATCTAGCTACAGCCAGTCAGGTGGATATAAAAAGGGAGAAGAACAGATTGTTCGAGTTCCTCGCAAATCTGGATTAACTTCAAGTGATGGAGAAGAAGTTCTTCTTAACTTATCTACAGGAGACACAAAGAGTGATAATACAGAAGCTGCAGAACTTGTTAAAAAAGAATTTGCAGTAGATAATGATGTGAATTCAAAAAAATATGCTGGAATTACACATTCTGTAGGTTATTATAACAGTGCATTATACTTTAATGTTAATAATAAGATTTTCAAATATGATTTAGGGTCAGATAAGATTACAGAAGTTAAAGAATACAATACAGTTTCCGCACAGCAGGATGAAGATAATGAATTCACAGGAATGTCATTTACAGTAACAACTGACAAAGACAAGACGGTTCATACAGTAAAGAATCATCCAATTGCTGCATTAGCGATCAAAGATGATGGAAAGATGTATGTATCTATTGCAACAAACTATTGTTATGCATCTGATTATAAATATGAAGAAACAAACTACAATAGTGAATACATGAACTATAAGATGGGCAATCAGACAATCTCAAGAGGCGGAGATAACGACAACCAGGAATTTATGTGGAGTGCAAATTTTGTAGATACACTGGATATGTCAAAAGTTTCTTCAACAGATGAATCAGCACATCATTTTGATAAAGTAACAGTCGATCCAACTTGTGATGCAAATGGATTCACAGAAGAACGTTGTACAGATGCAGACTGTGGTATTGTCAAAGCTGACACGAAAGAAGATACAGATCAGAAAGCAACAGGACATCATTATATCAAAGCAAATGATCTTTATTATACAAAAGATGATGCTGGTAATAGAAAGTCTGGTACCTACTATTTATGTACAAAATGTTTAGATGCACAGTCATCTCTTCCAGATGGTGAAACAGCAGAACATGCATATGGAAATGCAACAGCAACATGGAATGATGATAATACAGAAGCAGAAGTAACAGTTTCTTGTACAGAATGTGAAGGTAAAGAATTAGACGCTTTATTAGATGACCAGAACAAAGATACACAGGAACTTACAAAGACAGCTAAGACTACAGACATTAAAGTAGAAAAACCAGAAGGTTTTGACTGTGAAAAAGGTGGAGAAGTTACATATGTAGCGACTGCAACAATTGATGGTAAAGAATATAAAGCATCAAAGAAAGTTACAGTAGAAGCAGGGAAACATACATACGGAGAACCTACATTCAAATGGTCTGACGATAACAAGACATGTAAGGCAACATTTAAATGTACAGTTTGTGGAACAGAACATACAGAAGATTGTACAGTAACTTCTAAGATAGTAGCTGCAACATGTACAACAAAAGGTTCTACAACATATACAGCAACAGTCTCAATGAATGGAAAAGACTACACAGATACAAAAGAAACAGATGTAGTTGATCCTTTAGGACATAAATATGGAGAACCTACATTTAAGTGGTCCGATGATCATAAGACATGTACAGCAACATTTACATGTGAAAATGATAACTCACATGTTGAAACTGTAGATTGTACAATCACTCCTGAAACAACAAAAGCAGTAACATGTGAAGAAGATGGAGAGATTGTTTACACAGCATCTTGTGAATTTGGTGGTAAGACATATACAAATCCTGAGACATATAAGGAAGTCGTAAAATCATCAGGACACCAGTATAAAGATCCCGTATATACATGGAGTACAGATGACGAAGGAAACAAAGTTTGTGTAGCTGCATTCACATGTAGTATTTGTGGAAAAACTGAAAATGTTCCTGGTACAGTGAAAGCTGAAACAACAAAAGAAGTGACATGTACAGAAGATGGATCAATCAAATATACAGCAACAATCAGCTTTAATGATCAAACTTATACAACATCTAAGATTGAAACAGTACAGAAAACTGGTCATAAATATGATGACAATGGCGTATGTACAGTATGTGGACACAAGAAACCAGTGATCACATTAAAAGCTAAGAAAGCAGTTTACACAGGAAAGGCAATCTCAATCGATGAACCAACAATCACAGAGGGAGAAGTTGTAAACTTAAATTACAGCTATTATTCTGACAAAGATTGCAAGAATGAGATCAGCGAACCAGTGGATCCTGGTGTATACTATGTAACAGTAACAGCTGATGCAGGAAGTGATAATGCAGGAGTTACAAGTAATACAGTTACACTGACAATTGCTCCACAGGCTACAAAAGTAACAAGCGTTGCAAACGCAACAAGCAATGTAACAGTATCTTGGAACAAAGTCAGCAAAGCAAGTGGATACTATGTATACCGCAGCACAGATGGTAAGAAATTTACTAAGATCGCAACTGTAAAATCTGCAAGTACAGTAAAATACAACGATAAGAAAGCAACAAAGAACGGACAGAAATACGTATACAAAGTTGTAACATACTACAATGGAAACCAGACAGTATCAAGTGCATACTCAGCTGCTAAGACAGGATATCGCTTAAGTACAATGAAAGTCTCAAGTCTTACAAATAAAAAAGGTAAGAAGGCTTACATTAAATGGACGAAGAATTCTAAGTCTACAGGATATCAGATTAAATATGTAACTGGTAAATCAAAAGCTAAGACAGTTAAAGCTTCATCAAAAGCTAAGACAAAGACAATTAGCAAATTGAAAAAAGGTAAGACGTATAAAGTAAGAATCAGATCTTACAAGAAAGTCTCTAATGTAACATATTATAGTGCATGGAGCAAACAAAAATCAGTTAAAATCAAAAAATAACATGAGATGAACATGCTCCGATTACACTTATTTGTTGTGATCGGAGTTTGTTTGTGGAGGTTTATAGATGAAACTAAGTAAAATCATAAAAAAGGGGATTATGATGGTATTGTTTGTCTTTTTATCTTTAAATTTTCCAAATACTCATGTGAATGTACAGGCAAGTGTTGAAGCGAAAGAAGTAATCGAGCAACAGTTGTTTGGAAAAGATGGAAAGACGTCGATAGATGTTTCACAATATCAGCTTAATAAAACTGAAACAAAGCAAATAGTAACGGAACTTCAAAAAGATTACGGAACAATAGGCTTAATGGAATGTACTTATCAAACAGATGAGAGTGGTTCTGTACAGACAATCAAAGTACAGACAGATGAAAGTTTAAAATCTGTGATCAGTGAAATTAATGAGATAGAGGAAAAGACAGATGCGGATGATTCACAAGAGAAACTAAAACAACAGGTAATCAGTGACTATGTCAAATTGCAGAAGTATTATGAGGCGAATCCAGATTATTTTGGTGTTGCAGTTCCGTATTTTGCAGATAAAGATACGGAAGAGACTCCATTGGGGGCAATCATAGAATTGGCTGAGCTTGATGAAAATAATTTGAATTTGAATCAGTTAGATCAGACAATATTAGGCATAAAATATAGCCTTGAAATGTATGTAAAGAATTATGGGGAGAATCTTTTGAAAATTAAAGATGAAATTCTTTCCAAGACAGATGATGATATGTCAGAAATTGAGAAACTACTTGTTATACATGATGCGTTGGCAAATCGTACTTCGTTTGATACAGATTATTTAGAAGAAAACGGAAATGGTGGTAGTGGATTTTTATCTAGCACAGTTTTTGGTGCATTAAATAATAAGAAAGCGATTTGTTTAGGGTATGCTGCAGCATATGCTTATCTAGTTCAAAATATGCATCCGGAGATTTATAAACATGCAGATGGAACATGGAAGACAAAGGAAGAAGTTGGTGATGATTACATTATAGATTATTCTAAGTACACGAATGGAAATCCTCATTATATGAATGTAGTTAAAATAAATGGTAATTGGTATTATTTAGACCCAAGTTTTGATGATAGCAAGATTGATGAGGTTGCTAGATTAAGAACTCAAACAGATGGAAATTGCAGCCATAGATTTTTCTTGTATACAGAAGATAATATGGAAACTTGGTTGAACCTATCTTCAAATAAGATTGATGGTGCATACAAGGAAAAATGTGTAGATACTAATTATAGTAATGAATGGTATACGAATGTTTCTTCAGAGATATCTCATGATGATCAAGCTTGGTATTATGTAAAACCTCAGGTGGTTCCGGAAAGCCAAGTGTCTGGAGTTATTGGAAATTATAAGTATATTGATAAAAAAGACCAACTTGTAATGCGCCAGAGAGAGAATGGAAAAATGCAAACTTTAATTGATTATGAATCAGGACAGGTTTATAACACAGATGGTACTTTGATGGAAACGAATGAGGAAATCAAAGAAGAATATCAAAGAGACATCGTTTATAATAAGGTTTATCCAGCATTGCAGCATAGTGCCAGCTTATATAATGGAAGTTTGTATTTTAATCTTGGAAATAAGATTTATGCTTATTCTCTGAAAGATGCAAGTGTAGTAAAGATTAAGGAATATAATAAATTATATATTAAAAAAGATAATGCAATATCACCAATCAGAGAAGGCTTTTTTTTGACAGATAAAGCCGGAGATAATACAAATTATAATTTTGTAGAACATCCAATTGCAGGTCTTTCGATTAAGGATGATGGGAAGATGTATGTATCTCTTGCAACTAATTTGAGTGGTATGTATTCTTATGAGAGAGAAGCATTAAATTATGTTCCTTATTATGGAGCCTTGGGAGAAACAATCATATGTAATAATGCACAATTTAAAAAATGTGCGAATGCAAAAGAAATGATTGATATGGCGCATTTGATTGGTGATGATCATGAGTATGAGACAGTGAAAGTAGATCCGACTTGCTTACGGAAAGGATTTAGTGAAGAACGTTGCAAAGTTTGTGGAAGAATTAAAGAAAGAACTTGCAAAGTGACAGATGATAAAGTAGATCATCATTATATCTATGATTCTCAAGTAAAAAAATATCGTTGTACATTCTGCAATCAGGTGGTTTCTGATGCGTTGGAACATAACTATAAGAAGCCGGAATTTATATGGAGTGATGATAAGAAAAGCTGTGAGGCTTCTTTTGTTTGTTCATCGTGTGGAAATATAGAGAAGGTTGAATGCAAAATAACATCCAAAGTGATCAAGAAAAGCAACTGTATTGAAGAAGGAATAGAAGAATATACAGCAAAATGTAAATTCCAAGGAAATTTCTATAATGATAATCGTGCAAAGATGATAGCAAGGCTTACGCCAGATGTATCTCTTGAAGAGACGAAATTAACTGTCCATGTTACAGAAGGGAAAGAAATAGATTTAAATTCTAATTATCCTAATGATTATATAAAATCTTTAAAAGCAGCAAAGAATGGAATTGTCCGTGTTAAGGGAAATGAGATTTACGGAGAAAAACCAGGGAAAGTGGTCATTACAGTAACAACAAAGAGCAATATGAAATTAAGTTGTGTAGTGACGGTAGAAAAAGCAGATGTTTCATTATCTAAAAAGACTCTTACGCTTATTGCTAAGAATACATATAAATTAACAGTTATTAAAAAGATTAGTTCAGATTCTATATCCAAATGGATTTCATCGAATAAGAAGGTTGTAACAGTGGATAGAAATGGAAAAATAACTGCGAAATCTAAAGGTACTTGTTATATCACAGTAATAATGAAGAGTGGAGCTAGTGCGAAAGTCAAAGTTACAGTACAAAAAAAAGTTGCGATTAAGAAATTAAAACCTAATGTAAAAACTGTAGTTTTGCGTGGAATAGGAAAAAACTATCAACTGAAAGTTAAGAAAATCCCGGCAAAAGCTAATGAAAAAATTATTTATAAAACATCCAGGAGCAAGATTGCAACAGTAAGTAACCAAGGAAAGATTACAGCAAAAAAAAGGGGAACTTGTGTGATTACAGTGATTGGAGGTAAAAAGAAAGCACGAGTGAAAATTACAGTAAAATAAATATAATAAATGAAAAAGCCGAAACACTTATGATATAAAATCAAAGTGTTTCGACTTTTTTATTTATTCGAATTTGCCATTTAAGATATCATTTGTTAAACCAATACGATTTGTTTTGAAATGGAAGAATGGACGTTCTTCAAGTTCGATGATATCAACAGGATACATATATGGCTCCAGACATTCGGTAACCTTTTCGCGGATATCGTCAACTGAATAACCATCTTCTAAAACTACAAATAGATATGGTAGGAAGCAACGATGATGTTCCTCATCAGGAATGATTACAAAGAATTCGTCATCAATTCCTTCAATTTTCGCATCAGCAAGCAGATTTTCCATTGGAAGTGTCGCAAGATCTCCTCCACCATAACGAGGAGCGCTTCCTCGTGTCAATTCAAAGATGGTTCCATCTTCTGTCATATAACCAATATCACCTGTATGCAGCCATTTTTTGCCGTCAGAATGGAGTTTGATTGCGTTATCAGTTGCTTTCTTATTGTCATATCCAAGCATTGTTCCAGGACCAGACTGGCAAATCTCACCTAACTGATTATATGTACATTCTTCCTCTGTATTTGGCTGGAAGATAGAGATTGTAGTCAGTGGCATAGGAATTCCAACGTTTCCATTTCCAATTGGATGAGCGGACATAGGAAGACTCATGTTAGATCCTGCTTCACTGCATCCATATCCAGCGGTAAAACGTGTTTTACAGTTATGGTCATTTAAGAACTTCTGGGCACGTTCTAACTGGTTGTTATTGTATGCTTCGCATCCTGCACCAGCAGAGATTAAATGAGACATATCATAGTCGTCAGGAACTCTTCCATTGCGCATAACAAGCTCGATAAACATCGGAATCAGTGGCCAGCAGTTTGGACGATAGCGCATCATCTCAAGGTCAACGTCCTCAGCTGCAACAAATGGACAAAGAATCAATAGTTTGTTGGATGCAAGTGGCAATAATACCATAGAAACAACAACAGCAACCAGAGATGGTGGCAATAATGTTACCATCCATGTTGGACGAAATTGATCAGAAGAACCGTAGAAATTCATTTGCTGTACGGCACCAACCATAGAAAACGCAGAATGGACTACCTGTTTAGATGGACCTGTAGATCCACTTGTGTATGCACGGAATAAAGGACGATGGATGTCTTTAGGTGCTTCTACCTCACCGGTGTAGTTTTCGCCTAATGCAAGGAAGTCATCCCATGTCATAGTACAAGGACCATAAGCAGGATAATCTGTATATTGGGAATTTAAGAAATCCCAGCTGTAATCAGGAAGAGTTGATTTGTCAGCACTGCGCAGTGGGCTTAAAAGGATTGCTTCACGGACACCACAAGCGCGGAATTTGTTAAAATCTTCCTGTGAAAGAAAATCATGAGCAAAAATTATTTTTGCTCCAGCTTTCTTGACAGCTGCAACATTTTCTTCAATTGTATTATCTCGACAAAGTAGAGAAGCTCCGATTTTTTCTGCACCTAAAAGCAGGAAGATAAATTCAGGCACAGATCTTAGGAACATAGGAATTTCATCGTTTTCACCAAAACCAACAGCCTTTAAAGCACGTGCAACCTTGTCTGTTTCTTCTTTTATCTGTTTCCATGTGATGTCACGTCCGTAATAGTGAATGGCAACAACATCATCACCTGGACAATTATACATTAAATATTCATAAAGTGTAGAATTTGGAACAGTAAGATTTTCAATCATCTCCTGTGGATAATATTGCATCCATGGACGATCAATACTTGGTTTTCCAGTCAATTTTTGTTTTATACTCATCATAACAACCTCTTTTTTTAGTTTTTGCATTAATTCATTTATATAAAAATAATAATTAATTAAATGCTGAATTTTAGTTTATCATAGAAAAGAATGAATTGATAAGAATAAACTTGAAAAAAATGATGTTTTTTGATTTTTATACAAAAAGCAACTGCAACATAAAAAAATAACGATTTTATCGTATGTTGCAGCTACATAAAAAGTAAGTTATGATCTATATTTCTGATAAAATATTGATTTGTTGAATAATATGGACGAAAAATGAATGTATTTCACTGTAATCAGAGAGAAGTTCACTAGTCGCATCATTCCATACCGCGTTAAAGAAACGGTCAAACATATGTTTAAGGTTTGGATGATTAATGATCGCAAGATTATTTGCCCAGTTATATGTGTTTAATCGAATATAAGAAAACTGGTCCGACAAAAAGATACATTGATTAGTTTGATATTTGAAATCAAGGATCATTGGTTCTTTTGCAAGCTTAAAGGTAAGGTTGGAATTCGTCTCAAATACATGTAGTAAATGATTGAAGTACTTTTTTCTCTGCGATAAAGTAAGATGAACTTTCTGGTCGTAAAAATCAAGATTTCCATCAACTACAAGATCTGATAATGCCTGGCAGTGGATAAAAAGATCAATTTCTGATTCTGCGAGTGTTCTTTGTGTCATAGAATGAAGATAACAAAGGTGATCTTCATCAAAGAACAATTCGTCGTTACTGCTTTTAAGCAAATCAAGAATTTCATGAAACAGATCATCTGGCAGGAAATGCTCTGTCATGTGACCAATTCCCCATTTTGAATGAAGAGACAAGATGGAATGCATATAATCGTGAGAGGAAAGCATCTCTTTCATGCTTGTTCTTCGGCAGAGTAAAGATTCTCTGGTACATCTGTCTTTTATTCCGTGATAGATTGGGTTGCAGTTTTTCTCATTACTGCTGATTGTAACTGACATGCAACGGTCAGGATTTACAAGAAGAGCGGAAATCATAAAATCATTTTTGACTGTAAAGATCATTCGTCCAGAAGCTTGCTGATTCTGGTACAAATAAAAATCCACCTGAGACATGGCAGAAAGCATGTTCATTATGAAGATTGAATCATAAATATCATCAATTTTATTAAGAGACAAGTCAATAACAAGAGAGAAATGAACATCCGGGTAGATATGTAATAATTTTCGATGAACATCACCTTGCATAATCTGTAAGCGGTATTCGTGGTTTAATTTTAAAAGATCCATCTCTGCCATAATATCAAGCATTTTTACTCGTCTAAGTACAGGGTGCTGCATCTTTGTAATATACTGGGCGGGGTTTAAAGATGCAAAGAAGCTCACATCAGGTGCGATTAAGGAACCACAAGTATTTTGAAGATCTGTAACATAGTCATATTCGATTTCTAAGTTATCATAAATAACATTTTCAAGTTCTTCTGGAAATGAAACCTGGTAATTAGCATATAAATTTTCAAGTCCTTCAGAAGTACTTTGGTTTACAATCTCATGACTTAGACCAGAGAGAATCTTTTTCTTTGTTTTTTCTGTTGGGAGCAGGCGTCCACTGACCCATTTGCTGATATAACTGGCATCATACTGCAATGCCTTTGCAAGGCCGGAATTTTTTACACCGGAGATACTTATTAATTCTTCAAGCAGGGTGCTGAATCTGTTTTTTTCATTTGTTGACATATGATTACCTCGTGTATGTAAGACTTTGTTATCTTTAGTATAGCACAAAAAAAGATTTAATAAAGATTTAAGAAGTTCCCTCACTCTATGTTGGCATAGAATGGGGGATTTTTGTATATAAAGGTTGTCGAGTGTACCACTTTTTGTACCATTTTGAAAATTGAATAAAAAAATAAGTGCATGGAGTCCAGAAAATGGCTTCTTTTTTGATATATTTATAAAATTTATAATTTGCAAGTAATTAATAATAAAATTTCATATATGTGGATAACTTTACACCACGTTCACAAAACATATTAAAAAAACATATATTTACAAAAAAATCATATATAGTTCATATTTTAATAATTGGAAAATTATGTTGATTAATGGCGAGTTGATAATTGTTTAAAAACATGCTGAAATATAGCCACAGCAAACAATAACGTAACATAAAAAGAGAGGTGCATCTATGAAATAAAAAAACAATGTCGTTAAACGACCACCCTAACACAAACTATATTGTAATAAGATAAATACAAACAAACATAGAAAGCGAGGTACTACCATGAAGAGTAGAGAAAATTTTTCAATTAAAGGAGAACCAAGGTTAATGGATACAACGGAGCTCAGAGTCTATACAAGTTTAGGAAGAAACACGGCCATGAACTTAGGGATTAAGGCAGGGGCTAAAATTAAGGTCGGTAAACGGACATTGTGGGACAAAGTCAAGATTGACCAATATTTGAATGAGCTGACAGGCGTTGAGTAATCAAATGATTAGAAAATATACAGGGTTAACACAAGAATCTATAAGGCTGCTGCCAGATCAGGCAAATATAGGCAGCAGGAGAAAGGATAAAGAATGAATTTACAGGAAGTTAGCACATATTTTAGCGGAGTAACAAGATTTAAGGATAACAGTTTTCAATGTAAATGCCCCATACATAACGATCACACGGCAAGCATGACCGTATCTAAGGGCAAGAAAGGAATATTGATACATTGTCATGCAGGATGTGAAACAAAATCAATCCTAGAGGCTGTCGGACTTCGTGAGAGTGATCTGTTTTATGATAGTAACGTTACAAAGGTAAAGCAGGACTGGAAAGACCGCCTAGAACACAGCAAGAAAAAGAAGATCGTAGAAACTTATGATTATGTGGACCAGAGCGGTAAATACCTATACAGCAAGATCAGATTTGAAAAGGACGAGAACGGCAAGAAAGAAATGCTGTACGGAGTTCTCAATAAAGAAAAAGACTGGTTTCAATATGGATTAAATGGAATACATAAAACTCTTTACAACTTGCCAGAGATCAGAGAGGCAGCAGCACAAAAACGAACAATTTACTACGTTGAGGGGGAAAAAGACGTTGAAACATTGCGAGAATTGGGATTGATCGCAACCACGGCAGGAAGTTCTGGGGATTGGCGTAGATTCTTTTCTAAGTATTTTTCGGGGGTTGATGTGGTTCTGCTGCCAGACAATGACGAAGCAGGCGAGAAGCTGACAACAAGGATCATAAGTGATCTGATCGGAGTTGTTAACAGTATCAAGGTAGTAAAAACATCTGAACGGAATCATGGAGATGTAACGGATTACTTCCAAGACGGCTACACGATCGAAGATTTCAACAAATTAGTGAGAGAAGCGGAAACTATTCCACAGAATCAAGGGCAGGAAGTGGACAAGCCAAAGAAGAAAAAGGAAATACCGCAATGGATCAAGGACAAAGTCGCAGAGTTGAAGCCAGAAGTCAACTATTCATTAGACGATCGAGGCAATGGAGATCTATTTGCTGATGTATTTAAAGGTGTATGCAGGTTTAACAGCACGGCCAGATGTTGGTATTGCTATAACGGGAAATACTGGGAAGAAGATAGCTCTGATCTGATCGTTGCAGAAAGAGCGAAAATCTTACAAGATGCCTTGCTGATCTATTCAATAACGATTGAGGACTACAAGAAGCGAGAAGAATATACCAAACACATTATAAAAATGGGAAAACAGCACGTAAGAAAGAATATGATCACAGACGCAAGGTCTAAATATCCAGTGAAAACAGAAGAATTTGACCAGAACACTAATCTATTCAATTGTAAGAACGGTACATATAACTTAGAAACGGGAACGTTACAAAAACACAATCCAGAGGACTATATTTCTAAAATCAGCAATGTCTATTATGATCCTGCTGCCAAAAGTACAGAAATAGAAAAGATTATGGACACGATTATGCAGGGAAACAAGGAAAATATTGAATATATTCAAAAGATTCTAGGTTTGGCACTGATGGGGAACACAGACGAAGAAAAGTTATTTATCTTTTACGGACCATCTACCAGAAACGGAAAGAGTACACTTGTAGAAACGTATCTTTCAATGGTGCGAGATTATGGCACAACAATGCAGCCTGAATCATTGGCATTAAGCAAAAAGGATTCAAGATCTGCGAGTAGTGATATAGCAAGGCTTAAAGGTGTAAGGTTTGTTGATGCACCAGAACCACCGCAGAGTATGAGGCTAGATGCTGCACTGATCAAGCAGTTGACGGGTAATGATATGATCACAGCAAGAAAGATATATCAGGAAGAGATCACGTTCATGCCAGTGTTCATTACAGTGATTAATACCAACCATTTACCGATCATTACAGATGAAACGTTATTTACAAGTGGCAGAATTGTAGTAATTCCATTCAAGAAGCATTTTACGGCACAAGAGCAGGATAAAGGATTGAAACGCAGACTAAGAAAAAGGCAGAATATCAGCGGATTCTTTAACTGGTGTGTTGCAGGGTATCAGAAATATTTGAAAGATGGACTGAAAACAACGGAATCCATGGACAGGGAAATAGAATCTTATCATATGGACAGTGACAGGATAGCGGCATTCATTAGTGAGGAGTTGACGGCAGATTTAAGCCAGTTCGTTACAATCAGTGAACTTTATCCAGTATATGAAGATTGGTGCATGAAAAATAATTATCAGGCATTAGGAAAAACGAAATTTACTGACTATTTTCGGAGAATGGGAAGATTGCGAAACCAGTTAAAAAACAATGGAAAAAAATATAAAAATGTTATTAAAGGATATTATATAAATCCATTTGAAAAATAAAGGGCCCCAAAAGTACCCATTTATGGCGTGAACTATTCTATATAGGAGTTTTTATATAAAAGTTTACGCCTAAAAAAGGTACTTTGGGTACCGATATATCAGAAACCGTATAAATACGTGGTTTTACGGCACTGCAAAAAATAGAGAAAATCAGTTTTGAAATTTGCAAAATCAAAAATGAAATTTAAAGGGCTAAAAAACATGGCAAAAAATGAAGAGATGAAAACAGAATTTGAAGTGTTCAAAGATGTGTGGAATATCTACAAGAAATTTTACTTTGTAACGGATGAATTAGAATACTGGGATCAAGTAATAAATGAATGTAATAAAATCCGAGAAAAACATATTGATAGTACATTATGTGGAAAATTATTACTTGTTATTCTTGAAGATCTTGAAGAAAGAGGAAAACATGATGATTAGTATATGCAAATTGTCATATGATCAAATAAAAAAACTTACAAAAGAAATGGTCATATTGATTGACACAAGAGAAAAAGAAAACAGTCATATCACAAATTACTTTGATAAAAAAGGAATTAAATATAAAAAGCAGTCATTAGAGTTTGGGGATTATAGTTTTATGCTGCCGCAGGTTGAGGGGTTGACTGGTAACGAATTGTATTTTCATAAAGAAATTGTAATAGAACGTAAGAACAGCCTTGAAGAATTAAGTGGAAACCTAGGGAAGAATCGTGATCGGTTTGAAAAAGAATTTCTAAAGGCTAGGAACAACGGCAGCAGTATTCATTTAATGGTTGAGAATCCGCAAGGTTACAACGATATTATGAAACACAATTACAACACGGATTTCAAGCCCGTTGCATATATGGCCAGTCTAAAAAGCTTTGAACAACGGTATGATCTGAAAGTACAGTTTATAGATAAGCAGTACAGCGGATACAACATATATAGCACGTTTTACTACTATGTGAGGGATAAACTTCATTGAATTGATAAAAAATATTTTAAACTTTGTCAGACTCTGACAAAAATAATAGAAAATAAACACGTATACCCCCTATACGAAAAAAACGGCTTTAATTCTACAGAAAGAGACCGGTGAGAGCCCTAGACTTTCCAGATGCGAGCAATTTTTCGTAAGGGGTGTGGTATGAAAATAAAGGCAGGTGGAATATATGACAGGATATGAGTATAACGGTTCTTTTGGATATGAGTGTTTAGAAAGCGGAAGACCTGCGATTGAAAAAATAGAATATGAATGTAGGACACACGCAGAAGATAAAGAAGATGTATTCGAATTTATGTGGGATCTGGTAACGTCAGATAATAAGCTGCGTGTAGAGCTTGAAGAATGGTTTTTTCAACAGGTAGCCCACTATATAGATCCAGAAGATCAGAAAATAGGCAAGCGGATAGATCGGGCATATGAAGAGTATATAAGCAAATAAAAAGAAAGTGAGGTTTTGAGAATGTTAAAGTCTTATGATGAGTTGGTAAAGGTAGATGTTGCACCATATTGTGAAGAAAGAGAGGGTTTTTTATACCTTAATTGGGCGAGATGTATCGACCTTTTGAGAAAAAACGGAGCCAAAAAGGTCTACTTTGAACTATGTCAGAATGAGAAAACGGGCAGCAGTTTATTTTGTAGTGATCAGGAATTTTATGACAAGAACAAGAATCTTAATCAGTGTTATGAAACAAGAATCAAAGTTTATATAGATGATCAAGTGTATTATATGCAGTCCCCAGTAATGAACGGTAAGAATCCCGTGAAAGCTAATTCTATGACACAGGCGAGAGTGTGGGCGAGTGCCTGCCGATCATTTGTTAAGTGCGTAGCTATCAATACAGGGTTGGGCTTTAATCTTTGGCTGAAAGAGGAAAGTATTGACTATGTGCCAGTATCCGAAGAAAAGGCAACAAGTGCACAGGTCGAAACGATAAAAGAACTTTGTGAAAAACATAAAATCAGCCTGAATGATTGGTGTAGATGTAACGGGAAAACTGTTAAAACTTTATCTAGTAGAGATATTGGCATTATGTTGAAAGCAATAAAAAATAAATATGGAGACGATTAAAAAAAGAGATTCCATTTAGGAGACAGAACGGAGACAAAGGAAATGAATGAGACAATCGAAGAAAAGAAAAAGATATTGAATACATACAAGGCAGCAGTTGAGAAGTACAATTCTTTAAAGAAACAAGAAAAGTATTTAAGAACGAGAATAAACAGCCCAAGAACGGCGGTATTGTCTGGTGTGCCATCCAGTAAGAAGCATAGTGATATATCAGATATAATGGTCAAACTTGATGACACGTTGAAAATGGTAAGGGCAGCAGAAGACCAAGCATTGAATACGTGTGCAGCCATAGAAAGAATAATATTAAATATTCCCGATGGTGTCGATAGTGATATTATTCATATGAGATATATAGAATTTGAAGCATGGGATAAGATAGCGGAAAAAACAGGTTATAGTGAAAAGCACGTTTATAGAATCCATAATAGGATTTTGGAAAAATTGGACGTTTCACAATATGCCCCCGCCATTCAAAAATTGTAAGAATAAAAACCGATCAGACCGACGCCCCACCTTTCTTTACAAAATATTCCCACATCGGAATTTTAAGACGTAAAAGGTGTTGATATTATAACGCTAACTATTGCTAGAACTCATGTAGTATGGGCAAAAATTGATTTTAATAGTTTAAATGCATAAATCGTTGATGATTAATATAAAAGCCCTAAAAAACGATTCTGTGAGGTTGGGCATATTAATAACAAAGATAAAGGAGTAAAAAGAAATGAAAGTAAAGAATTTTTTAAAAGCAACAGGTAATAGAGTACGTTTAGAAGTTTATATCCTACCTGAAAAGGATCATGTAGCCACCGTTACAAATAAAACAATAATTTCTAAGGATATATTAAAGGCAGAGATCGCCGCAGTAATGCCAAAAGATGAAAGAACTATTGAATTATATATACTAAAACAAAGAAATATTAAAACTATTGATATGAATTTATAAAAAAGAACGTTAAGGATCAAACAGAGATGCACCAAAAAAAGGACGCACACAAAAGAATAAGGTGCATCTCTGATCATTTGATTGTAACGGGGACATTAATCTCGTATATCTGATGTTTCTAAGATAATTTTCTGTGAATCATCAATTTCAAACGCAAGTGTACAGCCTAGGAAGTCAGATACTTTTATTAGATCTTCAGCGGAAAAGCTTCCACGAGTAAACTTATTTTGTAATGATTGCGGAGAAATTCCAAGATATGCAGCAAGTTCAACATTCTTTTTCCCTTTAATGGAAAGTAAAGCTTTTATCTTGTCAGTAACTGCCATTTTGACACCTTCTTTCATATATTCCTTAATCATATAATACCATGCAAGAAGTTAATGGTCAAGTAAAACATACTCAAAAAGATTTAAAAAATACCCTAAAAGGTGTTGACAACATACTCAAAAACGTTTATAATATAATTACAGTAAAGGAAAGGCAACCGAGGAAAGTCGAAAGCACTCGATACCTGAAACCATATCTTTGTGAGCTACCAAGAGGATTCGCAATAGTCAAGAAGATGATTCAGGGGTTGCCGATCTAATACAAGAACCACAAAGAAAGGAAGTGCAAGCTATGGGAGAAAGAGTAATACAAAACAGAATCCGCAGGCTTCAGGAACTGGACAGGCAGCAGGCAGAGATTGAAGCCGAGAGAGAAAAACTAAAGGACGAGATCAAGAAAGATATGCAGAAGAAAGGCATTGATCAGGTAAAGGCAGGCAACTTTATCGTAAGATGCAAGAAGATCATATCTAATCGTTTTGATTCTAAGAGATTCAGAGCGGATCATGAGGAACTTTATAAAAGCTACCAGAAGAAACAGGAAACAATGAGATTTTCCGTTACGGGAATGAATGCATAGGGTTAACACAAGAACCAGAGAAAGGCTAAGTAATGAACAAAGAAAATGACTCACTATTTACAGCAATTAAAGAATTGCTTCAGACTGTAGACAAAGTCCCGGTATTTGCCGGGACTTTTACTATGAGCACTGT
>ERZ779820.73-NODE-73-length-64823-cov-15.107924_pt1 | contig 64823 bp, 66 predicted proteins | sample MGYA00511563_ERZ779820 | MGnify/ENA primary metagenome ERZ779820 (study PRJEB29588, sample SAMEA1964852) | human gut metagenome | biome: human gut; feature: human-associated habitat; material: faeces | place: Denmark | collected 2008/2010 ...
GACACACCAGGATGAGCAAGTTTCATATAATTTCTCAGTTCCAATGCCAACGTCAGCCCCTTTCTGTTTATCATTGTGAAAAGAAGATCCTGAAGAGGCATTTTTCGAATTCTGATAAAATGATTTTTATTACCTGATCGGCAAAATACCTTAAATTCATCAGAACTCATTTTTTCTATATCCATGAATGTACGTTTCTGAGAATGTTTCATGTATAATCACATCCTTTTTTGAGCAGGTTCATGGCTTCTTTTTACAATATAAGCATATCAAAAAAGCAGGAGATATCTAATCCTTTTAGGAATAAATATCTTCTGCTTTTAAGTTAATGACATTGGGAAACAACAAGGTTCTCACCCTGTTTGGTGTACTATTATTGCTTCTGCTCGCCATCCTTTCAACTCTTCCATATATCCACTTGACCGGAATCACCGAGAGAAAGCTATAAATTGCTTTTTTCATGCCTGTCTCATTAACTTTTCCTACACGAGAATACAATATTTTCCTTAGAAAGAAGCACCATAAATCTTGTAGTTCCATTCCGAGCACACTTTTGGGGCAATCATCAAGAACAACAATGTCTATAAAGACGCCGGTTTTTCCTTTCATGTGTTCCTGTCCTGCTCGGACAAATGAAGTTCCGGTCCTACGCAATTTTCCATATTGCCAAAGATATTCTGGATCATTATAGTGATCTTGAAAGTAGCAAACAGAAGCATCCATTTCATTCGCAACTGCCCTGAATTTCTCATACTCTTCCCGAAGCATTGCAATATCTGCATCGTCATCCCATGGAATATAACCTTTGTGCCTAACAGCACCTAGTAATGTTCCGCAAGTAATGCAATATTTAATACCATGCTTTCTACAAACACGATCGAACTCAATTAGCAAATCTAATTCTAACAACTGCATTGTTCTAAATTCTTGTGGTGTAAGTTTCTTAGCAACAGCCATCACGTTCTCCTCTCTATGCCACCCCCCCCACGCCAAAAAAACAATATCAACAACTTCATTTGCACCATTATAAATGAAACACATAAAAAAATCTCAAAACAAAAATATAAACCAATCAATATCTATTTGATCGAGTAGGAGGCTTTCGTTGCCGACCTCCGTTCTACAAATTCGCGCATATCCATGTGACCAATATAAGCAGTTTCATATTTTCATCAAGCGAATGCAGACTTTAGCATTTTTTCAAAAAAATGTACCAGTGACTGGTCTCAGACAATTCTTTTTTATCAAGCTGTTCAAAATATCCTTCTTTTAATATTTGGACTCTGTTCATTAATCCACTCATTAATTCAAGATATTCTTTCCGGGTTCTATATATTGCATCATAATTATCCTTTAAGCTATCAGACCAAATATGATCCAGAGTCAATCTCTTATTGACCCCTATACTTTCTTCTATATATACGATCGCTCCCTCATTTAGTATATCTGTCAAACTGTCATAACATTTTCTTAGATCCGCATCATTAATATACATAGAAATCCCTGCAATGATCACTGTATCAAATTTCCTGCCGATTATTTTCTTGTTTTTAAATATGTCCTGAAACGAAGAATTAATAAATACTGCATTTGAATATGATTTAAAACGTTCTCCAGCCTGCTTTATCATTTCATCTGAAAAATCCGTTCCTATGTATTCTCCGCAATGATCTATGATATTCTCTGCCCATCTTCCTATCCCACAGCCAATATCCAAGACTTTTTTATCCGAACCAACATTTAAATGCTGTACAACCTGCTTCTTTTCAAATTCATGCCATTCTGCTCCATAATCCGGTTTATTATCACCAAGTACTACAGATGTATATTGATCTACCTCTCCTGCTGCAAATCTTTTTGCCCTATTGTTAAAAAAGGCTTTTATATTTTCATCGTCTACGTTTACTTTGTCATTGTATACTCTATTATTCATAGTACTTCCTCTCTTAAAAAGAATATTTGTTTTCCGTACATTTCACAAATCCATCACCACATTCATCAATGTCTACAGAATTATTGTTGCTTCTGCTCCAAGCAATATCTGTCCGGATCACGCGTGCCGGATTTCCTGCAGCAATGCAGTTATTAGGTATTTTTGCTTTTACCAGACTCATTGCTCCAATAATACTTCCATTTGAAATATCCGTATTATACAAAATACAGGCATTCATTCCGACCCATACATGATCCCCAATTCTGATGATATTCCTGCTTTCACATAATTCATCTGTTGAATTTATATTTTTTCCCGTCTTCACATCAAAGATCACATGTCCATCATTGGGTCTCATATTTAAATTGTAAGAAAACATACAATCATTGCCAATGATAATAGAAGATTTTCTGTATGCACGTATCACATAGCCGCTCTCTGTTGTAAGATCATTTCCGATCCTGATATCAGCTGCTTCCATTTCCAGCAATCCTTTTGCAAATATACATCTTTCCCCACATTGAAAGTGGCTTTGGTCAAAAATACTAAAGTTTCCATTCAGCCATGTTCCATTTCCTATTTCAACTGTGCATTCATCTGTTATCAGCAAATGGAAATCCGGACTAACTACACAGTCATCGGAAATCACTACACGGGAATTAAATCCATTCAAGGTGATCTGTGACCGCAATTTTCTGTTCATTATCAGTTGATTTCCGTAATTATCTTCAAAATAACCGTCCTCATCCCGTAAAACACAATATTCAATATCTCCCAGATACACATAGTCATTTTGACTGAAATATCCAAAAGAATGTAGTTTACAGATAATATCTAAACGATTAGGCATTCCGACGATCACATAAAATTCATCCGATCTTCCATCTAAAATCCTGCTATCATAAACCCCAGGCTTTTTATTTTGGTAAAGAGAGTGATCTACAAAAAAATCTATTTTCATCCCTTTACCAGCAAGTCTATTCTTGATCCCCCGGGTTTTTTCATTGTAGCCATAAAGGAGTATCTTTCGTCCGTTTGCAAATTTTCTGGTAATATCAAAAATATAATCTATACGATCCATAGTGTTCTGTCCTCCATTGCTGACTGTATTGTAAATTCCTATAATTATATATGATACCGGATTACTACGTGCTTTGCACTCTCACAATTCATTTGATAATTTTCCTGCTTTTAACAAATTTCTCCACGATTCCTGTTATTGAAATAGACTCTTCTGCCGTCAGCTTATATGACTTTTCGCCAAATCCCCTGATTTTAGCTATAAATTCACTGATTTCATATCTTAGTCCATCCCCCACAAACCTGGGCTCATAGTGTTCAACAATGGTTTCATTTTCGTATCTTACATCAAATTTTTCGGTCAACCACCAGGGTGACTGAGCTATCACATATCCCTCTGTTCCTGCAACAACAAGCTGTCCTTCTGACTTCACCGCCATTCCCACTTTGGCTGTAGCCATAGCATCTTTATATCTGATCTGAATTTTGGTATAATCATCTGTTCCAAGTTCATTATCAAGACTGTCAAATGTGACCGACCGATAGTCTGTTCCAAGTATTTTTATAATCGGCATTAGAACATTTCCACCATATTCAAGAAAAGCACCTCCATACATCGGGTCTGTTCTTTCTCGCGAATGAATATTTGCAATTCTGGTAAAGCTGGCCTCCACATCTTTTACTTGTCCTATTCTGCCACTCTGAACTACGTTTAACAACTGTTGAAAACCCGGACAATATGCTGCTTTTATTGCTTCCATCAAAACCACATGTTTTCGCAGAGCCAGATCATACAATTCCATGCTTTCTTTCTTTGTAAATGCTAAAGGCTTTTCACATAAAACACTTTTTCCATGAGTCAATGCCTGTTTTGCATATTCGTAATGTGTTTCATTGGTAGATGCGATATATATTGCATCTACCTTACTTAAAAACCTTTCGTAATCCTCTGTTTCTATAGTAATATCATATTCTGAAAAATTTTTTTTAAACTGACTGACACTTTCTGTTTCAGGATTATATGCATCAGAGACCTCAATACCACTTGCATATCTGGCTTCGGAAATAAACCTGCCTGCAATACGCCCCGTACCCACAATACCTGTTTTTATGAGTTTATAGGCATTTCCACGAAGCATGGTAGATGATATATTAGGAGTTCTTTCCAGATATACAACCTTGCAAAATGCATTCAGATAGTCAAAGGTTCCGATCCAGTCTGAGCCAACTGTAAAAATATCTATACCATATTTTTGAATATCCTCAATTTTCTGGCCCTCATGATCTTCCACGATTATCATGTCAGCAAAGCCCGTATTTTTTACATTCTCAATCCGCTTCAAAATCGGATCTACAACATTCAGCTTTCCACGGCATTCATCAAAATGCTCCGTTGTCACCCCGACTATTAAATAGTCTCCCAGCTCTTTTGCTCTTTTTAACAATCTGTAATGGCCTTCATGAAACAAATCATAGGTGCCGTATGTTATTACTTTTTTCATTTGTCAACCTCAATAGTGATTAATTTCAGATGTATTAAATCATGCATTTTTGGCCTGTAGTTTCTATGATAAATATCTTCCATTCCAAAATATATTTATGTTGTATAAAAATCCACCAGAGCTTCTACTGTTTGAATTCCATTGATCTGTGGAATAGCTGTTTCCATTATGTCTTTACCAAAAGACCCGTCTTTCTGAAAATATTCTTTGCCAGTCATACGGAAATACCAATCCAGCACATAGTCTATGGTCGGAGTCTCTACCCCCACAAACTGTGAGAGTGCTTTGATAATACACACTCCATTGGGAATATCCTCTGTATAAAAACGCGAAGAGAAATCAGGAATAAAACCATGTATACCCCCCCCTGTACCTTTTTCATAGGAAGAAGCAACGCATTATATGATGGAATCTCATGGAACTTTCGTGTCAGATCCTTTGGTGTTGGTGATTCATAATACTTTTGAATAGACTCTACCTCAGTAAGATCGATAGGAAGCTTTTCACATACTTCCATCATCTCATCGCTGAATCTGCAAAGAAATTCTGAACATTCATCGGTCCATGACTGGTAATAATAAATCTGTTCTGGAAACATCTGCCCTTTCTTATAATTATCTAAATATACAACAGAACCACTTGTATGAAGAAGAGGATTTCCTGGAAGAAGTGTTGCAGCCATGTAATTTTTAAGACGGACACACTTCATTAAGAGCATATCCTCCAGCATATCTGCTACTTCATCTGTTCTATCATGGGGTAGAGCTGCCACTAGTATTTTATTTTTTTTTGACATCAGACCGGCAATTTTTCCCGGTTCTTTTGTTCTTGCAACGTAAGGCACTTTCTGAAGTCCAAATACAGTCATGCCTTTTTGTATAAGTTCGCTACAATAAAGTTCTGCCCCACCATAGCCTGGGAAAAAACCAAGTGCTGCTTTTTTCTTAACAAACGGCATCATTTTCTGAATGAATGTCTTTCTTAAATTAGACGGTAATGTACATAAAATTATATCTGCATCAGAAATCGCATATTTTATATCATATGTGGCTATAATTTCTCCCGACGAAAACGTAATTCCTTTCTCATCATCTGCCACTGTGATCCGTTCTCCAAACAACTCTGACTTTGATGTATAAATTTTCACATGATACCATTTTATACGTGAAATTTCCCCAGCAAGGCACATTCCAATATTTCCCCCGCCAATTATTGTTACATTCATTCCATTCATTCTTTTCTTATCCTTATATCAGAAAATTTCCATAGTCTGCGACACGCTTCATCCGTCTTCACTTTAAAATCCCACGCTTTTGCAGGTCATGAAGCGCCTGTATCAGTTTCTGGTTGTCTTCAAAAGTAAGACAGCCAATGTGACCTACACGGAAAACTTTATCAGCCAGTTCTCCTCCATTTGGGCAAACCCAGATACCATATTCGTCTTTCAATACAGTGAAAATATCGTATGCCGAACAATTTCTTGTTGCCAAAGGTGTAACTGCATTAGATAGTGATTCAGAGCATATATCCACTGGAAGATCTTTGATCTTATTGCGAAAATCTGCTGCTAACGCAGCAATCCTCTTTAGTTCCTCTTTCACTCCGCCTTCCTGTTCAATCTCTTTTAATCTTGCATTTATCTGGAGCAGGATACCAACAGCTGGTGTAAACGGCGTCTGACCCCTTTCTCCATTTTTAAGGGCATTTTTAAGGTCAAAATACATGGATCTTACATTTCTGTTATTTACCCGTTCTACAGCTCTTGGTGAGAGAACGATCAGCGAAATTCCGGGAGGACACGCAAGTGCTTTTTGTGAGCCAGTGAGCATAATATCCACACCAAGCTCATCCATCTGGAATTCATCAGCCAAAAAAGAACTGATAGCATCCACTACCAGAAACATATTATTTTTCTTACAGAAATTGCTGATCATCCATGGATCATAATATACCCCCGTTGAAGTCTCATGAATGTTAACAAGAAATCCCGTATATCCTCGTCCAGAATATTCTCCTAGCATATCTTCTGTAAGTGTTTTTCCCATTTCTACTTTAATCTCTGTATATGGTATTCCATGAATCGCACAGATTTCTGCAAAACGCTGTCCAAAGCTTCCCCCATTTACCACAAGAACCTTATCATTCTCATCAAAAGCATTTATAACTGAAGCTTCCATAGAAGCTGTTCCTGACCCAGTTATAAAAACTACTCTTGCTGCTTCATCAGCACCGGCAAACTGCCGCACAAGTCTTTCATTCTCCAGCATAACAGCCGAAAACTCTGGCGTTCTAAAATAAGGAACATTTTCAGCCCCGATCAGTTTCACTTTTTCTGTGGACTGTACCGGGCCAACAGTAAAATTGATCATTTTCTCACCTATTTTCATCAATATATCACCCAAATAATTAATATACTTTTACGATCATATTATCCGACCGGCATGTAACTTTTCTCTTACATTTTTACTATCCACATTAAAATTAAAGCTGGATACAGTGGCATGGGGATACCGTTTTTCCACCGGAGGAGGTGTCATATAGTCATAATAAAAGAATGTTAAAAAAGCATCATAATCCTTTGTCCCATAAAATTTATATCCTTCAAAATTATATTCCGCACGCTCTAAAAACCAGCTTTTGGGTATTCCAAAATGATCTTTTCCATGATGATAATTCTTCATTGTATCAAAAAGCGGATATAATAAAGGCCTCACCCTGTTTGGAGTACTGTTACTGCTCTTTTTTGACATCTTATCAACCTGTTTATATACCCAGTCTACCGAGATCAGATCAAGACACTTATAACAGAGTTTTGACAGGCCTTTGGCATTTACTTTTCCTACCCGGGCATAGAGGATCTTTCGCAGAAAGAAGCACCAGATATTCTGAAGTATCATTCCGGATAAGCTTTCCGGGCAGTCATCCATTATAAAAATATCTACAAATACACCTGTCTTTCCTTTCATATGCTCCTGACCAGCACGGACAAAGGTTGTTCCTGTACGCCGCAGCTTCCCATGTTGCCACAGATACTCTGGGTCATTAAAATGATCCTGAAAATAACAGATAGAAGGATCAAGTTCATCTGCTACCTTACGGAATTTTTCATATTCCTCCCTGAGCATGGCAATATCAGCATCGTCATCCCAGGGGATATATCCCTTATGTCTGACAGCTCCCAGAAGTGTTCCATAAGAAATGCAATATTTGATATCATGCTTTCTGCATACCCGGTCCATTTCTTCCAGCATATCTAATTCTAACAGCTGTATGGTCCTGAATTCTTCTTGAGAAAGTTTTCTCGCTTTACTCATTTTTTCCCCTATCTTATGTAATTAAGCCCGCAATAGATAATATAATATCATCTGCTACAGGCTCAATCTATTATTTATTCTTTTTAAACTACAGTCTTAATATTTATCATTATCATTGCAAGAAATCATGGATGGCTGTTCTGATACATCCATGTTTTTCCTGGCTGGCTGTGCTGTCTGTGATACAGGATCTGCAGAACCATCCTTTAATGTGAATTTGCCTACCAATTCCTTTAAAAGCTGTGCCTGGCTGGAAAGTTCCTCACTGGCTGCAGCACTTTCTTCTGCAGTTGCAGAGTTGCTCTGTACAACGCTGGAAATCTGGCTGATTCCTTCATTTACCTGTTTTACTGAAACTGCCTGTGACTCGCTGGCAGAAGATATCTCCTCAATGGTCTGTGCAACCCCCTGAACGCCTTCTGTCAGTTGCTGCAATGCCTGGGCTGTTTCATTTGCGATCTTAGTACCACGGCCAACTGCATGGAGAGATCCTTCAATAAGGGCAGAAGTGTTCTTTGATGCCTCTGCTGATTTTCCTGCCAGGTTGCGGACCTCGTCAGCTACTACTGCAAAGCCTTTTCCTGCTGCGCCTGCACGAGCTGCCTCTACTGCCGCATTCAAAGCAAGTATATTTGTCTGAAATGCAATATCTTCAATTGTCTTAATGATCTTGCCGATCTCACTGGAGCTATTGCTGATATCAGTCATTGCTGAAAGCATTTCCTGCATACGCTGGCTGCTTTCCCCAGCCTGCTCTCTTACATTATCAGCCATGTCGCTGGCTGCCTTTGCATTTTCAGCATTTTTTTCAACATTATTGGAAATCTCATTAATGGTAGCCGCCAGTTCTTCCACAGAAGAAGCCTGCTCAGTAGCACCCTGGGATAATGCCTGTGCTCCGGAGGAAACCTGGTCAGAGCCCGCTGCTACCTGGTCTGCTGACTGGGTAACACTGGAAAGGGTGCTGCTTAAATTATCTCTCAGACGTACCATGGATTCGTAGATTGACATATAAATTCCCACATATCCCTGAGCCATGGAAGAATTAATGTCAAAATTTCCGTGACTCATTTCTGTAAGGATCTTAGACTCATCATCTACTACAGCCTTCAGAAAATCAACTACAGAGCGAAAATCGTTGGAAAGTTTTCCCAGTTCATCTTCTGAGCTGTACTTAATATCAATATTCAGGTCACCATGCTTCATACTGTCCATAGCTTCCTGCAGCTGTTTTACCGGTTCTACTACAGCTCGTATCAGGATTACTGCCATAATAAAAGTGAGAACCAGCGCAATGATGACGATTATAATTCCCACAATAAACAAGATGCCTCTGGTCTGCATGGAAGAATTGAATTCCTGTTCAGAAGCGGCATTTACCTGGCTGCTAAACTGATCCAGCGTCTGTGTCAGGGTATCCACTGCCGGCTTGTACTCATTGATAAGTGTTGTCTGTGCCTGTGTTTCCGCATAATCTGCCCCGATTTTCAGCTGCTCCTCTATCTTATTCTGAATAGTTAAAGCATCCTGAAGCTGTGACTGGAACTGATTTACCAGTGTCATATCTCCCTTATAATGTTCGGTAAACCAATCTGTGTCATCCTGAAGCTTAGAAGCATACTCATCTGCACTTGCAAGATATTGTTTTGTATTTGTGGCATTGTTGTCGATGGTAGCCATCAGCATATTCTGGATCGCTGTTTCCATATTGATCTTTACCTGGTTTACATGTACGATCGCTTCATGGCTGTTTTTATAGAACTGGTTATAATGTACACTGATGTTGAACATTCCATAAAACAGTGCGCCAACTGTTATAAAAAAGCAGGCGACTACTACTCCAAAAGCAATCGTGATCTTTTGCTTCATCGTACGGTTCTTCATGTTCCTTCCCTCTCTTTGTTATTTCTTTCGTGGAATATTGTGGAATTTAATCCCTATTTTTATTATTCGGCAAGTACAGGAAAATCATAAGGGATGTTTGATTTTTTCATTTTTCTTTTCTGCGGTTCATTTTTCCCTTTTTCTTCCGGTGTTTCTTTCATTTCTGCAGATCCTTTTTTATTATGCGCATCTATAAATGCACAAAAATCTTTAAATGACACAGGCTTTGAGATCAGATAACCCTGAAGAAAATCACAGCCCATATCCGAAAGTTCTTTCGCCTGGAGCTGGTTTTCTATCCCCTCGGCCGTGATCTGGATCCCATATTTGTGCAAAAAATATATGATCTCCGAAATAAAATCTTTTGAAAAACTCGTTGTATCTATAGCCCAGACAACTGCCTTGTCTATTTTCAACACAGAAAACGGCATCTGCATAAGCCGCAGGAGATTTGACTCTTCTTTTCCAAAATCATCAATAGCTACGTGGCATCCTCTTTTCATCAGTTTTTCTGCCAGCTTAATGACCTGCTGCATATCCTGTATTTGATTACTTTCTGTGATTTCAAAACATATAGCAGATTTATCTGATGTACATTCATCTAGTATGGCAAAGAGACCCCTTTCTGCTTCCACGCTGGAGCATGTGACCGAGGACAGATTTACATTTATTCTTTCAATGTTTCTTTTTTTCAGCTCTGGCAGCTGTTCTAACACTTTATTTAAAACCCACAGATCAAAACAGCTGACACAGCCCATTTCCTCTGCTTTGCGGATCACCTGTTCAATATTCTGATGGTGTCCGTCATCATACCGTAAAAGTGCTTCTGCAACATTCAACTTTTTTTTATTTAAATCGTAGATCGGCTGATAAAAAACCTTAAGATAAGGCAATGCATTTTCAAAATAGCTTTTCATGATTCTTCTCTTTTCATCCATTTGCAAGCTTGCTTTTTACATAGTCCTTGATCATTTCACCGCTGTGTCTATCATCTGGTACTGGCATATGGATCCGGTCACAGAGAGAAAGCCATTTGTCCAGCGTAAGGACTTCATTTTCCCCCTCTACATAATACAGATCTGTAGGAAGGATATCCTTACAAACTGCTACTGACGGAGAATTCCATTCCTGATATTCCTGCTCTGTAAAACGGATATCACAGTTTTTTTCTCCTTCTGTAACTTTCCTAAATCTGCTGCCTAATACGGTCTTTTCTTCTTTCCGTTCCTTTCTCCAAACCACTGTTCCATCCAGACAAAGCTTTAAATAAGTTCCTGATCCCAGATCATCTGCGATCACTTCATTTTCGGATACTGCATATAGCTGTATTTCGTTGCTGTCAATATATAAAAGCTCTTCTATTTTTCCCTCTTCTCTGGTTTCTTTCAGGATACATCCTGTTCTGGCATCGAAAAATACCAGCGTATCACCACAGACTGTAACTGAAGTGATTTCCCTCTCCTGGTCTGCAAAACTGCACCAGAATACTTTTCCTGTATCCGTGTTCAGGATCAGCCACCTCATTTTGTAAGTCTGCGGACATAAAATGTTTCTGCCTATGGAAACAGCCCCACCAAATACCCCCGGAATACCACGTACCCTATTCTTATCCGCCATTGTATAGGTCACATGTCCGGAAGTAAGATCTATGCAAAGGATGCTGTTATACCATGCTGGCATACAATATAGTACATTACCTCGCTGAAAGCCTTTCAGGAATAACGGCTGTTCTATAAAATGCTCTGCATCACGGATCTGTATGGATTCAAACTGATCCCTATCTATATGGTATATGGCCAAGTTTCTGGCAAAATATGGGATAAGATACAGTCTGTCTTCTACCCGTACAACAGAACGGAACAGATCTCCCTTAAATGCCAATTCTCCCGGAATCTTTCCTATGCAGGAAAGTCTGTCCATTTGTTTATCATAATGAAACAGCAGGTTTACTTTTCCGTGAACAAACCACACTTCTTTTTCATCTTCCCAAAAAGCTCCCGGCCAGCATGGGATCTTATATTCTTTTTCTCTTACCAGGGAATCCTGATATAAAACCGGTTTTCCTGTTTCCCAGAACAACTGGGCTACAGAGCTGTAATCCCCGTAATAGCAGTCGCAGGAAGCAATGGCAAGATCAAGATCGTATCCGCGGTCCAGGATTCCCCAGCCTTCTTCTTCATAAGAAGCCAGAAGTTCTCTATATTTCTGTAAAAGCTGGGGCCGCATCACCTTCAGTGTCTGTTCATACAGAGGATGAGGTCGGAACCACAAAGCTAGATCTTTTCTGTTTCTAAAATATTGAAGTACCTCTTCTATCTTCTGCATCATATCCGGCTGGTTCAGAAGTGCCCCTACAGACAGGCTGTAAAATACGGTCTTTTTCCTGGCTCCGTCAGGCCTGTAAAGACATTCCCTCCATTTCTCTGGAAGAGAACTGTCCTGTCTTTTCGTACTTCGGGCACGTTCAATCTTTGGTGATCCAAAGTTCTGCACTTTCTCTTCCCATTGCTCTGTTGGAACTCCTTTAAGTCCGGAACACAAAATATTGATAAACAGTTCTCTTTCCTGCTCTGTTGCTGTAACAATGCAGTCTGCATTAACAGCTCCCGGCTCAATGACAAAGCCAGCACTTCCCGCCTGGCGTTTCGCAGATTCTACGTTTCCAGTACTTGCTGTAGTATAATAAGGAAGATATATCAGCTGGTCTGCATACTTTTTCAGCCTGCTGCTGTAAAAATCCGGGTGGACACTGGTCAATCTATTGTTCTGGTCATAGGGATTGTGGATAAACACCGCATCCGGTTTTTTATCTTCCAGGCGGAATGTGCGGTAATCTGTGACCGGAACATCTGGTGGATATTGATCTCCCTCGTAGTGCTCTACTGCCAGATTCCCTTCCTGGTCTTTATCAAAATATGGGATCGGTACAACATAGGCATCACAATCCGGATCCTTATCTGCCGCTTTCCAGACGGTTTCCATAGAATCCCACATAGACATTTTATATGGAAGAAAGACAAAACAGAGACGGTCTGTTTCGATCTCGTTCTCTATATGATCATATAAGAGTTTCAATTCTTTCTTTATTTTTTTGTACAGCTTCGCCATCTGTTTTTTACTGTGAAGGTTCTGGCTCATGACATAGAGATCTTCACAGTACGTTTCCAGAAGCGGGACCAGGTCTGCCTTTCCTGTATTTTCCAGCTCTGTTCCCAACAAAAGGGCTGTTTCCTGAGATTGTGAAAGAGCATCGATCATCACTTCTTCTGTATTCTGACCGAATCCCATGAACACTCTTTCATTTGCCCGCATTAAGAGAGCCGCTGTCTGCAAAAGCCTTCTTTTTTCTTTTCTTTTAATCGCCATTTTTACGGTTTCCTCCGAAAATGATCATATAGTTTGTTTCACACAGATTATCGGCTTTTTATTGTTTTTAATAACTGCTTTATCAACTCACTGTTTCTTTTTTTGAAATCCCCTTATCCATTTTCAACCACTGCCGATAAAGTTAAAAGAAATACTATTCTGATTATTATGAAAAAAGGCGGTGTACAATATGAGCAATGGTATGGACAGCAGTATTCTGGATGCATACCTTTATGAAGAAAACAATCTTTTAGACCAGTTGGACGAAATGCTGGTTGCTGATGAGAAAAACGGTGATTTTTCCACCGATGACGTAAATGAGATCTTCCGTATCATGCATACGATCAAAGGCTCTTCTGCAATGATGGAATTTAATTCGATTTCCACGATCGCCCATCGTATTGAAGATGTATTTTTTTATATCCGTGATAAAGGGATCGAAACTCTGGATCCTGAGCATAAGAAAGAGCTTTTCAACCTGATGTTCCGTTCAGAAGATTACTTAAGGAGCGAGATTGAGAAAGTAGAACAGGGCGTACCTCTTTCTACTGATATAGATGCGTTCTCCAATGAGATCAATTCTTTTTTGAAGAAGATCAGTGGTGCTGCTCCTGCAGCACCGGAAGCTTCACAGGCTGCTCCTGCAGCTTCTGGTGCTGCTGCTCCTTCTTCTCTTCCTGATGATAAGGATGCAGCCTGCTTTTTCCATGTTTTTCTGGAAGAAGGCGTGGGAATGGAGAATCTGCGCGCTTATATGATCGTAAATGCAGTAAAGGAATGTGATGTAAACTTCCGTTTTTACCCCAGTGATATGGAAACAGATCAGGATACTTCCCAGACGATCGCAGAAAATGGCTTTTTCCTTGCCTTTAACTCCAGGGAAGATGCTTCCAAAGCTGAAGGGATCTTAAAGACACAGAACCATATCCGTTCTTACGAGCTTGTAGATGCCACAAAAGCAGCTCCGGCTCCGACAGTCGAAACAAAAAAAGTTTCCCCTTCCAAATCACCTGCATCAACAGCTTCATCCCCGGATACAGCTGCAAAAAAAGCGGCTCCGCAGCTTACTCATACCCCGGTCAAGCAGAATCTGATCAGTGTCAACCTGATGAAGCTGGACAGCCTGATGGATATCGTAGGTGAGATCGTGATCACAGAATCTATGGTCACATCTTCCCCTGAATTAAACCTGCTGCCAAGGGACAACCGGGATAATTTTATGAAATCAGCCCGTCAGCTGCGTAAACTTACTAATGATCTTCAGGATATTGCCATGTCTTTACGTATGGTCCCTATTTCCGGTGTATTCCAGAAAATGAACCGTATTGTACGCGATATGAAGCAAAGCCTAGGAAAAGACGTCCGTCTGACCATTGTGGGCGAAGATACTGAGGTAGATAAGACGATTGTAGATAACATTCAGGACCCGATCATGCATATTGTACGCAACAGCATGGATCATGGTATTGAAGAAACGGCCCAGGAACGTATTGATGCCGGTAAGGATCCCCAGGGTGAGATCGTTCTTTCTGCTTCCCATACCAGCAGTGAGGTTGTCATCTCTGTAAAGGATGACGGATATGGCATGGATCCCCAGAAGATCCTTGAAAAAGCCCAGGCAAAGAATATGCTTACCAAGCCTGCTTCTGAATACAGCCAGAAGGAAATCCTTGGGCTGATCATGCTTCCCGGATTTTCCACCAATACAGCTGTAACTGAATATTCCGGTCGCGGCGTGGGAATGGATGTTGTAAAGAAAAATGTAGAATCCTTAGGCGGTATCGTTTCTGTATCCAGTACCTACGGTGAAGGAACTACCATTTCCATGAAGATCCCGCTGACTCTGGCTATTGTTGACGGCATGAAGGTAACAGTAGGTGATTCTATTTTTACTATACCTATCGCCAATATCCGTCAGTCCTTTAAAGTAAAAGCAGATCAGGTGATAAAGGATGAATATGGCAATGAAATGGTGGAACGTGTGGACCGCTTTTATCCAATCGTCCGGCTTCATTCCTTCTATCACCTTCCTACTGAAGTTACCCAGATGGAAGATGGTATTCTTTTGTGGGTGGAAGCAAATGATCGTTCTTATTGCCTGTTTGTAGATGATCTGATCGGTGAACAACAAGTTGTCGTAAAGCCTCTTCCTGCTTTTCTCAGTGAATTTAACCTGAAAGACCACGGCATCACCGGCTGTACTATTATGGGTGATGGCAATATCAGCATCATTCTTGATATCCTCAGCTTATATTCCATAGCTGTAGAGAATGCGTAAACAGGAGGTTTTAAAATGGCTGAAGTAACAGAAACAAATATCCAGACAGACGTACCGGCTGAAAACCAGTCCGTTGAACGCTGTCTTACTTTTGAGTCGGGAGATATGACTCTGTTTTTGAGTATCAATAACGTAACGGAGATCATCAATGACTGTGCGATCACTCATATTCCACTGGTACCTGATTATATTAAAGGAATCATCAATCTGCGTGGTCAGATCCTTCCGGTAGTAGATATACGGCTCTATATGGGCAAGCCTGCTTTGGAATACAACAGTAAGACCTGCTTTATCGTTTTAAATGTAGACGATCTTCCTGTATGTATTGTTGTAGATTCCGTACAGCAGGTGATCGACATTGACCTGCAGGATGTACGTCCAATCCCTATCAAACGCAGACAGAAGCTGTTAGATGGTATGATCACACTTGAAAATGGTACTGTGCTCATGTCTTTTGACTGCAAGTCCCTGGTCAGTCCTTAATGTTCTCCCACAATCTTTCTGTACCTGATTTTGTGATAAAATTTTTCGTCAACCACAAAAGCTGGTGCTGGAAAGACTTCTGGAGTAGATCCAATTCCTAAGGAGGTCATACAATGCTTACATTAAGTGACGGGGATTTTAACCGCCTTTATACCTATATCCAGCAGCGCTATGGTATCAACCTGAGCCACAAAAAACAGCTGATCACCAGCCGTCTTACTAATATGCTGCAGCAGAAAGGATTCCATAGTTTTACAGAATACGTAGATGAGATCATCTCCGGCAAAGATCCGGAGATGGTTTCTGTTATGTTGAACAAGCTGACTACCAATTATACCTACTTTATGCGGGAAAAGGAGCATTTTGATTTTCTCCAGAAGCATATTCTTCCCGAGCTTGCAAACAAGCATTCTATGGATCGTTCTATTGCTATCTGGAGTGCGGGCTGCTCCTCCGGTGAAGAACCTTATAACATTTCTATGTATCTGAAAGAATATTTTTCCGCTATTCCCGGAAGCTGGGATACCCGTATCCTTGCTACGGACATTTCCCAGCGTGTTCTGGATTCTGCCATGGAGCCCAGATATTCCCTTGAAAGCTTAAAAGAACTTCCGCCTTCCTGGCAGGAACGCTATTTTGTTCCCATAGGAGATAAAACCTATACTGTTTCAGATGCTTTAAGGAAAAATGTGATCTTTCGTTCCTTTAACCTGATGGATCCCATCCATTTCCGCAAAAAGTTTGACCTGATCTTCTGCAGAAACGTGATGATCTATTTTGACCATCCTACGAAGGCGGCACTGGTAAGGCGCTTTTATGATGCTACCGCTCCGGGAGGCTACTTATTTATCGGACATTCTGAAAGCCTGGATAAGGAAAGCTGCCCGTTTTCCTATATTGAACCGGCTATTTACCGAAAGATCTGATCCCGTAGGTTATCTCATACGTTGTTACAGTTATCTTATTAAGGAGGCATTATGATCATGGATCATAAATTAAAATTAATGGTGGTGGATGATTCACCCTTGTTCCGCACCTGGCTGATCCGTTCTCTCTCTGCGGATGACCGTTTCCAGATTGTAGGATATGCAGTAAATGCCCTTGACGCCCAGGAAAAGATCCCGCTACTGCAGCCGGATATGCTTACCCTGGATATTGAAATGCCGGGAATGTCCGGCATTGATTTTTTAAAGCAGCTTCTTCCGGTCCACCCTATACCGGTAATCCTGGTATCTTCCCTGAACCTGAGGGTTTTTGATGCCTTGGAAGCCGGAGCTGTGGATTTTGTGCGGAAACCGGATGAAGCCAATGGACTGTCTAAAGAGATCTTTCTTTCTATGCTCCGTTCCAAGCTTCTGGTGGCTGCTGCTTCCCATGTACATCTCCCATCCGTTCCTGCCAGTCCACAGGCAGCAAAAAAACGGATAGTCTCTCCTTTAACTGCGGCAGGTAATCCTTTTCTTAACAGACCAAAGACTTCTGCGGCAGCTTCCCAGGAAACCGTGATCGCCATCGGGGCATCTACCGGAGGTACAGAGGCCATTCTTGAAGTAGTAAAGAATTTTCCAGAAAACACCCCAGGTGTTGTGATCACCCAGCATATGCCTGCAGGTTTTACAGCTATGTATGCAGAGCGCTTAAACAGGATCTGCAAAATGGAAGTACGGGAGGCGAAAAATGGGGACCGGATCCGCAAAGGTCTTATGCTTTTAGCTCCCGGAGGTCTGCAGATGCGTGTGGTACCTCTTGGAAACTCCTATGCAGTCAGTGTACAGGAAGGAGAAAAAGTAAACGGACACAGACCTTCTGTGGATGTGCTTTTTGACTCAGTTGCATTACATGTGCGGGAACACGCCATCGGCGTTCTTCTCACAGGAATGGGAGCAGATGGAGCTGCCGGTCTTTTGCGTATGCGCAAAAACGGCGCCTATACCATCGGACAGGACAAGAACAGCTGTGTTGTCTACGGCATGCCTATGGAGGCACATAAGATTGGCGCTGTATGCCAGCAGTGTCCTTTAAATACCATTGGTCAGACTGTCCTGGCCCGTGTATCCCTTCGTTAACGGATAAGAAATGAATGGATAAAAATGAAAGATAGAACTTTAAAGAATCAAAAAAAACATATAAATAAAACCTTGAAACAGTTCCAACTTGCGAAAACGATGATCAAACTTTCCATTACCGGTACAGTTTCGGTGATCACTGCCAGCCTGAGCTTTTATTTTTGCCCAGGCTTTTCTTCCCAGGTCATAAAAGATGCACGATCCGGCATTTCCTTTGTACAGACTGCCAGCAGCCAGAAATTTCATGAACTGGAAGACTTTCTTAAAAAGCAGACTCAGCCAAAGCCAAAAAGCCAAAAGCAAACAGAGCTTTCAGAGGATACTTCCGGGACACATGGGATCCCAGATACATCTTCTGTCACGTCAAAGGTCTCTCCGGTGAGCCTTGGAAAAGCAGAAAACCTGGATATGGAGGCAAAACCGGGATCAGATGGCAATTCTTATGATGCTGCCATCCTGGATACCAGTATGGGACCGATGTACTACTATAATCAGGGAGATACCCGCTGGAGCAGTTATCTCTACGGCGGTTCAGATCCCATGCTCCAGTATGGATGTGGTCCTACTGCTGCAGCCATGCTCATCTCCAGCTTCACAAATGGCGGAGAAGCCATTACCCCGGTAACTATCGCAGACTGGTCTGCTGCCAATGGCTATTATGCCCCCCAGAGCGGCTCCTATCACAGTCTGATCCCAGCTGTCCTTACTGCATATGGCTTTCATGTAGAATCTGTAACAGACCATTCGCCCCAAAACGCAGCTTCCCTTCTTTCTTCCGGTCATATCCTGGTCGCCCTTATGGGTAAGGGAAGCCTGACGCAAAATGGTCACTTTGTCCTGATCACAAAACTCCTTCCTGACGGAAATGTTTCTATCGCAGATCCTAACAGCTTTGATAACAGCACCTGCGAATGGGAGCTTCCTTTTCTCATGGAAGAGTTGAAAAAAGTCTATGACAGCGGCGCCCCGCTCTGGGCCGTTTCCATGGCTGCATCAAACTCTTCCCTCTCCTGAGGAAGGAGGATTCCCCTGAACATCCGCTCCAGATCCTTTCTGCCCATTGCCATAGCCACCCGCAGAAGGATCACCTTGTCTTTTATATCAGAATAATCATAAATCTTCCCTAAAAACTGGATTACTTCTTCTGCGCTGACATTGCTCTCTGTAAAACAGTTGATCAGAGTCAGCAGCGCATTCATATCTTTGTGGTCAGTATTCAGTACGATCACACAATAGCGGACCGCTTTCTGGTAATCTCCCAGCTTTCTGCAGCCTTCTCCCAGACACTCATACATCTGGATCAGCATGGAAGTGGTAATGATCCCCCTGTTCACTGTCCCATAGGTTTCCAGCTTTGCTATAGCCAGTTCATACATCTGTACCGCTTTTTCATATTGCCCCTTTCTCCAGTACCAATCCCCCATAACACAGTCAAAATCAGGTTCTTTCGGAAGCTTTTCCACTGCTTCTTTATAAATAGCTTCCACCTCAGCTTCCGGTGCGTTCAGGCACTGGGAGACCCTTAACAGGTTTGTATAGGTATAAGAACTTCGCTGATCATATACCTCCAGTTTTTCCGGCATGGCTGCCACCGCCTTTTTGTATGCATCCCTTGCTTCTTCATTTTTTCCGTCTGAAGAATAGGTATCTCCCAGATATCCAAGATAATCACAATTTTCAGGATCCTGCTTCAGGATCTCCAGGATAATGTTCAGATTCCTTTCAAATTTGGACTTATCCTTCTTCTCCTGTTCCTGGTATCCGGTATGTAGGAAAGCCAGCTGCTTTGTAGCATCTGTCAGATGCAATCCGGATCTTCCTTTTCTGACCAGGTGTTCATGTATTTTTCCTACATAGCGCAGGTCCGGCCGGTTTACAAAAAAGCGGATCATAGTACCGCCGCTTGTGATATTGTTATTTTCATCCAGATCTACGATCCCTGTAAGAAGACCATCTACATCGTCTCCAACATATTCCAATATCTCCGGAATCTTCTTTGTATCCTCCGGTGTAAAGCTTTCATCCGCATCAAGAAAGGCGATCCAGTCTCCTTTTGCCTGGTCAATGGCAAAATTTTTGGCAGCAGCAAAATCATTGATCCATGGGAAAAAAAATATCTTTGCCCCCATTTCCCTGGCAATCTCCACGGTACGGTCACTGCTTCCTGTATCTACCACGATCTGTTCACACATAATATCCTTCCCCCATGAAAGAGCGCGTCGGATATTTTTTTCTTCATTTTTCACGATCATACATTGTGATATGTTTTTTTTCATCATCTGTTACCTTCTTTTTATGTTCCAAAATATATTAAAAAAAAGGGGAATCTGCATAAAGCAGATCCCCTAAAAGATGCAGAATCAATTTCAAGATTACTGCAGCATGCTTAATACACCCTGAGGCATAGCGTTGGACTGGGAAAGCATAGACTGAGCAGCCTGTAAAAGAATGTTGTTCTTTGTATAAGCTGTGATCTCATCTGCCATATCAGTATCACGGATACGGCTTTCCGCTGATGTAATATTTTCAGAAGTTACCTTCAGGTTGTTTACCGTATGCTCCAGACGGTTCTGGGCAGCACCAAGGTTCGCACGGTAAGTAGATACTCTCTCAATTGCAGCATCTACAGACTTCATTGCCTGGAATGCATTCGTTGTAGAATCAACTTTGATCTTATCAATAGTTAATGCTGCCGCTGTCATAGTCAGCTGTCCAACGGTCATTGCGTTGGTCTTATCTGCCGAAGCACCGATAAAGAAAGTCAGGTTCTGCCCTTTCTTCGCAGGATTTAAAGGTTTCTCACCGTTGAACTCTGTAGTAGTAGCGATACGGGTAATTTCTTTATTCAGTGCATCAATCTCAGCCTTGATGTTGTCTCTTGCAGTTTTGGTATAAGTACCATTTGCTGCCTGGGTAGTCAGAGTCTTCATACGCTGAAGCATGGAGTGGGTCTCTGTCATAGCACCTTCTGCTGTCTGGATCAGACCGATCGCATCGTTTGCGTTGTTTACAGCCTGGTTTAAACCATTGATCTGGGAACGCATGGTCTCGGAAATAGCCAGACCTGCTGCGTCATCGCCTGCACGGTTGATCCTATAACCGGAAGACAGCTTCTCTAAGTTTTTGCTCAGTGCGCTCTGGTTGGTGCTTAAGTTTCTGTAAGAATTGATCGCTGCAATATTATGCTGGATTACCATAATGAATTCCTCCTTATATAAAAGAAAATATGGCAGTGGACTCCTTTCCTCTGTCTTCTATTGTCCCAAGGGCCCTTTCTGGAACAGCAGAATTTTCTTTCTATATATATATATCGTCTTATGTCAAAAAAACATAAGCCTGTTTTTCATTATTTCTTTCATTTTTATTTTAAAAGTTCAAGTATGGTCTGAGGGAGATTATTTGCATTTGTAAGCATCATATTAGAGGACTGGAGGACGATGTTACTGCTGGTATATTTTGTGATCTCTTCTGCCATATTGGTATCACGGATCTGGCTTTCTGCCGCCTGCATGTTTTCACTTGTAACGCTTAAATTATTGTGGGTGTGATCCAGATGCATATAAGCAGCTCCAAAAGATGCCCTGACTTTAGAAACAGCCTCTATCGCGTTTTCAATGTATCCCACAGATTCTTGTCCCTTTTTTACATCGGAAAAATCTGTCTGATCCAGCTGTAGTTCCCTGCTTCCTATATAATAGCGTTCTACATCCAGAACTTCTCCAACCTGGGCAGAACCACCGATCTGGAGCGGGATCGTATCGTCCAGCTTTGGCGGCTGCCAGAGCTGTGTATTTGCATTGGCATCTGCCCTGGAAAACAGGGAGATCTCTCCAAATTTAGTGGTAGAACCAATCCTGTCAATCTCCTCAAGGATCTGGTCTTTTTCCATGTTCAAGGTTTCCCTGTTGGATTGATCGTAAGTTCCATTTGCAGATTTTAAAGCCAGAGTCTTCAGTCTCTGGAGCATGGAATGGACCTCTGTCAAAGCGCCATCTCCTACATTGGTAAGTCCGATGCCGTCATCAATGTTTCTCATTGCCTGGTTCAAGCTGTTTATCCTGCTGCGCATACCTTCCGAGATCGTCAGGCCAGCTGCATCATCTCCTGCACGGACGATCCTAAAGCCGGAAGACAGCTTTTCAAGGGACTTTTTCAGCTTTCCTGTTTCGATCCCCTGATTTCTGGCAGCATTTATGGATGCTATGTTATTCTGCACCTGCATGATGTTTCACCTTCCTTAAATAACCATTTGTTTTTATTATCGGCAAAATGCCTTATTTTATTGATACCAGGGTCAAAAGGCCGAAATTGCGGGAGTGCAAAGCACGCAGCAATCCAGTATCTGTCTGTCAGATCAGCGTACCCGTATCCTTACCCATATTCATCATCATCTGAAGACGGAGGATCTGCACCATATTAGACCAGTCTTCCCCGGAAAGGTTCTCTCCCTTTCCTGCTGCCAGAAGTGTACCAAGGCTGCTTCCTGTAAGGCCACTTCCTATAAGGCTGCTCACTGCTGTACTGCCGGATGTTTTCCCATATGTCCCGGTACTCACCGTACGTCCTGCCAGGATCGTATTGTTTCCCGTATAATCTGCCATGATCTTTTTTACATAATTCTGGGTTTCTTTATATGGTGGGATGCCTCCGTATTTGGTCACACTGCCCGGTCCAGCGTTATAGGCTGCCAATGCAAGGCTTACGTCTCCTCCGAACCGGTTCAGATTTTGTTTTAAGTATTTTGCCCCTCCAAGGATATTTTGTCTGGCATTGTAAGGATCGCTTACTCCAAGAGAACGGGCTGTTCCCGGCATCAGCTGCATCACGCCCATAGCCCCTGCTTTGGATACAGCCTTTGGATTAAACCCTGACTCCGCCTTTGCCACCGCCCTGAGAAGTTTAGAAGGGATCTGATATAAAGCAGAAGCTTCTTCAAAAATAGAATCCATATCTTCTTTTATGGTATTCAGCCCATTTTTCAGTATCCCCTGAAATTCCTGGACCGGTGTTGTCTTCTGTGTCTGATCCGCTGCCTGTGCAGCTAACTTTCCCCCATCTCCTGTTATCGGTGCTAAACTCATATTTCTTACTCCTTTCGGCCTGCGCCGTCTGCTCCCAGGTACCAGCCATCCTGAGAACGGTTTACTGCCATAGATCCATCGTTATTTAAATAATACCAGATATTTTTATCATACAGCCAACCGGTCTTCATATCCCCATCCGGGTTTAAGTAATACCATTTTCCGTTTCCTGTGTCCACCCATCCGGTCTTCATACATCCATTTCCATCAAAATAATACCATTTTCCACCATACAGGAGCCATCCCCTGGTACGGTTTCCTTCAGCGTTAAAGTAGTACCATATACCTCCCACCAGCTTCCAGGTATTGACTGCCAGAGTACCATCCGGCATAACAAAGTTGTCTCCCTTTAGAGAACCTGCTGCGCCTGGACCAGTACTGCAGCTCTGGGAAGTTGCTGCATGTTTTTTTTCTTTCTTCTCTTCCTCACTGTCATCTATATCCTGTTCCTGTGATGTAACAAATTCCCCTTCTTTTAGGTATTTTTTCTGTTCTGCCGTAACCGGGACCGCTTTTACCTGATAATAGTAGATCTTGTCCGGATCTGTCATGTACTCCTTTAAGCTGACAGAGTTACCTGTAACTGTCATCCGTTTTACCACTTTATCATTTCCATATAAAGTCAGGGTATAGCCCGGAGCATAGTCTACCTTCTTCCACACTGCCTTTTCTGAGTCAAGTGAACTCCAGCCTGCTAAAGCTGTGTCACCCAGAACAGTGACCGGCGTATAGTCCACTTTTACCTGCATGGTGGTATTATCCAGGGCTTTCGCCGATACAAGATCCGCCCCGGTCACACGGCATTTGGATCGTCCAAGGGACACAGGAAAATACTTTCCCTGTGCAGCATCCACAGTGATCTCCATCCGTACCTTTTTACCAGGTTTCCAGTTTTCATACTCTGTTTTGTAATAAATATCCCCAATGGATACCCCTGATCCGCTGATGGTGATCTGGGGCTGTGGTATTTCCTCCGGATCTCCAAAAGTGGTGTCAAATTTAATACTCATGGTCTCGATGATGCTGCTCTCTGCCCCATAAGCTGTATACACTGTGTACATATGAAAGATTCCCCCTGGTACAGACTGTAAACTTCCTGTTCCAAGCAGCAGTCCTGTTCCGGCACAAAGGAGTATTTTTCTTATCATTTTCATATCCATTCCTCACATATCTTTACCTGTACCAGATCCCGTCCTCATTAACATAGAATCCATTGATATACTGGTTTTTTGCCATTTCACCTGAATCCGGCCAAAAATAATACCAATTTCCGTCAACCTGATACCAGCCGGTAGCCATAACTCCGTCAGCATCCAGGAAGTAAGTTTTCCCGTCCCGGATCAGCCAGCCGGTAAACATGGCTCCCTGAAGGCTGTTGTCCAGTGTGTTTAAATAATACCAGGAACCATTCTGTTCCAGCCAGCCGGTATATAAGGATCCGTCTTCTCTGAAAAAGTAATAATCCGCCCCTATGATCTTCCAGCCTCCATAAGCCATGGTTCCCTGTGTATGCCCATTTTCCGTTAATGGCCAGAAATAATACCACTGTCCATTGATCTTTGCCCATCCGACCGCCATTTCCCCGGTATCATACAGGTAATACCAGTCATTTGCTACCTTCTGCCAGCCGGTGAGCATCGTGCCATTGACATCAAAATAATACCAGTATCCGTTGACCGACTGCCATGCACCCCGGCATATAGAGCCATCGGGAAATCTGTAATTCCATATATTGTCTTTTTTTACCCAGCCTACTGTATCTGTGGTTCCGGGCTTTGCAGAAGGATTTTTTGTCTGCTGGCCTTTACCATCTGATACGTACCTGTCTGTAATGGAAAGCTCACCGGATTCTGCCCATTCGCTTTTTCCCCCATATTTTTTCTGTGCATCTGTTCCCGGTACTGTGCGCACCTTAAAGGTATACTCTCCTGTTTTTGTCATATATGGATAAAAATTATACTGGACCGCACTGGTCTGGGAGACGCTGTAAACTTTCGATTTTCCTCTGTAAAGCTGTACCTCGTAATAACCGGAGGTGTTATCCGGTTTTTCCCATTTAGCCTGTCCCAGGCTTTTTTCATTCCACCAGGCATCTTCCGGAGCAGCATAGTCTCCTTTGATCCCGTTTACCCGCAGGGTAACTACAAGATCATCCCCGTCTCTCCTGGCAGACACAAAGGTTCCCCCGCTGATCTTTACATTGGCTTTTTTATAGCTGGAAACAAAATAATCTTCGCTGACATCTTCCGGTTCCAGGGTGACTTTCATCTGAGGTTCTTCAGAAGCCTTCAGTTCATTGGAGCTTTTATCCGTCCATTCTGCCTCGGAAACGCTGTATTTACTTCCGCCGGCATCTACTGCTACTTCCCCATCTGAAACCGTGGTCGTTTCCAGTTTTATATCCGGAAGCTTGCTGCCTGCTTCCAGCTTGGATGTAACACGGATATTTACTGTTTTTATCTCTTTTGCTGCTGCAAACGCATCTATCTTTCCCCACTGAAACAGCAAGACTCCCGAAAGGAGGAGCAGAAGCATTTTATGTCTGTGTCTGAACCTTCTGTCAAGTATTTTCGGCTTTTTCTTCATTTTCTTTTTCCTCCGGTGACGGCACATATCCTAAAAAGTAAATATAGATCTCTATGATCGCCTGATATAATTCTTCCGGCACAGCCGCTCCCAGCTGTAACCTGCTTAAAAGGGTTGCAAGGGAATCATCCTCATAAACCGGAACCCCAGACTTTCTGGCTGCTTCCGTGATCTTTTCTGCCATATATCCCATTCCGGAAGCAACGATCACCGGGGCGCTGTCCTTTTCCGGTGAATATTGAAGTGCAACTGCTTTTTGTTCTAATAACCGCTCAAACGCTGACATTAATACCATTCTCCTTTTTTCTTATCTTTGGGAAAACATCCAGCAGACGGTAATGAGCTTTCCCTTCCTGCACCTGCATCATTTTCACGCGCATCCCGTTTCTGGTACATATTTCCTGAAGCTTTGCCTGTATCTCTCCGGCGCCGGCAGAAAGATTTTTAGGAACTCCCAGCTCCATGGATATTTTATGATCCTGGAGATCTGCCAGAAGCTGGAAATCTCCCAATCCCCTGATCTCAAAGTCCACCAGAAGGCGTATTTTTCTGCCTCCATCTTTCTCTTCTTCTTTTTTCTCTGCATCCGGATCGATCCAAAATTCAGATACAGCCTCTTTTCCCTGATATTGGAAAGGAAGGATAAAATGATTGACAGGCATATATACGCTTTCGTTTACCAGCATCCCACGCATCAGCTGGTAAAAATCCTGTACATGTTCCAGCCCAGCTTCTCCTTTTGCTCCTCTTTCCACAAGTGAGCCAAAGAGATCCCCATAAATATTTCCTTTTTTTCCTTCCTGGCCGGTAAGTACAGCATACAGTTCTTCAGGCTCTGTTTCAAAAAAACGTTTAAAATCCCTATTAGCTGCCATTTGTTCAAAAAGGCTCCTGAGAAGGGCACTGCTTCCGTTTTCATAACGTGCCCCATAAAGGATCAGCTGGATCACGCTGCTTCTTACACTGCCATAATCATGGGTACGGGAAATATATTTTGAAAGAAATGGAACCAGCTTCTGAAACAGAACCTGGGCATTTTCTTTCGTTTTCCCATTTTCTGCCTTCCAGTCCAGCTGATCCAGAATTGATGCATATTCCTGTCTCACAGAGGTGTAAAGCATTCCTTTTATTTCATCTGTCAGTTCCTGCATCTGCCCTAAAAGATGCTCACCGCTGGAATAATTATTGAATACCTGAAGGAATTTAAGGGCTGTTTCCTGCAGGCCTCTGTTTCCTTCCTGCTGCAAAAGATTTCTCAGGTTTTCAAAGAAAGTACCGGAAAATTTAGTCTGTCCCTGCATTTTTAAAAAATCCAGCAGCTGGCCAGGATCTTCAAACCTGGCAGAATCCAGCAGCTGCTGCACCATTTTACCCAGCTCTTCATCGCCTTTAGCCATAAAGGCTCCATCCCGGAACAGGATTCGGCCCAGGGAATCCTTTATTTCATTTTCCTGCCCCAGCTTCTGAAGAAAGTCAGTATAATTTCCATTATAATTGCGGATGCCGAAGCCACTTTCACTTTCCTGGTCACCAGCGGTGCCGCTTTTCTGTCCATCTGCCCGCACTACACGAGATGGGTCAGAAGGATTCTGGATCTGGGAACTGTTCAGGACGCTTTGCTGCTCCTGGCCTGTATGGACATTTCTATTATTATCTATATATCTAGAAGGATCTGTTACCTGTAATATATTAGACATGATTTATTCCTTTTCTTTTTGATTCTATAATATTATAATAATATGAGTTTATCCTACATACTTCCATATTCCATATATATTTAATCGGCGTTTTCCCGTTTTTTATAATTATTATTTTTCTTATATTTTCAAGAAAAAAGACGATAATTTACATAGATTCAGTAAGCAGGGGAAAAATTGCTGGATCCCTTGTGGTCCTGCCGTTTCATTTTAAGGGGAGGAATAATTGTATGAAAATTCAAGATTCTATCCAGGAGCAAATACACATGAAACATGTATCAATAGCAGAGCGTAATGTTGCTTTGTCTAATAATATTTCTGCAAAACCGGCTGATCTTGACCGAGCCAGTTTTGAATACACCGAAGGTATTTCGGCTGATGAAACACTTTTTGCACGCTCTCTGGCTCACAGCATTACAGAAGATGTCTGCCGCGAGAAAGGCGTTTCCGTTGAAAAGGTTGCCCAACTGAAAAAACAGGTTGAGGAAGGAACCTACGAACTGGATCCCATGGCCATTGCAAGGGCCATGTATAATCTATGAGGGCGCCTGAAAGCCTGATCCCGGTATTAGAACAGCTGTGTACTGTATTAGAACAGCTATGCCAGGTTGAGGCTGATAAACTAACCGTTATTTCAGCTGATCATCCCGATCAGCTGGAATCTCTTTTAAATGATGAAAACATGCTTTTACTGCAGCTGCGCGGACTAGATAAAAAACGAAGTGATCTTCTTCGCAAGTCGGGTCTTGAGGGCCTTACTTTCCGCCAGATTTTGATGCAGGAGGACAGCGATAAGGCTGTGGCACTTCTCTCGCCGATCCTGGAACGGTTATCCAGCCAGGCTGAAAAGCTGAAAAAGGTAAAAGGTGGCACAGACCGTCTGATACGGATCCGCATGAAGCAGTTAGAACAACGCCTTTCCGGTGCGAAGCAGAGCGATCCTCATGTTTATGACAAATATGTCTGATAAAACTGTGGGGACTGCAGGATATTTATATTTTGGAGGTAATAATATTTTATGGTAAGAGCAACTTTTTCCGGTTTTAATACCGCTCTGTCCGCTCTCCAGGCCAACCAGAAACGTCTGGATATTACTGGACAGAATTTGTCAAATATGAATACTGCCGGATATACCAGGCAGCAGTTAGAGGCATCCAGCCTTAATTATACGAATCCTGTTTCCCATTATTCTAATGGGAATGAAACTGCAGTAGGCTTTGGGGTAAGCATGGACCGGGTCTCACAGATCAGAGATCCTTATCTGGATATCCAATACCGCAGCCAGTCTGCTGACTGCAGCTATACCAATCGTTTACAGACTGCCCTTAATTCCCTGTCAAAGGTACTGGACGAAACAACCATTTCCGGCATCCGCCAGGCATTTGATGATGTTCTGTCTACCCTTACAAGCATGCAGGATCCTGCAAAGGTATCCGATCCCATCTATGAAAGTGAGCTGCGAACTAAAATGCAGTCTGTATGTAATCTTTTTAACCAGGCATCCAGACAGATCACACAGGCAGAGCAGAATGAATTTCAAAGGCTCACAGGGGAAGGCAGCAGTGAACAGGGCGATGTGCAGAAGATCAATGACATCCTCCGCCAGATCGGCGACCTGAACGTACAGATCAAACGTAACCAGGTTGCCGGTCATCCTTCCCTGGAACTGCAGGATAAACGTAATCTTCTCCTGGATGAGCTTTCCGGTTATATTCCTGTTGAAACAAGATATTACAAGGATGATGCCCATTCCGGGAATAACGCCTATGATCATGATGCAAATGGTGCTGTGATCGGCAAAAAGGACTGGCCTGATGATCTGGAAGTGAGCATGAATTATATTGATGCCAAGGGAAAGAGCCAGAAGCTGATCCTGGTAAACGGATCTGACCTTGGTGCTGACGGTCTCACAAAAAACTACGGTCAGTTAAGTGTGTTAAAAGGCGATCACCAGACAGCTGCTTCTGTTTCTGATCCTGCAAACATTTCCATCAAGTTTGAAAAAGCCCCCAGCTATAAAGGGAATGGACAGGCAGCTACCAATAATGTATACGCAGAGTTAAAAGGGATCCGTTTTGAAGGCGGCTCTCTTCAGGCAAGCCTGGATATGCTCCAGAAAACAGGTACCGGCAATGTGATAAATGGATCTACTGCTGTGGATGATGTCCGTGGATACCAGTATTACTCAGGAAAACTGGATCAGTTAGCTTCAACTTTCGCAAAATCCATGAATGACATCAACAATGGCAAAAAACACACGGATAAGAATCTTTTATCTAATTCCACCAATGACTCAACAACTGGTATAACAGCCGGAAATATCGGTATCAGCAAAGGCTGGACCAGTGGAACGGTCCATATTTCTACAGACGGCACCAACCGCACAGATACAATCCTTGATATGATCACAGCTATGAAGGATACCAAGAAATTGAACGGGAAAACATTTGCTGATTATATGAATAACCTTTCCACCCAGCTGGCCTCTGATTCCAGTTCCAACCAGACTGCATTAAAAACAGGCACAACTGTTTTAAACAGTATCCAGGACTCCAGAGATTCTCTTTCCGGTGTCAGCTTAGATGAAGAAGCAACCAATATGATGGCCTACGTTTCAGCTTATAATGCTGCTTCCCGGCTGATGACTGCCCTTGATGAAGTGTTGAATACCCTGATCAGTAATACTGGTGCATAAATATAAGGAGGATTAATAAATTATGAGAGTTGTACGTTCATCTGTTTACCGCAGGTATACTTCTTCTTTAAATGATCTTCAAAGCAATCTGAATAAAAGCATGAACAAGGTTTCTACCGGCGCTGCTTATGAAACAGCTGCTGATAATCCTCTTGCTTATTACCAGGGAAAGAAAATGGATCATTTATATCAGGATGCAAAGAGTAAAAGTTCTATTTTAGGTGATATTAAAAACCGTCTGCACCAGCAGGAGCAGGGCGCAAGGGATATCCAGAAGACTTTAAGCAACAGTAAGACTTCCATGCAGTATCTGCTGGATTCCTCCCACAACAGCTCAAAAACTTCTGTCCAGACAAAAAGAGATGCTCTTCTTCAGGATGTGCAGAGCATGGTCAGCAATCTGAACAGCCAGTATCAGGATTTCTATATTTACGGCGGAAATGATATTACAACAGCTCCGTTTTCTTTAAGCGGAGATGGAAAAACCCTTACTTATACCCATAAGTATTCAGACGGCACCACAAAGACGGTCAATATGACCATGGCATATAATAAAGATACAAATACTTACAGTTATCATTTAAGCGATGATGACCTGAACAACCTTGTGACAGCTATGAGAGAACAAGGCCGGGTAGATATCGGTTATGGCGATATTTCCAACCGCCCCCCCCCCCCCCCGCCAGTCTCTTTTAGACACCTATACCGGAGGACTGAATATGCTTACGGGACTTACTTCAGATTCCTTAAATGCCATGTCTGATGCGGATGCAAGGGATGCGGTCAAAGCTGCCCTGGAAACAACTCCTGTGGCACTTCTCAGCCGTTCGGTTATGGCCTGTGATAATTATATCAATGATACTACGACCGTTGATCAATTTACAGATACTATGGGCAGTGTACTTAAAGATGCAGCTAATACAGAGCATACCATCAGCACCATTTACAGCGACCTTGGCAATAAATATTCCCTGGTAGAAACTACAAAAACCCGTCTTGATACTTTAAGCGACAACCTGACAGAGGAATACAAAGACATTCTCGGAGCTGATCCTTATGAAGCCATCACAGAAATGTACTCTTACCAGTATTCTTATTCTGCTGCTTTAAAAATGGGGTCAAACCTGATGCAGTCATCTCTTTTTGATTTTATAAAATGATACCGGTACATTGTTTACAAAAAACAAGCAAAAAAATAACTTTCCATTTTCAGGTCTGAAGAAGGTGAAGATATATGAAACCTGTGATTGAAGCAAATTTTAAACCTTTTGAATCTGTCCGTTTCCGTCAAAATGCCAGTCTGGTTTCAAAGGACCAGCTGGCAGCAAGACAGCATCAGGCTATTTCCCAATACCGCCTGAAAGCACGTCAGGCTCAAAATCACGGGATCAGTTCTCCGGAAAGCATGACCTGTATCCAGAATATCAGACAAGCTTTTGATCTCCAGGATACTGTCCAAAGAGTACATGGCACAGCAAACGTTTCTGGATCAGGAAACAGCTTTGGTGATCCATTTTCTGGCAGCCCTGACAATAATGGGTTGTATACCCTTCAGAGAGGTGAATTTGAATTTCGTGTGGCATCTGGCGATCTGGAATACATACCAGCCCTGGAAATGACCATCATAACCTCTTACCCTGAAGTAGAATTTATATATACCGGCACCCCCAATTATGTTCCACCAAAAAAAGAGCCGGATTCCCCTGCTCTTAATGTTACCATATAAAAACTGACCCCGGAGGCTTATACAAGCATGAAGATTGATACAAAATATTACGGCGAGATGGATTATACGAAAGACGAGCTGGTTGTATTTCCAGATGGTTTATTTGGTTTTTCCCAGTACCATGACTATCTTCCCCTCGCTATGGAGGAAGATGACAGCTCCCTGCTGATATTGCAGTCTGTAGACGAACCTTATGTAGCCTTTTTTCTCATCGATGCAACAGCACTCTTTCCTTCTTATTCACCGGTTCTTCTACCGGAAGAATTATCCTTTCTGGAAGTAAATTCCAGTGATGAATTATCCTATTATGCCATATGTACTGTAAAGAAGGATTATCTGGATGGAACCGTCAACTTGAAATGTCCTCTTGCCATTAATCCGGATACCCGCAAAGGGATCCAGGTGATCTTATCCAACGCTGACTATGATTACCGCCATACCTTACGTTCTCTTCTTGGTAAAGAGATAAAGGAACAGGACACTAAAAAGGAGATAAATAGCCATGCTGATACTGAAACGTAAAAAAAATGACAGTATCCTGATCGGGAATGACATACGCATCACTGTACTTGACTGCGACAATGGATCTGTCAGCCTGGCTATAAATGCCCCGAAGCATATTTCTATTTTGCGGGAAGAATTGACAGAAGCAGAACGCAGCAACCTGGATGCCTTATTATCTGATACAGATTCACTGCGCTCTATTGAAAAAGGGCTGAATTCTTATATGAAGAAATAGACCATATACATTAAGAAAGAGGAGAAATTAAAAATGGTATATAACCTGCTTCCTGGAAACAGAAGTGATACCCTTCGGTTTCTCTTGGCAATTACAGGATTTAAGCTTAATGACCTGCAAACCGGTGAATACTGATAAAATGACTCTTATCGGCTAAACAAAATATCATATAACTCTTTCAACTGCCGGTGTACGAGAGAAAAAAACTCTCTCAGACGCCGGTAAAATAATGCTCTTTTTTCCATGCGGTTTTCCCACTCTTCTTCTTTCAATATGTCTGATCTAAGATCCAGCGCCTGTTCATCTGTTTCCGGCCCAAATTTTCCCGTCATGCCATAGAATACATTTTTTTCCAGTATATCAAATACCTGGAGTTCTTCTTCCTTTGTCTCGATGCTGGCACATTCTTCCCGTGTTCCAAACCACATATAGCTTAAATGCAGAAGCTTCTGCGCCAGTATATTTACTTTAAATTCCTTTAACCGGCCCTCAAGATCCTGAAGCTGGTTTTCTGCTGCTGTTTTTCTGTAAAATACATATAAGTCTGCCAGGTGGCGTATCTGCAGATCTCCTGTTACATATAAGTAAGAAGACTGGATCATAAGATAGACTATCTGGTCTATGGCATTCCATTCATAAATATAGTTACCATTTTCTTTCAGGAAAGCACGCTGGATCAGCTTTTCCATCCCCCTCTGGTATACCTGGGTTTTAAAAGGAAATGTATCATAGATTTCAACAGAAAAGCGGCCTGGTATACGCATCTTTTCACCCACTCCCGGATAGAGAGTATCCGTTTCGTAGCCTATATTGACCAGATAGCCTTTTGCAAAAAGATAATCTTCCGGGTCAAGAAAAAAAAGCTTCAGAGAGCTTTCTCCCGCCATTTCCTCTCTTGGATACAGCTGTCTGCGGCTGCTGGAGGAAAGGACGAGTACCGGGATTTTTTTTAATTCCAGAAGGACCAGTATCTCCCGTTCTCCTTCTGTGCAGCTTTCGTTGAATTTCAGAATATCACTGTAGCGCTCATAAAAGCGTGTTTTCCACCGTTCCGGTATTTTTTCATTATTTCCAAGGATTGCAAGATAGATCAGGTTTGATATTTTATTATAATCTGCAACCCGGAACAGCTTTTCCCAGTCCAGATTTCCATGAAGCGGCTTTAAATCATCCTGGCGCATAACAAATGCAGCCATATTTACCAGTATGCGGTCTTCATAAAAGTTTTGATTTTCCATTTAACTTCACCTGTTTTTTGATATTCTTCTGTTAAGTCCCCCATCGATCCTGCGTATCTTATCTAAAAGCTCTTCTGTGCGGCAACGCAGATCTTCAATACGCTTCTCCAGCATTTTTTCCCGCTCTGTCTTTCCTTTAAAACAGCTTTTTACATTCATTAATGGACCTTTAGCCAGATCTCGTAGATACCGGGCCTGAAGGCTGTTTCCCACAGTCTGCAGGATGATCTGTTCTTCACAGTCTGCATGGCGCTGCAACTGTTCTCCCCTCATATCTAAAAGAAGAGAAGCGGAGACTGTGTCGCCGCGCTCCACTGCCTCCGCCAGTTCTTCCGTCAGACTACAAACTTCTCTTAATATATTATATCTCCTTTGAAGATATATCAAAATTGTTTCCAAGTCTGCGCTCATATATTCTCCTTTAACCGAAAACACTTCGTTCTCTCACAATATGCTGATCGCCGGAAATCTTTCCTGCCTGGTTAAATGCATCTCTTAATTCAGAAAGTATGTGGCTGATCCTTGGAATCTCTTCTGCCCTGCGTTCCCTTCCTGCTTTAACACGGCTGATATCATAGATCAGGTACTCATAGATACGTTTCAGATCCTTGCTGATGGGATACTGCATATCCAGTATCTGTATTAAATACCGGACGATCCGTCCTGCTTTTTCGAGACACTCTTCAAAAGTCTCATATTTTTTATCCTCAAGTGCGATTTGTGCCATTTTCAGACGCTTCACTGCTTCATCATACAATAAAAGCAACAACTCCAGATTGCTCATAGAATAGATCGTACTTTCCTTGTACTGCTTAAACTTTTCGTACATGCTTTCTTACCCCCATCAGCCACCTAACTGTGACAGGTAGCTGGACTGTGAATTCATCTGATTGATCAGCGTTTCCATCTGCGTAAACTGGCTGATATAACGATCCTGCTCAGTTGACAGCTGGGACTGCAGGTTTGTGATGGTTTCCTGCATATCCTTTAATTCTTTATAAATACTGTTGTTAGTCAGGGTCAGGCTTAGTTTTTCAGATCCTGCCTCTTCAATAAGCACACCATAGGAATTTCCATTCTTGCTTGCATATCTGGTGGCATAAGTAGAAAGAGTACTGTCTATGGTGTTTACAATACCATGCGTGCCTGTGAACAGGTCTGATACCTTTTCCGGATCACTGTCCATGGCAGTTTTAAACTTTTCTTCATCAAATACGATCTTTCCACCTGCTGTGTAATCATCTGAGAAGGAAATTCCAATCTTTTCAAGATCGTCATAAGAAACACCGTTCATCATCATTGAAGAGAAAATGCCCTGGGTAGCATTGTCCAGATCTTTTAAAGCGCTGCTGTTGTACAGAATACCCTCTTTTGCCTTATCCTCCCAGTTTTTAATGGAGGTTTCATTCATTTCATTTTTCTGGTCTTCTGTCAGAGGCCCATAATTGCTGTCCGGCTTGGTGGTTACCTGGGTGCGGACCTCATCGATCATGGCATTATAAGCTTCAATGAATTTCTTTACAGTCTCTGTCACCTTTTCTGTATCTGCTGAAGCAGTAAAGCTGACACCGCCTTCTGCTGTTGCAGAGCCTGTATCAAATGTATTGGTGGCTTTAATATCCAGACCGTCAATGGAGAAGGTATTGCTGCTACTGGTAATGGTGGTCTTTACACCATTATAGAGAATACTCATCTCACCATCTGTACCATCTGTGCTAACCCCGCCGAAAATGAGATTTGCTGCATCATCTTTTTTATTGTTTGGATTGTCTGGATCTGGACCAAGGGTGATTTTACGGCCCTTACCTTTTTCATTGGAAGAAAGAACAAATTTATTTTCACTTCCCAGATAGGTGGCAGTTACTCCTGCATCTTTATTATTATTGATCGCAGTAAGCAGTCCGTCTACTGTGGTATCTGCAGTAATATTATCTATTTTTGCACCATTGACTGTAAAGTTTTCTAATGCCTTGTTTAATTTCTCTTCTGTATCGTATTTTCCCAGTCCCAGCTTGTCCTTGTTCTCCCACAGGCTACTTCCTGTACTGATCTTGTTTGACTGGGTAGATGTGATACCCAGGGCCTTCTGGAGTTCCTTTGAGTCTGCGGATATCTGTAATGTCTGTTTGTTGTCTGTTGCAGTAAACGTCAGGCTGCCATTTGAATCCTTACCTACAGTAACCTTTCCTGAACCGAAGGCTTTATCCATTTTTGCCTGTAAGCTGGACTGAAAAGCTGAAAAATCTTTTATCTCTTCCTTATCGCCGATCAGTTCAATATCCTTTGTCTGTCCGCCATAAGAAACAGAAATTGATTTTCCCTTAAGATAGCCGGAAAGGGGCTGCTTTGTTATAGCTGCAGCCTCGAATGAAGATGTATGGCGGTTAAATTCATCAAGTGAAATGCCGTTATCTATATCATCCTTATTCATGTTGCTGGAATTAAAGCCAAGACTCTTTAAAGCAGATGATGTTTCCCTGATCACATAGCTTTTTCCTTTATCGGTAATACTGTCTGTCTGGCTGATCTGGATCTTATCACCATTCAGTGTAAATTTAATGCCGTTCTTTCCATCTTTTCCGAGAAATCCCTGGGAATCAAGGGCTTCATTCAGCTGTCCTACTATCTTGTCAGAACTAGCCGTATAATCAATGGTAACTGTCTCTGTTTTTCCATTGCCCAGCTTTTTTTCATAACTGGTGGGGAACGTAAAGGTTGCTTCCGTTGTAAACTGCTTATCTGTAATACTGTAGGTTCCAAATGTCAGCTTCGTTCCGGAAAGATTTGAGGTCTTTATTTCTTTATTGCTAAAATCAGACTCACTGATGCCGCCTAAGGTAATAGCTGAATCTGTTTTCTTTTCGCCGGAGATCAATGTGGCAGATGTTGCTAATTTGTTTACTCCCAGAACTGATACTCTGGATGCAGTGTCTGCATTTCCTGTCGCTGATATATATTTTGTATAATCAGGATCCCCCTGTACACTGACCTGGTTTTTTGCAAAGAAATCACTGTTTTTTAAACTCTTTGTTGCTGAATAGCTAAGGTAATTGTCCTGAAGATCTATGATCTTATTGCTGACAGAACGATATGCATCCCTTTTCCATTCCAGTTTGGTCATAGCCTTCTTCTTGGCTGTGATCTTGGATGTTGTTCTTGCTGTCATCTGTTCGATCAGTGCATCCCTGTCAATACCGGAAGCTAAACCACCATATCCTCTTAAAGCTGTATTTCCAAGACTGCTGCTTGTACTTGATACACTTGACATATCTGCCGCTCCTTTCAGTCATGTGATGTCGCGGTGTACATAAAATGCGCCGCTTCTGTATACTTTATCCCTGTGATCCTATAGATTCTATATACATATTTCGGCGCAGCATGAAAATTTATAAGATATGGCGTGGACGTTCTTTTACATCCATACAGGCTCTTATGGACTGACTTAAAACAGCCACACGGAATTTATTGTGGTAATAGGTTAACAGCATCGGGACTGCCGTATTATCTGCTACAATATATTTAGGTGGTAGCCTGGTAAGCATCAGTGCCTTCACATCTGCCTGACAGCGGCTACAGGTACAGGTATCATTACTTTTCAGTGCGTCAAGGATCAGTTCCGGAGTAAGGATCTCCTCCATGATATTTACGACCCGGTAACTTGGACGATCTTCCTGCTTCTGCTCTTCCTGTTGTTCTGGTTCTTTCTGTACAGGTGTCCCTGCGTTTGTTTGGGGCTGCTCTGTCTGCTCTTGTGTCTGTTCTGCCTGCTCATTTGGCTGCTCTGTCTGTTCTTCTGATCGTTCTGTCTGTTCTTCTGACTGTTCTTCCTGCTCCCTGGGCTGTTCTGCCTGCTCTTCTGTCTGTTCTTTTTCCAGCTCCCGGATCAGATTCTTCTGGATCTCTTCTGCCAGCTTTCCTTCTTCTCTTGGATCAACTACAGTTACATTAGCGGAAGGTACTCTTACCGGTTCTTCAGCAGCTGAGCCTTCCTGCTGTGTTTCGCCAGAAGGCGCAACTGGCGGCTGTGAACCTGTGATCAGGCTCAGAACATGTGAGGTTTTATTTGTTTTTTTTGCCATATTATTTCTCCCTGAAACCTATGATCTTTTCTACCTCATCTAAAAACTTTACATAATCCTTTACAGCTGATGATCTTGGACTGTACTCAAAAATACTTTCTCCATGGGCCGGTGCTTCTGCAATAGCCACTCCGGACCTTATTTTTGTGTCAAATACCCGGGTTTCCATCTGCCCGGCCAGCTGCCCGGCCATTTCCAATACATCCCTGCAAAGACATGTTCTTGGATTAAAGCGGTTTAGCAGAATACCCATGATCTTAAGGCCGGGATTGATCTGTATGCGGACAGATTCTACGGTTTCCTTTAACTGTGACAGACCAACCAGACTGAGGATATCCGATGCCATTGGTATAATGAGATAATCAGAAACTGCATATGCATTAACTGTAAGAAGATTTAATGCAGGCGGAGTATCGATCACAATATAATCATAAAAATCAATTACCGGCTTTAAAACATCTTTCAAAATAGATTCTTTTTCTTCTCCCTGCTTATATTCCAGGCCGCTGCTGCTTAAAGTAATATCGGAAGGAAGGATATCGATCCCGTCTGTGCGGCTGATAGCCTTTTGTATGGATACATCTCTTTTTAATACATCCAATATAGTAGATCCTCCTTCGGTATCCAGACCAAGGCAGAATCCAAGATTTCCCTGTGGATCCAGGTCTATGCACAGAACTTTTTTACCTGCCATCGAAAATCCTGCCGCCAGCGCTGCTGATGTTGTGGTCTTTCCCACACCGCCTTTTTGATTTGAAACCGTAATGACCATTTATGTATCTCCTTTTATCCTTCTTCTGCATACAATATTTTCTGAAAGATCTCCCTGTATTATTTACCAAGGCGCTCCATAGATTCCTCTACCTGTTTTACCAGTTCCTGGATCTCCTGATACACAGCGGCTGACTCATTTGCCATACGTCCGATCTCATCTGCTACAACACCAAAGCCTACACCTGCTTTTCCGGCACGGCCTGCTTCAATGGCTGCATTCAGGGAAAGCATTTTTTCCATCGTAGCCGTCTGCTCCAATCCCTTTGCCTTATACTTGATCTGTCCTACTGCATCCCGTACTTTCTTTTCCTCTTTTGCAAATGCTTCTACGCTGTCTGCATTGCTCTTCCGGTAATAAAGGGCATTGGCCCACAGATTCAGCATCTCAGCTAAAAGCTGTCCACCGGCGCTTACCGCTTCCTGGCCCGGGGCTGAATCATCCGGGTAATCTCCAAGGACGATACCGCCGATCACTGTACCTGCACGGAATCCTCCTACTGTAAGATCCTGGGTAAATTCACGCAGTTCATTGTGTTTTCCATTGGTATAACGGCTGTAAAAGCTGGTAAAGGAGCTTCCCCTTGTAATGTATTTTCCTTTCATGTCCACTACTGCTGCTGTCATGCCTGTAGCTGCTAAAAACAGATCCTGGATCCGCTGAAGTTCTTTTATATCCAGGATCTGGCGGATATCCAGATTTTCTGTACTTTCATCTTTTGAAACAATATCTATATAAGAAGTTTTCCCTGATACTGCTGATCCTGTTGCTGCTTTAGAAGCTGTCTCTTTATTTTTGGCCCCATTCTGGATCCACTGGGCCAGCTTGCGGTCTGTTTCCCGGATATGCTTAACCAGCACGCTTACCATATAGTTGATCTCGCCCAGAGAATTGATCGTCGGGCCTTCCTGCTCCAGCTTTATAATGGCATCACCCAGTTTCTGTTTATACCATTCATGAAATTTATGATGTTCGGTATATTCCGGATATTTTGACTGCTTCTGGAGATCCTCCTCATCTGAAAAGTGTTTCGTTACATATTCAACAAGAAATTCTCCCAGACTTGAGATCTTTTCTTTTCCCTTTCCTTTTGAGCATGCATCCAGAAGGGTATTGACTTCGTCAAAAATCTTCCTGTGCTCACTGTCGATCAATTCATTTCCTGTTAAAAGATCCTGTGTTAATACATATTTTTCCATCCTTAGAGTCCTCCTTACTGCTGACTGTGCTGTTCTTTGAAACGGGCAAGCAGTTCATCCATTACTGCGATCAGATGCCCGATCTCCGGCTTTGAAAGCTGCTCATCTGCCCCTAATTCTTTTCCCTTCTGCCTCATCTGATCATTGATCAGGGAAGAGAAGATGATAACCGGGATTTTCTTTAAATGTTCGTCATCTTTGATCAGCTTTGTTAGCCTGTGACCATCCATTTCCGGCATTTCGATATCTGTAATGACCAGATTGACCTTATCATACAGATCAGAATCATTATGTATTTGTGAAAGATAATCCCATGCCTCCTGGCCATTGGAAAAATTCTTTATATTGGTAAATCCGGCCCTTTCCAGGGAATCATCGATCATTTTACTTAAAAGAATGGAATCTTCCGCGATCACAATAGGACTGTTGCAGATAGGGCGGTCTCCCATCTTATCTACATCTGTCACCTGTATAGTTGTTTCCGGTGCAATCTCTGCCACGATCTTTTCAAAATCCAAGATGATCACCAGTTCTTTTCCGCACTGGGCAATACCGGTAGCAACACTGTCAGCTCCATTTGCAATGGTCTTATCTGGCTTCTGTATATCTTTCCATGAAATCCTGCTGATACCTTCGATACTGTCTACCCTGAAAGCGACCGTCATTTTATTAAAATTTGTTACGATAAACAAATCTCTTGGCCCATTTTCCCGGTCATTTCCTGTAAGATATTTTGCCAGGTTGATCACTGTGATCAGCTCATCCCTTGGTTTAAAGATGCCTTCTACTGCCGGGTTTGCATGAGGCATCGGTTTTACCTTTTCACTCATGATGATCTCCTGGACTTTTGCCACATTAATGCCATAAAATTCACCCATAACTGTGAATTTCATTACTTCGATCTCGTTTGTTCCTGATTCTAAAAGAATCCCTTCTTTTTCATTTTTGACCATGATCTTCTCTCCTTTTTTCTGTAAACAGGCATGTCACCTGATGGTGACACCACCATAAATGAAAGCCCTGGCTATAGATGGCGTTCCGGTCGTCCCACTGTACGCACGATCACATCACCTGTTGCAAGATCTAAAAGCATGGTACGGGCATAATTTCCTCCTGTATCCTCTGCCGAGATACAGATTCCTTCCTGGGCCATGACTTTTTTCACACTTTCCGCATTTCTCTGCCCAATGTTTCCAAAGCTGCTGTTTCCGCTGATCTCAAACATCTTGGCTCCCCCTGCTATCTTGACTACCATCCGGCTTTTTACCATACCGAATATTTTCAGCTTTCTGAGAGTTTCCCTGATGCCGCTGTCTGCAAATTTAAATGGATTGGAATCCCTTCTTTCAAACTGGGCCGGAAGCATGATGTGCAGAAGTGCTCCCAGGCGGGTGACTGGATCATAAAAGGTTATCCCGATGCAGGAGCCCAAAGCATAGGTTATGATCCTTCCTTCCCCTCTTGAAAACTTCATATCACCGATTCCCACTTTTAATTCTGTGCCTCCGATCATTATGAAACTCCCAACCTCTCTAAAATATCGTTTAGAGAACGAATATCCGGCAGCATGAGCAGCCAGTCAGAAAGTGCTTTTCCGCCGATCACAAAATCTGCATTGCAATACATCAGTTTATCTGTTTCATATCCATACTCAGCAATAGGTACCATTAAGATCCCACCCAGCATATTGATGGTAGCACTTGGAACAGACAGTTCCACATCTACATTTACCAGCTGTGAAAAAGCATTGATATAAGAACAGATGATGATGTTTCCCACTTCTACCAGCGCGGATCTGGCCATTTCGTCCATATCCAGAAAGGACTTATAACGGCTTCCAAGCAGTTTTTCCAGCACTTCGTTAGCAAAATCCAGATCAAAAAGGAACAGCATCAACCCTTCAATGTCCCCTGACATTTTTACAAGAGCTGCAGCAACAAGCTCCTCCGCATCACCGATCCGGTTCATGGCATCATTGTATCCCAGGATATTCACAGATGGGATCGAGATCCGGACTTCTTTCTGAAGGAGCTTTGAAAGAGCAGTTGCTGCATGACTGGTACCGATACTGCCGATCTCCCGCATTACATCCAGTGCCTGCAGGTCCATATCTTCATATCGCTTTATTTCCATTTTTTACCTTATCCTCTCAGTGAATTGATCGTTCCTTCTATATCATCTGATGTAGTGATCATTTTTACAGCATAAGAAAAGGCTCTCTGACATTCGATCACATGAACCATTTCTTTTGCCATATCTGTGCCTGAATTCTCCAGTGCACCTTTTTGCAGGGCTGCATCTGATTTTAGGGACGCTTCCATTCCATCCTGTGTTTTGTATTCATTATCCCCTACGCTTAACAGACGGCTTGGATTTGAAAACGTATATACACTTACCTTAGGAAGGTTGGTATCATCCTCTGTGCTGTCTGTGTCATCTGTACCGGAGTCATTGTCTTCTGACTCTGATTCCTCCTGCAGCTTCTCTACATCTGTTACCTCCAGTTTAAGAGGTTGCTGGTTCTGGTCCAGCACCAGCTTGCCATCTTCTGTTGTAAGATAAAATCCATCTTCACGTTCTCCCCTGTGAAAATGACCGTTTCTTGTATAGGTGATCTCACCTGATGTAGGATCCTGTATCATAAAAAATGCATTAGGCTCCATAATTGCATAATCATATTCTTTTCCGGTCTGAGTAGCACCGGCTGTACTAAAATCCGTCCATGTGCGTTCTACCCTGGCTCCTGCACCTGTCTGCAGCTCTGTCTGGGCATTTTCAGAATCATTGAGATTATAGTGGATCAGTTCAGAAAAAGCCGCGGTTTTAGGTTTAAAGCCTGTATTGTTGATATTGGCCAGATTATTGGATACAACTGACAATTTTTTTGTAAACTGTCCGGCTCCTGCTGCTCCTGTATAAAATGACATATTCATTTCCTTATCCTCCTTACAGCTTACCGACATCTGACACAGACTTACTCATGATCTGATCATACATTTTCAGTGACTGGGCTGCGCTTTGAAGCGCTCTCTGGGATGACATCATAGCCGTCATCTGCTCCACCATGTCTACATTGGATTTTTCCAGCATTTTCCACTGAACAGTTGTATCTGCAGGTGTTGTTTCTGCCTGCGCAGTAGAGAAAAGTCCATTATCCTCTGCATGAAGCTGCCTCTGATCTGGAAAATCCACTACTTTCAAAGTTCCATAATCCTCTATGGTAACTTCCTGGCTGCCGCTTTCTTCACCATCAGACTGATTTGTAATAGCAGCAGTAATATGTCCTCTGGAATCTACTGTAAAGTTCTCATTTTTGATCTGGACAGGCTGTCCTTCTTTGTTTAAGACTCTGCCTGCCTGGTTTAAAACCAGATATCCATCTTTATCTACTGAAAATGAACCATTTCTTGTATACCGGATGCCCTGTGATGTCTGGATGCAAAAAAAGCCATTTCCATTTAAGGCAAAATCATAAATTCCATCTGTCTGTTCCAGACCGCCCTGGTCATAATTGGTATAAACCTGCTTTGCTGTCTTTATTTTTGAAACAGAGGCTAGCTGGGTTGGATTTTCTTTGTTATATTGTCCTGTACGGTAAAGCATTTCCTCTTTAAAAGTACTGCTTACCATTGTCTCGTTCTTATATCCAGGAGTCTGGATATTCACCATATTATTGCTGATGGTATTTAAGTTCCTGCTCTGGGTCAGCATGCCTGACGCCAGATTATAAAATCCCTGATACATCTGACTTTATCCCCTTTCCGTTTTTCTTTTCTATAAACTGGCGCAGCTTACGCAAGGCGATCGTGTGGATCTGGGATGCCCTGGGCTGGCTGACACCTATGACCCGGCCTACCTGTTCCATTTTCAGTCCCTCCATATAATGTAGTGCCAATGTTTTCTGCTCTTTCTCATTTAACTGGGCTATGCCTTCTGCAAGCACCCGCATATCCTCTTCCCACAAGCATACATCCTCAGGCTGTGTCTGGGTTTCATTGTTTACATTGTTTATGATCTGGACTCCCTTAGTTGTATTATGGTTTTCCAGCAGAAGATCAAGAGACTGGATATTTCCCCTGTTTTTCATAGAAATGATTCTCTGGCAGCGTTTTTTTTCTATTCCAAGATGCTTTGCCAGCTCATCAACTGTTGGTGTTCTTCCTAATTCCAGCTTCATGTCCTCGCATGCAGATTCTATAATACCCAACTGCTTGTAAAATCCCCGGGGCATCCACTCCTGTTTCCTTACATAATCCAGCATTGCTCCTCTTACCCGCGTTGTGATGTATGTGGAAAACTTAATATTCTTATCCGAATCATACGTATCGATCCCTTTTATGATTGCCACCACACCTTCGTTCACTGCATCTTCCATCTGCATGGTGGTAGAATAAAGATCATATAGTTTCGTTGCCATGGTTCTTGCTATGTACAGATACCTCATGGTAATCTCTTTCTTTATTTCCGGATCTTTCGTTTTTTTATAAAGCGCAAATAACTCCTTCTCTGTCTTTTCCTGCTTATCTTCCATAACTTTACTCACTCCTGTTATCTGCTGTTTATATCATTTGCTCGTGCACTTATGATCCCTTTTTCATTGTACTTATATTTCCAATTGACTGGATCTGCACATTATTTGCGATCTCATTAAATGAAAGCACCCTGATATTAGGATAAAAGGGTTCTACCAGATGGTAAAAATGGATCCTCATAACCTGTGAAGTCAGGATCACCGGGTTCTGTGATAAACCACTGAACTTTTTTATCTGCTCTGCCAGCTGCTGGATCACATGCTGGAGCATTTCCGGGTTTAATGCCAGATATAAGCCATTTTCCCCTTTTGACAAGGATGCGACCATTTCCCGTTCCAGCTGGGCATCCAGTGTGATCACTTTCATGCATCCATCTGTACAGTACATGCGGGTAATGGTACGTTTAAGAGCTGTCCTGATCTTTTCTACTGTCTGGTCCAGCTCTCTTGGAGGAAGACCTGTTTCTGAGGCTGTCTGCATCAGATTCTCTACAATGGTCTCCAGGTCACGGATCGGGATCCCTTCTTTTAGAAGATTTGTAAGGACTCTCTGGAAATAACTGTAGCTGATCATCTGTGGTATTGCCTCTTCCACCAGCTCAGGAGCTGTTTTTTTCAGATTTTCCGTAAGCCTTACCACTTCCTGTCTTGTAAGCAGTTCGTATGAATGCTGCCGGATCACTTCTGAAAGATGCATGAGCAATACAGACAGAGGATCAATGACCGTATAACCATATAATTCAGCCCGATCTCTGTTTTCAGGCTTGATCCACCTGCTGGGTATACCGTATGCCGGTTCAATGGCCTCAATACCTTCAATTTCTTCTTCCACCTCCTCTGGTTCCAGAGCAAGGAAATAATCAATCAGGATCTCTCCTCCTGCAATTTCTTCTCCTTTTATGCGGATACTATATTGACTTGGTCCCAGGGAAGAACTGTCCCGGAGCCGGATGGATGGGATCACAAATCCCATATCCTGGGCATATTGGCGGCGGAATATAACGATCCTGCTGATCAGCCTTCCGCCTACTGACTCATCTGCCAGAGGGATCAGACTATAACCAAACTCGATCTCCACTGGCTCCAGTGTAAGAAGGCTGTATACATTATTTACATCTTTAAAATATTCTTCCTCACTTACCTCCTCTTTTGCAGCAGCTGCCTGGGCCTGTGGGGAATCCTGAAGCTGGGTAGAAGGATCCATTGCCATTTGTGACAATGCCTGTGGCTCTTTTTTTATCTTTCCGGAAAGATAAAATCCGCTTCCCATAAGACATGCAGCCACAACCAGAGTCCTTACTGCCGGCATTCCAGGTATCACAGCCATAACCGCCACTGCTGCACCACTAACGATCATAGCATGAGGCTGGGCCAGAAACTGCTTTGATACATCTTCATTTAAGCTGCCTTCTGAAACAGCTCTTGTAACGATCATTCCTGTTGCAGTAGAAATAAGAAGAGCCGGTATCTGGGATACCAGACCATCACCTACTGTCGCAATGGAATAGGTACTCAGCACAGCTGAGATGCTGCTGCCGGACTGTACAATACCGATGATACTGCCGCCGATCAGATTAATGGCAGTTGTGATAAGTGACATAACTGCATCGCCCTTTACGATCTTAGTCGCACCATCCATTGCACCATAAAAATCTGCTTCTCTCTGAACCTTGGCACGCCGTTCCTTTGCCTGTGTTTCATTGATCAGGCCAGAACTAAGGTCTGCATCAATAGCCATCTGTTTTCCCGGCATGGCATCCAGATTAAATCTGGCTGCTACCTCGGCAACTCGTTCTGCACCTTTGGTGATAACGATAAACTGCATCAGCACGATGATCAGGAAGATGATCAGACCTACTACTACATTCCCTCTTAAAACGAAATCACCAAAGGCTGCAATGACACGGCCTGATGAACCTCCCTTAGAAAGGATATTTCTTGTGGTTGAAACATTGATGCCCAGACGGAACAGCGTGGTAATAAGTAAAAGAGAGGGGAATATGGAGAATTCCAGTGGCTCCCGAATGGTCATGGTTATTACCAGGATCATCATGGAGAGTGACATATTCAATATGATCGCCACATCCACCAGTCCCGCCGGAAGAGGAATGATCAAAAGCAATATGATCGTGATCACAAACATAACCACTGAGTAACTCAATAACCGTTTCATTCGTTCATTAATCTCCAACTATTATTTTCTATCTTTATTTTTCCCGTTATCCTGTTTATACAGATATACAAGGATTTCTGCTACTGCTGTATAAAATTCTGATGGGATCGGCCTGTCCAGTTCACAGGAATTGTACATAGCCCGTGCAAGTGGTTTATTTTCAATGGTATAAACATTGTTTTCTTCCCCCACCTTTACGATCCTTAACGCCAGTTCGTCTAATCCCTTGGCAAGTACTACCGGGGCATTGTCATGATCAGGATCATATTTTAAAGCAATGGCCACATGGGTAGGATTTCGTATGATCACATCTGCCTGGGGAACCTTCTGCATCATCCTGCTGGATGCCATCTGACGCTGCAGGCTTTTGATCCTGTTTTTTATCTCAGGGTTACCTTCTGTCTGTTTGTACTCATCTTTTACTTCCTGCTTTGTCATACGAAGCTCTTTTTCGTATTCCCAGCGCTGATACAGATAATCGCCAAAAGCAATGACCGTAAAGGCAATACATACACGTACCAGCAGATCAAATAGCATTTTCATCATATAGGCTGCAGATGCTGCAGGATTCATATCGATCATTGATGCCATAGGCTGCAGATCCCGTTTCAGGATGTTATAAAGCAGTACCAGAAGCAGTGTTATCTTGATGGAGTTTTTTACCAGTTCCACTATGTTTTTCATGGAGAACAGCCGTTTTATACCTGAAAGAGGGTTAAGCCGGTTCCATTTCGGCCGGATGGATTTAAAGGATACATTAAAACGTGTTTGTACTCCATGCGCCACAATTCCAAGTAAAAGGGCTAAAACCAACAGAGGAAGCGCACATTTTAAAAACACAGACAGTGTAACAAAAACAAGGCTGGCTGACAGCATATCTTCTGAGGATCTGGTCGCACCATCTATGACCCAGGTCATATAAGTTTTCAGCTGTCCGTATATAAAGGGAATCCATATGCGGATCCCGGAAAATACGCCTGCCAGGATCAATACCGTAGCTATATCCCTGCTTTGAAAGATATTTCCTTCTTTTCTGGCATCCCGCCGTTTTTTGGCGGTAGGCTGTTCTGTTTTCTCCTGACCACTCTGTCCCATCTTCTGTTACACTCCCTTCAGACTGGTTTCATATTGCTTAAAAGCTTCCACATCATCTGATACATATATGTAAAGATGGTATCTATATAATCTGCCATTGGCGAAAACAACAGAAGCATCATCAAAAGCCCCATTATGATCTTTACCTGGAAATTTACTGTAAAAACATTGATCTGGGGAATGATACGCATCAGGATCCCCATTGCCAGTTCTGTCACAAGTTCAATTGCTATCATTGGAAATGCAAACTGCATACCAGTAAGGATCCCCTGGCAAAATCCATCTGTGATCACATGGACCAGCATGGGATTAAATGTCACTTTTCCAAAAGGGATCAGCTGTACTGACTGGTAAAACAATGCTAACAGCCGTAAATGACTGTTGCTGGCAAAAAAGAGCAGTACCATAAATCCATAATAAATACCGGAACTGACCGTTGACTGGGTTCCATACTGGGGATCATAAACCTGGGCCATGCTAAGTCCCATTGAATAATCCATAATGGAAGAAGCAAACCGGATCGTAAGAAATGCCAGTTCCATTGCAAAGGCTAACACTGCCCCAAGAAAAAGCTCTCCTGCAAGCATCAGGATGTATTCTGCCATTGTCTCCGGATATGCCATCTGAGTCTGGTCTGCACACAGATACAGGAGCAGGGCTAGGGCAAAAACAAAATATGCCCTTATTTTTACAGGAAAATTACTCTTTCCAAAAAGTGGATTGAATCCGATAGCTCCGCTCATACGCATCACTGCCATTGAAAATGTGATAAACATAGATCTTTTTTACCCCTTTGCGATCAATTCCACTATGTATTGAAAAAATTCCTGAAGCATGACTAGCATAGAACTTCCTAAAAAACCTAAAAGCACCATGATCGCCAGCAATTTGGGTACAAATGTCATTGTCTGTTCATTAATCTGTGTGGCTGCCTGAAATACAGCAATAACCACACCTACGATCATACTGATCAGAAGAAACGGAAGCGACAGCTTCATTGCCAGCTGAAATGCTTCATACATGATATCCAGGATCTGTACTTCTGTCATATTTTTACCTCTTTCCTACCGGAAGCTTTGTACCAGACTGGAAAATAAAAGTTCCCAGCCATTTACTGTAATAAATAAAAGTAACTTAAAGGGAAGAGAGACCATAGTTGGCGGAAGCATTACCATACCCATGGACATAAGGGTAGTAGACACCACTATATCTATAAGCAGGAATGGAAGATAGATCAGAAATCCTGCCAGAAACCCTTTTTTTAATTCGCTGGTCATAAAAGCTGGTACAACAACTGTAAGCGGATATTCTTTCACATCTTTCTTAACTTCCTGTTTTGACATCTGTACAAAATGATCCAGCGTATCCTTCTCTGTATTGCGAAGCATGAATTGCTTCAGTGGATCTGCCATACGGCTTACTGCCTCTTGCTGCGTGATCTCCCCATTTTTATAGGGCTCGTAGGCAACCGTATTGATCTGGCCTATAACCGGGCTCATAATATACAGTGTCAAAAAAAGTGCCATTCCTGTCAGGACAATATTCGGCGGCGTCTGTTGGACTCCCATTGCATTTCGCGTAAAGGAAAGTATGATTATGATACGCATAAAGGAACTCATCATAACCACAATGGAAGGAAGCAGTGCTGCAAAGGTAAGCAGCATGATAATGTCCAGTGCTGGAACATTTCCTCCATTTAAGCCTGTAATCAGTTCATTCATGATCATTCTCCTCCTTAAGCCGTTCCAGAACCTGTATCCCTGTCTGACTGGTTCCAAGCAGATATTGGGTTTCATCCAGCTTAAGAAGGATAACGTACTGATCGTTCCCTACTTTCAGCTGTTCCAGTATCTGCATTCTTCCCCCTTTTTTTCCATAGGAGGCATTTTTTCCCAGGTAGCGGCTTGCCTGCCATGCCAGAAACAAAATGACCACAAAAGCAAGCAGCATACCTGTTGTAGAAACAATATCTGTTATCATATTAAAGGCTCTCCGGATTGATATCCCTGGTTACAATATCGGTAATACGGATACCAAAATTATCCTCTACTACTACAATATCTCCCCTGGCAACACACTGTCCATTTACATACAGGTCTGCCTGTTCTCCTGCCATTTTATCCAGGACTACAAGAGATCCCTGGGTAAATTCCAGAATATCCTTTACCAATTTCTTAGTGCGTCCTATTTCCACTGATATCTCCAACGGCACCTTCATGAGCATTTCCTGGTTGGCATTTTCTTCTCCATTTTCACTTCCAGAAGATTCAAGACCAGGTGCATTGGCCGGCCGGATCAGGGCAGGTTCCCTGGATTCCTTTTTCTCATCCTGTTCCCTTTTTTCCATATCCTGCATCAGCTGCATCATCTGCACCTGTGACTGCTGCATCTGATGCAAAAGCTGTAAAATAGCCGGGTTCATATCTGCGGAAATACCAGCTGGAATCTGGGAATATACAGGCTGCGATGTAGGTGCTGGCTGCGGTGCCGGTGCTGGTTGCGGGGTCGGTGCTGGTTCTGGCTCAGGCCGCGGTTTTTCTTTCTCTGCTGCCTCTTCTATCACCTTCTCTGCAGCTTCTTCTGCTGCCTTTGATCCTGACTCCTTATTTTCTGCCGGGATCTCTGCGGCTTCTTCCAAGGATATCTCAAATGGTTCCAGTAACCTTTTTGCAAGCTTTTCCGGCATGATATTTAAAAACTCACTTTTCAGTTTTCCTTCGATCTCAAGGATAAAGGAAATGACTACCATAGGAGTTGCTTCCGGGAAATACTTGTTTTTAAAGCTTTCTGCGTCTGTGATCTCAAAAGAAACCGGTGTGGATATATTAACTGTAAATTTCAGAAATTCCGAAAGTGCTGTTGCAGAAGCACCCATCATCTGGTTCATTACCTCACAGATAGCACTTCTGTTGATCTCATCCAGTTCAAATTCATCATCTGAAAGTTCTTCTCCCAGAAGGGTTCCTACTATGATGCGCACGTCATTTCTGCTGAACATCATAATATTGCTTCCTTCCAGTCCCTCTACATAAGCGATCTCTACTCCTACTGCCGGTTCCAGCTTTTTAAACTCAAACTGATCCCTTGTAAGGATCTTTACCTTTGGAGTCGTAATGTGAACGGTAGATCCTAAAAGGGTAGACATTGCTGTCGCTGATGCTCCAAGGCTGATATTCATCATCTCCCCAAGAGCATCTATTTCCATCTCATTAAAGCTGAGTGCACCCATTCTTATTTTCCTCCTGTTTTCTACTTACCGATTTCCAGTGCTTTCTGAGCCATCAGCTTAATTGCGTTCAATGCTGTTACATTTGCTTCATAAGACCGGGTCGCTGACATACTGTCTACCGTTTCTTTCAGCACATCCACATTTGGCATAGTCACATAGCCGTCTGCATCCGCATCCGGATGATCCGGATCATAAACTTTCTTAGCTTCTCTGTCATCTTCCACAATGCCAGAAACTCTTACTCCTGCATGACGGCTGGTTATTCCTTTTCCTCGTGCTGCATTTTCCATTGCCTGGGCAAAAGACGTATCTGAATAGCTTTCAAGAAGTACATTTTTCCTTCGGTATGGACCGCCTGACTCCGTCCGCGTTGTATCCATATTTGCTATATTTTCTGCTGCAATATCCATCCTGACACGCTGTGCGCTCATTCCAGAGGCGCTTATATCAAATGAACCTAAAAACGCCATAACAGTTCCCTCCTTACGGATCACTTTCCTAAAATATCATTTACAGTTTTTACGATCCTCTGTGCATCAAAAGGCTTCACCACAAAATCACGGGCACCTGATTTGATCGCATCAACAACCATGCTTTCCTGTCCCATTGCTGTACACATAACAACTTTGGCATTTGGATCACCTTCACGAATTTTTTTCAAAGCCTGAAGCCCATCCATATTTGGCATGGTGATATCCATGATCACCATGTCCGGTTTTTCCTCACTGTATTTTTTTACTGCTTCTGCTCCATCCTGTGCCTCGATAAAATCGTTATATCCACTTGAACTGAGAGCTTTCTTGATCATCATCCTCATAAAAGCAGCATCGTCTACCAGCATTATCTTAGCCATTTCTTATTCCTCTTCTTCTTTCATTCTTATTTATACTCCCGTATTCCGGAGCGTATTTATCCTTGTTCTTTTACAGATCCGTCACTGTTATCAGGATCTTCTTCCTTCTGCGGCATTATATCCGTTTTCTTTTCTTCTATTTGTGACGCAATGCATTTTTCAATCTTCACAGCCACATTTTTCTTATAACATCCCATTTGTCCTGTAAACCAAGGCTGACGTCCTACAAAAAGTCTGACCGGACTGTCTTTTGGCTTTCCAAGATCGATCACATCTCCTACCTGGATCTGATAAAGTCCTTTCAGATCCAGCTGTACCGTGCCAAGCTGTCCTGTAATAGGCAGTTTGGAGTAACGGATATTATCCATGATCTTCTCTTTATTATCCTGATAAGAAAATCCTCTTGCCAGGTGCTTACGGTTGTCAATACTGTGAAAGATCACCGTAAGAAGATTGCCCGGAAGGCAGATCTTTAACTTTTCCTGTGCCTGTCCAGATATGTCCACATTTAAAATGATAATGGCTACTGTTTCATCCAGACCTACATCCTGGACCATGGTTGGATTTTCTTCTACATGTTCTACGGAAAAATCAATGCTCACATAATTTGAAAATCCATCCTTTAAGGCACCTGTCATATATTCAACGATCCTCTTGTACAAAGCACGTTCCACGTCAGAATACCGGTAATCATCCTCTACTGCTACAATATCTTCTCCTCCCAGCATATGGTTGATCAGTGTGATCACCATACCCGGAGTTACAAACAGCATCAGGGGAACACTCATTTTTTCTTCTCCTGCTATTGATGCGTCTATCATTGTCATACAGTCGTTTTCGTGAAGGGCATTTACGTATTCGTAATACCTTCTTTCCTGTACATCCAGCACCGTTATGTCCGTCATCACGCGGAAAATACCGTTGATCTGGGAAGTAAGAATACGTGCATAATTCTCAAATACACTCCTGAGGATCTTCATTTTTTCTTTTGTGAATTTCCTCGGGCTGAAAAAGTCGTATTTAATATAGTTCTTTTCTTCTGGCGACAGAGGCTGTACAGATTCGGTTTTCGTTTCCTGTGCTGGTGCATCTGCACTCATGGATTTTAAAAGTGCATCTATTTGGCTTTGTGATAAAACATCTGCCATTCTTCCTGACCTCTCTTATTCACTGGTATTTTGCATTTCCTCCACAGGCCCTGTATCTGCTGCTGTTCCTGCATCTGCTGCACCTGCATCTGCTGCACCTGCATCTACAGTTCCTGCATCTGCTGCACCGGTATCTGCCGGTGCCTCTGTATCTGCCGGTACGGTCTCACTATCCTTGGAAGAGCTTTGTGACTCTCCTACTGTTACCACTGTAGTATTCGTATATTCACCGCTCTTAAACTCTTTATAATACTCATCCAGGTCTTTTTCTTTTGCCCCATTATCTAAAAGCAAAAATTCGATCCTGCGATTTTTTATCCTTCCTTCTTCTGTGGAATTATCTGCTATAGGGCGATATTCACCATAACTTATATCCACCAGCTTCTCTGGCTTTATTACATTCTGCTTCTGAAGATAAATACATACTTCTGCAGATCTCATCGCCGAAAGGATACGGTCTTTTCGTATAGTCTGGGGATTGATCTGTGAATTATCTGTTACTTTCGCAGTGTGGGACATGATATTAACCTGTTCAATCCCACCTGCTGCAGGAGCTATGGCTTTTGCAAATGTATGGAGGACTAACTGTCCTTCCCGTGTAAGCACAGAGCTGTTCGCACCGAAAAATACACTATTTGCAAAAGAAACATAAGTATAATCATCTCCCCTGATGACCGTAGCATCCTTTACACCCGCCTGATTCAGGCTTTCAGCGATCGTAAGATACAGCTTATTTACATCTGCTGTCTGCAGATCCTGCTGGGCACCCTCCTGACCGATCTCCTGACCTGTGCTATCCGCCTCTGGTGTATCTGACATCTGGGAATTGATGGTAATATTCTCTGATCCCTGATTCTGTATGCTTGGAATGCTTTTCACAAAAGCACTCCATTTTTGTGCATCCAGGTTAGACATGGAATACAACATGATAAAAAATGTAAGCAGTAATGTTACCATGTCTCCATAAGTATCCATCCAGCTGCCGCCGCTGTCTGCGGGACGATTTTTCTTACTCATTTATCTTCCTGTTCCTTTCCCTGGGAACCTCCATCTCCTGCTTTTGCAAGAATCTTCTGCTGCTGTGACTGTTTAATCGATGCAAGAAGATGTTCTCTCAGGTATTTTGGATTTTCTCCTGCCTGTATGGCAATGATCCCTTCAATGATAGTAGAACAATACAGTTCTTCCTCATCCTGACGGATCCTCAGTTTCTTTGCAATCGGATTAAAAATAACATTTGCAAGAATACATCCGTAAAAGGTTGTGATCAATGCTACTGACATGTCGCTTCCGATACTAGATGAACCGCCTGCATCCATATTCATTCCTTTTAACATGTTGATCAGACCGATCAGAGTACCTATCATGCCAAAGGATGGTGCATAAGATGCTGCTTTTTCATAAAGACCTGCTGCCTGGTCGTGGCGGACCATCATATTATCCAGTTCTCTTTCCAGAATCAGCCTTACCTTGTCCGGATCGTTTGCATCTACGATCATCAGGACACTCTGCTTAAAGAAAGGATCCTTGATCTCCGCCGCCTTATCCTCCAGCGCCAGAAGACCGCTCTGCCTTGCTATCGTTCCCAGATCTACAAGCTGTTCGATCAATTTGGGGACATTATAGCGGTTTCCTCTTATGAGTACTGCAAAATGTTTCGGGATATCCTTTAATATCCCTAATGGATAGCTGGACAATGTTGCTGCCAGCGTCCCACCGATCACAATGACCATACTTGGGATATCAATAAAATTGCCAATCTTAGCAAAACTGATTCCGTTTACAATTAAAGCAAAACCCAGGATTATACCTAGTAATGTTGTGGGATCCACCTGTTTTTCCTCCTAAATCTGCTCCTCTTTTTTTATGCTGACACACCTTTTAAAGAACCCGGTCACCTGATCTTTGATACTTTCCACACTGTCCTTTACCAGATAGTAGTCTCCATTCATCATACGGATCTTTGTTTCCGGGATCTGTTCGATCAGTTCAACCTGAAGCCAGTTCAGATATAAAATCTCTCCGTTAAGCCGTTCTACACAGATCATATTACTTACCGCTTCATGTTGATCAGGTCAGAAAGGATCTCATCACTGACTGTGATGATCTTTGAATTGGCCTGAAAACCTCTCTGTGTTGTGATCATATCGGAAAATTCCTTTGCAAGATCCACATTGGAAGCCTCCAGATATCCGGTCATTAAAGAAGAGGTGCTTCCTCCTGGGATCGTAGCGGAAGCATTACCACTGTTATCGCTTTCTGCTGCCCCATAGTAAAAAGAACCCTTTTTGCTTAAGCCCTCCGGATTCTGGAAGGTGGCAATGGCAACCTTACCGATGCTGACGGTTTTTCCATCCTTAGCCTTGTCCGTTGACTTTACTGTACCAGAAATCTCTCCCAGACTGTTGATCTTTACATTTGTCAGCTGCAGCGAATCACCACCAAAGTTATTGCCTGTTACCTCACTAGGAACCTTGATAGCTACAAGTTCTCCATCAAATCTCGTTGGATTATCTACCGCATCCGGACGGAAACCATAAACAAAATTTCCGTTGGCATCTGTAAGATATCCATTTCCGTCAATATTGAACTGACCAACTCTGGTATAATCAAAGTCCGTTTTCTTCATATCCGCTACCGCAACATTTCCTGTACTCTTTGGAAATGTAATAAAGAAGCCCTCTCCGTCTACACTTGCATTAAGGCCACCTACATAGGTTGGTGTAGATGCACTCATATCCGTACTGATGGAACCCATCATGGAACCATATCCATACTGGGCTGCATTTACACCACCGGCATTCTCGCTTCCCTTTGTGGAGGTGGTGGAAGTCTGGTACATTGCCTCTTTAAAGCTGTAACTCTGGGATTTAAAACCAAATGTATTTACGTTTGCAATATTGTTGCCGATGACATCCAGTTTGTTCTGATGCGCCCTAAGACCTGATACTGCTGAATCCATTGCTCTTAACATATTCTTTTTCTCCTTTTTACATTTCTTCTGTTTCTGTGTCTTCAGATCCTGTGTCTTTCAGATCTGCATTTGCTAACTGTCCTGTGATCTTATCTGTTTTTTCAGATCCCCTGTCAGGATCTTTTTCACCTGCTTTCTCTGGAAGCTTTCCTACTCCCAGGACACTGGACATCTTATAACCAGTATCATCACCTTCCAGACGTACCACCGGATCTCCTTTGGTAAAATCAACAGAAACTACCTTTCCGTATTTCACGCCATTTGCTGTCCCGGTATCAGGATCTGTAACTGCCACAGTTACCTCCTGACCGATCAGGCTGCCTGCATACGTCTGTGTTGTAACAGCAGCTGATGTATTTAATGACTCTGTCATGGCAGTAAGTGACTGGACCATTGCCATATTGGTCATCTGGGACATCATTTCGCTGTTATCCATAGGGCTTGTCATATCCTGATTGGAAAGCTGTGCTGCTAACAGCTTGATAAAGCTGTTTACATCCATCGTGTTCTTGCTGTTGGATCCGGCACTGTAAACACCTGCCTGATACGGGTTTGCAGTGCTGCTGACTGTTATTTGATCTGCCATATCACTTTAATCCTCCTTCTAGGCCAGTCCCAGCCTTAACTGTTGTACAAAGCTGTCATCCTGCTTCTGGCGCTGCTCTTTTTGATCCTGCCTGCCGTTTCTGCCATGACCGGGATCCTGATCCATGTTTTGCCTGTTTTCAGTCTGTTCCGGTGTGTAAATAACAGTAGGAGTTCCTGTTTTTTCTTCCAGGATCTGCGCCAGATGCCCTGCTTCTTTGCTTAATATCTCCAGTGTTTTTGCACTGGTTGAAAAAATAGTGACCTCTGTTTTTCCTTTTTCATACTCCAGCCGGATAGTCAGCTTTCCAAGCCTTTCCGGCTCCAGGGAAAGCTCCAGCTTTCCTTTTTTTTCACTGATCTTTGTATCCAGGTAGTTTCCCAGATCCTCTGTCAATGTATCCTGGGCTGTTGCCAGCCGGTCTGCCGGTCCTGTATCAGCAGCGGCTGGTTTTTCTGCTGTGCCAGCTGAACTTTCAACAGTTCCTCTATAACCGGACGATGCCAGGGCTGTCATTTCCTTTCCGGAAATATGTTCCTTTCGGCCTGGTGTTTCTTCTTCCCGGTTCATTTTGGCAGTTTGCTTTGACTGCCCGGCTTCTTCTGCCTCTCCTGATTTTTCTTTCTCTCCAGTCTGGTCCAATCTGTTCCGGAGCTTTAAGTCATCTGCATGGACAGCTGTTTCTGTGTGGGGGGATTCTGTCTGCTGTATGGTACTGACAGCTGCCGTCTGGTCCTCCATTCCTGTTTCCACCGTTGTCTGTACAGCCAGATCTTGTATTTCATTTATTTCATTGTTGTAAACAGCAGGCGCTTTACTATTTTCTGCTGTTATCTGTACAAAGGTTCTGTAGCAGGTTTCAGAAGCATAGGCAGCTGTCAATTCCTGATCCTGCTCTATTTCTCCATCCTGACTGTTCTTTCCGTCCTGTATGTCCGTTACTTTTATTTCTGCTTTTATTTCAGCTGTTTTTTCGTTTTCTCCGGACTGCCTGCCATTAACCTGTTTTTCATTTCCCCTGTTTTTGGTTTCTTCTGGCTGTGTTTCTTTATTTTTAGTTTCCCCTGTTTCTGCTTTTTTTGTTTCGTCATCCTGGGCTGCTTTTTTCTGATATTTTGTCAGCATAGATGCAAAATCTGACCCATTCCCTACTTTTTCTTCTGGGTTCGTCGCTGCCTTAACAGAATATCCTGGCTTTATCTGACCGGTATTTTCAATCCTGCTCAACCTAGATCACCTCCCTGTTTTGAGAATATCTGGCTGTTCTTGAAGCAAATTCTTCTATAAACAGCTCCTGTGCCTTTTTAGCAGCTTTTTCATATTCATTCTGTCGCCTGTCCTTTAACTTTTCATAACGGGACGTATCTATCTTTGCAGCGATCACCTGCTCTTTCTTTTTCTCTTCCTGCTGCTGCAAAAATTGTAACTGTTCCTGTTTTTTCTGGATCTGATCTTCCATTTCGCTGATATACATACCATAAAGGCAGATATCCTTTATCTGTACATCCTGTTTTTTCAGATCATCTATCTTATCCTGGGCAGATACCAGTTTTTCCTCCAGATTCTGTATCTCTCTTTCTTTTTTCCGGATCTGTGCCAGAAGTGTTCCATGTTCTGCCTTAATGCTGTCCAGAATCTGTTCCTTATAATGAAGTACATTTTCAAGACTGTATTTAAATCTCTTCATCTTAAGTATCATCTCCTATAACTGCTAACCCACGATTTTTTCCATTCTCCTTATGCTTTCCTCATAAGGGATATTTTCATTTGTTTCCTGTTCCAGAAATTTATTCATATCACCTATGCGGTCAACTGCTTCATCCAGAGCACTGTTTGCACCTTTTTTGTAAGCGCCAATGGAGATCAGGTCTGCATTTTTCTGATAAAGACTTAACATGTTCCTGAACCTTGAAGCTGCTTTCCTGTGTTCTTCCCCGGCTATATCATTCATAAGACGTGAAATACTTGCACTGATATCAATAGCCGGAAAATGGTTTGCATTAGCCAGCTGCCTGCTTAAAACAATATGGCCATCCAAAATACCTCTGACTGTATCAGCCACCGGCTCATTGGTATCGTCTCCCTCCACCAGTACCGTATAAATCCCGGTAATGGAACCTTTTGCAAAATTCCCGCTTCTTTCCAGAAGCCTTGGAAATTCTGCATAAATAGAAGGTGTATAACCTCTGGCTATAGGCGGTTCTCCAATAGCAAGACCGATCTCCCTCTGTGCCATGGCATATCTGGTAAGAGAATCCATCATCAGCAGCACATCTGCTCCCTGATCCCTGAAATATTCAGCGATCGTTGTTGCAACCAAGGGACATTTCATACGCAGCATTGCCGGCTGGTCTGATGTGGCTACAATAAGGACAGAACGTTTCATGCCCTCTTCTCCCAGGTCCTTTTTAACAAATTCCAGAACCTCCCTGCCTCGCTCTCCTACCAGAGCGATCACATTGATATCTGTTTTTACATTCCGGGCGATCATTCCCATCAATGTACTTTTTCCAACACCGGAGCCTGCAAAAATCCCCATTCTCTGACCTTTTCCAATGGTATTTAAACCATCAATGGCCTTAATCCCAAATTCCAGATGTTCCCTGATAGGAGGACGGTTAAGAGGGTTGATATAGGCACTGTCTACTGTATAAAGCTTCCCCGGCGGAAACTCTCCTTTTCCGTCAATAGGATGTCCCAGCGCGTTGATGATGCGCCCTTTCAAAAAATCTCCTACTGGTATCTGAAGACGGCTTCCTGTATTGCGGACAAAGCTTCCTGCTGTGATGCCGCTGATATTTTCATAGGTCATTAGCTGTATTTTGCCATTTTTGAATCCTACCACTTCCGCAGGAACCTGACAGTTCTCAGCTTCGTTGTAGATCATAACAATATCACCAACACCAGATCTGCCTCCGGAAGCTTCCATTGACATTCCCACTACGTTTTCAATTTTTCCAATGCGGTCTGCTGTTTCTGCCTGCTGTATTAACTTCAGGAGATTTTCATACATGGTTTTCACCTCTGTGTACTTTATGTATCCATAAAATCTTTATGTATTGGTGTTTTCTACAAGTCTGTGTATATTTTCAAGCTGGGTATCTACACTCATATCTATGATCCCGTCCGGCATTTCGATGATACAGCTTCCGCATTTTCCGTCCTCCATTACTATAAATTTGACGTTGTCAGAGAGCCGTGACAGTTTCTCTGCCAGATGTCCATCTGCCTGAACCATGGTCTCATAGTCTTCTTTTTCCATATAGATCTTGACCCAGTCCGTTTTCTGCAGTTTTTCTGTTTCAGCTTCTATCATCCTGCTTATAACAGAACCGCTGGATCTCAGGCTGATATGGACCACTTTTTCAGCCACTGCCACAGCAATATCTTTTAATTCTTCCAGATATTCCCTGAGGCATTTTTCTTTTTCTTTGCTGATCTCTGTTAAGGCTTTTTCCAGGCTTTCTTTGAAAAACCGCTGATTTTCATGATGTTTCGCCTCATTTTCCTCTTCTGCCCGGATCAGTCCCTCTTCATAGCCTTTTTGTCTGCCTTCTTCAAAGCCGTTCATCTGGGCTTCCTTAAAGATCTGTTCTGCCTTTTCGTTTGCTTCCTGTTCAATGGCTGCCGCTTCTTTTCGGGCTTCTTCTAATATTTTTTCTTTTTCCCTGAGCACCAGCTCTATTTGTTCCTGACTGCATTCCTGACCATTGTATGTATCATTGCCTGCGTTTAAAGAAGCTTCCGTTTCTCTTTTATTCTGCCTTTCTGTTTCTAGTTCCTGTGCATCCGGTGCTGTAAATACCTGTAAGGGAAGCTCCCGGACTCTGGCTTTATTTTCAAAGCCTGTATCCTGATCAGACAACAATGTTATCGTCATCTCCTCCCTTATTGATTATTACTTCTCCTGCATCTTCCAGTTTACGGATCAGATTAACAATACGCTGCTGTGCCTCTTCCACTTCCTTAAGCCTTACATTGGTAGTGATCTCCAGGTCTCCCTTGACTGTTTCTGCCATACGTTTGGACATATTTGCAAAGAATACGTTCTTCATATCCTCTGATGCAGTCTTTAATGCATATACGATATCCTTGGAATCGCAATCCCTGATAAAACGCTGTACAGATCTTGGATCCATATCGATGATATTCTCGAACATGAACATCTTGTCCCTGATGCTCTTTGACAGTTCCGGATTATCTTTATCCATTTCATCAAATATCTGTTTCTCGTTACCTCGGTCTACATGGTTCATTACATCTGCCACATAATCAATACCGCCCAGGTTCATATTATCCTCACTGGTAATGATCGTAGCGAATTTCCGCTTCATTTCCTCTTCCACAATAGCTATTGCCTCAGGAGATACACGGCTCATATTTGCCATGCCTTCAAGCACCGGTATCCTTTTTTCATTTGGAAGCTGTTCCAGTATCTGTGCAGCCTGCTGAGGGTCCATATAAGACATGATCAAAGCGATCACCTGGGGCCGCTCATGCTGGAGCAGGGCAAGAAGGGATTTTGGATCTCCCTTTGTAAAAAAGTTAAATGGCTTGGACTGGAGAGTCTTGGATACTTTTTCCAGGAGATTTCTGGCTGTGGTTTCTCCAAATGCTTTTTCCAGTACGCTTCTGGCATAATCCAGGCCTCCATCTGTCATCATCTTGTGGGTAAGGCACATTTTATAAAACTCATCTAATGCGTTCTCCACCTGGGCATTATTTGTTTTTCCCAGCTTTGCTACCTCATAAGTCAGGTCTTCAATCTCCTGTTCACTGAGATATTTATAAATCTGGGAAGCACGGTCTGCTCCCAGGGACACAACTACCACTGCAGCTTTCGCCCGTGCATCCATTTTATCTAGTTCAGATCCCCCGGTAATATCTGTTATCTTACTTTCCTCTATTTCTGCCATCGCTTCCTCCATCAGTAAGCAGCCAGTTCTGGATCAGTTTTGCTGCGATCTGTGGATTTTCATCCACAAAGGAGCCGATCTCCTGTTTTAATTTCAGGCTGTGCTGCATTTTCAGATTTAAAATTTCTTCATTTTTCTTCAATTCATCATCTTGCCCCTGAAGTACCGACTGTTCTTCTGCAGTTAGCAGGGACGTATTCAGATTATCTTTTTTATTGTCGGCGGAAATAGTATTTTCTGAACTATCATTGACCGTGCCTCCATCTGGCATCTGTTCCAGAAGCGCCTGTCTTTCTTCTTCTGACGCTTTCAAATGCTGCCTGCTAAGTATCAGTAAAGCGATCATCAATAACAAAAGTAGCCCACCTGCCCCTATGGCGATCAAAAGAGGCAATGGAAGCTTTGCTTTCTGTGCCGGTGCTGTTACCGGCGCTGTGTCTGTGTTTTTACTGGCTGCTGAAAGAGCTCTTATAACCGTGATCTTTGAAGAAGCGTCTTCCTGGGTAATACCTGCTGAATTAGCTACAAGACTGACCAGATCTGCGTCTGCAATAGATGTATCATCTGTATCAATGGTAACGCCTACTGTTGTGTTTTCCAGAACACCCGGATCGATCTGGCGCTGCTCTTTTGTGGAATTATACAGCCACTCTCTTACTGCGCTGTTGTTGGAATATGTATCTGAACCTGCCTGTGTACCTGTCTGGTTCGTATAACGGGGCGTATCTGCATTGGCATCTGCACCTGCAGTACCTCCATTTCCTGAAGATGCACTTCCTGTATTTTCCCCTGCTGTTTCTTCTTTTTCCAGCAGTCCTGTCTTATCATTCTGGTCGATTTTATCCGGTGTGTTATACTGTACTGTTTCCTGGATCAGTTTTTGCATATTCAGGGTGCCTTTTACAGAAACTGCAACTTTTCCCTGTCCATATATTAATTCCAGGACCCGGCGCACATTTCCTGCTATATTTTTTTCTACCTGACTGGTAAGCTCTGCTACATCTTTACCTGTTCCCGTAGTACTATCTGCTTCATCTTCACCGCCAACCTCCGTCATGGTGGCAGCATCAAATACAGAAACATTGGTAAAATTCATTCCCTTTACAGCTCTTGCGATCAGGTTCTTGATAGCAGCCGCCTTCGTATCTGTCAGTTCCTGTCCAGGATCCATTGTCACCACAACAGAAGCTGATGCATCTGTCTGCTGTGCATCATCCAGTGCATATTTCTGGGTTCCGCCCTCTGCTATAGTCACCTTAGCATCTCGTACCCCGTCAAACAATCCGATCTGGGCACCCAGACGATCCTGAAGTTCATACAATGTATATTTTTCCTTATCCTTTTCAGTGCTCATGATTCCCGCATTATTACGGTACATATCATAAGTAAAGCCGCTTTTAGGATATCCTTTGCTTAGCAATTCAGCCCTAGTCTTATCTACTGTATCTGACGTTACCTGGACAGAGCCGTTTTTGTCATTGTATCTGTAATCAACACCTTCATCCTGAAGAAGACTTACAACTGCCTGGGCATCTTCCGAGCTCATTCCTGTAAACAAGGTACTGTATCCTTTTTTCGTGCCCATATTCAGGACCAGAAGTCCAGCTGCCGCCAGGATAATCGTCCCGGCTGCAATGACTGCGATCATTTTCTTTGTTTTCCCTGGCATCTTCTGCCATGCTTCTTTTAAATTCTGCACTGTTCCATTCATCCTTTGCATTTTCATATATAGCAAATATTAAACATTAGCTGCTCATTTCCATGACCAGCAGCATTACACACTCATCTTCAGAATTTCGTTATATGCTTCTATTGCTTTATTTCTAAGAGAGATCATAACTTCCAGGCTCAGTTCTGCTTTCGCCTGGGCGATTGGAAGACTATGTGCATCTTCTAACTGTCCTGTTGCCAGAAGATACTGTTTCTGTTCTACATCCTTCTGTGTGTCGTAAACATTTTGTATTGTATCTTCAAGCACTGACTGGAACACAGATTTTGTGCCATTTTCTGTTCCGGTTATCTTTCCATCATTCTTTCCAACAGCATCCCATTCTTTCATGGGGGTAATAAACCCATTCACCTGTTCAATCATTTTATATTTTCTCCTTAGCCGTACAATTTATATGATTTAAAAATTTTTAGCTGCGCTACGCAGACGTGAAAGATCGCTGCTCACAGAGCTGATCATAAACTGGTATTCGTAAGCTGTTCTTGCCAATTCAACCTGTTCCTGATCCATATCCACATTATTCTCATCCAGCCTGGTTGATTCATTTAAGGTGGTATGGACAGACGGTCTCATATTTTCAATCCCTCTTGCCACATTTTTCATAGAAGTCTTCTTCACAGACAGAGCTGATTGGATCTTCCGTGCCAGTTCATTCTCAAAGGTCATATATTGTGACTTAAAACCTGGCGTATCAACATTTGCAATGTTGTTCATAGTCAGGTTCTGTCTCATCCATAAGCTGTCCAGGGTTTTTTCTCCAAGTAATAATCCATTTCCATACAAGTCCATCATAAATGTTCATCCTCCTGTGTGGCTGATATAATTTTCTTCAAAAAATACATGCCGTTAATATCCCCTGATGGAAAGGGTTATAATTTCTGTACTTTTGACTATTATCGACACATTCTATATAATATATAATTTTTTTTCAAGTCTTATGTTTTTAGCTGCCGCCTTACTTGTATTGGTAATTTGTTACAAAGTTTTTATAGCAATTTGCATTGTTTTTTATTATTATATCTATTTATTTTTTTATTTTTCCTATACAATTGCGATTTTGCATACCCCCCCCCCCCGTTATTTTGCGCATTTTAGACGTTAAATTTTTGTCAATAAATATATTTTATTAAGTTTTTTTTAATTTTGCTATTTTAACTAAACACTGCAAAAATTCCACCATCCTCTCTAGGGAGAGCACTGAAAAACCTACCGCTCTAAATTTCAAATTTTAATGATCGAGTAGGAGGTGGTGACTAACCGCCGTCCTCTCACACCACCGTGCGTACCGTTCGGTACACGGCGGTTTCAATAGTTGACGTGCAGAGACTGATACGCTGTGGCTATATCATAGTAGCCCCAGTTTATCAGTCTTTCTTTCGTTAATGCTCTTTTGACCACACCTGTATTAGACATCCTCCAATAGGATTTTCTACTGTATGCTCCTTCACAGGCAACCCACTCCGGCATTCCCAGACCCATTAGTTTTCTTTTCCGGGTCTTCGGCAGTTTCCACTGCTTCCAGATACACATCCTTATTCGGCGGTACAGCCATCCGTTCAGGCTTTCGATGTTGTTCTTCATGTCCGCTATTCTGTAATAATTTAACCACCCTCTCATGTATACTTTTATCTTTTCCATGGTTCGGATGATACTTCCACATCTGCTCCGGGAAGTAAGCTGACGCAGTTTATCCTTGGTTTTCTTCCCTGACTTTCCATGGACACGGATGTAAACTCCTTTTCCGTTCTTCCCAAAACAAAAACCAAGGAACTTAAAATTTCGGATTGCAAACACGCTGACTATCCGGCTCTTTTTCCGATTTACTTTCAGCTTTAATGTTTCTTCCAGATATTTTGTACTGCTCTCCAGCAGACGTTCCGCCGCCCGTTCACTTTTCGCCAGCAGTACGATATCGTCTGCATAGCGGATAC
>ERZ779820.76-NODE-76-length-61902-cov-6.057190_pt1 | contig 61902 bp, 74 predicted proteins | sample MGYA00511563_ERZ779820 | MGnify/ENA primary metagenome ERZ779820 (study PRJEB29588, sample SAMEA1964852) | human gut metagenome | biome: human gut; feature: human-associated habitat; material: faeces | place: Denmark | collected 2008/2010 ...
CCGTAATGGTACCAGCCCCATCAAAACATTCTTTAAAAGCAAACAAGGGGTTATTGTAAACATTGACTTAGCTCAGATTGAATGGCGTATAGCTGCTGAGTTAAGCCGAGATCCAGTTATGCTTCATGAGTTGAATGAAGGTCTGGATATTCATTCTGATAATGCTCTACGTTTCTTCGGTGCAGACAAGTATCCACGAGATTCAGCAGAGTTTAAAAGACTTCGTACTACTGCAAAAACAATGTCGTTCCGTCTTTTGTACGGTGGCTCAGCCTCTGGATTCTATAGAGACCAACGGATGCCTGACTACAGTTTAAAGAAATGGAAAGAAATTGTTGCAGCTTTCTACCAAAAGTACCAAGGACTTAAGAAGTGGCAAGACACAAACGTGCAACTTGCTAAGTCACAAGGGTATCTTCGTAATCCATCTGGACGTGTACTTACGTTTGATAACATGATGGGCTATGATGGTGTAGAAACTGTTGATGAAAAGCAAGTGTCAAACTACCCGGTACAATCTGGGTCAACTGACATTATGTATTTGCTTATGTGGAAGTTGCTTACACGTACACAAGAATATAAACTTCTTGCTAAGTTTATTCTTCAAGTGCATGACTCTATGGTATTTGATTCTCCCATCGAAGAAGCAGAGACGTTATGTCGTGAAGCTCTCAAACTGATACACAGTCTTCCTCAACTTGCTAAAGAATACTTTGGTTGGGATATTGTGGTACCCTTGACAGGAGACTGTGAAATAGGGTATGACTATGGTAACATGAAAGCGATCAAGGAAGAAGATATGGATAAGATCTTCGCAGATCTTCCTGCCTTCCTCTCTTGACAAATCTTCTTTCGTGTTTATCTTTCTTTTATACGCGCGTGAAAACATAGGAAAAGTCCATGTGGTTTATTTTCGATAGCATCGAACTGAAACATGATCTGGTGTCAAGGGCTGGTCGTACCTTTACTGGTTACGTACTCAAAGGAGAACGCAAGGGCTATGATAAAGATCCCAACACTCCTTATGAAAAGATTCTCTTTGAGAACACTGCTACCACAGTAATCGAGAAGGGTATTGAACGTCCTAACTGTTCTATTGTACAGTTCTTCCAGAAGGCATGTTCTCCGGGTGACATTGTCATCATGAAGTTCGTTCGCAGAGGTGGTAATATGTGGGACATTGCTTCCGTTGAAAAGCTCGGTGAGAGCAGAGATCTTCCCACATATGAACCGTTGACAGAAGAGCAAGAAAAAGCTCTCAAGTCGCAAGGCGTTGAAGGTAGCGAGGCCGCGTTGGCTGCTACCGGTGGAACTCCTGCTTGGGTAAGATAAGTTAGCTTAACTCAAAAGAGGCCAGTCTATTGATGTGAATATGTAACTTGACAACATATACATCATATACTGGCCTTTTCTTTTTAGGAGTGTTATGTACACAAACAAGTATCGTCTGCCCAAAGCATTTGAGGACGCCCTTCAACCTCAACCTTATGACCCTGTTGGTGCATCAGACTACAGTGCTACGTCACTGATTGATAGTCCACGTTATGTGCAGCTCTACAAGAGACACAAGCATGAGATTGTTGAAGACCTGATGGATCAATGGTATGTCTGGAGAGGTAACGCAGTACATCATGAGATGGAATCAGCTCTTTCAAAGAATCCAAAGTATCTGGTCGAACGTAAAGTCACACGCTTTGACAAGCCTGATGGAGGCGATGAGTCAACATACAGACGGGTCGTCGCAAAGTTTGACTTGTATGATAAAGAGACACAAACTCTTTCCGACTGGAAAACTTGCTCCGCGTATATGCACGGAAGCACTGGTAAGAAAGAATGGATTGACCAGCTCAACATCAATGCGTATTTCCTTGAGAAGGAGGGGTATCCTGTAAAGGATGTTGCCATCAACGCCATCTATATGGATTGGAGACCTCAATCTGGACGGTACAAAGATGACAAGTATCCCGACTTACCTTTCAACGAATTCAGGTTCCGCGTGCTGCCTCTTGAAGAGCGCGAGTCCTACTACAAGGAACGCCTTCGTCTACACGTGGAGGCCGAATCCTGTAGCGATGACATGCTGCCAGTATGCACTCCGGACGAATGCTGGGAGAAGCCTGCTAAGTATGCCGTTTACAAGGTAGGAGCAGCGAAGGCCACAAAACTTTGTGACACTCGTGAAGAAGCAGATGAGTACATTCGCCACAAGAGACTTGGCTCTGAGTACAAAGTTGAGTTTCGACCGGGTGAGAGAACCAGATGTGAGAAATATTGTCCAGTCAAAAACTGGTGCAACCAATATGCAGAATACAAAAAGCAAAACATGGGGAGCTAGACGTAAAGGTCTTACTCTTTTATTTCTTTCTCTGGCACTCAGCTTCTTCCCTTTGTCCTATAGTTTTATTTCACGCACAGTAGGTATGCACCGCAATGTGTTGTATGATATCATGAGGCAAGTACCTTTGCTGTCTACACAGCAAGAGATGCATAAGCAAGCTGCTATCAAAAGTACCACATTTTGTGGTCTACAAAATCCTAGATACAAACTTGATGGTGTATCTTCCATAAGAGGTTATAAGGCGGTTCGTCCACCTTCATGGTACACAGGGTATGTATCAAGAGGTTTTGTTAGAGAGCATATCCTACTGGTGTGTGAGAAGTTTGGTTGGACACAGCTACCAAAAGGATATGAAGTTCATCACATTGATATGAACAAGCTAAATAATGACATAAACAATCTAGCTGTTCTTACAAAAAGTGAACATGCTAAAGTGCACAACCAATACAAGGAGTGGAAAGATGCTCAAGGTAAGATATAACCCTAAGTGGTGTGAAGACTCGCCCATCGAGTACGCAATTAGATACACTGATGAGCAGTTCTCTGAGCTGTCTAAGGTGTGGGCTGATCTAGGACTTGAACTTCTTGTACACAAGCAGGAAGTCGATCCTATGATTGACATCATACAAAGGGACGAAGACGGCCTTATCGTTTACGCTATGACTATCCGCGTTGGCGATTGGTTTACGGTCGATCCTGCGGATAACGAATGGTACGTTGTTCCTAACAAGGAGTTTACAGAAAGATACCTTGTCGTTGAAGAGGAGGCATCTCGTGTACAAGCTTGATTCAACTTGGGAGGTTCTTTAAGGAGGTGATTGTGTAGTGATTAGATATGAATTGAAGATACCTGCCATCGTTACATATAGAGACAAGGGTATTGTCGATGTGCAACTTCGGTCTGGTATCAAGGTTACTTTGAAGGAAGACGACTTCGTTCGTTGCTTCAAAGTTATGAAGGATATCTCAACTGTAGAGGACTAATGCTTGACTACACCACAATGGCTTCTTGCTTTGAATCAGTTTCTCAATGTTTTGTTTGGAGGTAACTCATACACGACTCTGTCTACTCGTGCGTACATGGCACGTAGAGATGGTGGATGGAAGTGGCCCGCAAACATTCTTGATACTCTGATGTTCTGGCATAAGAAGTATGGAGGACATTGTAAGTATGCGTACTGGACTGACATGTGCAGATGGTATAACTTGCGTGTGTCCGAAGGCAAAGAACTTGGTAAAGTCAACGTACCACAAACCGACGAGTGGGTGTAATATGAATAAGCTTGAGCCGATGACTGTTGTGAAGCATTTCAAGAACAATCAATATCTCGTACTTGGGGTTGCTAAAGATGCGAATCTTGATACAAACGAGTTCGTTGTTTATCGTTCCCTTGATGGAGATCGCAAGCTGTTCGTTAGACCTGTCGCTGAGTTCTTGTCTGATGTAGATAAGGAGAAGTATCCTGATGTGCAACAGAAGGAACGGTTTGAGTACGTAGCTCCTCTCAAAGATATCCTAGCAGCGAAGGCAACTGCATAGTGTTTAATCTTTACGGGTGAGGTAGCTAAGGTTACCTCACCTATTACAGGAGTAGTTATGAAAGCAGACGTAATTCTTAGGCTGGAAACAAGAAGCGAACCTGTCGTAGAAGAAATAGCCTACGTTCATGCTGTTATCTTGGGTCGTTCTGGTCTTGAAGAGTTTAATAAACTCGAACAGACAGACTGGGTGCGATACACTATTCAAACTGTGGAGGTACAAGAATGATTAAGAAATTCTTTGGGACTATCTGGCGGTGTGTAGCCAATGTGTACTGGGGTACGCTGGTTGTATTCAACCTTCCCATTCTTCTCGTGGATGTTGGCATTCGTGCCAAGCTCATGACGGAAGAAGAACTTGAACGTACCATTCAGATGCTTGAACAAAACATTCAAGACATTGCAAAGGCAGGTATCTAATATGGATTATCCTAGCTCGCTAAGCGTGTTCGGTCACGACGTAAGCGTAAAAGTTTTCAGTGACCCTATCGAGGTAGTGGAGGGCGGTCAGCAGACTGATGTTGTGCTTGCACAATATGATCCTCAGACGACTACCATTTCTCTGATGCATGTCCCGGACAAGCCGGCCATAGGCATGAGTAATTGTTTGCATGAGATCATCGAATGCATAGACGTTCATGCTGATCTTAAGCTTAATCATACTCAGATATCTACGTTGGCGTCTGGTATGTATCAAGCATTGGCTAGTGGCAAGTTTAACTTTAGTGACACCCCTATTCAGTAACTATGACTATGGCAAAGGCAGGTAGTAGTTGGGCAGCCACTAACCCACATAAAGCACAGGAAGCTCTCAGATTGTATAGAACATACAAGTATACGCAGCCTGAGATCTGTGCACTGGTAGGATGCTCAGAGCACATACTGTATAATCTTGTGTATAAGTTTTGCACAAAACAAGAAAGGGCGTGTGCTACTGCAGCATCAATAAAACGAAGGACATACCCACGTGGTGCGCCTAACATAATAGTTGGATTAACCAAAGATTTGTTAGGTTATCAATACGCTAGGTGTCCTTCTTGGTGGACAGGTAAGACGTTAGGCGGAAGAGTCAGAGCGCATAAGTTAGTATGTGCTAAGATCTACGGTTTAACTGAAATACCTGAAGGGTTTGTTGTACACCACATAAATCACAATAGGTCAGATAACAGGTGGTGTAACTTGGAATTAATGCGTGCTTCTGACCATGCAGCATACCATAACAAGACGCGCACGCGCACAAAGCGGAGGTAAACTTTGGACGAATCAGTTATGAAACTGTGCCCGCTGGAAAACGGGAGTACATGCCAAGTATGTTCCAGTAAACATCTTGACATATACAAAACGATGAGCGGGATGTTCTTTGTTAAATGTTTTGGTTGTGGTTATGAATCTCCTCTTGTGGATACTGCTCAGCTGGCTAAGGTTATCTGGTTGCCTTAACAGAGGTAGTGTGCATATGTGAGATCTATAAAATCAACCTATAACAAGACAAGGTTTGCTTCTAAGTTTGAAGCAGAACTTGCTAAAAAGTTCGACGAGCTTGGTATCAAGTGGGAGTATGAACCTTGTCGTATTCCTTGGCAGCCCGCTGTACGATATTATAAACCTGACTTTAAGGTTACACTTCCAGACGGTGAGGAGTTCTTTGTCGAAGCAAAGGGATACTTTGATCCCTCTATGCGAAGTAAGATGGCTCAGATTCGTGAGCAACATCCAGACTTAGATATACGCTTCGTCTTCATGCTCGAAGATAAAGTTATCTCTCGGTCTACAAAGAACCCCACCACGTACAAAACGTGGGCTAAACGACACGGCTACTCGTGTTGGAAGCCTGATACCTTAGCTGAGAGTAATAGTACTAATGTCGAACGAAAGACTGATAGAACAGGCAAACATGGAAGCACTCGAAGAAGTAAAGGAAGCCATCAAGGACGCGCATAAACGCCACCCTGAGACGCATCCGTCTATCGAGCATTCTGCTTGGATTCTCAAAGAAGAGATGGCCGAGCTGAAACATGAGCTTTACAAACCGGAGAGATGGCGTGACACTACTGCGATTTGTGAGGAAGCCTGTCAGGTTGCTGCTTCTGCTATCCGCCTGATTGCTGATATGAAAGTCCGTAAGATGGAAGGATATAAGGAGCACGAACATTACCGTCACGCAGCATAAGCTGAGGTAATCTATGGGAGTCATGTGTTGGCTCAAAGATCACAACTGGGAAAGCACTGAAGTGTGGACTGGCACTGCGTATGACATCATCCGTATTGAAGTCGAACAGTTCAAGTGCTCTCGTTGTGGTAAGACAAAGAAGTCTGTCCGAGTGTTTGGTAAGTTGAGTAAGAAAGTAGCAGAAGATATTGTTGACAATTCCACAGGAGTGGTTAATGATAGATATGTGAAAGAAACTTCACCAGATGAAGTTATTACTCTTACCGATACAAAGGAAGACAAATGCAAGAAGGCAGCGTAAAAGCATATAGTACCGCTCTTCTTTATGCACTGACAGCTAACAGCAAGACAATGACGTGGCAAGCTCATGCGTATGAAAACGAAGACGGTACAGCCAGCATACTTATTCAGTCTGGTTACGAAGGTGGTGCTCTTAAGGAGACGACTCGTTCCTATAACTGTGGTAAGAATGCTGGCAAGAAGAATGCTACGACTGCGCTACAACAAGCTGTAAATGAAACTAAGTCTAGGTTCAAGAAGCAGCTTGATAAGGGATACAGGGAGAGCAAGGCTGAGCTGTCTGCTCTCCCTATTCGTCCTATGCTAGCTCAGTCTTATATAGATCATCAAAACAAAGTCAGTGACGACACGATCTATATCTGTCAACCTAAGCTCAACGGTGTACGTTGTACAGTTCAAAGACATGGTGACAAGATAACTTTCCTGTCAAGAACAGGTAAAGTATATGATGTCTTGTATCATCATAACAAACTCTGTAAAGAGTTGTTTGAAGTTATGCCTGATGGATGTGCATGGGACGGTGAGATTTACTGTCATGGTATGCCACTGCAAGATATAGTGTCTGCTGTCAAAGCATACAGTCCTGCCACAAACAAGTTGCAGTACTGGGTGTACGACACTATCAGTGAAGAACTTCAGTTTGAACGCATTGCACGTTACCGTGCTTTGCTTGCAGATAAAGATCTTAAAAAAGTTGTGGCTTGCCCTATTGACTATGTCAAAGGAATAGTTAATATAAAGAAGAAACAAGAAGACTATCTTGCAGAAGGATATGAAGGACTGATGCTGCGTAAGTACAGTGCTAAGTATCGGCAAGGTGTTAGGTCTTATGATCTTCTGAAGTATAAGAACTTTAGAGACACTGAATACAAAGTCACAGGGTTCTCAGCAGACGTAGATAAATGTATTATCTTTGAGTTCTTTAACAAAGGTAAACCTTTCTCTTCTGTTCCATGCTGGACAAAAGCACAACGACAAGAAGCATATCGGAGGGGTTGTTTAGACTTCAATACTTGGATAGGTAAGAAGGCAACAGTACGTTGCTCTGACTTCTCTAAGGATGGAACCCCCATCGGAAACCCAGTAGTCACAGCCATAAGGGATTATGAGTGAGCTTCTTCGATATGATTAACAAGGCACTTAAACATTCTGATGAGGTTCCGATTCCTTCTCGTAGGAAGGATGATCCTTACTGGGGTACGTTGCCAAGGATGTGTCGTCAGTGCACAAACAGAGAGGAAACAACACCTCCAGCATCCTTGAAGAAAGCAGGAGTTAAGCCCTGCCAGTTCTGCAAGGTGTTTGAGAAAGCTTGCTACATTGCGTCGACAGTGTGCCGTCGTGTTGTAGAGCCTCTTAACTTTAAGGTAAAGAAAAAATGAAAGACACAAAGTATTTCAAGGCAAAAGAATTTCAGTGTAAGTGTGGGTGTAACACAAACGAAATGAACCAAGAGTTTGTGGATAAGCTTACCCTTGCACGCGAAATCGCCGGTATTCCTTTCGTCATTACTTCTGGATACCGTTGTCCTGCACACAACAAAGCTGTTGGTGGTGTAGCTGGTTCATCCCATACAACTGGGTACGCTGCTGATATCAGTGCGGCTACTGGTGAACAGAAGTTCAAGATTGTTCAGGCTCTTATTACAGCAGGCTTTACTCGTGTTGGTATCGCTAAGTCTTTCATCCATGTGGATAGCGATCCCAAGAAGCCGAGTCCGACTATTTGGTTGTACTAGGAGCTGACATGAAGTTCCGTGCTCGTTACCGTGGTAAAGGAGCCAACGGAAAGTATGTCACAACTCAGATGTTTATCAACGCAACAAACGAAGTTGAAGCTAAGGAAGAAGCAAACAAGCGTATTCCAGAAGTGGTCAAGCGTTTGACTGAGCGTGAAGGACAGGATGTTGGACATGTTGTCTGTTGGAAGATTGAACCTCATGAACAAAAGAAAAGAAAGGAAGAAATGTATGTCGGTTAATAAAGAAGCTGTGTTGGAAGAAGTACGTGCTCAGTTGGCTGTTGAGAACTGGGTGAAAGATGTAGCTAAGGAGAATGAAGCCAGTGACGAATACAGTCCTCGTTCTAATCGTCTTCTTCTTTGGGACTGCTTTGCTGATGAAGTAGGCAGACACGTTGAAGAGTACACTGTTCCTCAGTACGGTGACTTCCCTGATGACAATGTTGCCTCTTGGTCTGCTGATGATTGTGTCAAACAGATTCAGAAGTATGTGAACCGTATGGATTCTAACTCTCGTGGTGAGCTTGAAGCTACGCGTGACCTGCTCAAGATTGCACACTATGCTTCTCTTGTGTGGTGCAAGCGTCTTGGCTTTGAGGAAGCTCTTGCGGAAGTAAGGAAGGAACAGGAAGGACAGCCTGAAGTTCAGGAAGAGGTGCAGAATGGGTAAGATATACTTCGTCTTCCAAGAAGAATCTATTCTTGGTCTGCTTAAGAACTATGCAGCAGCTGGTAAGTTTGGCTTGCAGGACGTTGAGTACCTGCAGGTGAAAGACAATGCAGACTACAGTGAGAAAGGTTCTGTCATCACAAAGGATGACGCTGTAGTCTATGTTGACTTTCAGCCTGACTGTGAACGTGCTCGCATTATTGCACATGAGCTTAAGTGTCCTGTCCGTTGGTGTGATGAAGCTGGTCTTAAGATGATTGATGTTAAGCAGATCTTTAGGCTTGACCAGCAGGCAGCTCAAGCTGCTGTGGAAGCTGATGCTGTTGCACCTTTTGCACAAGGAGTAGAACTCAATGCCTAGTACGTATGTCTTTTACCACGAAGATGCTGACGGGCATTGTGCTGCTGCTGTCTTCAAGTACTCTTGTGACCAGAACGAAGAGCTTGACCTTCGCTCCATTAACTACGGGTATGACTCTGACAAGATGTTCGGTGATCTCGAAGCTGGTGCTCGGCTTGTGTTCCTTGACTTCTGTCCTACTGAAGAAGACCTCAAGGCTCTTCATGACAAAGGTTTTCCTATCGTAGTTGTTGACCACCACAAGTCTTCTGTGTGGGCTAAGGATTACGATACGACAGGTACAGACACTAAGCCTTACATCCGTGTGTACCACAGTATCTATCAATCTGGCTGTGAGATTACTTGGGGAACCTTTATGGGTGAAGCCAAGATGCCTCCTGCTGTGTGGATGACTGGTAGGTATGATGTGTGGGATTATCAAGCAGACGAACGCATTGTTCCTTTCATCACAGGAATGAAGCTCATCATCACCGACCCTGCTACGGAAGATGGTTATGAGTTTTGGAAAGCGTGCTTTGAAACTATTGACACTCTTCCTGCAGATGCACCTGACGAAGAACGTGCTAAGCGTATGAAGTGGGATGTAGTCCTGCAGCTTATCAACATGGGTAATGTTGCACATATGTATCGCCTTGGTCTTGCTGAGGAACGAGAACGTGCTGTGCATGACATGGTGATTGAAGGCAAGAAGTTCCTCATGGTGAACTCAAAGCTTTCTGATAGCTATGACTTCCCTATGCAGAAACTTGACGACAGTTACTTTGGCTTTGGCTGGTACTATTGGAACGGAAAGGAATGGCACTTCAGTATGCGCTCTGAAGGTGACAATGACCTTACTACCGTTGCTGGTATCCGTGGTCATAAGAATGCAGCAGGCTTTATGATGTATGGTTTTCAAGACCCTAGCATCTATCTGAAGGCTGCTCATGAAAGTAATTGATCCTTCTGTCATAGTGTCTTTGCAATCTGCTCCACACTTCATCATGCAAACGATTGAAGACGCTGGACGTACCTGTTATAAATCGGAGGATAAAATCAATGAAACTTCTCACGTGGCTTTCATCGAGCGACTTGTACGTCGAGGGCACGAAGCTATGCTCGAACACGGGTACGCTACTGCACACTTTCGGATTGACCGTGGTATCTCTCATGAATTGGTGCGTCACCGCCTTGCGAGTTTCGCTCAAGAAAGTACTCGATATTGCAACTACAAGGATAAGGACATTGAGTTCGTAAGACCTTCTTGGTTTACTAATGAAGAAGCAGACAAAGCTCTTGAGAATTACAGCTATTACTTGGCTAACCCTAGTCAGAATATCAAGAAGTACGCCATCATCAAGTGGTTCGACATATGTCAAGACACAGGTGTTGCGTATAAAGAGCTTATAAACCACTGTGGACGTAGCCCACAGGAGGCTAGGTCTGTTCTTCCTAATGCCCTTGCCACTGACATTGTAGTAACAGCTAACCTTCGAGAGTGGAGAACTATCCTTAAACTCAGGTGTGCAAAGGATGCTCATCCAGACATGCGGTACATTATGCTACGGCTGCTGAGTGATATGCACAAACTCTTTCCGCCTGTGTTTGAAGATATCTATCAGCTCTACAAGGAGGAAGTAGATGCGCTTGCTAGAGATCTTGTATACGTTCTTCCACACACGGAAGAAAGTGGAACAGACGCCTGAGACATGCCATTGGTGTAAAGACTATCCTTACTGGGATTGTTGCAATGCTTGGCGTGACTATGAAGACTACTGCTCCACATGTAAAAACTTTAAACCTGCAACTAACGAGGATATAGAACATGACTAAGTTTGAAATCAAGGCTACCTGTAATGGCAAGGACTACAACATTGACTTTGAAGTTCCGAAGGATATCAAGCAGGAAGACTGGGATCAGTTCTCCAAGCTGTTGAAGATGGCCTGCCAGCAAATGGGTAAGTAACCCTTGACAAACTTCTAATAAGTCTTATACTCTTATAAGACACATCGTGTTACCTTAAACGTAGTTGTTAGCTACGTCAGAGACAGGTGGACTTTATCTCCTTGGCTACCTGTCTCTGTCCTAACGCTTAACTAACTAGAAGGTTGAACATGATGGAACAAGGCTCTCTTGCGGATCTCCTTACTCTCGCTAAGTCTGGTGACGACAACAAGCTTGGCGAAATGATGGCTATGATGAACGGTGGTATGGGTGGTCAGCAGTGGATGTGGTGGATCCTTATCATTCTGTTCGCTTTCGGAGGGTTTGGTAACGGTATGTTTGGACGTAATATGGCTCCCAATGGTCTGGACAATGCGAACCAACTCATCCTTGAAAAGCTGAACGGCATGTCTGTTGAACAGTGCGGTCAGTTCTCTCGTGTCGGTAACGGCATCTGTGATAGCACCTACGCTATTACCAATGCTGTACGTGACGCTCGGGACGCTGCTTCGGCGTGTTGCTGCGAAACCAATCTGAACATCGAACGTGCGTCTAACGCTAATCAGCGTGCCACTGACGCGCTGTCTCACCAGCTTTCCGATTGCTGCTGCCAGACGCAGCTCCGTATGCAGGATCTTGCTACTGGTATTCGGGAACAGGCTACGGCCAATCAGTTCCAGAACCAGCAGGAATTCTGTGACATCAAGACCCGCATGGCCGCCAACCATTGTGAAACGCTTGCTGCCATTCAGGCTAATCAGGCGGCGATCATTGGTTACATGACTCAGGAAAAGATCAGTGGGCTGGAACGTGAGAACGCTGCGCTTACGATGCAGCTGTCTCAGAATGCTCAGACCCGTGCTATCATTGAAGCACTGTCTAAGACTTCTACTACCACGCCTGCTGCCTAGTAGTTAAAGCATAGCTTGATAGTTTGGGGGAGCTACGGTTCCCCCTTTCTTATAAGGACTAAACATGTTTGGTGTTCCTTCAATCGAAGAACGTATTAAGAAAGCTCAACATAATGTTGACGTATATAAAAGTGAACTTGATAAAGCAGTGCATAATGTTGAACGCTATCAAGGTTGCTTGAATAAAGAACTGTCTCGGGTAGGGGAGCTTTCCCTGCTGAAAGACGTGCGGGATGGCAAGCTCCTCGTACTCGATCTTGAGAGTATGGAACCTGCCCGCATCGCATTCCTCTAAGGGAGGTACGTATGGCCTGTGGTGGTAAGAAAAAGAAGAAAAAGGGACGCTAGGTCTTGACAACTCTTCGTTAATGATTATCTTATAATCAAGAGCGACAGTTGCGTGGACTGGCTGTACTCTGGGAGTGACCCACTGGTTGCATACACACGCAGAAACCCCTTGCAGGAAAGATCAAGAACTGCAGGGGGTTTTCTATTAGAGGAGTTACGATGTCGAAACTTACTGCTCTCGCAGAATACGTCCATACGTGGGCACCTATAGCCACGCAGCTATTAGCTTCTGACAATGACGCTGTTAAAATGTACGGTGTTAAGATTCAGCAAGAAGTGGACGTTAAGAAACGTCAGCTTGAAGCAGAACTTGGAGAAGCTAAAGCTATTCTAGGTATGACTCTAGCAACACAACCTAGTCAACAGAAAGAAGTCAGCAACCCTGAACTAGTAGAGCATTCGACTATTCATGGTTGTACAGAAACACAAGTCAAAACAGAATGCACTATCGAACTGTAGATACAAAGAAACCCCCTTTGGGCCTTCGGGCTCTTAGGGGGTTTTTCTTTTGCCTAATTTTTATCTTCAGGCATATCAGCAAGTAGCTGTTTTATTTCATGCACACGTGAAACATTGACACCGTTCTTGAGGGACATGATCTCAGCAAACTTCTTGAAGCCAAAGGCAGATGACACACAGATACCAAATGCTATCTGATACCAGTCAGGCATAGTAGCAAAGGTTTCAAACCCATGTGTTACCCAGTCTGCTGTCCACGGACACCAAGCAAGAATAAGTGGCATAGAGATAACTACTGTCCAGAACTCATCCTTCCATCCAGAGTTGTCGAGGGAGTCTTTCTCCCACGCAATATCTCCCACCACCCCAGACTTGTAGAGATCAATCTTAGCAGCAGCTCTCGCCTTAGCTACTTCGATCTTACTCTGCAACTCTACCTCTTTGAGTTTTTGCCTACTCGTGAACCATCCCACAACACCGGAAACAAGTGCTTCAACAGGCTTAGCGATTATGTCTAGCATAGTTAATCCCTATAGTCAAGACCTGACTGCTTAGCCACACGAGTAAGTTCCTTCATCAAAAATTCTCTGCGCTTCTGCAGCTTTTCCTTTTCTTCGTAGAACTTAGTACCCGTAGACTTGTTATTCTTTTCGTTCAACTTCTCAAGCTTGCGAACGCTATTCAAGCGAGCATTGATAGAATCATATCTACCCTTGAGCTGCTGAATAGTTCTGTTCTTATTTCTAATCTCAGTACGTTCATCAGGAGAAAGAGTTGTATCCTTCTGTGCAAGCTCAAGTTCATTCAAGCCAGTCTGCATCTTATTACGAATCTTACTGTACTCATTAAGTGTATCACCATAGCCAACCTTACCGAAGAAAGAGTTAGCAATAGGTACGTTCTTCAACTCAATAGGAGCACCAGTAACAGGAGAGGTCAACATGCCAAGAGCTTGTGTGACTACTCTGCCAAGGCCACCCATGTACGATTCAGTAAGATGCTGGATGGTTTCAGGAGACACATCAATCCAACCCTTCTCAACCTTAGACCCAAATGTCCAAGAGTTCAGTGTCTCTGCTACAGCACGGCACCACATAGGATTAGTACCCCAGTACTTCTGACTGTCAGGTACTTCACCCTTAAAGCTGTGTGTGCTTTCAGGCATAAGAGCATAACCAAAGCTGTTCTGGTTGGCTACTACTTCACCGATAGGACGGAAGATAGTAGGCAAGAAGTTCAACATGGAAGCTCCACCAGTAGGATTGAAGTTATCAAATGAAGCACCAAAGATTTTAGCAGCAGCAGAGGAAGGCTTGGTGCGTCCGCTGATTACACCTTCCATTGCATTTGCAGCTACCCAAAAGATATTATAACCATAAGGCAAGGGGATCTTTACGTATCCACCATCACCAAAAGGTGCAGGTATAATAAAGTTACTGTCCTTGATGTAGTCAGGAATCTTATCATACTTACTTACACCATCGTCATCATCACCCATAAGCCACCTACACAGCAGTGCATGTGGAATACCACAAGCTACTGAATAAGCCATGAAAGCAGCGGTTCTCTTTGCATTGTTTGCAAAGCTATCTCCACGCCTCCAGAGGTTACGCAAGATACGCACGTTACCACCGATGTTAGCAGAAGAGAATGCCCACAGACTGTTAAAGAGAGGAGCCCACGAACCCTTACGAGTAAAGTTAACTGTGATCTCCAGAGCTTCGTTAGCTGCACGTTGATGTGCAGTATCCATCATCTCTTGCATCTGTTGAGCAGACCAACCATTACGCTTAGCTTCCTGAGCAATATGATTGTCAAACTCTTGTGTCAGAGCAACGAACACAGAGAACCGAGTAGCATTTTCAGATACATCAGAGATAGTATCCAGATACTTAAGAGCACCGTCAAGAGTCTTACGAAGGTTACCCTTCTGCTTTGACAGTTCACGTACATCTTTGTACATAGTCTTGTAGTCATTAGCAAGGAACATACGAGTATGCCCACCAAAGTCTACAAAGTTCTTGTACATTTCCTTAAGGTACGCTGCATCCTTACCAGTATATTCCTTACCGTTCATCTCTGACCAGAGGAACTTAACCATACGGAAAGAGGTAGCATCCTTAATGATACGCTGACGAATGTTGTTCTCTTTGCCAAGCAAGTTGTTTGCCTGTGCCTCAGAGATTACATTACCTACGTTAAAGATAGCAGTCTGAATATCACGAGGATAGTTCTTGATAGCGAACACAGGGTTATACGTAGTCAACAAAGCAGAGAACTTCTGAGTCATCTTACGAATGAAGTTAATGACTGCACCTGTTTCAACAGTGTTCTCGTTACGCAAAGCAGCAGCAAGAGCTACATCTTTGATAGCAATACGAACACGGTTACCCTTGTCATCAATCACGTTGATGAACTTGTGTCCTTCACCCTCAAGACCATGTGACTTCCTCACATAGTAAAGAGTACCATCACCCTTCTCAGACATACGGAAGTATGGCTGTCCCTTCTCATTCTTATCCGTAGCGATTTCCCACAGGTCTTCGTTAGGAACTTCTCGAACGAGGTTAAGCAGACGACGAGACACATCGTTCTTCTCACCGATGTTTACAGTATCCATGATCTGCAACATCAAGTGTGTAGAAGGACTTTCTGCAAGACCTTCCCGCCCCTTCGCCTTCTTCAACAACTCCCGACCACCAACAGAAATACCAGCCTTTGATCTCTTGTGTGCATAGTCAGGATCAAGATCGTCAACGAACTCTTCCCAGTTCTTTAACGGGACGTAGTGCTTATAGGTAGCACGGAGCTTATCAGTAAGAGTCTTAGGAACAATACGATACTTATCCAGCATGTCCAGATGGTATCTACCAAGCTGGTCAAACTGCGCAGCAATCTCATTCATACCCGGCACATCAGAGTACTTGTCAATGATAGCCTGTGCCTGCTGGTCAGAAAGACCAGAGGGAGACTCTAACTTATTCTTACCACGGTACCGCCTGTTGACTTCAGCGTTACGTTCCAACGCATGTCGAGCCAGAAGGAACTCATCAAGGGCAGACCAAGTAGCATTCACTCTGTCCTGCTCAGTAACCTTACGACCAGCCTTACGCAGGTCATCAAGAGCTTCTCTTACAGCAGGAATGTCAAGCTTACCAATCTGTTCACAAAGCGGTGCAATCCGCTGATTCATAATATCAGTGCGAATGCTGTTAATTCTATTCACCATACCAGTCATATGACGGTAGATGTTTGTAGCAGGAGCGATAACATTCTTACCAATCGTATCCTTAATGTACCTTTGCACAATCTGAATACGACGGTACTTGTCATACATGCCTTCTACAAATCTTTCAAACCCAGTATGCGGAATGATCTTACCATCCATACCCACAGACTTGCCAGTGTTCTTGATCTTAACCATACGGTCAGTCCATGTCTGCTGGTTCATCTGTGCACGCTTCCACTCTTCAAGATAAAGAGGAGGCATATCAGTATAGGTAGTATCTTCATCCACCATGAAGCGAACTTCAGGAGAACTGTACGCAGGAGTAGTATGACTGATGTTGTCACCTTCAAACAAACAATAGCTCTGGGCATTGTTATAGTTAAAGGTAGTACCAGCCACACCCAAGTCTCTCAGCATACTAGAGATCTGCTTAGTGTTGTTAGACTGAGACACAAGGTATTCGTATACATCCTGTCCAGTCACACGTTCAAGATAACCCTTGTTCTTCATAAACTGAGTAAGTTCATTCTTATCAAGGAAGACACCGATGTCTTTACCCAAGAACTGGATATGCATACCATCCTGTGCAGGTATCTGCTGAGGAGGCATCTGCTTAAACAAACGATTAAGATGTTCTGCAACATATCTTTGTTCAGACAGAGGGCGTTCCCAGTTCATGAACTGCTCAAAAGAAGGAGCATAGTTCTTATATACCTGTCCGGGAAGACCAGACTGCTTGTTGTTGAATCTCTTGTAGTACTCAGCAAGCTTCATAGGATTAGAGAAGTAAGTTCCCCAACCATACGGAGCAGAGAAATCATCTGCACCTACAAGGTCAACACGTTCGTACTGAGGAGCAACATCATTCAAAGCTGTGCTCATGTACGTAGCACGACCCCAGATAGTATAATTAGAAGAAACACCTTGAGGCTTGTTGCTAGCAAGGTTCTGTGCAGAAGCAGCAAGGACATCCTTGACATCAGCTTCAGTAACATAACCATCTACACCAAACAACTTCTGATACAACTTACGAATAAACTTGTACAGATCACGAATGACAGGAAGTCGTTCAAGCAAAGACTTAGGAGACTCACGCTCAGCTATCCAAGCAATGAATTCTTCTGTACGAACAAGGTCATTAGCGTTCTCGTATGCAGGACGCTGACGTTCAAACTCTTTCCACAGAGGAGTACCATAAGCATCACGATAGACAGCAGCCATGAACCCAGTAAACTGACGAGGAGTCATTATAGCACGCAGACCATAGTGAGCAACACCTTCGTGCATAAGCAGACGTACTGCTTGTGCCTTAGACTTTACTCGGTCAGCGAACACATAGATCTTCCCGTCACAGTATACTGCTTGCGGGATAGCTTTCTTATCTGTATTCTTAAAGGACAGATTAACAAGAGCATCATGCACAGCAGTAGGTACATTACTGTCAGTAACAGAAGAGCAAATAGATACAACATCCTTTAGTCCGGGAAGCTGAGTCAATGTGTTCTTCATCCAGTCATATACTTGCTGGGTAGCTTCAGCAGCAAGCTGGAAGTCTACTTCCTTTTCCTGCTGAGTATACCGTTCAAAGGACTGACGCTGTGTTTCAATATTGTTACGAATCTGCTTAGACCGTTGCTCTTGCTTGTACATACGCTTGAGCTGTTCAGCTTCAAGATCACGACGAGCTTGAGAAGTCTCTTGAGGAATAGCTTGACGCTCAGGAATATTACCGTCCAAAGCATTGTCATAGCTAGCCTTATCTTGAGCTACCTTAAGCTGTGCTTGATATGCAGGAGAGGCTTCATATGCACGCTGCTGTTGTTCAGCAATCATGTTACGCATGTACTGGTCAGCAGCAACTCTATCAAGATCAACCTGATTGTTCAGAGCAGCAGCTTGTTCAAGAGCAACATTCTGCTGAAGAGCACCGTACCTTTGTGAGAAAGCATCAGCACTAGGCAGAGCAGCTTGCTGATTAGATGTGCCCATCTGCGCAGCTTGCCAGTCAGCAAAGTCTGCATCCCACGTATAGTTAGGATCGTTGGTCAGCTTAGCTGTACTACGCAAAGCACGTGCATTCTTAAGCAGAGCGTCAATACGTTCCTGTGTTTCCTTATCTGAGAGATCCTTCAACTGCTTACGCAAGTCAAGTTCAAAAGGAACAGCAGGGTCAAGCCTGTCTGCCTTAGCAAACAAGGCATCCATGTTCGTCTGAATCTCAGACAAGTCCTGTGAACGTGCAGCAGAACGAGCAAGGTTGACGGCAGACTTTCTAACTTCTGCCTTCAATCTATTTGTCTGTGCAAGTTCTTTGTCAATACGAGCAAGCTCACTTGTAACAAACTCATACTGGCGATCATTGTATGGAATAGCATTCTGCAGCAGGAGTTCAAGGAATACATTGTACTCACCCTTACGTGCCTGCAACTTAGACATATGTTCATCAGCACGATTGAGCTTACGCTGTACGTACTGCTGAGTATCTTGAATGCTGTTTATAATCTCAGTGTACTTGACTGGATCTTTCTTAAACAGAGCTTCTTGATATCTACGGTCATCAACAATCTGTTCAGCCGTAAGGTTGGTATCATAGCCAAGATTCTTAAAGCGTTCTGTTACAGTTTCACGGAAAGCCTTACGAGCCTTCTTATCAGACTCAGAGAGATCCTTCTCAAACTGTTGCTTACGCTGCTTGATGTCTTCACGCTGCGCCTGAGCAAGACGTGCAAGCTGAGCAGCATACTTCTGCTGGTCACGTTCAAGCTTCTTAACATACGCATCCTTTGCTTCTTGTGTAGCAAGCAGAGCATACTTAGGGGACGTACCTGCACGAGCAGTAGTCAACTCATCCTTTGTCTTACGCAAAGCATTGACAATAGGATTACGAGCACGAGCAAAAGATTCTTCAGAAGCAGCTACAGCCTTCTGTGCTTCTACACGAATAGCATCACGCATGATGCCTTCACCCTTAGAGATCTGAGTGAAGGGATCAATCTTAGTCAGCTCTTCTTCAAACTTAGTCTGAAGTTCAAGAGGCGTCTGGTCTGGGTTAACATACGGAATGTCTGTCTTAGGTGAATGCTTGAACATGTCAACCATAACGCTAGCTCCACCAGAGGCAGAACCAACAAGAGCACCAGCAATGCCAGCTTCCATCATACGGTCGAAGTCATCAGCAGTAAGCTGAGCACGTCCGTCCTGAATCATACTGTTTACTGCACCCAACCATTCCTGTGTGTATTCTTCTGCACCTTCACCAATCATGGCCTTGGGCAGAGACAACGCAGAAGCCTTGAGCTTTTCCTTAAAGGAACGTTCAACAGAGTCAGGTACCTTAACACCAGTCATCTTACGAAGCAGTTGACTTTCACCGCCAAGCAGTGTAACAGCAGACTGCAAGATACCGGTACCAATATCCATGCCGGGATTAGAAGTAAGTAGCCCTCCCTCAGCATAGTTACCGGAATAGTTCTCACCAGTGTTCAGTACAAACTCAGGAGCCATTGCACCAATCTGCGCACCAACAGTAGCGGTCACAGCTTTAGTAGCAGCAGCACGAGCCTCAGCTTCAGCAACACCAGAAGCTACAAGCTGAGCAGTCTTCTTTTCAATAGCACCAGACAAAGCACCAGCAAGCACTCTCTTACCTGCAGCAGCACCTACGCCACCACTAGCCAGAGACATACCTACATTCAATGTCTGTTCGCCAAGAAGACTAGCAAAGTAATCACCAAACTTCTGAATACTGTCTACGTCTTTGTAAGATTCAACAGCAGCTTTCAATTCAGGAGCTTGTGCTTCTTCTTGCTTCTGCTGTGCATAGAACATCAAATCACCAGCAGTCTGTTCATGACCCATAAGGTCAGCAAGAGCAGCACCACCAGCAGCAACAAGAGCTTGTGTCTGAGGAATAGAACGAAGGAAACCCTTTACATATTCACCATGTTCTGGCTTCGGTTCTTGATACTCAAACGGTTGAGAGTAACCACCATAAGCAGGCATCTCCTGCTCAAAGGAAGAGAACGTAGGCTGAGCACTTACGGCAGGAGCTGCCCTTCTCGGTGCACCACTACCTACAGGAACACTAGTCGTAAACTGCTGACGTGGGTACGCAGCTTGCTGAGCAAGAACGTCTTGCAATGGCCCCTGCTCAGTAAGACCGGGAACCATCACAACACTATAGGGCTGTACACCAGAAGAGATAGGTGCAGCCTGTGCAGCAGCATACGCTTGTGCTGCAGAAACATCCGTATTCAAAACACCATCCAGTGCCATAACTAGAATACCTTTCTTTGGCCCATATTTCGATTCTAAGGGCCTTTAATTAGTTAACGTATAAAACCATAAGCACGAGCTTGTTCAAGAACTCTAGCCTGCCTTGCAGCCTCAGCAGCGGCAGCTGTCTGTGCCTGCTGATCTACAGAGAGTTGAACAGCACCAAGCTGCTGGCCTCCAAAGTTGAAGCCAAAGTTATTGTAAGGATTACCCTGAACACCAGAAAGACCAGTATTGAAAGTAAGAGCAGGCACACCAGCAGGCATACCCATAGCTTGGTCAAACATACCCTGCGTGTTCTGCGCAGTAGGAGAGTTACCGTACACTACTTGTTCATTGAACACATAAGGGATCGTAGTACGAGGGCCAAGCCTACCTTGTATAGAAGTCATACCAGTGTACGTATTCAGTGCAGCAACTTCTTGTTCAGGAGTCATCTGAGGCAGGATAAGATTGTTCGTAGCAGAGTCAATCGTAGGAGCCTTACCAGTAGCAACGCTTACAGCCTGAGCCCACTTAGATCTATCAAGCTTCTCAATGTTCTCCATCTGAGCAGCACGTAGACGAGTATCAGCTTCAAGTTCAGCCTTGTACCTATCAGCACCAGCTTTAATACCAGCAGCTCCAAGAGTAGCATTGGCTCCCATAGAAGCAGCACCAAGAGTAGCGTTAGCACCGATGCCTGCAACATCAACAGCCTTCTTGTAGTCAAAGCCCTTCTCTTCACGCATCTTAGTCATTTCATAAGCGCGCTGTTGAGCAGTCTGCTGAGCTGCAACATTAGCTGCATAAGTCTGGTCAATTGTGTTACCAAGCTGCATCAACTTAGCAACACCATCCATACCCATAAGAGGCTGCTGTCTACCTACTTCCTTACCATCTTTATCTATGATGATAACTTCCTTGGTCGTAGGATCAACAGTAACTTTACCATCAAAGTCACGGTATACAGTGTCTCTCAGTACGTTAGCAGTACCAGTAGGGTCACCGATAAGGATACGTTCACGGTTGTTAAGAATAGACTTCTTTGCAGACCGTGCTTGTTCATTAGCCTGATTCAAATATTCAGCAGCAGCTTCTTGTTCCTTAAGCTGTGCATCAAAGAGCTTACGTTCAGCGAGGAAGCGATCGTTGGTTTCTTTTTCCTTACGTTCGCTTTCCCACATCTGACGACCAGCATGTAGTGCAAGTCCGATAGAAGGCATTACACATTACCTCCAGTGAGATATTGCAGACCACGAGCAGCACCAGCCCAACTGTTCTGTGCCTGTTGATTATACATACCAGCAAGGTTAGCAGAACTACCACCAGCACTACCAAGACCAGAGAGAATAGAAGAACTGTTCACTGAAGGAGTAGCCTGATACGTTTGCAAAGAAGCACCCTTACGATAGTTAAGTGCCTGTGACTGACGAGACAGAGCAAGGTCTTCAGCTTGACGAGAAGCCTGAGTTCTACCCATAGCTTCAGACAGTGCCTGCTGAGAACCCATACGATTCATGTAGTTAGAGAAGGCACCAGAGTTAGCGTTGATACCAGCCATGCCCATAGCACGGGTATCCTGCTCACGCTGCTGTGCATAACCCGCAGCTACGTCAGCAGTAGCTTGATTCATAAGCCTGTCACGAATGACATCCTCACCTTCAGTGAGCTTACGAATAACAGACTTCTCAGTATCTCTATAAAGAGGATCAAGTTCTCGCTGTTGCTGGATGTCAGCAAGACCTCTGTCTACTGCGTACTGTGCTTGTGCTTGACCTAGAGGTCTAAGCGTTTGAAGATCTTCCATACTATACTGAATATTCAAATCTTCAAGAGGCCAGTACTTTTCTTTCTGTCTCTGCCAAGCTTCGGAAGCGTACTCGTCCTGTTTCTCGATAGAGCCAAACGCAAGGTCAGCATACTTTGACGCTTGGTTTGCTGATTTAATGCCGGAGTAAATGTCGTACCCGGTAGCTGCAAGATTACCTACAGTACCAAGAGCACTCCATGTATCACCCCAAGACCAGTTATCAAAAAGTCCCATTGTTTATTTTCCTTGTATGTTTGGCTTACCAGCCACCATCATCGCCACCATCGTTCTGACCATTGGCTCCAGAACCAGTGCCATCACCAGCTTGTCCTTCGCCAGTGCCTTGGCTATCAGAGCCACCATTGGGGCCACCATTGTTATCTCCGTCGCCACCACTGCCTCCGCCGCCGTCGTTGCCAAAACCACCACCGTTACCGTCTCCACCACTACCACCGGAATCGCCATCATTACCGGTAGAGCCGTTGTCACCAGAGTCGTTACCGGCATCATTACCTTCGTTAGCACCATCTTCACCAGTAGTACCAGAGTCAGTACCTTCACTTGTACCACCAGTAGCTGTGCCACCAGCAGTATCAGATTCAGCAGCAGACGTAGAAGCAGCTGTATCAGCAGCAGTACTAGAACTTACACCGCCAATACCAGAAAGACCAGAATCATTTACACTACCAAAGCCACCAATACCACCGAAGTTACCTTGGGTTGCACCGTGTGACATAGCACCGCCACCTATGGCACCACCAACACCTGTACCAAAACCACCTTGGTCAGTACCAATACCACCGAAGGAACCAGTACTTGCAAAGCCTCCCTTGCTGTCTCCACCAAAGGAACCAGTATCCATACCAAGATCGCCAAGGCTAGCCATAGCACCAGCATAAGCAGAAGCAACAGGGCCAACCATATCTCTACCCCAAGAAGAAGTAGGATTAGCCATACCGATAGAGTTGTTTACAGCAGCGGTTGCATTAGCTACAGCGTTAGGACTCAAAGACTTAGAACCAGCAATGGCATCATTGATAGCCTGAGCAAGAGACATGTCGTTGATTGTAGCCATGTCCATGTTATGCGTAGCAATGTTGTTAGCGTAAGCTGCACCAATCTGACGACCAGTAATCTGACCGAAGGTATCTTCCATGACATCACGTGTAGGTTCTTCTGCACGTGCGTCAAAGGCATCAGCAAGCAAACCACCAATCGTGGGGCCTACAAGTCCACCAATCATTCCACCAATAGGGCCACCAAGTAAACCACCCAGTGCACCAAAGGCCATAGAACCCATCGTTGTACCTGTAGTCATACCAAGAGAAGCAGCACCGATTTGTCCTACAGTACCTGCAAGACTACCGGGAATACCAGATAGACCAAAGTTCAAAGCAGCATTAACAGGTGCATTCAAACCAAGAGCAAGTCCAGTCTTAGTAGCAGCATCTAATCCCATCTGACCAAAGCCAGACATAGCCGCATCCATAGCTTGCTTGTCAGTGAAGCTATGCCCCTTGTTAGAGGGGCCAGCATCATTACCCTTGCTAGAAGAAGTAGTACCGCCACCAAAACTATCTCGTCCATCACCACCGGTAAACTCTTTACCTAGAGTAGTACCTTTGTTAGCCTTCTCCTTATCGGAAGAAGACTGCTGGTTAGAGAAACGATTCTGATTATCATACCACTTGTTACGACTAGGTTTACTATCTTGGGTACCACTATCACCTATACCATAATTACCTAGTATCGTTTGATAAAGAGGCAGCATTGTGGTATACGTAGGGAAGTATCCGTAGTTGTTCATTTACTTCCACCTCCCAATAGCTATGCACATAACTATGTAGTTTGATGTAGGAGGAGTAACACCGGGTTCTCGTACACCAATATGCGTACTGCTTTTTGACCTAGACCAAACCCAAGAAGAAACTACATTACCTGTAGCATTTCCTGTAACATCAGATACTGCAATATAATCTGTGTCTATAAACTCTATAGGCCAATTTACGTCTATGCCTAGACTTCCTGAAGGTAGTAGATTTTGCATACCTTGAATAAGTACACCATCTGGTAGTTTCACATACCAAGCATTATCCATTTTACCAGTGATAACACCTTCTTTATCAACACGTGTATTAAGTGCATCAACCTGCTTTTGCAAAGAGGCAAGAGCAGCGTTGACAGACACAAGATACTCGTAGGTATTCCAGTCTTCTGTGTAGGGTACATCAGAAAGCTGTACTTGTTTTGCAGTAGCCATTACTTGCTTTCTCCTTCTACGAGTTCTCCCATACTTGAAGCAAGAGTAATCGAATGAATGTAAGCATTCGACTTAACTTCCACCTCAATAGTCTCACCTCTGAAACCAGAAGGAAGACGGAAAGGTTTAGAGTCTTTTACTTCTCGTGAATACTTAAGATCACCGTTGACATAGTAGTTAAACACGGTGTTGTCTGCCAGATCAAGTTTGTGTGCACTATTACACCAACCGTTGATTGGTTCACTACCAAGAACGCGGGATGCGATACTTGATCCTTTAAGCTTTTCTTGTGTGACAGGTTCGCTTTCTTTTGCAGATGACTGGGGTGTCAACATGACACGAGCCACACTCAGGTTAAATAAACCTTGTGTACTAGTATTAACTTTTGATCGCCATCTAAAAGATTTGTTTATGCGTGGGTCTGAAGCAAAAGAACACAAGCTATATCGTGCAAGGTCCTCATGAGGATAACATACGTACAACTGTGTTTGTTCAATATCGTTGTAGACAACCTTTGCAGGCTGTGTAGTAAAGACCAAACCTGAAGAAATGATACTGTTATACACCGTGCTGTGCGTATAACTGTCTAAGTCAAAGATGAAGCCAGCTGCTTTGTCTGAAGGATTAGTAAAGAACCCGTAGTAGGTATTATTTAGAAAAGCACCTTTTAGTGATTCAGGATGCAAAGGCAACCATTCATCCTGAGTAATGAGCTTTTCTGTAATACAGGTAGGGCTCGTACTGTTAATCAAAACCAAACCATTCTGACTAGCAAAGATAACACCGTTACGTGTGTCCACAATAGAATCAGCGGACACACAAGGGCAGTTCTCTTGGACAGCCTTAACTGTAGGATTCGTAGGATCTTGCACAACGATCAGCACAGGAGCTGCTTCTGTACAAACAACAATCGTATTACCAAAAGAACCAAGACCTACAATAGGATAGTCAATCGTTACTTTATGTTCATAAGGCCACGCATGTGGAGCATTCCAGTCAGATACATAGATAGTAGAATCTTTGTATGCTGCGAACAAACCATTCTGCAAAGAGACAAGACCTTTGAGTCCAGTTACTGGAGCATCCCAATAAATAGAAGGACAAGCCTCACCTAGAGAAGTGTTTGGTTTAGAGTCAGAGTACTTGTAGTAACTACCATTAGATACCCAAACAGCAGCAGGATTATTCGTAACCCTCTCTAGATTAACATCAAACTGGTCTACATAACTGTACAATGCTTGACCAGCAGAAGTAACTTCAGACCTGTAGATATAGATCTTATTGATCCCAGTACCGATCCCATTAGCATGAGCTATCGGGTCAACTATAGACATGTCTACAACTTGACCGGGACGAACATCAACAGTATAACGTGACCTATCAGAACTATTCTTTAGAGGGCCACTAGACTTACCTACATCTATAGTGCCATCTGACCACTGTCTAACGTAACAATAGACATATGACCTAGACTCAATGTCGCCAGAACCTGTACCACCAGATATCCAGATGTCAGACTGTTCCGGTTCAGGAATAGCGGTGTGATACCATGATCCTGTAGGCAGAGTACCAGTAGCGTAGTCTTGATCTTTCAAAAGAGAACTGTCTGTGACAAAGAAACCACCAGCATTCATGAAATAAATGCGGTTGTTTTCATCATCATATACTGGACCTTTAGCTACCTTAGTATCCCTATTCCACATCAACCAATGGTAGTTCTGATTCTTCCATTTATATCTATAGATAGACTTAATACTATTAGGGATATACTGAAGAACCTCATCAGCATACTGAGGTCGAAGCTCTCCACTCCACAGCTTAACGTCGAGAGCTTCCTGTGCAAGAGTAGCGGGTAAAAGCCGTGGAGCTATACGAGGAGCAACCCCGCTAAACTGTTGGAATGTTAGTTTCATAATGTCCTCTACATAGCGTTATTGACCAGCAGGTTCTGCACTAAGCGGACGCAACTCTGGAGGGGACTGTCTCCCTTCCTTCTCACTTTCGTAACTGCTCTTGCAGTGTTCCTTCTGCCAGAAGAACAGCCCGTCTACGAACTTGCAGGGCCATGTTCTTACTCCATCCCGCGCCCAACGATAACAACGCGAGGACAAGGTTTCGTCAGGCCAGCCACCAAGGAGTGCATTGAAGAGCTGATCGATAGCGATCAAGGTTCGCTTTCCATAGGTCATGCTTATACACCATCCGGCGGATAAATAATGACGACGATGCTCTGCACTTCTTCCAGTGTCTTACATGTGTCAAGCTGGTCTTCCAGAGCCTGCCTCTGACCGATGATGTAGCCAGAAGCTGCAGCAAAGGCGTCGGCCTTAGCAATTACCCGCTTTACGAGTTCATCCATAGAAAGGCCTCGTGCTTTAGCCAGTGCCGAAAGAAGCGGAGTAGGGGCTGTAGGGTCAGCCATATAGGCACGGGCCTCAGCTTCCTGCTTGTCGAACGTGCTGATCTCACGATCAGGATAGGTTGACACAAAGGCAGCTATGATTTTGTCAGCAGTAGCATTGATTTCAGAGAGCTTGGCAGCCTTGGCTTCCTCAAACGTCGGTACTGGTGGGACGTAGGGCTGCTCCTCAGTCACGCATTCGGGGTGGGCCTTTGCATAGGCATTCACGGCTTTCCACTCTTCTTCGAACTCCTCAACGTTGGAGCAGACATGGTAGGGCATACCGTTCTTCGTGATGACATACGAGTTATCAGAAGTGCGGTGGATAATATTTTCGTAGTGTTCCACAATATCCTCCCAAGTATTTAGGATACTCGAATGGCAAAAATTATTGATTCATTACTGCCAAGAGTAGTTCCCCCGGCGTACGTTTGAGTATCAGTATAACCCTCTCTTTGATAGATGACAGCCCAACTCCCTCCTGCAGGTACTACACGGCCACCACCACAAACTACATTGGGTGTAACAATTGTAGCCCACGAGGTACCTCCGTTCGCAGGAGCACTGCCTGCGCTGTTGGCATAGTTTACACTTAATGAACCAGTTGAATACATTTTGAACAGGCTGTTAAGCGCATACCCCATAATATATGGAGGGTTCTCACCTAGTACTTCATCATGAAAGGTATAGTTTCCACCAGAATTTTGAGCTTTCCAGTAAGCGGCACTTTCAGCGATAGTTGCAGTTCCAGCGGTGTCTGCATGTATGGCGCTATCAGCTTTCGCATGTATTGCACGGCCATCCATATACGCTTCCCCAGTGTCAGGGGAGAACCTGAATGTATAACCCGGTTTGCTGCGATCCCCACCAAGGGTGAACACTCTGTTTCCGTTGTCAATGATCTCTTTTAACTGGGTGGTATTGAGGAGGAGGGGATTATACGTAATAACTTCTCCTGTGCCGTCTTCATAAGCCACAACACCAAGAGAAGCAATAGTTCCTCCACTGGCTTTTGAAAAGAGCTGTGTCCATTTTGCATTGTCATAAGAACGCTGAATGGAGTCAAACCCACCCTTGATTGCACCGTTTTTGTCAGCAACGAATAAGCCGTGTTCGCTATTAGTAGCAGGTGCTGTACTAATCACGTTTGCAGTGTCGTTGATTTGCACACTGCCTGTCAAAAGACCACCCTTAGTCGAGAGGGCAGGCTTATATTCACCACCACCAGTCAGGAAGCTTTCCTGTTCCCCTGCTGCTGCGGGTGGAACAAGACCAGCCGTTCCAGCAGTCGAAGCTGTAGCACCATCGTATTCAGGTACAGAGATGATACCGTCGCTGACGCGAATGCCATCACCTACTTGCTGCTCAGTAATAAGGCGATTGTATCCGCTGAATCCTCCCCCCTCATTCATATCGATAGCACTGATAGCGGCGCGAGGGGAGCTAGGACGCCCAGAAGTTATCAAAAGAGACCCTCTATGCGTAGGCGTGCCCAAAATCATTTCTGCAAAAGGCCCAGTGAACGGAACGTTTGTGGAACCAGATTTTGTTGCGGTGTACATGCCCGGTTTTTCACTGAGCATCCCAGATGAAAAATCGTGCGACCCCTGTGTTTTGGAATTACCGATCTGCCCCCGTGCGCTCGCAAGATCCTCAAGGTTCCCGCCAACTGCCACGTCCTCTGCAGTGACCACACCTTCAGCATTAGCCTGCGTGGTCTTTCCATCTACACCAGCAAAACCAACGTTCGTAGTAGAGGCAACACCAGTTGCGTCTACGTAGTCTTTGGCAAGCTGTACCGCTGTAGGTACAAAAGAGTTAAGAGCATCGGCAGTGATACGCATCTCTACACGAGTACCTTTAACCCATTCCTGTGCAGTAGTGCCTTCCTGTGCGCGATAAGATCTAAAGGCCAACTTGCCTGTGTTAACATTAGTTATCTGAGCAAAGACTTTTACTATCTCAAGTGTATTCTCACCAACAAGAGTCAAGTAAAAATAATCATTGGATTCCGGAGCTATCGTAGGAAAGACAGTATGGTCAGTCACATAGATGTCGACAAAGTCCTTATCCGGAGCTTGATACATATAATTTAGCGTAGAAACAGCATTGTTTTTAAAGAGAATAGCCATGTGTTACTCCTACAGTTTCATGATAAACGCCAAGGCGTAATAAGGGGGACGAGAATCAATAGCAGAAGCATACGCACTGTGTGTATGCCCATAGTCTACTATCGGGTGATTATGTCCTTGGTTACCACCAGTAGGCAGACAGGTGTCGCCTTGAATATAAGCTCTTCCCCCATAAGAGTCACACCTACCACCAGCACTTTCGCCACCTTTATATATAAGCAATGTATGGCTGTGAGAAGGCATTTCACCAACAGTCAAGGTGTGATAACCAACCTGCACACCAGTACCAGAACCATTCACAGTAATGGCAGGAGTATACGTAAGAGAACCACCCGTGTAGCCGGGGGAGTAGGAGTTACCTGCGGCCACGATAAAGCGATCACGCAGGTCAGGAGTACCGTTAGTACCGTCACAAAGATGCCATCCAGAAGGAACAGCATCAACAGCACCAGACCACATTGTGATGATCCCGCGAGGAATCTTTACATCAATAGCATCAAGAATAGACTGAGTAGTAAGACGAAGTTCTACTGGACTTCCAGCAGTAAAAGCTCTAGCAGCAGTACCTTCCTGTGCGCGAACCACAGTAAAAACATCACCGCTACGGTTAGTAACTTTCATAATCTCAAGAAGACCGGTTGCAATATCAACCAATGTCACCATGAAATAATTACTACCGCCAGCTGCTGGGAACAAAGCACCTTCTCCCGGAGAAACGACGATCTGCGTATCCGACGCAGTTGCTGAACTAAAGAGCGATGTCGTCGCATTATTTGCAAATTGAATTGCCATTTATGTCACATCCTTCTGGAGGGAAAGTAAGATTAGACCCATATACAGGACAGCCACAGTTACAGTCAGTAAGCTTGATAGCATCACCGACCTTAAGTATGACATCTACTACAGGCCATTCAGGGTTAGCTTCTATGCTCGTTGCGTTCTTAGAGATAACATTAGCCCAAGGCTTAGACTCTGCTACAGCTTCGATCTCAACAGCACCGAACCGACCAATTACCACAGGAACAACCATGTCCGTCTCAGCTTCACAGAACCAAGCACGCTGTATGATGTCAGCTTCAGTGTCATCCATATGCGCAACCGCTTTAATGGAAGTAACACCTATTCTACCTACAAGCTGCTTAGCCTCCATGTCTGTGACTGCTTCTATCAGAACACCTCTGATAATGATATCAAAAGGAAGATCATTCATGATAACACGAGATGTTATGTCGACCCCTATATCTGTGATAGGATTAACATGCTCTATGTCTCTGTTATCCATGCTAACTTCAGCCCACATTGGAGCTGCATTAGACTGAAGACGAACAGTTGAGTCAGCTAGAAATTCTGCAATGGCCTTGACCGTTACATTAGTTGTCGTGATGACATTACCTTGTGTAAGCAGATCGACAATAACATCTGCATTAACAGCACCAAGCTGAGGGGTGCCTGCGTTTATCAAGGTAGTGTTGACAAGCATCCCGTTAACAGGATTTAAGAGTGTCATTGTCCACCTACCTCAAGTAACTTTTTACACAGTGGTGCTGTCAGCAATACGAATGCTCGAAGTCTGAGCACGGATGATGAACTGGTCACCAGCGTCTACATCGCGCGGACGTTCATCAAGCGTTGAAGGGTTACGAATAACACCCCAAGCCAGAACGTTACCAGCAGTAGCCGCATCCATGAGAGCAACATGCGTCACACGACCCCAGTTAGAGATAGCAACCGGGAACTCGATGTTGTTCGCATTCTTCACCTCACCAGCAGAAGGCGTCGTAAAAGCGCTGTTATCAGCTTTAACACGAGCGTAACCTTTGCCAGTAACCTCATTCCTAGCAGAGCTGTTATCAGTCAAACCAGTGGAAGACGTGAACAGCGCCCAGTACTTAGCCGGCGTGTTATAGGTTGTACCGTTAAACACATGGCCAAGAATCTTGTTGTCAAGATAAGTACTAAAACCAGACATGTTATTTCCTTTTAGAAAATTTTATGTTTAAGAGGGAGCATCGTCTTCGACTGAGCAACCCAAGACTTGTAAGCCTTAGACTTAGCACGAGAGATACCCGCACGGAACTTGCGAATATAGTAGTTCACAAGGTTAGGCTTAGACCAAACTCTACCGGACAGACTGTGCAAATAAGCAAGTGCACCGGAAGCAATGGTCTCAGCCCAGTCCGTATACAGGAACTTAGGAATCTCATCAGCTTCTCGCGTAGGCTTCACAGCAGCAAGCATATGCAAAGCTTCTGGAATGTCTTCCATAGGTACACCTACAAGGTGCATCACATTAGGACTTTCCATATAGAAGTACTTAGGATACTTATCCTTACGCAGACGCCAATCAGGAGAGTACGAGTCAAGGTCTTGCCTGTTTGTTTTCTCTACCTGAAACTGACGAAGTTGATCCCCATCAGCGTCACGGATAGTAACAGTGACAGGCATCACAAGCGTAGCATCTTTACCTATGATATTGATGCCATACCTAGGTTCATCCTTAATAAGATCTCCACAATAGATCTCTTGCTGCCAAATAAGAGACTTCTCACAAAACTCAATACATGCGTTTCGCAGAGCTTCTTTCACCATAGCCACAGGACAACCATGCACATCAGGACGCACGTACTTGAAGAAGTCTTCCCAAACAGCGTTATTCAAATGATCAATCATTGCTGGGCTGTGCCTCCCCAAGATTCGTAGGTAGCTCATCAATCTTTGGCATAGCAATTACAGAAGCATTATACTCCTGACCCAAAGACTGATAAAAAGACTGAACGCACTGTTGTGCAATCTGCCTGTCGTTTGCAGAAGTACTATCAGTACTGTACGCAAGGTACAACATATAGTCTACAATAGGGCCACGATAATTGCCCATAAGTTGCAGATCTTGCTGCATAGCAACATCGTCATCCATTTCTGCAAAAGAAACATATGGTGCAGAGTAAGCCATCTCTACATAGACATCTTTATCTTTTGCTACCGGAGGGTTAACAAGAAACTGCCGAGGAGTCTTACGATTATACACAAATTCGTAGACAACATCAGAAGGAGTAGTTCGTCTCCAGTCAGAGAAATAATCAAGATCTCTACGTTCTACCTGAAACACAGGCTCACCAAACGTAAAGGTGTTATCCTCTTCCTTTGTAGCGTTACAATAGATGTCAATGAGAGCATAAGCATCATCAGGAATAGTCTGACGAATACCGGGGTTCAACTTCACTACGTCAGTTTTAACCCATACGTCAGGACGCATCATGATCAGCTTATTGATAGCATCATCAAGAAACTCAAGGTACTGGTGCTTTGAGAGTCGAACATAATCCATATCATTATACAAAAGAGTTACTCTATTTATGATATCAGAGACTTTCATTATTACCCTCAAGTAAGCAAAATGTTAGACTAACTATTCTTACGCGGACGACCGGGGCCACGCTTCACAGGCATCGTCAGCTGAATGTCAAGAGCATCAGCTTCCATCTTACCAACCTGTTCAGGAGTAGGTACCACTTCTTCCGTCCCATCAGCCTGTTCCTCAACATAACCAAGGAACGTATAGGGATACGTAGGAATGTGAACTTCAACAGTAGACTGCCGACCGAACTCATCCTGCTGCGTCTGATAAGACGTAGTGTACGCACGGTCAATGCATTCACGAAGCATGTATTCAGGAACAATCACTTCCTTACCATAAGGAGCTTGGAAGTTCTTGCTGTTTACAGAAGCAAACACATAAGGGCCAGCAGAAGGATTAGAAGACGTATGAAAGATAACCCGGCACTTACGTGCAGTCGAGTCAACACCAGCATGATCCTGTCTCCAATCCATCAACAGACGAACAGCGTGCTTACGAATAAGTTTGTTGTCTTCCGTCAACGGAATGTGCAGGCCACGTTCAAAGAGCATATCCCGAATCTGCATATCAGAGGCAGAGTTGAGATCGGTGTCAGTAAAAACAGGAGTGTTAGCCATAAAGAATATACCTTAAAATTTAGTTTGTAGAGCTAGGTGTAGCAGAGCTAGATACGAGAAAGAGGAGAACCCCAAGAGTAGTTGTTCTCCCCATATGGGTCAAGGCTTAGTACGCAGTACAAGCAACTTCAGCGCGAACCATCCAAGCCTGATTGAGAATCACGCAGGTCTGCATGGTCTTCCAAGCAACGTGGGCACGCTGAGCGAGCGGGTCAGATTCAGTGTGAGAAGGATTGATGATCACCGGAGTCAGAGACTCAGCACCCTTCAGGGGCACCAGACCATAGGCATCCTTCGCAAGGAAGAGGATGGGATAAACGTCAGCCTTGGTACCGGTGGTAGAAACCATCGTGTCACCAGCAGCATTCGTCTTAGCACCACCAGCATCCGGCCAGCTCTTCATCAGAGTGGTGAAGAGGTAACGCACACCTTCAACAGCACCAATTTCATTTTCCCACGGAGACGTATTGCCATAGTCCTTCACGTCTTGGAAGTGAGGCATCGAGCGGATGTCAGCTTCACAATCGGGATGGCAAACAGCCACGAAGCAGGGAGAGATGGATTCAGTGTAGAAGCGAGGCGTGGACTTAATGCTATCGGTCAGGAAACGAGCCTTCTGGTTCTTCAGCTTACGCGTAATGCGACGCTGCAGGGGCAGAGAGATAGGCGTGTTCACTTCATTACGAGCAGTACCATTCGCATATTCAACGTTGGTACCACCGAGCAGAACACCGATACGCATGTTTTCAACAGTTTCCGCAGCCTGTTCACCCACGATCTGCGTAACCTGTTCCATAACAGGGGAGTCGTTGGTATCGAGCAGAACGTCGGTCATAGTCACAAGGTTACCATACTGATGCACAGTGGCTTCAATGTCAGTAACCGAGAAGGTCTGAGCAGTAGGCGTAACACCTTCGGTCAGTTCCTTCGGCGTGGCATCAAGAGATTCAAAGCGACGGAACTTAGCGGTCTTCGTGCTCTTGGTCGGCAGGGGATAAGCCTGACCAAACTTTTCAAACACGAGGTAAGGAAGAGCACGGATGAGCATCTTAGCAACGACATAGACATTAGCCATCGTGCTAAGAGTACCATCAGTAGAAGAACTGGTAGCACCAGTATGCATGATAGTATTCGGAGTAGCCATTAGATATAATTCCTAATTTCAAAAACGAGTTTAGCGCGTCCTTCTGCTACGTTCATACTCACGAGCAAGTTCATCAAAAGACTTCTCACGAGGCTTGGCTTTAGGTTTATTGCTTATATCAATAGGTTCCTTGCCAGTACGAACTGCCATAGCAGCGAGCACTTGTTTAACAATATCTTCAGTCTCAGACGCAGGGTTTGTCTGCACCCGAGGAGAAGAAGCCCTAGTCATCTGTGGCTTGTTAACGCCACGAGCAGACTTGTAATCGTCCAGAAGAGAAATAACTTCCTGTGCTGTACCGTACTGATACACATACTTAGCACCATTCTGCATCACAGGAGGCAGAGAGTTAATCCAAGTAAAGAGATCACCACTGTCCAATATCGCACTGATATCGGGGTGGGCAGCACGGATAGTACTGAAATGTTTATCCGCTTCGGACTGGAAAATCTGCTGTTGAATAGGTTCAACCCGAGTCTTAAGCTCAGTCTCAACGTTCTTCTTAACAGCAGACACCTTAGTGTCAACAAGCGTTTTCACTGCATTAGCAATTTCAGGATGAATCTCAAAGAGTTCCTTCACATTTTCAGGAAGTTCATCTGGATCTTCCTTAGTCTGTGCAGGCGTATTCTTTGTCTCTTTGAGTTCCTGATACTTATGAGACAGGTCTGTGAGTCTGCTAGCCCACAGAGCATTCTGTGCTTCAGCGTCACGCTTTGCCTTTTCATAAAGCTCTTTATAATTCAGAGGAAGCTCAGTGGTCTGTTGTTCATTCTGAACAGGAGCTTCTTGTTCTTGCTCCAGTTCTTCTGCAGGCTGAACTTCGTCGTCATCATTCTGGCTCACGACGTTTTCTTCTTCGGAAGGATCTTCAGGCTCACTCAGGAAATCATCAAACGAAGGCTCTGCCTTAGAGGGATCTTCGTAAGACTTCGCAAGTTCGTCGAAGGCTTCATTGAAATCTTTGTTGTTCTGATCGTTCATATTTTTATAACTAAGTTAGGGAGGGTTAATACCCTAAGTCCTAACTGGCTTGGCTCATGAGCAAGTTATCCGAAAGGGGCTCGCTCCCAAGTTCCAGTACATCCAAGAGCTTTTGTACCATACGTAGTTCACCGATAAGTCGGTCTACGTTATCTGTATTATCAGGACTTAGTAACTTACTATACCGTTGGCTTCTAAGAACCTTCAGGTAAGCAACTATATTTTTTTGTAGGTCGGCGTTGGCCGTGAGCCTGAAGGATTTCTCCAAGCTCACACGCCTACCGTTAAGTGGTGTATCAATCATATTAACTCTGAGGATACGCTTGTTCAGGCTGACTAATCAGAGACATATCTTCACGAAGCTGTCTCAGACTGTCAATCAAAGCCGCAGGGCTAACACCTTCAGACCGTGCAGTCTCAACCATATCGGTCATCCACTGACGTTCTTCCTGAGCTTGCTTCTGTTCTTGCTGCTTCTGAACTTCAATCTCCTTATCAGAGTACACCAAGTTGTCATCAGAAAGATCAAGGGCATCAGCAATCGAACGGATAATGTTCGGACGCTTAACAGTACCAAGGTCAACCTGATTGTTAGTAATCTGTGCAAAGTTAATCAGACTCTGTGCTCTGATTTCCTTAGCGATGAGAGACGAAGTACCACGAGCTTGAACAGCATAGTCACCCTTAATATCAGAGTCACTATTGAACTTCATGTTCCAGTGATACATAGCAGAAATAAACGGCTTAGTGATGCCATCATCAAAGTTCTTAACCTGATCTTTGATCGTAATGTTTGCAGAACCCATCAACATAGACAGGCCAGAAGCAGTACGACCAGCAGCACCAGAAGGTTCTCCCCACATCTGACGAGGAATAGAAGTAACTTCATCCCCATAGCTGCGGAAGAGTTCAATCATCCGTTCAAATTCAGTAGTATAACTAGGAAGCTGGAAGACACGGATAGCAGGATTAGCAGCATCAGCTCCTTCACCTGTACGCATCCATACCTTAAACGGATAGACATCACGAGGATCTTCGTCTTCCGACATAAGGTCAAGGTTTACTTCAATCTGAGGGCCAGCAGAGATAGCAGCGTTGTCCAGCATAGCTCTAAACGCACTATTAATCAGCTCCTGAACATCAGACATGATAGACGGAATACCTTCACCAAAGATGGAGGTTTCGTCTTTGTCATAATAGTAAAAGAAGTAAGGCCACTTAACGCCTTCCATAGGCATGAGAGACGCTTTAATAACGTGGTCACCAAGTACCCAAATGTTTGCAGCCAGTTCTACCTGACCTTGCATACGTTCAGGAATCTCAACACCCACCTGATTCAGATCATCAGCATCAACAAAACCCCAGAACTCAAACACTTCATACTTCTTAGAGTGAGCAGCATCAGCAACACCGCTGTCAATTACATCACCCATAGAGGTAAGTTGGTTCTCAAAGTCTTTCTTCTGATAATCACCTTCAGGATTCTCAGCAACATAAGTAGAGATTACATCTCCATTGAAGTCTGATCTCTTTCCGAGACCGATGACATCGTGCTTATCCATCTTTCGTCGTTGAATGATGTATCTACATTCGGAGGGGCAAGTAGCTTCCATGTCCGGGTAGATATCCCATATGCGGACATTTTCGATGAAGGGTGTGATGGAGTCATAATCACAGAGTATCCACTTCTCTTTGTCTCCATTCTTTTCCTTCTTATAGTACTGACGGTTTTCAGAGATAGAAACAAGAGGCCCTTTAAGAATACCAGTACCATACAGATTACCAGAATGCATAACATCTCGCATAATCTCACGGTACTTCAACTCAGCAAGCTGGTCTTCGATGACCTTAGACATCTTACCAGCTTGATTCTTAGCTTCATCCTGCATAAGAACATAGAGTTCTTCAGGGCTAATCTGCTTACCTTGATCTTGAGAAACAACTTCAAGGATAGCAGCCTCTTTCTTCTTGCTGAACTGTGGCAGTGGCGTAGGCTCAATACCCCAGTTCTTATCTCCATTCGCAGGGAACAGCAGGTCAGACAAACGACTGTCAACAGTCTTGACCTTAGTTCTTGTCATACGAACAAAAGCTTTACTACGTAGAGGATCCATACGTTCAAGAACTTCAGGAGAGTAGATACCTTTGTACTGACGAAGGGCATTCAACCACTTCTCTTCAATAGTCTTACGTGCACTGTCCGATCGGTCAAACGCTTCACGAACAAATGCAGCCAGACCTTGGGGCGTTTCAGACGCGCCTTCGGTATCTTCTGCACCGGAATCTTCATCTACCTGCATCTTGTCAGAAACTTCCGAGAGAAAGTCCTGTACATCTTTGTCATCGGCAGAGTCGATTACAGTTCCAGAACCGAAAAAATCTTTTTCAGTCATGATTTTTAGTAGCCTCCAATCTGGCTAGCAGCACGATATTTACGTTGTGTGTTAAACAAAAACTTCTTCTCTCGCTTATGCACATACTCCATCATTGCGTACTGCAAGGCGTCATGAACATGAGAGAACTCGTTCTTGACAGGAGATGCTTTGTAGAGAACACCGTTAACAGTCTTAGATTCAGCATATTTATATTCTGATACGAAGCCTTTTCTTAAGGCTATACATTGAGGCCCAAGCTTGAATCTGCCCTTTAACCGAAGGAACTGTGCAACGGCTTCAAATCGAGGAGTCCAGTTGTTTGTCTTAGCTAGCTTAGCAGGAAGATTACATTCTTTTAGTATCTCCATACCAGACTTAGCATCGTTCATTGACCGCTGTGAAGTAGCAGGGTCACACACAACTCTAAAGTTATTTACAATCCAAGGATACTTAGATGTGATCTTAGGCCAAAGATGTTCTTCACAGAACTCTTTGAGAGAACAGTTGTCTGTGCAGATCTCATCAAACACAATAACTGTACCATCAGGGGCTTGCTGTGTGAAAGCAGCAGAAGGAGTCAACCCTTGATCCATCCCAATTACAACAGGCACACCACGAAGAGGAACCATCTCTTCATCAACATGGTGCTCAAGATCACTGTAATCCTTATAAACAGGTTTACCTCGTTTTACTTCACCATAGTTGTTAAGCACGTTGACGTTGATAAAGTCTTCGTCTGCACCCATACACATGGTTTCATAGTAACCTTCATCAAGGTTAGCAAGGTTCTCTGCTTCAGGATTAAGAACATACTTCCCGTCTACCTTAAGCATAGCTGGAGGTTGACGATAGAAACTATGTCCTTCTGGTTTGTCTTCCTCTGCAAGGCGATATAACCAGTGCTCAGTACTTACGGCATTGTAGTCAAGTATAATGAATGGTCTGACTGGGCCGCCATCTTTCTTAGCAGGATAACGCTTAAAGCGTGTCTTGATAAGCTGAAAGGTACCTTCTGTAAGTTCAGATGCTTCGTTCAAATGGGCAGAGGTCACTTCCAACGAACGAAGCTTTTCAGCAGATCTATCATCATCGACAGCAATGAACACGACTTCCATATCAACAGACGTGCCATCAGCTAAAGGATACTTAATCCTGCCGATGATGGGGGTAGAATAAGTAATAGTGATCTTATCTTTAAACCATGACAACCACGTTTTAATGGTGGTTGACTTTAGGGCCGGGTAAGTTGCGCGGACAACAAGGTGTCTGCTGTGCCTGACTCCATGTTCGTCTGGTTTCTGACGCATAGCATTAAAGAACGCTTGAAAGATACAACCAGAGGACTTGCCAGATCCTACTGGCCCCATCACAAACAGAAAAGGATTCGGGTCACGATGAATCTTTGCAAACGTGGGCAGGACTTGATAATCAATATCCATAACAGTCCTTACGCAGTTTCTTTCGCCAGATCCTTGAGTCCCGCAGGAGCAGTCTCTTCATCAGGGAAAGAGATGTTAACGTTAATAACTTCACCAGCATTCGGATTGAAATCCATAGCTTTCATCTTCGGCTGGTAATAGCTCAGCAGTTCAGAGGCGATCTTAATCTTCTCTGTGCTGTTGGTCTTAGCAGACCTAGCCAAATGCACAAGTTCCTTGATAGGATCGTACCCAAATTCAAAGCGAAGACGACGAAGAAGTTCGTCTCCCTTGGTACATCCCTTACCGTCAGGAACAACTACAGAAGGACTAGGCTTCTTCAGAAGGGGCTTTAAAGAGTCTTTCTTCATCAAGGTCACCTAAGTCAGAGCGGTCAAGCAGGGTAGCTATCTTCTCTGCATATGTCTTTAAAAGGAATTGGAAGTCACCAGAAGTAATGTCTTCACGGATCTTACAGAACTCTACGATAATGAAACCAAAGACATCTTGATTATCAGATACAAGAGGAGTAAGAGCAAAGGACACGGCCTTGTGTGACTTCAGCAGTGTATATGTAGACATATCAAACTTACGCAGACGTTCAATGTTCATGATTACTTTAGGCTCTACACCAAAAGCAGCGTTAGTAAGATATGAGAAAGCAGACACAGGCAGGTTTAAGAAATCAGCTTGTGCCGGTTTAAGGCCGGGACGAACAGCTTCGTATGTGCAGGACATCTTTGCAAAGTCAATACCAGACAGGTTCTGACACCCGTTATGAAACTGAACAACTGCAACTCTATCTGCATTTAATTCAGACTTAGCATGTCTAAGCTTGGTAAGAACACGACTGTTCATATCAATGAGTGATGGAAAATCCTTTGCAAACTTTTTCGTCTTACGGGTAGCTACACGCTTAAGGTAAGTAGATAAAGTTGCACATTCATAGATAATGAATGCAGTTCCTCCCAGCATCGCAAGTGATATATAGTCAGCGTCTTTTACTAAGCTTGACAGACCGTTAACGATCCCTAGTAAAATTTGACTATCCATAACTTTTTCTTTTTATACCTCTTGACAAAAGGTCAATTAGTGATTATAGTATTTATGTATACTATAACCTATTATATAGTATAATAACTATATATATTTTGTCAAGGGGTTATAGTAAAAAAATATATAAAAAGTGAAATAAAATGTCGATACTGCTAGAAAAAGACCGTAGGAAATTAAAGTGGCGGAGGAATCCTATACTGAATGAAGACACACCTGAACCTTATAAGATTCCTAACTGTAGGTGTCAGGTAGGTTTGTCAGAGTGTGAAGTAGAAGGACAGTGGGATAGAGGTCTGTACACAAAGGGTGACCTTGTTAACGATCTGAACATCTTCTTTAACTACCTGCCTGAAAGTGAAGTAAGCAGAATGGTTAACGTCATGATCTGGTGTTTGTCTAACGGTTTAAAGAACAGAGGAGGTATCGACCTTAAAGACTTTGCAGTCATCACTGTTGAAGAGAAGACGTACAGCAGACCTTTGACACAAGTAACACGTGACTGCTTTGGTGTGACTAAGCGTGTGTCCCGTGCACCTAAGAAGAGGTACTTTGTTTTTAGAGAGTATCCTCAGCTTAAAGCTGTAGTTGTACCTCGAACACCTGACTTCTTCCCCGGACATGAACGTACATGGTTTACATGGAAAGTGTCTGCAACAAACCATCCGTACTACTATGCAAGACACTGGCGTAGAGGTGCTTTGTATATGCAACAAGTCTTTGACAAGACGTTTGAGTATACAGGCTACACAGACGAGTACATAGAGATGGCACAGAGTAATATCATAGAACCTTTTGGTACAGAACGTGAGCACATGAACACAGTTCACCTTGGCTTTGAGACACCACCTTACGTCAAGGCAGCTTATACAGATGAACTGATCAAGGTACCCCTTAACTGTGTGTCAAGTAAATACTTTACAAGTAACAAGGTCAAGTATGATGTCATGTTTGGTAAGATGACTAAAGAAGAAGCAAGTAAACATCTTCTAAGTAAACCAAGACAACTAGCTATAGACAAGAAAGAAGACTAAACGCAAGAAGCCCCCGGCTACAACAAGCACTATGCAAAGCATGGTCAAGTGTAGTACGGGGGCTTTCTTTATGGTCAGAACTTCTTAGTTAATCAGACTTAGTTCTTAGCAACAGGCGGCGCTCGGCTCTATTTCACAACTAAGCTGTGCTTTCTTCTAATATGTCAGAGAGATACCAAGTTGAAAGAAGGTTGTACCCCATCGGGTCTTTCCTTTCCTTATCCTTCCGGCTACGTTCACCTATCCAACCGGCTTGTCTTACCTATCAACCAACCTAAGCAAATCAAAAAGATACAGATAGTATAATCATTCTTTTGCTGTTTGTCAAGGGGTTTGAGAGAAGAAAGTTTAAAAAAGTTAAAGAAAGTTTCATTCTGTCGCATCTTCACTTCGTGGTCACATCTCCGATGCTCAAGGGGAGGCCGGGCCGGTGACTAGTAGCTACTCCTGACTACTGTTGGTTACGTATGATGTAAGATGAGGGTAGCATGGTAAGTATACCTCCTAGACTTGTTCTGAACATATAGAACTATGAGATATAGAAATGATTATGATGCAGAGTCTACATCAAATCTCATTACATTCGATTATGATGCAGAGTCTACATCAAATCTCATTACATTCGATTATGATGCAGTCATTCAGCTAGAAATTTGTTTGTGATGTCTGTGTCATCTGTACCCCCGTGCCTCTGCTCTGTCCCACGGGTAGGGTATGACCCCCTCCCCCTTGTGAAAGAAAGCACAGTGTGACTCCTAAGGTTTAAAGTGTTACTCCTAGTAGCTGTTGGGTAGGTTATGGTTAGCTTGCGAGTGTGGTCAAAACTAAAGAACTCACCATCAATAGTAATCAATAGTATTAAGCAAGTGCTAATAGTTACTACTAGCGTTCAAACGTATCCAAACGTTTTCAAAGGTTAACTAAATCATATACTTATGGTAAGCATGGTACAAAAGTGTAAATGGTTTAGCATGTTTACATATAGGTTCAACTTATTGTACTCATGCGTTCCAAAGGTACAAATGTTTGAACCATGATCTAAGTACCTGTAGTTCTTATGGAACAATGCACAGCATGGCTCCATAAGCTCCACAAGCACCTGCCGGCGCGCCTGTCTTTTCAGGAGGTTACGCTAGTAACCGATAGAATGCATAGCATTCGTTGGTACAAATTCTTGAACCTATAGGATAACCAATAGTCAATTATTTCAACTACTTACGTTTTGGCACAAGGCTTGCTATGTAAGAGGCAAAGCACGCAAGTGCAGGTTCTTTTAAAAAGCGTTGAAAAAGTGCTTGACAAGGCCATACAAGCCATGTAGAGTCCATTTCAACGATGAACGTGTTCTTTCAAAAGCTCATAGCGTAGTTGTCCAGTACTTGCCTTTTGTGTCTGGAAACCAGAAGTAGGCGGACGTTAAACAGCGCTTAGCTGTTCTTTGCTTGCGAATGCTAAGGCATTCTAAAGAGTAGTCGCCAGCCGGAAAAATGAGCAACGACGACACAACGAAAAAAGGCAAAAAGTACTTGACAAGCGCAACGACTTATGAAAGACTCCAATCAACGAAAGAGGGAAAAACCTACTCCTATAGAGGGCACAGTGAACAAGCGGAGCTTGACACTGGACTACTTATAAGACTCATAGGATTATGAGCAGAGTAAGTACTCTTAAGACCTACGATTGTGGGCAGAGGAATAAGACCGTAGCAGCCTGAAAACGTATGCTTGCGGAGTCGGTTAGGTTTATACTACGGCACTAGCTTAGTGTGTCGTCCTGCTAGGATTGTAGCACATACACAAGTTACAATCATGCCAAGAGTTTAATATGACTCTTTGGAAAATCGGATTGCAGGTTTTGCGTTGGATGCGCGTAAAACTTAGCTTGTCTATGCTACTTGCAAATTGTGCCTTGGGTGCGGTTTGTCTGTTAGTTCAAGCTAAGAAGTGCTCCGATGTACAGAAAAGCGAGGCTTGCTTATATACTCCTGTAAAGACAGGTGCGACGTATAAGCAAGAGGACGGAACAAGCTAACTTGTGGCCTTGTGCATATGTGCAAGGTAGGTTAGGGGCAAGTCCTACTTACAGCAAGCCTATAGTCTACCGATAAACCGTGAACGGTGTTGCAGATTTACAACCTAGCAATGCGATAAGTCGGCTCAAAGGGTAGACTGAAAGTAACCTTAGAAAAGTTACAGCCGTAGAGTATTGGCGTTAAAAGGATGCGTTCCATCCTGCGTTGGAGACAGTACAACGGCTCTAAATAATAGACAAAGGTGTTCCGTCTGTAAACAGTTTGACAGTTGCAGGGGAATGGGGTGCCTTGGGTGCGTTATACCCTTGCAACCAGTCAAGTTGTTTAAATCAGGAGTTGACTTATGCACGATAAACCACAAGGTTATAAGAGGCAGGCTAATGCTCTGAATATCTGTAGGAATCAGGGCATGAATAACCTTTATCAAACGGACAAGGAAGAACCACGCCTTATTCCCGTGTGGAACAAGCGCGGGGAGTGTGTAGGCTTTAAGAACTCTCTTACAGGTTCCTTCATCAATCCCAACGATTTACCTGTTGATGAAATTACAGGTTATCGTATTCTTCCCAGCATGGCAGACGTACCTTTTCTGTTTGCTGAATACGGACAAAACAAGTCTGTAACTGGCAAGCATGGCAAGCATATCAACATCCGTAAGGTACGTACAAGCGAACGCCCACGCGCTAAGTATCGTACTACAAACGTGGGCACTGGTGAGTCTATGGACAAGCAAGATGGATACTCTTGCGCCATCGTGACTCTGGATAAGCCTCAAAAGGTTCGGCGTCGTGTTAGTCGTCATGCTAAGGTCGTCGTGCATACGGAAGACGATTTTGACATGGCAAGCACTCGTTCGTCCCGTCGCTTTCGTTAAGGAGAACACTATGTACTACATTGTACCACCTCAAGTTTTCATATCACAACGGCTTATTGCCCATATGTTACACAAACATATGCCTAGTTCTGTTCCTGTAGACCTGTGGGAAAAGCAACGGATACAAGAGGCGTACAAGGTGCGTCTTGCCTGTCGGCTCTTGTATAAGAACACAAGCACCTGTCAATATATTCGTGCCTCTGTATGGACTGGTGATAGTTGGGTATAACCGTTGATTTATATACAAGAGCCTAGACAACTAGGCTTTTGCAATAAGGCAATGGATTCCACACGACTATAAACCTTTAAAAATATGAGGTATTACTATGAACGCCGCTATTGCTACGCCTATTGCTCCCGTTACTGCTGAAATTGCCACTGCTCCCGCCAAGATTACGGACTGGACAGAGGCAGACTTCCGCGCTCAGGTCAACGTCTTTGTGAACTCTCAAAAGGAGTTTGTCAACGGTGTCACTCGTTGCACGCTGTACGCTGTTCGCGCCGCCATGATGAACAGCAACAACCAGCCTCTGAACTACATTCTCGGCAACCTCTCGGAAAAGCTCCGCCCGGCGTGGACGGCTTGGCTGTTCTACTTCGCGCCCTTCGCCTTGTCCGGGGGCAAGGATGCCAGCTCTATCACGCTTGATGATGGAACGATTGTTGACCTCAAGTCGTCCATCAAGCTGGTTGCCAAGCGTTGCGACGAATTGTGTGACGCCGCCGAAATTGACAAGCTCGCTCGTGATAAGGGCGGGAATGTCAACGACCCTGCGGGCATGATGCGCTTGTGTGACTACGTGATTGGTTCCCTGCGCTCTGCCCCGCGTTTCGATACGTGGAAGCGTGAAAAGTCTACCGGACGGGGTGACAAGCCCTTGACCGAGGAAGAAGTCATGGCGAAGTACACCAGCCTTTCCAACAAGTTGAACAAGTTGTTGGAACAGGCGAAGGCGTCAGGTGTTCATGATGCCCGCAAGTTCCCCGGCATTGAAGCCCCGCATGGTCTGGACTACTACATCCAGATTCTGGAGAACGCGGATGAAAACGACATGAGCGAGGACGTGCTTAACAAGGTGCGTCTGCTTAAGGGGGAACGTCTGCCCTTTACGTCCCTGCTCAAGATGGTGTCTAACTGCGATACCACAAACCTGTCTGCTGAAGAAGAATACATCTACAATACCCTGTTGAACGCCGCCGTTGAAAAGGGTATCGAACTCTAAGCCCCCTACATTCACGTCACATTGAAGCCCCGATAGGCAAGTTCTTATCGGGGCTTTTGTTGTGCCATGAATCTAACAAAGGAGTAGACAACATGGGAACTGTCTTGCGTCCTGTCTATGATAACAACACCACGCTTGATTCATTCAGAGATGCCGCTCAATTGTATGATGGTCAATTGCTTACTTTCTATGAGGCACGTTTGCTCTGCCTCTGCCTAGGTGTAGACCTTCAACAGATAGACGAAACCTTTCTGTTTAAGGACTCTGACGGTGTTTCGTGGTGGCTGTATGCTGAACCGGACGGAACATTCACTGTACAAACGGAGTTGTAAACCATGCCAGACATTAGGCAGTTTCTGTCTAGGCGTTATCTACGCCTTGCCGATAACCTGTCAGAGTCCTTTCTGTTGTCACCGTCAGTCTATACGGACTGGAAAACTCAACGACTGATTGAGCTCATAGAACAAATCAATACCTGTATTATCTACAGACTTTATTAGCTAAGTATCTAAGAAACAGGCTGGACATCAGCTTGTTTCAAAGGATGCTTATCGCATCCAATTAAACCATAACTGTCAAGGCTACATCCTTGAAAGGCAGTGTTGCTAGATGGAAAAGGTTTGTCTCAACGCGGTGACGTGCATCCTTTGTCCTTTGTATGGCAGAACGTGTGATGGTAAGCCCGAACACCCTCTTGACGTACAGGACATTCCTACTACGGAAGAGGAGGATGTACTTCTCGAACTGCGCTTTGAGCGAGACTGTTGCTCGTTCTAGCATACATTCTTAAAAGCCCCGGAGTCTTTCGGGGCTTCCATAGGAGGTGTGCTTATGATTAACTCTAACTATAAAGCCATCGTTCATGGTAAGTATCTGTCTGAGAAGACCAAACGTATTAAAGGGCATATGTGTATTGTCAAGAAGTTCTACTTCAAGACAGCTATGGTCAACTGGGTTAGGGAACAGATCAACATGCCGAACACCAAGCCCACCTGTGTACAGTTCTTTGTCAAAAAGAATCATGTCTGGGAACTCAAGGCTAAAGTTCAAGTCAAGATACCTATCAACCAACGAAAGAAACGCACCCTTATTTGGGGGGGTCAATATGTTTGAGATTCTTGTCATCATGCTGTCGTCATTCGGTCTTGGCTGTTGTTCCATGTTCATGTTCCGTAGATATCTGGACAGGAAGAACATCTTTCGTTCTTACTATGCACAGGGCTTGTTCCTCGTGCGTAACTGGGGGAGGCAAACATGAAGTGGTACACTAACCCAACGTTCTGGCTGTTCATCTTCTTCCTTGGCATGTGTGCCATCCTGTTGTCTGGTTGTGCCAACTGGTCGGTACGTGGACAAGCTGAGTACTCGGCAACCCAAGCCCTGATGAATTGGGCGTCGTCAATCGGCCCTCTCATTCGGTAGGATTACCAAATGTTACAACCATACCTTGACCGAATGGTTAGCAAACTGGCTACGGATTGTATGGCACAGCGTGCACAACGATTCTTTTACAAGGATTGGTATGCACAGAACTACAACTACTGTTATGACCACATCATTCAGCTTAGTACCGTTCTGTCACAGCATCCGTACATCAAAGGCAGGAGGTTTTTGTGGTGGCGTATTGTAAAAAACATATTCGTGCTGGCATTCTATGCAGCGCAGTCTTGTTTGCTGTCCTGCCTTCACTGGGCTATACGGAAACTGTAAAAGACTTCCGTGACCCAGAAGGACGGCTCTTTGAAGACTATCGGTACTTTCCCCCGGCACTGGTAGCCAGAGCTAAGGTGCTGTTCGATGAAGGCTACTTCATAAACACTGACCTGTACAAATTCATCAAGAAAGAGTACGGCTTTCAGGCGGCAGAGGACTTTCGCTTCTGGTGGATTCGTTCCGAACTTATTAAACATCAGGAAAGGTAGCATATGAACACTAACGAAACCCAGCTGCTCAATTCCATGCTGGCACTCGCAGCTCTTTCGGCTAACATCTCTCCCGAAGAACTGAAAGAATACGTCAATGTTCTTTCCTCTGACTCCAGTAAAGTCAGGAGTGATGACAGGTTCAGCGATGCAGACATCCTTCGCAGTGCCGTCGGACTGCTTCGTGTGTACCGTGACGAGACCATTGCAAAGATGGTTCCTGCTGAGAGGCATCCTTTCTTGAGGAAGATTACTCCTGCTATCGGTATGCTGGAAGAGTGCATGGAGTACTTCGCTAACAAGGAGTAAGTATGCACATCTCAGAACAAGCACGGTACGCCTTTAACCTTTTGCGTGAAGCGCAAGATGTTAAGGACGAACTTCAAAAGAAAAGACAACATATGGATGAGCGGATGTATGTTAAGTCGCTGTTATCTTTGGATGATACGATAGATTGCTGCGCTCGTATCATTCATAAAAACATATGCCTAACATCACGGGACATTACACGTATGTGTAAGGAGGCAAAAGATGTTCTCTCTTCAAGAGTTCGGTGAACTCAGGTATCTGTGGTTGAAGTACAGCCTTGAACTCAAACGTTGCCATACCTACGTAAAGAAGGATGGCAAGATGGTGCCTACTGGTATCGACAGCGAGCGCATGAAGCGATACTACAAAAGGATAGTTGCAGTTGATCGTGCACTCAAGTGCCTCATTGCAAAATATCCTGCTGCAGTCTTCTACGCTTTTGTTTGTCCTACTGGCAGTCTACAGCACTTTGATGCTCTTACCAGACACGACAGTGCCTGAATAACTCAGGCGTCATATACATAAGGACTTCAACATGGAGGTAGACTACAAAGCTATCTTTGATTACATGCTCAGGTCTGGGCTCTGTGCTGAGTCCGACCGACCGCAGGCTATGGAACTTGTGGAAGACTGGCTTAACATCTACAAAGAAACAAATGAACAACAAGGAGATACATTTTATGGGAACACCTGTTGGTTCTGCTATTCTTGACAACGAGATTGTCAAGTTCTTTGAGGAACTGATTGAGTTCTACGGGCATGGTAGTCCGCAGGCTCGCATCATTGAGCGTGTCAAGCGCAGGCTGGAACTCGTACCTGTTGGTGATAAGTACGAACGCCTATGCCCCACGTGCAAATGTCCTGCGTGTGGCAAGACCAGATCGCAAGCCGCTGCCATCGCTCGTGAACGTCAGCGCCGAGGTAAATCCAAGTACGCTGAGCGTAAGTATCCCGGCATGGGGATGGAACTGTCGCAACCTGACGACGACATCCCGGTAAGGTCTGTTGGCTTCTCTGTCCTCGACATCGGAAAGGCTGAGGCTGATGCCGTAGCCTACGTCATAGGCACCGCCCCTTCCAAGCTGGGCAAGTAGCACCTGCTACTGTACCATATACACAATGAACTGCAACCATCAAACAAACGGAGTATCTACTATGTCCATGCGCAACATCTTCAAGATTGTCCTTGATTCCAACGCTGAAGCTGGCAAGCTCGTGACCGCTCGCATCGCGGGGAAAGCTGCGAAGGAAGCTCTCTTTGCCAACCCCACCGTGTTGCAGGGTGTGCTCACGTCCTCCGCTGTGCTGACTGCTGCGTCCCTCGCTGACCCGGACACCGCGCACGGCAAAGCTCTGCACTACCTTGGCCTCGGCATGACGATGGACTCCGCCGATGAACTCCTGCGTGTGTGCGACGAGGCGGGCGTGTTCCAGATGAAGGGCACCGCCGAAGACAGCGCGACGGCTGACATGCAGGCTGTGGTTTCCAAAACCTTTGACTCCAAGCCTTTCCTCCAGATGCTCGGTGTTCTGCCCAAGGGTGACGGCACCAAGGAAACCAAGCCCCGGTTCTCCACGCAGGCCAAGCCCGCCGGTGTCACTGCCAACGCCATCGAGAATCCCAACAAGATCGAAGCCAAGGAAGAAACCACCGCTGAACCCGTGTCCGTGAAGGTCGGCCCCGAAGTGGCTACGCCTGTTCTCCTGCCCACCAAGGACGGCAAGGATGCCAAGACCGAGAAGCCTGTGCTGCGCTGCGCCTTTGAAGGTTGCGGCAGTGTTCTTCGCAAGGTGGCTGAACAGAAGCCCTTCCACCTGCCCACCGACAAGGACACGCAGAAGTACATTACCGATGACGAGCGCAAGTTGGAAGGCAGCTACCTCTGCAAGTTCCACCGTGACGTGGTGACCAAGGCCATCCAGAAGCGGAAGAACGATGACCGCATGAACAAGGTTCGTGAACAGCGTCTGGCTGAAGCCACGGATGAGCTGACCAACGTGGAAGCTGAACTGCGTGAAGGTGAAAAGGCCCTCGCTGCCAGCGAAAAGACCATCAACAAGATCACCGACCCCATCATCAAGTCCGGCGCCGAGAAGGCCGTGGAAGAAAAGCGCAACAGCATCCAGAACCTGCGCAAGCGCAGCATCGCCTTGCAGAACAAGTGCAAGCAGATCTCCGAAGAGATCGCCAAGGCCAGCAAGTAACACACTGAAACTCACGGAGGTATGTAGTACATGAACAAAGACAATGAGATCATTCTCGACATGGAAGCGGCACATGAGCCGGTTGGTTTCGGTGCCAAGGTCATCGGCATTGCCAAGAGCGTGACCAGTTCTCCCACCATGCACCGGCAGATCGACAAGACCAAGGAAGCTGGTGTGGTTATCACCAAGCTCGCCGCTGGTCGGCTGGTTCTGAACAACGTGACCGATGTGATTGCGTCCGGCCTGCCTTGGGGCATGGGCGGATTCATCAAGTCCAATCCGCTGAACGAAGCTCTGTTCAAGTTCAGCTTGGCTCAGGCTCTGTCCATCATGGGCGGTGCGTTTGTCTCGAACGTAGGTGAAGACGATCCGAAAGCCAAGTACTTCCTGACGGCCATCGACGCGGCCACGCTTGCGTCTGTCGACGCTCTGCGTGAAGCCTCCGGCATTGAAGAGTTCATCATGTCCAAGATTCTGACCAAGGATGTGATGGACAAGATCAAACCTCTCGTCAACACCCATCCCATGTAACCCATAACAAGCAGGGCCGGGGTAACTCGGCCTTGTTTGGAACTAGGTTGCAAGTGAAAGGAGTAAGGCAGACACTGTCGTGTACATGAGAGCAAGCGCAACTGGTAGGTTGCAGCCTCCGCACAAGGTACGCTCCACCGAACGTGTAGACTTAGGGTGGCTAATGAATTGTTGGTTAGGTAAACGCTTTGCAAACTTGTGTATCAGAGTGAGGTGTAGAATCCTCGATGGCTGCTGATACTGTGCTCAATGTCGGCACATCAAAGCAAACTACGGATACACAACTTGTGTTTTGGGTCGAACACAGAGCTAGTGGATGACGCAAGTAACATGAGTACAGGTAGCTTCACTACCGTTACGCAGTACCGGCTAGCCATGCCGCGAAGTTGTTACTGAATATGGCAGGTAAGATAGTCTAGCAATGTGCATCATGTCCTTCATAAGATCAACTTACTGACTACAAGGAGCCAGTCATGTTTGATATACTAGGAGAACTCATGGTGTCCAGCCCTGCAGTGCGACAAGTCTATCTGCATGGTGGTGCACTGGTGGTTGGCGTGGGACTGTGTGCTTTTACTCTGGCACGGTATAGAGAGTACAAGTATTGCAGACACGTGTTGACGGAGGAACTTAACAAGCTGTACTCGATGGGTATCATCATGAGAACCGTTGCGTTCACATGTGAAACCAGCTTGGTGATGGCTGATCTCATCGAAGCTATGGCTACAACTAGGAGTAGATGGTATGTCTTACACCTCGTTGTTCGGTCACTGCGAAGAACCCCCGTAAAGGAAATGCTGCTGGATGCCTTGCACGCAAACAAGGTACAACCTCTGACTGGACTTAAGAGGCTCAAGGCCCTGTTTACGTCAGCGTTCTAGCTTCATATCTTTAACATCTACTCGGGCTGAGGTTGGCTGCTCTCTGCTAACCTCAGTCCGTTTACGTATAAGGAGAAAGGTTATGCCTACATATCAAGACAAGATGAATTACTGGTCACAGAAAGATCCCTATGCTCCTCCTCGATTCCTTCCGAAGAAGTCACCTCAACTCACCGAAGAAGAGGTGGAAGAGTGGAAGCTGAAGAACGCAGGTAACTTTATTACCTGCCCTAAGTCTGGCACCCGTCTCTTGAGGAGTAACTGTGGCAAACTGCTGATGTGTTATCAGCAAGGGACATGTTATCATGTGGACTACACCAACTTCGACAAGAACCTGCAACGAAAAGCATACGACTTCAATGGGTAGCAGGGTTGAAGTGTGATAGGTGTAGAGTCAGGGATGTTCCTTGCCTCTTTCCTGTCACACTTTAACAAAGGAGAAACTTATGTTTCGTTTCCTGAAACCCCTTGTGTATGCGGTCATTGCCACGGTCGCTGGTTCCTTCGCCTACAAGGAAGGGAAGCAGGCTCTGTTCCCCGCTCCGGCCTCCGACCAGACCATCGACACCAAGCCGGTGGAAGACAAGAAGGACTAGTCTCCTTCTTTAAACCTTAACTTGGAGAGGTTGTCATGAGTGTTGATCAGGATGCGTTAGACATCCTATGTGAAGTCTTCGATGATAGGATCGAGGATGTCATGTCAAACCGTGACAACCTCTCCTACACTCTGTATGATGACGACGGCTACCCAGTTGGTGCTGCTATCTTTGACGAGTTCAAGTCTGGCGATCGTGTCAGATATGTCTACGTCTACTGGATTGGGGTGCGCTACCGTGGTGTAGGTATTGGAGGACAGATACTTCGCACCTTGCACCAGCAGTACCCTGAACACTGGTTCAGTTTGAGTACACTCAAGTCGAACACAGATGCTGTCAGATTCTATCAACACCTAGGGTATCAGATAACTGGAGACTTACCCGGATGTCCTAGCTTCTATCATCTCCAGCGCAAACCTGAAAAGGAGTTCACCTCATGAGCGGTGATCAGAACAACAACCAGAACCAGCAGAAGCAGAAGGGTGGCAACCAGAACGGCCCGAAAGAAGGCATCACCATTGCCACCTCGGTCAATCCTTCGCAGTCCGGTACCCTTGGCCAGCAGGTTCAGGGTGCCATCGTCACCGGCATTGGCGGTGCCATCGCTGCGTTGGCTTGCGCCGGTGTGCAGAAAGGGTTCGACTGGATCGTTGGCAAGTGGACTGGTCGCAATGTTCGCCCCGTCTTCAACGTGACTCCCACCGGCCCCACCACTGGTGGCTCCGGCAACATCATGCAGGAACTGCACACTGTTGCGGGAAACAATCCTGATGAAGCGAAGCGTGTCATCCAGTCCGTGGCCAAACGTCTCGGTATGCAGATCGGCCAGCCTGCCCCTGCTCCCGTGACTGTTGACGCTGGTGTGGTGGAGATGACTCCTCCCACTCCGGCCCCTGCTCCCACCGTTGCTGAGGTTGTCCCTAGTGATGCTGCTCTCAAGGTGGAAACCAAGCAGCCCAAGCCTCAGCAGCAGAACAACAAGGGCGGTAAGAAATGATTACCCGTATCGCTGGGTTTCTGTTCTATACCTTGATGACCGGCCTGTGCGCCATCACTACTGTTGGTTATGCCAACGATGCGGTTAAGGCCCTTGATAAAAAGAACTAACCTCTAGCACATAGCAGGACTCATACGTACTAGGTGCGACTAGTCGCGTAACGGGGTCTTGTGTAGAGACAGCACCTCCACATAAGGTTGTCTTGTGTGGGTTGTGTGAGTCCTGCTATGCATCTAGGGATTAGATCAATGTGCTATTCACCTAGCGTTGCCGACGCAGTACAGTCATGTTTATCAAGTCTAAGCGTATACTTGTGACCATGACCTTTGGTACTCATCACGTTTCAACTCACGAGGTTTCTCATATGTGTAACTGCACTTCCTGCTTCTGCTCCATGTCTTCCTCCATCGTCATGCCCGCCCCTGTTCGTCCTTCTGTCAAGCGTGGTGCTCTGCTCCGTGCTGTCAGCGGCGAGAAGGTCGGTGACTTGTACATGCTGGTGCGTGAAGCGACTGGTGTGTTCGCCAAGGACGCCGCCGGTAACAACATCGGTGCCCCGAAGAATCTCTTCAACCTCGTCAACCTGACGAACGAAGGGAAGACTCGTGTGTCTCGGCCCCAGCGCAAGCTGGTCTGGGGACATGACGAAGTACCGATGGATGTGATCGAGCAGCACTTTGGTTTCCAGATGGTTCCTGTTGCTGACAACATCAGCAAGATCGAACCTCTGCTCAAGGGCGTAGGCATGAACCTTCACGCTGCCAAGATTCGTGAAGAACAGTCTGCCTTGATGTACCGCCTGTTCTAATCTTTAAACCTGCTGGCCCATGTGTACTCTTCTATGATGGTAGCTGTCTCTGTGTGAGACAAAGTCCTAACGAACATAGTGCACATGGGCCGGTCTCTTTGGAGGTTTGTATGTCCATTGATCTGAGTAAGCAATGGCCATCTCTTTTGTCTTATTATGTAGGCTTTCCTGCTGATGGAGCTGGTACCTACATCGAGAACATCTACAAACTGAGCAAGCAGAACAAGGCTAATCTGGCTGCTAAGCTCGGTCTTCCTGACACGCTGACTGTCGAGGAAGAAGTAACGGTTGATTTGAATGAACGCTTTGCGTTCTCTTATCAGCTTGTCTGCATGGTCATGCCTAAAGATAAGCAGCCTACGTTTGATGAGTTCATTACGAACAGAACGTCTAACCAAATGAAGCTGTCCAAACGTATCTTGTCCTACGCCAAGACCAACAGCAATGTGACCGCGAAGATTCTTCTTAGCGGATTATATTCCAGCTCCTTCCGCTCTAAGCTGAACAAAGAACTGCCGAAGGTACCTGATGCCAGATCCTTTGTCAGTAACTCTGACTGTGCTGAGGCAGTTGTGATCACGCAGGACTACGAATACTATTCCGCCATCATTCAGAACATCTACTCTGAGATTGCGTCGATCAAGAAAGCGACGTATGGTTTCAGCATGGATATGTTCACGATGCTGTCGGCTGGTAGTAGCAGCAGCTTCTCATCGTGCTTTACGGTTGGAAGGTTCAACAGTAAGGGGCCGCTTGACATCGCTCTCTGCCCCTTGACTGGTGTAATCTACAACCGCCAAGGAAAGAACATCACAGGCAGAGCTTGGGTTGTCTTTGACAAAGACTTCAACAAGTTCATCGTCATGAAGTCTTATGGCTTTATCGACGACGCCATCATCAAGAAGGTGTGTGGTTGGTTGTGTGCCCTGCTTGACGATAAAGCAGACTGGTCATACACAAATGGAAACAGTGAAGATGTCTATCTTTCACTCGACTACAGACCAGAAGGATGGTACATTGACCCTGTTCGTATGTTCTTCTTCTCTTCAACGTCTGACAAGATTAGGAACATTGATGTGCGAGGGTGCGTAGAAGCACCTTGTTTGTTGTGCGGTAAGTATCATACCAAATCAACAATCATTTGCAGTGACTGCGAAGAAACAAAGCTGACTAACTGCAAAAGGTGTGGCAAGCAGATGCTTAAAACGGACAGCAACAAGCTGTACCCGCTGTGTAATAACTGTGTGGAAAAGGTCACATTCTGTCCTGTCTGTGGTTCGATGATGCGGGAAGGCAAAGCATGTCCCAAGTGTGCATGGAATAACATGTGCGCTATCTGCGGCACCAAATCTGACAAGAAGCTACAGTGGATTGAAGACATCCCTGTATGTGAACACTGCATCAGTATCTTGCACAAGACTACCTGCGAATGCTGTGGTTCTCATGGCTTGATGTATCCTTATCGTGGCCATGCTTTGTGCAACAACTGTTACCAGCAGTTGTCTTCACTGCCTTCGTCAACAATCAATGAAGCACAGGTTCACATCAAGGCCAGCATCTTGCAGAACTTTATAACCAGTAATCCTGATCTTAAGATTAGCTGGAACGTCAGCGAAGGAGACGCTAATGAGCATTGAGAGACTCAAGACAATCCTTCGCATGACGGATGCGGAGGTAATACAGAACATCGTTGGTACTCTGACGAGTTCCGACTCTGGGTACGAAGTATACACTGACGACGAGAACTTCGTCTTCGGTATTCCTACAACTGATACCATATGTCCTGTGCTTTTGCAGGCGCATGTGGATACAAGACGACACGCCTCGGTGGATGAACCTCTCATCTTGTGCACCGAGTACGGAGTCATTACGAATGCCAACGGTATCCTCGGCGGTGATGACCGCTGTGGTGTTGCTGGTATTCTGGACATCATTGAACGCCATACCAGTAAACCATTCGTTCTCTTCACAAACTATGAAGAAACGGGTGGCAAAGGCATGAAAGCTTTCCTCAAGACTGGCTACCTCGACAAGTTCGTCGACCATATTTATTGTGTCATTGCCCTTGACCGAAGGGGACACAATGAGTATGTATACTATAGCCCCACGTTACCGAGCAAGCTGACGTACTTCCTTGCCAAGCTCGGTTACTATGAGGCCAATGGTTCTTACTCTGACTGCTATGATCTTTGGATGAAGCATGACATCGCTCATGTCAATCTGTCATGCGGTTATGGTCGGCAACACACAGCTGATGAATTTGTCTTGGCTGAAAGCTACGTGTCTTCCATCCTTCGCGCTGATCGTTTGATGCAAATGATTGACGAACCCTTCCGTGTAAAGGAACGCTTCACATACCGAAGCGGACACGGGTACTCGTCTATCGCTTACCCTATCCCTAAGCCTGCTGACAATGCTGGTCAGGGAACTGCTGCTCTTGAAATAGTGGGTAGTGAAGAGCTTGCATCTGACGATGGCCCTGAATATGTTCAAGGAACTCATATCCATTCCCCTGTTCACATGCCTCCTGAAGCGGTGTACGCATACTCTGCGGCACCGAAATGTTTCGTGTGTGCGCGAGACGACAGACCGATGGAGTATGATACCAAGAACAGTTTCTTCATCTGTGAAACGTGCAAGAAACAAATCATGAAACACTTTGACACAGTGACAGTCCCCAACGCTATGGCGTACTACGACATGCTTGAGGAGTCACGGGCCAAGAGCCGAGAGGCTAACAGGAATTTGAACAAGGCAAAGCTCAAGGCCAAGAGTTCTCTTCCTGTGTGTCCCGGATGTGGTGACAATCACCATGTCATCTGGTCGAGGAAGGACATAGGATTTGTATGCACGTCTTGCTTTGAGTACCCTTCTACCGATGGATACAACGGTAAGTTCTGGGTACGAGGAGACAAGAAGTTCTTTGTGAAGACTGTGAATGGCAAGCAAATGGTACTGGTGACAGATCTTAAGGGTGAACACCTTCTGTCAAGTGAAGAGCTGTTGAAGAGCAGTAAGCTTCACCAGTGCGCTGTCTGCCATGAGCCTCACATCTCCTGCTCTTGTGAAACCATAGGCAAGACGAGAAAGGTAAACGTATATGTTTGCCCCTCTTGCAAACAAGAAGCCTTGGATACACTTCTCAACGACAACCTCCCTCCGTGGGACTTGGACTAGGAGGATTACAACATGATCGTACCACGTCGTCCTGAGATTTGCAATCCTTCTGTTCCCGGATGTGAACTCAAACTTCCCTTGTACACGGAAGAAGAACAGAAGCGTATTGAAAACATGATCGACTTCCCCGGTGAATATACCGCAGACGATTTTCGTTCTGCGCTTGACCTCTGCTTCAAGCGTAGCACGGAAGCGGAAGCTTTCATCCGTTCCCTGCACGACTACACCCTTCGTCTGAAAGGGGTGTGGCATAGATGGTTGGGTGCTCTTCGCCCTGCCATAAAAAGGAGTTAGTATGTTTAAGAAATGCATCAGTGCTATTGTGGAAGCTCTTGTCAAGGTGGGTCTGAGTGTCTGTGCCGTGCTCAGCATTCCGTTCCTCTGCCTTGCTGGAGCCTTCATGGACAAGGATGAAGACGGAACCATCCGCATCAAACTCTAAGCACGAGGTGCTTATGCGTAATCGTATCAAGCAGTTCTTTGGCTGGTTGTTCAAAGGCATCAAAGCCCTGTGGCAGATCGGTTGGAAGAAGATCATGGACTTCGTCACCAACATAGAAGCTGCCAATGAACTACTTGACAAACTGGAAAAGAATGATTACGTAATCATTCCTGAGAAGATGTCAAGGGTTCACAAAGCTGTCTCTCTTGTGTCTGGATGTTGTCACAGTTTCTTTAACAGATTCCTTAAGAGGACTGACAAAGAACACAAGCTGCTTGACATTGACATCCCTAAGAACTGGATGCGAGGGAAGAGAAGACGTTTAAGCGACGTTGAGCGGCTTGCTCTCTAGGAGAGGTTTTAAGCCTCGTTTACTATGAGGATGACCTATGAGTCATCTTTTAAATAAACGTGTCTTAGAATCAATCCTCGTGCGTTTAAACGGTATATGAACCATAACCGAGGGACGTAGAAATGTAATGCAAACAGAACATCAACAACAGTCCAGACATACTGTGTGTCTCTGACGTAAAGGCAAGACATGAACTCATGCTTAGAGGCATGGATGTATCAGCTTGTAACCATAACAGAGATGCAAGAGTATGACTGTCAGGCGAGAGGAGCTTGAGAAGTTCCTTGATTACAATGCACCTATGGACGTGCCAGTAAGACAAGCCTACTGTCCTTTCTGTGAACCAGATAAGGTAACCAGTCATGGCTTTGTTGTGACACGTAAGAGGAATGGGTTCAGTATGTGGTGTCATAGGTGCCACACTAAATACTGGTACCCAGTTAAAAGCCCATCATCTAGCGCGATCTTAAGTGAATTGCATCGAAGAGCAGTGGGCAATAAAGACAATGCCAGTGTCGTAACGAAGAAAGTCACTCTCCCGTCAGACTTTACCGCTGACATTCCCGCGTCAGGTTTGCTGTGGTTACGTACCTACGGCGTCAATGAGGATGAGATACGCCGGTATCATTTTGGGTACAGCCCCAGACTAGATAGGTTAATCCTTCCTGTGTTCCGGGATGGAGAGCTGGTCTTTTGGCAGGGCCGCAACCTTTCTTCAGACACATCCAGACCTAAGTACATGAACGTGAGATCACAAAGGTCAGATATCGTTCTGTTTGTAAATAACCAAACATCGAAGGTCGTACTCGTCGAGGATATTCTTTCATGCCTCGCAGTAGCTAGGGCCGGTGTGAGTGCTGTTGCTCTACTTGGAAGCTACGTGAAGATGGATCTTTTACGTGATGTTCTGGCGGACGCAGATATAGATTGTATAAAGGTCTGGCTTGATCCCGACAAAAGGCAAGAGGCATGTAAGTACGCAAAGCAATTGCGTGCACTTGGTTACAGTGCAAGTCCAATTGTGCTAGCACACCAAGACCCTAAGTGTTATAAACCCGAAGAAGTCCAACGCTTCATAGGAGGTGCGACATGTTCGGATTCGGAAAGAAAACCTACGATGGGCCTACGTGGAAAGACGTGTCCATCGGTGTGACCATCGGTAAGAAAACCATGAGCATCTTCGAGATCATTCGTAAGTTGTTCTGGAATGTGATCAACATCATTAGCAACGCCCGATCTATCTGGCGTACTTTGTGTAAGGCGGTTAAGGAGGTGTGTCATGCTTAGCTTCAACGATAAGGCTGTCTCCTTCGTACAGTCTTCTTCCTCCTCTGGTTACGACATACAGCGCAGCCTGTCTCGTAAGCGTAACCAGCTGTCGAACTTCTATGACATGGAGCTGGCTATGTGTGACTCGTGTGGCACACTTTTTGCAGACAAGCTCAAGTCGATGCCGTGCCCTAAGTGTGGCAGCACTAACGGCAGGAGTCATTCGTACAACACTACGAGTCTTGGCTATCTTGATAACATCAGGATGAACTCGTTCACCTACGCTATGGCTGCCTAATAAATATGCAGACAGGTACTTGACAAGCAGGTATTTGATCTTATACCTATAGTACTATAGGTTACTTAACAGGTAAACCTAAAGATAAAACCTTTAGGTTAATATATTAAGTATCTTAATAAGTATCCTTGACTTTACTTAATTAAGTATTATAATATATCTAAGTATATCTTAGCCGTTACTTAACCTTACTTAAGTATAATATCTTAAATAACCTACTACGTAAAGACCTTAATAAGTATATTATCCTAAGACTAAACCTAACTCTTAATTCATAAGTACTATAGGTAACTAATGCTTTGAACATTAAGACTATATTATTTCTGAATTAGAAGGTTGACCTTAACTCTTGAACAAGCAAGGCATTATGAACATTGAGGAAATCTCCCTTGTTTTGTTCTTGTTAAGCAAAGAAAACTTTGATAAGTATTTTAAATTCATCTTTGAGTTGAACCTTGAACTTGAAACTAAGAACTTTCTGAAAACAATTCAGGAATATTTCTCTGAATATCCTGATAAAGAAGTCCTTAGTGTTGAAGAATTACTTGTTTTCTTTTCAGTGAAGCACCCTATCCTGAAGAAGAGAACATCTTATTCTGCTTACCTTGAGCGTTTAGGTTCAACTGAGATTGATAATAAAGTACTTGAAGAAAACTTAAACCACTTCCTTGAAAAATATTTTGCAAGTGAGATGGTATTTAAGTTGACTGAAGTTCTTGACGGTGATTCATATTCTGTACTTGACGAAGTACAGGAGATGTTATCTGAGTTCAATGAACGCAAAGTGAAGCTTAACAAAGATGAAGACCAACTATTTGTAAAGTCTAACTTGACTGAACTCTTACAAGAAGAAGTACATGAAGCTGGATTACGATGGCGCTTGTCCTGCCTGAACGAAAGCATCGGAGAACTAAGAGGTGGTAGCCTTGGTCACGTATTTGCTAGAGTCGATACAGGTAAGACATCGTTTATTGTATCAGAAGTTTCTAACTTTGCATCGCAGTTGAAGGATGATGAGGTTATACTTTGGTGTAACAACGAAGAGAAAGGCAAACGTGTTCTCTTTCGTATCTATCAGTCAGTGCTTAAGTGCAATAAGACTGATCTCATAAACTATCCTACTGATGCAGAAGAAGAGTTCACCAAATTAGGTGGGCACAAAATAAAAATCTATGACCAAGCTATCATCACCGTTGAAGATATTGAACAGTTGATGAAGACATATAACGTGCGTCTCTTGGTTATTGACCAAGGTGACAAGGTTCGTTTCTCTGGTGACAGAGATATGTCAACTGTCGATAGACTTAAAGCTGTGTACGGTAAGTTCCGTGAACTCGCTAAGTCATACGACTGTGATGTTATTGCTGTTGGTCAGGCGTCAGCTTCAGCCGAAGGGTTAAAATGGTTGAAGACTTCTGACATGGACAACAGCAAGACCGGTAAGCCCGGTGAGCTTGACTATGCAATTGGGATAGGAAAATCATTTGATGATGTTGACAATCCTGTTTGCAGTATTAGATATATATCTCTGTGTAAGAACAAGATGAATGAAGGTAAGCATGGCAGATATGAAGTAGTGTTCAACGCTTCATGTGCCTTGTATACTGACAAGGCATCAGGTAGCTTCTCCGAAGTGTCGAAGTCCGACGACCAGTCTCCCCAAGGTTCTGGCTCACCTGAGATCAAGTCCACCTTCAAGTCACTCTTGTCTGAGATATATGGGAACCCTAACATGGAACAGAAGTAAACATGTCCGTATTCACTAACAAGGTTATTGCTCAGGCTGATATCGCCCTTGAAGAATTTGTTGCTAAGTTGGAACAGGAAACTGGTCTTGCTCTGCGCGATCTCTCCCTCGTCGATATGTTGACTGCGCTTAAAGACTATACGAAAACTGCGGCAGCAGCTAACGTAGCCACGATGTCTCTCTCGCTTGATGAGCCTACCGTGACGACCGAAGCTAAGTCGAGTAAGTAGTATGTCTTACTGTACCATCGACATCGAATGTTCTAAAGCACCGAAGCATATGCCTTGGACAATAGGCTCGTATCTGTGCTCTGTTGGAATCGAACGCCAAGATGGTACCTCAACTGTGTGGTTCTTCAATCCGAATGATAGACCACATGAAGAACTTCTTGCTGAAATCCAACAAGAGATTGACAGCGTTGACTTCTTGATTGGACACAACATTAAGTTCGACTTGAACTGGTTGAAGTGGATTGGTTTGAATGTCAAGGACAAGCCAGTCTGGTGTACGATGGTAGCTGACTATCTCATAAATGGTCAGCGCAAACTTGAGTATAGTTTGAATGCTGTTGCCAAACGCTATGGCTTAGGTCATAAGCTCGATGCTATGGCTATGTATTGGCAAGCTGGATACGAAACGGATGAGATTCCGTTGGAGATTCATGAAGATTATCTCAAGCAGGACGTACATCTTACACATGACGTGTTCAAGAAACAACTCCCGCTCATTGAGCGTGCAAGCCTTGGCAAGATAACGGAACTTTCTTTCCGTCTAACCCAGATCCTTTCTGACATGGAAGTATCTGGTGCAGCCTTCGACAAAGAAGAAGCTATTGCTTACTGTAACCAAACGCGTGAACAGGTTAAAGCAATGGACAAGACGCTGGTCGATCTGGCTGGTATTGACTTTACTCCCTCCTCTGCTTCACAACTCAGTGCTGTTTTATTTGGTGGTTCTTGGAAGAAAGAAGTTCCTGAACTTGTAGCTCGTCAGCTAAAGAGCGGTAAGTTTAAGATCACCACACGTAAGACTAAGATTGAGATTCCTATCAAGGGACTTGGCTTTAAAGTTCCAGACGGCTGCTTGTCTAAGAAGACCGGCTTGCCTTCAACTGATAAGAACACACTTGATTTGTTAAAGTCTCGTGACAAACGCTCTGAGTCCTTCCTTCAAACACTACGAGATCAGAAGAAGCTGATGAAAGTAGTGTCCTCAATTGCTGGTTCTAAAGAAGAGAAAGAGGCAGGATTGATTGCTGTCATCGGTAAAGACGATAGGCTTCATCCTTCCTTTAACCAGTGCATTACACGTACAGGTAGACTCTCTTCTTCAAATCCTAACGGGCAGAACTTTCCCCGTAATGGTACCAGCCCCATCAAAACATTCTTTAAAAGCAAACAAGGGGTTATT